>Ga0307406_10001436_pt1 | contig 13203 bp, 11 predicted proteins | sample 322Cmetagenome_3_FD_203706 | JGI IMG/M metagenome (GOLD analysis project Ga0307406, IMG submission 203706) | Maize rhizosphere microbial communities from greenhouse at UC Davis, California, United States - 322HYB-C-2 | ecosystem: Host-associated > Plants > Roots > Rhizosphere > Soil | place... | reverse complement strand
AGGTGCTGGAGTTGCTCTCCAGCGGCATGTGCAACAAGGACATCGCCAATCGCCTTGGCGTCACGGTCGAGGCCGTGCGATGGCACCTGCGGAGCATCTATTCCAAACTCCACGTCCACAATCGCACGGAGGCGGCGATGAAATTCCGCGGACTTCAGTAGCCGCTACTTTCTCTCCACTTGGACAGGTAGGCAGACCGCGGCGGGGGGCTAGAGTCGGGATTGGTCGGGGACCAAATCCGGCCGCCTCTAGGAATGAATTTGCGAATCAAAACGTGGCTCGCGGCCATGCTGCTCCTTTCCGGATCGGCGCGCGCGGGAGGGCCGGACATTGTCAACGTCATCAATTTCATCCGCGGTGTGGAACCGCGTGGCCCGGTCAATCTTGTCGAGCCGGTGCAGAAACAGCTCGAGCTGGCGCGGAAGCATCGCCTGCCGACGACGTGGCTCATCCAGTATGATGCGCTGATTCGTCCGGAATACACGGACCTCCTCAAACGCGAGATGGGGCCGGACGACGAGGTCGGCGCGTGGATCGAAGTCGTGCAACCTCAGGTCGAAGCCGCGGGCATCAAATGGCGTGGCCGCTTCCCATGGGACTGGCACGTGAATGTCGGCTTCACCCATGGCTATCCGGTCGAGGAGCGGAAGAAGCTGATGGATGTCTACATGGCGAAGTTCAAGGAGGTCTTCGGCAAGCTTCCTAAGTCCGCCGGTTGCTGGATCATCGATGCGCCGACCCTGAACTACTTGCACGATCAATACGGCATCGAGGCCGCGTGCAATTGCAAGGACCAGAGCGGCACGGATGGCTACACCTTGTGGGGCGGCTATTGGAACCAAGCCTACTACCCGAGCCGGTTGAATGCCTTCATGCCCGCGCAGACCGTGGAGCAGCAGCTGAATGTGCCGGTCTTCCGCATGCTGGGGAGCGATCCGGTGCACCAGTACGACCAGGGTATCGGCAGTTCATGGCAAGGTGTGGTGACGCTGGAGCCGGTGTATCGTCCCGGAGGTGGAGATAAGAAGTGGGTGGACTGGTTCTTCGATACGAATTTCAAGCAGCCGAGCTTGGCCTTTTCCTACATGCAAGCCGGGCAGGAGAACTCCTTTGGCTGGCCCGCGATGTCGGCGGGATTGATCGACCAGTATGCCAAGCTGGCGACGTTGCGCGATCAAAAGAAGATCCGCGTCGAGACGCTGCGTGAGTCTGCCAAGTGGTTCCGCGATACCTACAAGACGACGCCTGCGACTGCAATTGTCGCACTGGAAGACTCGAAGGGCGATGCGAACCGGAGCATCTGGTACGAGAGCAAGTTCTACCGCGTGAACCTGTGCTGGGAACGCGATCAGTGGCGCATCCGCGACCTGCATGTCTTCAACCAGGATTACCCGGAGCGCTATCTGGAGAAGGTGGAGACGACGGCGGTGGCGACCTACGACACGCTGCCGGTGATGGATGGCTTCCATTGGAGCAAGCCCGGTGATATCGCGGGGATCCGTGGTGTGGTCCAGGCCTCCGGAGGATCGGAACCCATGCGGACCAAGGGTGTGCCTGCAGTGCAGGAAGTGGGGACGGAGTCGCTGGTGGTGACCTGTGGTCTCGCCGCAGGTGGTGAGTTGCGATTTCGCTGCGACCCCACGAAGCTAGCTATCGAAGTGACCGGTGCGTCAGCGCGTTTCGACTGGGGCCTTGAGATGGGATGGGCGAAGGACAAGCAGATCCCGGTCGCTGATGTCGGTAATAACGCGATCCGCTACAAGCATCAGGACTTCGGCTACACGCTATTGTGCGGTGCCAGCGAGGTCTCGCGTGTCGGCGAGAACAAGGTGCGGATCAAGGAAGCCCGAGACTCGGTGATCTTCACCTTCGATGCCGACAAGTCGACCTCATCGAACGACGGGGCAGCGACGGGATCGTCGCCGTCCGGTTCATGACTTTCCTCCCTGAGAAACAAAAAACCCAACCCATGAAATCAAAACTCATCCCTCTCTTAGCGTTGGCAGCCTCGGCATCCGTGGCGAACGCCGACATCCTGATTCAGGAGTTGTTCGATAACATTTCGTCCGGAAATGCCACGCTCAACGGCGCTGGCAGCACCACGACGTCGCTTGGTCTAACAGGCGCTTGGGCCACCAACGGCAGCACTGGAATCTACACGGCGAACAATTTCGACGTGGACGGTGCGACACTGCCGGGTCTGTCCTCAAACGGAGGTGCGCCCGGTGGAGTCTGGAACAACGTGGGGAACTGGGGCACCAGCGTTTCTGCGACGCGGCAGCTCACCACGCCGATCAGTTTCGCGACGGACCGCACCATTTATTTCAGCGTCCGCTTGAACAATCCGGGTGACAGTTCGATGGGTGTCGGCCTTGCATCGGGAAGTGAGATCACTTCGGACTTCGTCGGTGCGGGCTTTACCTGGAACGATGCGATTCCGATTGGATCGAGCAGCAATATCGCGGGCAACTCGTCCTTTATCAGCTACGGCAAGCTGGATGGAGCGCAGCAGAGTGGCGTTTACGGGATCCGAGCCTATGAGCCGGGAAACCCGGTGAATGGCCACGGTCTGCTGATCGGACGGATCAAGATCAAGGCGACTGGGAACGATGAAATCGACATCAAGCGCTATGCTCCGAATCAAGCGATCGACAATAATCTGTCGGCGATCGTGTGGAGTGCGCATGCCGAGGTCGACTCCGCGATGAGTGCGACCCATCTCTTGCTGTGGATGAATGGCCAGGGAGGCGGAGAACTGGATGCGATTCGCTTCGGCGACACGTGGACGGATGTGACCGGTGTCACTCTGGCGAGCACGGAGCAACCCGCGATGACGTCCGCAGCCGTGAGCAGCATCACGGGCACGAGCGCGCAGGCGAGCGCCAATCTTTTCACTAGCGCAGCGGACGTGACGCTCTACTGGGACACCGCGGACAAGGGCACGGATGCTGGCGCGTGGAACTTCATGAATCCGCTCGGTGCAAAGGCGATCGGTCCTGTGAACGGCGCGATCACGGGCCTGCTGCCAGACACGCTCTACTACTACCGCTTCCGCGCGGTGAATACGGTGGCCGATCCGGATCTCGAAGGATGGAGCGAGGAGAATCGATCCTTTGCCACCGCTCCGACTGGTCTTGCGATCACGGATCTGGAGGCGATTCCGTTTACCACTTACGAGGTCGATCTCTTTTGGAGTGATACCTTCGCGACCGAGACCGGTTTCCTCATCCAGCGCTCGCCCGCCGGTGCGAACAATTGGGTCACGGTCGCCACGGCACCGGCTGATTCGACCTTCTACACGAACCGGCATACCGGACTCGTGCCCAATACCGCCTACGACTACCGGGTGCTGGCTGTGAATGCGGCCGGGACATCGAATCCCTCGAATGTCTCGACGGCCACCACCTTATCCGGGACGCCGTTGGAGACCAAGCTGCTGATCAACTTCGATGGCACTGTCGATGCCACCACTTACACGCTGGGGGAAGGAGAAATCGATGCCACGAGCAGCTTCAAGGCAAATGGCTTTCCCAACGTGAGCAATGGCGTGGCTACCCTCAATCCGGGCAATGAAAGTGGGCCTGATGGATTCGACATCAACCCTACCTCGCTGGGTAGCCTTCTCACCCAGAACTGGGTGGCCGAGGCCTTGGTGACCTACCACTCGACGGGAACCGTAGAGACGACTCCGGTGCTGATGGATGTCCAAGGCGATTGCAATGTCCGCCTTCGCGATCAACTCGATGCCAACGTGCTGCAGATGTTCTACTGGAATGGTAGTAGCGTCCAACAACGCTACACCGCGCTGCCGCCAAGCGGCGTGAAGGTTCACATTGCCTACGTTTGGTATGCGGGCTCGGCCACGCTCACTGGCTATGTGAATGGCGTTGCCTTCGGCTCGGCGACTGCCGGTCCGTTTGCGACACCCGATCCTTCCAATCTGAGCTTCGGTTACTTCGGCCGCAGCGGCTTTGAGGGTCGCGGAATCGATGGCATTCTCGATGCCGTGGCATTCCAGACCGGAACCGCGACGGTCAATCCCGCCACCGACTTCCTGATCCTGCCAGAGACGCAGAGCTACTCGACGTGGATCGCCGGTTTCCCTGTCGGAGCAGCTTCAGGCTTCGAGGTGGATGCCGATGGCGATGGCTTGAACAATGGATTGGAAGCCTTCATGGGCACGAACCCGAGCGTGTCCACTTCCGGTGCGCTGACCTCCTTGTCCACGAATGGCACGGTCTTCACCTTCACCCATCCGCAGGCCAACCCGGCGCTCAGTGACGTGACCGGGTCCTACGAGTGGTCGCCGGATCTCACCAACTGGTATGCAGGCAATGGTGTGGCCGGACCCGTGGGCGGTGCCACGGTCAACATCCCGTCGGTCGTGCCGGTGAACGGCATCGCCACCGTGACGGCCACGGCAAGCCAGCCGCTGCAGAAGATCTTTGTCCGGCTGAAGGCCGGGCAGATCCTGGCCCAGTGAGCACTGGTTTCAGTTTTCCTGGGTAACTTAGAGACACTGGCTACAGGGACACGATCGAGGGTCGTGTCCCTGTGGTTTTTCTGACCGAGGGCAAGCAATGCGGTCAGTGACCGCTGCCCGCCTTCTCCGCGCCGAGGCCGGTTTGGGCGCGGAAGTTCAGCTCGGCGAACTTCGCCTCCGAGTCCGGGTCCGGCTTGCTGAGGATGGTGCCGAGCCATGCGCCGAGGAAGCCGAGCGGGATGCTGACGATGCCTGGATTCTCGAGCGGGAAGATCGCGCCGGTCTTGCCGAAGATGCCGTTCGGGCTGAGCAGGATCAGGATGACCGCGGAGCCGAGGCCGGTAGCGAGGCCGGCGACTGCGCCGGAGGTATTGAAGCGCTTCCAGAAGACCGAGAACAGGATCACTGGGAGGTTTGCGGAGGCAGCCACGGCGAAGGCGAGGCCGACGAGGAAGGCGGCATTGGCGGTGGGGCCCATGAAGATCGCGATGGCGATGCTGATCGCGCCGACGAAGAACGCGGTGATGCGTGCCACGCGAACTTCCTGGCCTGGCCGGGATTCCTCTCCGTGCTTGATGACATTCGTGTAGAAGTCGTGGGCGAAGGACGTGCTCGCGCTCATCGTGAGGCCCGCAACTACGGCTAGGATCGTAGCAAAGGCGACGGCGCTGATGAAGGCGAAGAACAACTCGCCGCCGAGGGCCTTGGCGAGGATGGGAGCGACCATGTTGGTATTCTCCTTGCCGTCGGCCGTGAGGATCGCCGCTTTCTGAAGCACGGTGGCTGCGCCGAAGCCGAAGAAGGTAGTGAGGATGTAGAAGACGCCGATCACTCCGATGGCCCATGCGACACTGACGCGTGCGGTCTTGGCGTCTGGCACGGTGTAGAAGCGGACGAGGATGTGGGGTAGGCCGGCGGTGCCTAGAACGAGGCCTAGGGCGAGGGATACGAAATCGAGTGGCCCCCATGGATTGACGGCGGCTCCGTATTTCATGCCGGGTTCGAGCAGGTTCTTCTCCGGCACGGTGCCGGCGTAGTCGGCATGGGCGACCGCGGTGAAGAACTTGGTCATGCTGTAGTCGTGCTTGCCCAGCACCATCCAGCTCAGGGCGAAGGCACCGCCCATGAGCAGCAGCGCCTTGATGATCTGCACCCAGGTGGTGGCGAGCATGCCGCCGAAGACGACATATACGAGCATCAGCGCTCCCACGCCGATCACGGCCGGGGCGAACTCGACATGGATGAGCTCCTTGATGATGCCGCCGGCACCGACCATCTGAGCGATCATGTAGATGATGGAAACCATCAACGTGCTCAGCGAGGCCATGGCGCGCACGGGGCGCGGGCTCATGCGATAGGCGAGCAGGTCGGCCATGGTGTATTTGCCGGCATTCCGCAGCGGCTCGGCGACGAGCAGCAGCACGGTCAGGTAGGCGACGAGGAAGCCGACGGAGTACATGAAGCCATCGTAGCCCTTGAAGGCGATCATCCCCGAAATGCCGAGGAAGCTGGCGGCGCTCATGTAGTCGCCGGCGACGGCGAGGCCGTTTTGCCAGCCCTTGATCGAGCGACCGGCGGCGAAGTAGCTCGCCGAGCCAGTGGCCTTGCGGGCGCTGAAGTAGGTGATGACCAAGGTGAGCGCCACGAAGGCGAGGAACATGCCGAGCGCCGGGGTGAACTGGATGGCGGCGGACATGGAAGAGATCGAGAAAAGCATCGGATCAGGCGTTCTTGGATTCGATCGAGGCGAGAAGGGCGTGCTCCATGGCATCCCACTTGCGGGCAGTGCGCATGTAGAACCAGGCCATCACGAAGGTCATGAGGAACTGCGAGAAGGCGAAGAGGTAGGCACCGTTCACCTTGCCGACCAGAGGCTTCTTCATCAGCTCCGGGAAGTAACCGATGAGCACCGGCAGGGCCATGTAGTAGACGAGGAAAAAGATCGTTGCAGGGACGATGAAGCGCCGTTTGGCCGCCAGCAGCTCGTGGAAAGCGGGCAGCTTGGCGAGAGCCTGCCAGTCGGGTTGGATCGGGTTTGCCATTGGATTCCGCGAGGCCTAGCAGCCGCAGGAATGGCTGTCAAAGAACCAACCGGGTGATGTCACGGGGAATCTGACTTTGAGTTTTAGCCGCAAAGAACGCAAAGAGCGTTGGGAATGGAACTCCGGAGGTATTTCCCTGCGTTCCTTGTGCTCCTTGCGGTTGATTCCCTGCTTGAGGGCGGTTCGCCGGTCATTCTGGAAAATCCATTGGGCAAGGGGCCGGGGCTGTGGTTGCGTGGCGGGAGCAATGCGCTGCTTCTACTCGCAGGATCTGGAACTGAAACTGCCATCGGGACATCCGTTCCCAATGGAGAAGTTCCGTATTTCCAAGGACATGCTGCTGGAAGGCGGCATCCTGCGGCCGGAGGAGATCGTGGAGGTGAAGGTGGCCGATTCCCATCTGCTCAAGACCGTCCACGAGACCGCCTACATCGAGCGGATCTCCTCGGGTCTGCTCGATCGGAAGGAGCAGATCCAGCTCGGCCTGCCGGTGACGCCGCAGCTTTACCACCGCAGCGCGACCGAGGTGGAGGCCACCCGCCAAGCCTGTCATGCCGCGCTGGCCGAGGGCGTGGCCGTCTGTCTCGCCGGCGGCACCCACCACGCCTTCCGCGAGCACGGCGAGGGCTATTGTGTTTTCAACGACGTCGCCATCGCGATCCGCGACCTGCAAGGGAAGCAGCCGGGCATCAAGGTGATGGTGGTGGATACCGATGCTCATCAGGGTAACGGCACCGCGGCGATCCTCGGAGATGACCCGCGCGTTTTCACCTACTCGATCCACGTCGGGCGGAACTATCCGACGAAGAAAGTCGCGAGCACGATGGACGTGGAGACCGTGCGTTACGTGGAGGGCGAGATGTATCTGAAGCAGCTCTTCGGCACACTGGCGGCGGCGCTCGATACGTTCGCGCCGGATCTCGTGATCTGGATCGCGGGGGCGGACAATCACCGCAACGACCGCTTCGGACAAATGCACCTTTCGGTGAAGGACATGCAGCGCCGCGATGACGTGCTGTTACGGGCCTTCATTCGCAATCGCGTGCCGGTGGCGGTGCTCTACGGCGGCGGCTACAACCGCGAGCCGGAGTTCACGGCGAAGATCCACCGTAACACGGTGGCCACGGCGAAGAAGCTGGCGACGGAGTTCCGGGGGCTGTAACAATTCATTTGGTCGCGAGGCAGCCGGGGCAGTCTTGCACGAAGTGGGCTGCGCCGTGCTCGGCGAGCTGCGGGCGCTTCTCGGTCAGGCACAGCTCCGACTTGCCCATGGTATTGCGTGGCCGGAAGGCGCAGCCGGCGGGTGGATTCGAGAGATCCGGCGGGAGACCCGGGATGGTGTAGAGATCCTCGCCCTTCTTGTGGATGGAAGGAATGCTCTTCAGCAACGAGCGGGTGTAGGCATGCAGCGGACGTGAGAAGAGTTCCGCCTTCGGCGCGCTTTCGACGATGCGTCCGGCATACATCACGTTCACGTGGTCGCAGACTTCCGAGACTACGGCGAGATCGTGGGTGATGAAGATGACGGCGGTGCCGAGTTCACGCTGGCGGTCGCGGATCAGGTCGAGCACCTGCTTCTGCACGGTGACATCGAGCGCGGTCGTCGGCTCGTCGCAGATCAGCAACTCGGGACGAGTGATCAGTGCCATCGCGATCATCACGCGCTGGCGCATGCCGCCGGAGAATTCGTGCGGGTAGGATTGGATGCGCTTCTCGGGATCGGGGATGCCGACTTCCGCGAGAGATTGAATGGCACGGTTGAGTGCCGTGGTACCCTTGAGGCCTTCGTGGAGTTCAAGTGGTTCGATCAGCTGCTCGGCGACCTTCATGTAAGGGTTCAGCGAGGTCATCGGATCCTGGAAGATCATCGAGATGCGCTTGCCTCGAATGCCGCGGAGCTGGCGGTCGCTGGCTTTGAGCAGATCGACGCCGTCGAACATCGCCGTTCCTGCGTGGATGCGTCCCGGAGGTTGCGGGATCAGGCCGAGCAGCGAGTAGCAGGTGACCGATTTCCCCGAGCCCGATTCGCCGACGATGCCGAGCGTCTCGCCGGCACCGACCGAGAACGAAACGTCTTCCACCGCGTGGACGATGCCATTGCGGGTGTGGAAGCGGGTGGTGAGGTTGCGGACGTCGAGCAATGGCATGGCGCGGATCGAGCAGGAAATGAGCCTTGGCGTGAGCTAAAGGACCGCGCGGGGGATTGCCAGCATGGGTTTGCTAAAAGTCGGGATAATCCCGACTTTTGACCGCTCGCTCCGCTGATTCTGTCTTTTTTGCAAAGGCGAGATCCAGCGGCTGGACCCGCTTACTTCTTCTTCCTGCGGGAAGGTCCGCTGGAAGGCTTTTTGCCGGCGGCTTTCTTCCCGGCTGGCTTGCCGGAGGGCTTCCTAGAGGCGGGTTTGCCAGCGGGCTTTTTGCCGGGGCGTCCGGATGGGGCATCGCGCTCCTCCCACTCGCGGCGATCGCGTGAGCGGACGGAGAAGACCACAGGGACGGCGGGCACGGGATTGAACTCGCGGAGGCGGTTGGAGAGGTAGCTCTCGTAGCTCGCCGGCATGAGCGACTTGTCATTCACGAAGAGGACGAAGGTCGGCACCGGGATGGTGCGATACTTTTCATCCACCGCGGCGGTGCCGTAGTAGAGCTTGAGGCGCTTGGCCGAGCGCTTGTCGGTCGGCGGCGGATTGATCTGGAAGGCATCGTGAAGCATGCGGTTGAGCTTGCCGGTGCTGGGCACGTTCTGCGCGGCCTTGCGGATCTTGAGGACCTCCTTCAGCACCGTTTCCACCGCCTGGCCGCTCTTGGCTGAGACGGGGAGGGCCGGCGCATAGGAGAGGAAGAATAGCTCACGCTCCACGTGCTCCTTCGCCTCTTCCTTCCGCGCCTTCATCGGTGCGTCGGGGTGATAGAGGTCGAACTTGTTCAGCACGATCAGGCACGGCTTCTTCTCCTCGAGGATCTTTTGCGCGATCTTGCGATCCTGCGCGGTGATGCCCGCGGCGAGGTCGATGACCAGGATGCAGAGATCGGCGCGCCTAACAGAACGGTCGGTCCGCATCGCGGAGAAGACTTCCACCGAGGTGTCGCGCTTCGAGCGCGGGCGAAGGCCGGCGGTGTCGATGAGCGTGAACTTCTCCCCGGCGAACTCGCAGGGCAGGTCGATCGCGTCGCGGGTGGTGCCGGCGATGTCGGAAACGATGGTCCGCTGATCCTGGAGGATGGCATTCACCAGCGAGGACTTGCCGGCGTTCGGCTTGCCGACGATGGCGAGCTTGATGCCGGCTTCCTCGGCTTGGGCGACGAGTTCCTCGATTTCGCCGACGAGCGGCTTGAGAGCTTCGTCGATTGCTTCCGTCAGGCTGCTCATCCCGCGGCCGTGTTCGGCGGAAACACCGACCGGAACTCCGAAGCCCAGCTTCGCGAACTCATCGGTGCCGCGGATGTGCTTGTCGTCGTCCACCTTGTTCGCCACCAGCATCACCGGTGGCTTGGCCTTGCGGAGCTTTTGGGCGAGGCCCTGGTCGATGGGGGTGAGGCCTTCGTGGGCGTCCACGATGAAAAGGATCAGGTCCGCGGTTTCCATCGCGATGTCCGCCTCCAGCGTGACTTGGGCGGCGAAGCCGTCGTCGAGCGTGGCGCCGATACCGCCGGTATCGATGATGGTGCAGGGGATGGCGGTCGCCAGGCAGGGTGCGGAAATCCGGTCGCGGGTCACGCCGGGCTGGTCGTGGACAATCGCGATCTTCCGCTTGGCCAAGCGGTTGAAGAGCGCGGACTTCCCGACATTGGGGCGGCCGACAATGGCGACGGTGGGCATGCGAGGGGCTTAGGGCAGCAAAACGCTCGCGGCAAGGGCTTTACGGTTGGGCAGCCGGCCGCTTGTGGATCTGCCGGGACGCTTCCAGGTAGTAATTCACTGCCGACCACAGGGTGAAGAGTGCGGCGAGCAGGCACGGGTAAAGCGGTGGCAGCACGTTGACCTTCAGCATCACCCAGCCGATCGCGATCATCTGGGTGACCGTGCAGACCTTGCCGGTCCAGTGCGGCGAGTAGTGGACTTCATGGGCGGCGCGCTTCACCAGGATGATGCCGATGCCGATCAGCGAATCGCGGGTAATCACCAGCCACGCGAACCACGGCGGCATCCGCCAGTCCCCAGCCCCCCACGGAAAGGCGCTGAGGAAAATGATCGCGGTAATCAGGAGAAACTTGTCTGCCAAGGGGTCGATGAAGGCGCCGAATTTCGACTTTTGGTTGAAACGGCGGGCGATCCAGCCGTCCACGCCATCGGTGGCGGAGGCGAAGATAAACAGCGCCAGCGCGGTCCAGCGGAGGTGTTCCTGCGGCTCTCCGTTTGCCACGCTCATGCCATAGCGAGCGACGTACACGGCAAACACCGGCACCAAGCCGATGCGGGCGAGCGTGATCTTGCTGGCTAGGGTCATCCGCCGCCACTGTGGCACGGGACGCAAGTTTTTGCGATTGGGAACCTTTCCGTGACTTCAGGCTTCGGAACCTAGCTTCGAGGATGTTCGCCCTTGTGGGGCAGATTCATGGGATGCCATGTCGCTGGTTCTGCCAGAAGATCGGAAGTGCTCCGGTTAGGCGTCGGGTGACAATCCATAGACCCTCTGCTCCTCTGCGAGAAATTCCGCGAAGGTGCCATCGAACTCGACCGTGGGATGCTGTTCGTTGATCTCCTGCTTCTGACTCCAAGACAAATGGATCGTCGTAAACCTCTCGGGTTGGTCTCGATGCCTGATCAGGACATCATCCGAGCCGTGTCGATAGGCGAAGATCTCGACCGCCCGGCCAAACAACAAATGCCCTGGCGGCACTTCGAGCTGAAGCTCGGCGTGAAGACCTTCGGTGATGCTGGGCTCCTCGGGATAAAACCATCCCTGGGGAAGAGAGGGAAAGTCTGAAGTGTTATTCATACTGCTAGCTGTTATCCGGCCACGGACGGAGAAGGATTGCTACGAGCCGTAAGCAGATTCAATCCCGCAGACAGCGCGAGTGACGCTCCCACCATGCCACGGCGACGAGCACGACGGCGGCCCATACCGCCAACAGCCAGGGCGCAAGGTGTCCGGCGGCCGCGCCTAACATGCCGAGCGCGGCCACGGCCACGAGATGTGACCACGGCGTGCGGCCGGAGATGGCTTTCTTGAAGAGGACATTCCCGAGCAGATAGAGGGCTGCGCCGCCGAGCAGGGCGATGGCCGTTTTGCCATCGGTGTGGCCGGTGGGATGGGCGAGCACGAATTCATCCGCCGCAGCGCTGAGGATGATGCCGGCGACGAGGAAGAGATGCAGGTAGGTGTAGGCAAGCCGCGCCAAATGGCCGGGATTCTCCGAGGAGGAAATCACGTGGGTTCCGAAGTCCGAGGCGGTGTCGAAGTACAGCCACCACATCGCGATGCTCCCGATGACCGAGGCGGTGAATGCCACGATCAGCGGGGTGGTCCATTCGAGGCCGCTGAAGGTGGCTCCGGTGACGAGAATCGATTCTCCGAGCGCGATGATGATGAAGAGCCCACAGCGCTCCGCCATGTGATGGCCGGACACTTGCCAATCGGTGGACTTCGATCTTCCCAGCCCCGGCACATAAAAGCCGGCCGCTGGCGAGAGATACTCGATGAGCAGGGCAAGCCCCCAACAAACCATCCGTGCCCCGCCTTCCAGAAAACCGCCGGTGATCCAAAACACGCTGCCCGTTCCCAGCCAGCAGATGATCCGCTGGAAGGTCGGTAGAATCCCGGCCTCGTCTCGTGCCGCCCACAGGAAGAAGAACGTGCGGCCGAGCTGCATGGTCACGTAGGCACCGGCGAAGGCGAGGCCGCGTGAGCCGAAGGCACCCGGAATCGCGGCGGACAGGACGAGTCCGACCACCATCATGACGAGCAACAGGCAGCGCACCGGCAGCTTCTCGGGATCGAGCCAGTTCGTCACCCATGCGGTGAAGATCCACACCCACCACACGGCTAACAGAAGCATCAGGGTCTGCACCGCGCCGATCAGCGAGAAATGGCCGATCAGCGAATGCGACAGCTGCGTGATCGCGAAGACGAACACCAGATCGAAGAACAACTCTACGAACGAGACCTTTTCAGAGGCGTGGCCGTGACGCGGACGCAGCAGATCACTCATGGGTTTTTGCCGGACGCGCGGCTTCGGTCCACGACAGTAGCAGCAGCCCGCCGATGATGGCGATATTCTTGAGGAAATGAAGGAGCTGATCGTGCTGCTCGACGCCGCCGTAGGTCCAGAACGGGTGGGCCATGAAGGCATCTACCGCCAGGAACACGCCGAGCATCAACGACAGCCTGCCGGCTTGCCAACCGGCCATGATGGCAATGCCGGCGAGCAGCTCGAAGATCGAAAGGGCGATGCCCGCCGCTTCCGGCTGAGCCCTGCCGTTCAAGACACCTGCTTTCACTAACAGTCGCTCGGCCCCGAGGCCAACAAACACGCTGGCGACAAGCATTCGGGAAACGACATAGGGAACGGGTTGGTTCATGGGAGGGAGAGACGACCGCAGGATAACTCGGCCGATATGCTAGATAAGCAGTTTGATGGCCAGAGGGCAAACCCGCTTTGCCACCAGATTCGATGGATCTCATGACGGAGCCCATGCTGCTGCCGGAAGTTTCGGCGCGATCCCGGCATACTTTA
>Ga0307406_10001435_pt1 | contig 13206 bp, 15 predicted proteins | sample 322Cmetagenome_3_FD_203706 | JGI IMG/M metagenome (GOLD analysis project Ga0307406, IMG submission 203706) | Maize rhizosphere microbial communities from greenhouse at UC Davis, California, United States - 322HYB-C-2 | ecosystem: Host-associated > Plants > Roots > Rhizosphere > Soil | place... | reverse complement strand
CCGAGGGCTGGGAGGATCAGGTCCGCCGCTACGTCCCGGCGCCGGTGTTCGAGATGCTGGAATCCCGAAGCCGCTGATCCAAAAGAGGGAGGGGGATCCCGAGTTTTCGGATTTCCAGCGGGGCTGAGTTCAGAAAAGCTGTCGTCGCGTCGATTCCGGTCACCCAAGAGCCGGGTCGCGACATTGGTCAGCCATGAAACGCATTCTTCGCATCCTTCTTTGGATCGCCATTTCCCTGCTCGGAGCGATTGCCGTCGGCGTGGCCGCGTTTCAACGGGGCGAACCGGTCAATGCCCTGTGGCTGGTGGTGGCCGGTGTCTGCACCTTCGCGGTGTCGTATCGCTTTTACTCGGCATGGCTGGTGGCGAAGGTGCTGACCATCGATGACCGTCGCGCGCCCGCCGCGGTAACGTGCAATGACGGCAAGGATTTCGTGCCGACGCCGAAGTGGGTGGTCTTCGGCCATCACTTCGCGGCGATCGCCGGGCCGGGGCCGCTGGTGGGGCCGGTGTTGGCGGCGCAGTTCGGGTATTTGCCGGGGGCGTTGTGGATTCTCGTCGGAGCGACGCTCGGTGGCGGCGTCCACGATGCGGTGGTGCTGTTTGCCTCGATGCGCCGGAACGGGAAGTCGCTCGGCCAGATGCTCAAGGAAGAGCTCAATCCGGTGATCGGCTTGGTGGCGATGATCAGCTTGCTCGCCATCATGACCGTGATTCTCGCGGTGCTCGGACTGGTGGTGGTGAATGCCCTAAACGACAGTCCTTGGGGCCTCTTCACGATCGCGGCGACCATCCCGCTGGCGATGATCATGGGGATCGCGATCAAGAGCGGGAAGGTAAGTGTCACCGCCGCGTCGATCTTCGGAGGGGGTGGTCTGATTGTCGCGGTGGTGGGAGGAAAATATCTCACGCCGGAAATGCAGGCGTTCCTGAAGCTCGGGAAAACCCAGCTCGCGTGGGCGATCATGATTTATGGCTTCTCCGCCAGCGTGCTGCCGGTGTGGCTGCTGCTGGCTCCGCGGGACTACCTGAGCACCTTCATGAAGCTCGGCACGGTGGCGATCCTCGCAATCTTCGTGGTGGTGCTGGCGCCGCCGCTGCACATGCCGGCCGTCACGCCATTCATCGATGGCTCCGGCTTCGTGGTCTCCGCGCCAGTCTTCCCTTTCGTTTGCATCACCATCGCCTGCGGCGCGGTCAGCGGCTTCCACGCGCTGATTTCCTCCGGCACCACGCCGAAGCTGCTGGCCCGGGAGAAGGATATCCGGCTTGTCGGCTATGGCTCGATGATCGTGGAAATGCTCGTGGCGCTGATGGCGATCATCGCTGCCTGCGCGCTGCAGCCAGGCCAGTATTTCGCGATCAACTCGCCGGTGGACGCGAGGGACAGCGTCGCCGTCGCCGCGCAGATCGCGAAGATCAACGCCTACGGCCCGGAATACGCCGTCACGGTGCCGGAGATGGAAAAGCTGGCGAGCGATCTCGGCGAGCCGCACATCATCGGGAAGACCGGCGGTGCCCCGACTTTCGCCGTCGGCATGGCCCACATGTTTGCCAAGGTGATCCCGGGCAAGACCGCGTTGTCGCTGTGGTACCACTTCGCGATCATGTTCGAGGCGTTGTTCATCCTGACAACCCTTGATGCGGGGACGCGGGTCGGGCGCTTCATCCTGCAGGACCTGCTAGGGCAGATCGTTCCCAAGTTGCGCGATACCGGGTCATGGACGGGGAATGTCACCGCCACCTTCCTGCTCGTGGCCGCGTGGGGCTACATCATGTATCAGGGCGCGATCGATCCGGAAGGCATTGCGAAGAGCTTGTGGCCGATCTTTGGCATCGCGAACCAGCTGCTTGCGGTGATCGCCTTCTGCCTCGGCACCACCATCCTGATCAAGATGGGCAAGGCGCGATACGCCTGGTGCACCGCGGTCCCGATGGTCTTCCTCACCATCGTCACCTTCACCGCGGGCATCATGAAAATCTGGTCGCCGAAGGCCGCGGGCTTCTTGCCGACGATCGCCAAGCTCGAAGCAGCCATTGCCGGTGGCTTGAGCGCTGAAGCGCTGAAGAAGGCGGAGACGTCTCTCACCAATGCCAAGGTCGATGTTGCGATCACGGCGATGTTCCTGATCTTCGTGTCGATCATTGTTCTCGGCTGCGCCCGCGAGTGGTGGCTGCTGCTGCGCAAGCAGAAGCCGGTGGTGCTGCTCGAGAGCGAGTATGTCGCGCTGCCTGACGAGGCTTGATGGGGGCGAGGGGAAGCCGCCGAATTTGAGGGAGAGAACCCCCGGGTTTCGACGCTTCCCCGGAAAAGCAAAACGGACGCCTTTGTGGGGCGCCCGTCCTGATTGACTTAGGAAAACGGAAAGTTTTTACGCGTTGGCAGCGGCGGCGGCAGCAGCGGCTTCTTCGGCCTTGGCGGCTTGGGCCGGGCTGGTGTAGCGCCAGCGCACCTTGTGGCGCTTGGGAGCGGTGCGGGCCTTGCGGATCTTGCGGGCGGCCACGGATTCGAAGGAACGGCGGCGGCGCATTTCTTCGAGGATACCTTCGGTGTCGAGTTTGGTCTTCAGGCGCTTCAGGGCACGGTCCACTGGCTCGCCCTTTTTCACGGTCACTCCACGCATGCTACGATCGCTCATTCGATTTGAATCTGGTTTTCCTAAAAGTCGGGGCGCGGAAGCTGAGGCGGCAGCAGGGCCTTGTCAATCCGGGACTTCGGGATTTTTGGCTGCATTTACCGGCCTTGCACGGGGCGGAGAGGGGTGCATTTTGGCCGCCATGAAGCCTGCCATCGGATCTCCCGCCCCGGATTTCACTGCCCCCGTCACTGGCGAGGGCTACGGCGACGACGCCACTGTCACCCTTTCCGGCCTCCGAGGCGAGCGGGTGGTGCTGGTTTTCTACCCGAAGGACGACACGCCCGGATGCACCAAGCAGGCCTGCGCCCTGCGCGATGGCTGGGACGACGTGAAGGCCAAGGCCCGGATCTTCGGCATCAGCATCGACCCGGTGAAAAGTCACCGGAAGTTCATTAATAAGCACAGCCTGCCGTATCCGCTGATCGCCGATGAGGATCAGTCGATTGTGAATGCCTACGGGGTCTGGGTGGAGAAGTCGATGTATGGGAAAACCTTCATGGGCACCGAGCGCAGCACCTTCGTCATCGGGGCGGATGGCAATCTCGAGGCGGTGCTGGAGAAGGTTTCGCCGGACGAGCATCTCACGCGCCTGATGGAAGCCCTGTCGAAGTAGGGGCCGGGATTCAGGGGCCAGAGGTCAGCAGAAAAATCCTGAGGGCTGCTTCCCCGGCCTGCAGCCCCTGATAGCTGAACCCCTTCGTCAAACCTGTTGAGCTTTCCCTGACCTCCCGCGTAATCTCCGCCTACCCGATGCCCGCTGTCGCGACCAAACCGCCCGCTCACCCTCTTGCCGCGCTGATGTCGATCGGCGGGATATCGCTGGTGCTGGCTGCCGCGCTGGAGTTGCTCGGCTTTTCGCAAAAGGTCGACCTGATGGTGACTACTTGGGTGAAAACCACGGGCTTGAATGGCGAATTCCGCGTGCTGCCGGGCTGGGCTCCGTGGCTGTGGGCCGTCCCGATGGTGATCGGGCTCGCTGGCGGCATGCTCGCCTCGCGGAAAACCTGGCGGCGTTCTGTGCTCTGGGTAACCACCCTCGTGCTGACTCTCGCGTGGATTCCGGTGCTCGCGCTGGCGGGCTATCAGGCGGAGGTCACCATGCCGTTGCTCGCGCTGATCTGGTGCGGCTTGTGGGCGATGATTTACGCGACCCGCCACCAGGAACCGGGCGACGACTGAATTTCCATGGCTCGCATCGAATACCCCGAAGCCGTCGGCAAACTGGTGGATGAACTCCGCCGCCTCCCCGGTGTAGGCCCGCGCAGTGCGGAACGAATCGCGATCTGGCTGCTCCAGAGTGCGAAGGCCGATCCGATGGCGCTCGCGTCCGCCTTGGGGAAGGCTAAGGACGAGGTGGTTGCTTGTCCGGTTTGTGGGTTCTTTGCGACTGAGGAGCGTTGCGCGATTTGTTCCGATCCCTCGCGCGACTCGGTCCTCTGCGTGGTCGAGCAGGCGACGGACGTGCTGCCGCTGGAGCGCTCGGGTGCTTTCAAGGGGCGCTATCATTGTCTCGGGGGAAAGCTTTCGCCGCTGGATAACGTGACGCCGGACGACCTGCGGATTGGGTCGCTGCTGCGTCGCATCGACAATGAGCACGTCACCGAGGTCATCCTCGCCCCCGGCTCCGATGTCGAAGGCGAGGCTACGGCGAACTACCTCGCCAGCTTGCTCAAGGGGAAATGCCACGTCACCCGCATCGCCCAAGGATTACCTGCTGGTGGCGGTCTCGAACACGCCGACGCTCTCACTCTCGCCCGCGCTCTCGAGGGCCGTCGCGGCCTCTGAAACCATCCCGCGTACCATGAAAAGGCTTCTGCTCCTGCTCGCCATCCTGCCGCTCGGCTCCTGCTCGCTGATCTTCGAGGCGGCAGATATTTCCATCCGCCGCTCCAAGGAAGTCTCCTCCACCGAGCAACTCCAAGGCGACGGCTTTACCCTTCGCCCGCCCGAGGCCGGCCTCTATCCCATCCGCGACCTGCCGCTGAAAGGCGGGTTGACCCTGCGCCCCACCGAGACCATCCGGGACGGCCTGGTTTATTCCGTTTCGCCTTTCAAGTCCTCCGCCGCTACCACCGGGGCGGCCGCGCGCGAGTGGCTTGCCATATGGACCAAGTCCGGAGCTAGCGTCGATGTCCTCGAAACCACTTCCCGCACGTTTGCCGGACGTCAGGCGACCCGTTGCCTCGTAGAGATCCGGAAAGGCCGCGAACAGCACTTCGCCATGTTCCTCGCCGTGAAGCGGGATCAGGACTTTCTGATGCTTTTCCATGGAAACGGCAACCGTTGGAACCATTCGCGGGACAGGATGATCGCGGCCTGCCGGAAGGATTTCCAGAAGCTGCTCGATGCCACCCGCTTGACCCCGGTCCGCTAAGTCGGTCCCACGCCCTTAACTTCATGCCGCCACCACCCCGCAAACGCCCGCAGTTCCACGCCAAAAAATCGTGGCAGCGCCCCGGCCCGCCGCCGCCGAAAAAGCAGGCGCGCCACGGTGGCCCCGAACAAGGCTGGGACCAGGTCGCCGGCTGGTACGACAAGCTCGTCGGCGACAAGGGTTCGGACTACCACCGCAATGTCATCTTGCCGGCGGCGATGCGGCTGCTCGCGCCGAAGGCTGGGGAGAAGGTGCTGGATCTGTGCTGCGGGCAGGGCGTGCTGATACCGCTGTTGCTTGAGGCGAAGGTTGGTCGCGTTACTGGCGTGGATGCATCGCCGCGGCTGATTGAATCCGCCAAGACTCGCTTTCAAAGCGACAAGCGTGTCGAGCTGGTCGTCGCGGATGCTTGTGCGCCGGGCCCGTGGGCTGATGGCTCGAATGATGCCGCGGCGTGCATCATGGCGGTGCATGATGTGCCGGATCTTCCTGCGATGGCTCGGCAGGTTGCTGCTGCGCTGAAGCCGGGTGGTCGCTTTGTGGCGATCTTCATGCATCCCTGCTTCCGCATTCCGCAGCAGGCGCACTGGGGTTGGGATGAGGGGCGGAAGCTGCAGTATCGCCGTGTGGACCGTTATGGGGTGCCACAGGAAATTCCTATCGTGACGCATCCGGGGCAGGGAGGCGGGGATACGACGACGTTCTATCACCGGCCGGTGGGTGAGGTTCTAACAGCCTTTGGCCAGGCGGGGCTCGCGATCACGGTTTGTGAGGAGCTGTTCAGTCACCGTCGTTCGCAGCCGGGGCCGAGGGCGAAGGGGGAGAACCGGGCGGTGAAGGAGTTTCCGGTGTTTCTGGCGATCTCTTGTGTGAGGTTGCCTTGAAGGGTGTTCAGGGATTGAGTCCGTCGGCGGCGGCTCCCGCCAATTCGGTCAACCGGTAGAAGCCATTTGCCATTTGTTGGTAGGCGCTGTCTGCGGAGATGTCGTTCAAATTGAGTTGGTGCAATTTATCCGAGATCTCGCTTCTTCTCGAATCGTTGCGATCCATCTGCTTCGCGAAAACCGCCATCAGCTTGCAACTCGCGTAGAGGCTGTTCGCTGCCTGTTGCATGGCGCTGCGGGAGCTTATGTCGGAGGTTCGCATTTCCGACAGGATCGCCCGAACTTCATTTCCAGCTTCGTCACCGTGGGCTGTAACCTTGCAGAGCAAGGCGATGAGCTCTGCCATGCGGAAGCCGCCGTTGGCGATTTGCTGATAGGCGGATTTGGCGGAGATGTCCTTGATGTCCAGGTCGGATTCGATTTCCCGGATGGCTACGGTGTGTTCGGATTTCCGATCGGCCTCTCTTGCCGCGATGCACAGGAGTTCCACACACCGGTAAATTCCATTGGCGGTTTGTTGGGCGGCGCTCTTCGACGAGATGTCGTTGATGCTGCGACGAGAGAGCGTGGAGGAAATGTCCGATTTCGAACTGCCGTCCTTATCCAGTTGATTCGCGATGATTGCGAACATCTCGCCAAGGCGAAAGGAGCCGTTCGCGCATTGCTGGATCGCGCTGTCGGCGCGGATGTTTTCAATGGATTGGTCTGAAAGGACGGACCGTATTTCCCCGGCGTAGCTTCGATCCGCGACATATCCCTGCTGGACGATCTCCTGCGTCGTTTGGGCGAGCGAATTTACGGAAAGAGTTCCGCCGCTTTGCTTATTCGCGTAGAGGAGTCCTCCTCCGATCACGATGGCGGCGATTGCCAGGATCAAGGTTGTGGCGAGCTTCCCTGCCCTCTGCCTTGGCGGGAATTCTTCGGATTCATCAGCAGGAGGACTTGGCTCCTTCTTTTCGGGTAAGGGAAGAGCACCGGGAAGCGCGACGAAACTCGTGCCACATTGGCCGCACCTTATGTACTTTCCCTTGTAATGGTCCGGCACTTCCTGATTGGCTTGGCATTTCTTGCAATGTGATGTGAACATCGGGTGAGGGGAGGAGAATCAGGGAATTGAAAAGTTCCAGTTCTGCCACGTCAAGCCGTCGCAAGATTCATGCTGGAGATAAATCAAGAAAGGGCTCACCTCAAGATGAGGATGGAGGTCATGATGCCTGACTTGCGAGCGAATTGGAAGTTGATCACGCCGGACGGCGGGGCATGAACATGCTCCCATGATCCGAGGTTGTCGTAGGAGTCGTGAAGCCGGGTCGTGATGGATCGCGGAGTGGTTTAGTAAGACGCCATCAGCAAATAGTCGCCATCATCGCTGATTCCGCGATCGATTTCTGCCCAGCCAAGATTGCGGTAGAAAGCGAGGGCGGGGAGGTTGGCGGTGAGACATTTGAGGCGGAAGGGCCCGGGGAGGCGTTGGTGGAGATCGATGAGCAGGGCTTGGCCGATGCCTTGGCGGAGATGATCGGGAGAGACGAAGAGATGATGAATGAAGCAGTCGGGTTCCCAGAGGGAGAGGAAGCCAAGGATGGTTCCGTCGGGGCTTTCGGCGAGGTGGATGAGTTCGCCTTCGGTATCGCGGGCGAAGTCATCGAGTTGGAAGTCCGCGGGATAGCGCCATGTAAAGGCGGCGCGGCGCGAGCGGAGGTAGAGGTCGGCGAGTGCGGCTTGGTCGGTGGGAAGGGCGGGACGGAGGAGCACGGGTGCGAAAAGCGGTTATGCGGGCGGGTGGAGGGCGCTGAGGTGGTGGCACTGCGGAAGCTGATCGAGCTGACCGACATCTCCCTTCTTGTTCCGACTTTGTGAGGATTGTCAGACACCGTAGTGTGTCTCCGGCCCGGCTGGAATCCGCTCCGGGATTCCTTTCGTTCCGGCTTGGGTCCGGTGGTCTTCGTCGCTCCGCGACTGCGACCACCGGCTATTCGCTGAGATCCCTTCGGGATCGCCGGAACCCGAATCCGGGTGGGGCAACAGTCTGCTACCACCGCGCCTACGATTTGGCTACGACTGTGCCGAAACCGATGTCGTGGCCGTCGAGATCTTGGATGCCGAATTCGCGACAGCCGTGGGGTTGGTCGCAGGGGCCGTAGTCGATGGTGGCGCCGTTCTTCACGAACTCGGCGTGGAGGGCATCGGCGTCATCGACCCAGAAGTAGGCGTTCCACATGTTATGCGAGACGGTCCAGTGGGGGATGACATGGGCGGGGTCCTCGGCCTGCTTCAGCATGAGGTTCATGCCATCGCGACGGAGGATGACGAAGCCGGGAGGATTTCCCCAGAAGCGTTCGTAGTGGAAGCCCATGGTGTCGCGATAGTGATTCGCGGCGGCGACGACGTCGCGGACGAGCAGGACGGGGGCGCTAGAAGTCAGCTTCGCAGACATGGAAGTTTGCTAGTTTTGACCTCCGGTCCACGCGGTTTGCCGCTTCGCGGAGGGATGATCGTCGCTATCGCGACTGCTGCGTTCAGTGTTCAGTTTTCAGGAAAGGCAGAGAAGTGCCGAGTGATCAGTGATCGGTGAAAGGCAGAAGAAGAGCGAAGTGATCCTCCTATGCAGCCTCTTCGCTAAGGCTACGAAGGGCTACGAAGGGCTACGAAGGGCCAAGAAGGGTAAGAAGGGTAAGAAGGGTAAGAAGGAGGAGTTGGTGATCGGTGAGGCAGTTTAGGCCCGCCAGCGCTTGGTGAGGTCGCTGTAGGCGTCGATGCGGCGGTCGCGGAAGAAGGGCCAGATGCGGCGGAAGTCTTCGACGGCTCCGAAGTCGACGTCGTGGTAGAGGATCTCTTCCTGGTCGGTGGAGGCTTTGGCGACGAGTTCGCCGTAGGGATTGGCGACGAAGGAGCGGCCCCAGAACTCGGTATTGCCCTCGGTGCCGATGCGATTGACGGCGGCGAGGTAGCAGCCATTGGCGACGGCGTGGCCGCGTTGGACGGTTTCCCAGGCGCAGTGCTGGGCATCGCCGAGCGTGGGCTTTTCCTCAGGCAGCCAGCCGATGGCGGTGGGGTAGACGAGGAGCTGGGCACCGCCGAGGGCCATGAGACGGGCGGCTTCGGGGTACCATTGGTCCCAGCATATGAGCACGCCGATCTTGCCGAACTTGGTGTCCCAGACCGGCCAGCCGGTGTCGCCGGGGGTGAAGTAGAATTTCTCCTCGAAGGCGGGGTCCTGTGGGATGTGGCTCTTGCGATAGAGGCCCATCAGGAAGCCATCAGCATCGTGGATGGAGGCGGTATTGTGATACAGGCCGGGGCCGCGGTGTTCGAAGAGGGAAGAGATGAGGACGATGCCACAGTCGCGGGCGATTTCGCCCAGGCGATCCGTGACCGGGCCGGGCAAGGGATCGGCGAGATCGAAGAGGGCTGGATCCTCGACGATGCAGAAGTAGGGCGTGAGGAACAGCTCCTGGGTGACGACGATGTTCGCGCCTTCCTTGGCGGCCTTGCGGATCAAGGCTTCGTGGTGATCGAAGGCTTCGGCTTTCGTTGAGAAGCCGCGGGACTGGAGCAGCGCGATGCGAGGCATGGGGAAAAGGAAAGGCACGAGGCGGCGACGGGCAAGCGAGGAAGCGGTGGCGGCGATCGTCAGCGGGTGTAGTTTAGAGGATGGCTCTCCCGTGGCTGCGGCTGTGGATCGGTGGGCTGCTGGTGTTTTCTTTCCCAGTGGCGGCGGAAGAGTCCGACTCACGCCAACTTACAAAGGGGGACACCATGGTAGCCGAACAAATCGAACGGCGCGGAGTGAAGGATCCGCGGGTGCTGGAGGCGATGCGGAAGGTGCCGCGCCACGAATTCGTGCCGGAGGCCGAGCGGGATGAGGCTTACGACGACCGGCCGCTGCCGATTGGCCACGGGCAAACCATTTCCCAGCCGTACATCGTGGCCCTCATGACCGAGTCGCTCGGGCTAAAGGGGACCGAGAAGGTCCTGGAGGTGGGCACGGGGTCAGGCTACCAAGCTGCGGTTCTTTCCGGGTTGGCGAAGGCGGTGTTCACGATCGAGATCGTGGAGCCGCTCGGCAAGCAGGCGGCAGAGGTGCTGCAAAGGCTCGGCTACAAGAACGTCAGCGTGCGCGTGGGTGACGGCTATCGCGGCTGGCGGGAAGAGGCGCCCTTCGATGCCATCATCGTGACCTGCGCGCCCGATGCCGTGCCGGAGCCGCTGGTGCACCAGCTCGCCGAGGGCGGACGAATGATCATTCCGGTGGGGCCGGAGGGAAAAGCCCAGCAGCTGGTGCTGCTGAAGAAAAAGCACGGCAAGCTGCACCAGCAGGAGATCCTGCCGGTGCGTTTCGTGCCGATGACGGGCGAGGCGCGGGATCGGTGACCGCGCCGATCAGGCCTCGCTCTTGCGTCCGAAGATCCTCTTGATCAAGGCGACCACGGCGATCACGCCGATCACCACGAACTTCTTCCCGGCCACCAGGATCGCTCCGAGCTTCGCGAGGAAGCCTGCCTTGGCTGCGATCTTTGCGGCGACCGCACCACCGAGGACCAGACCGGCGAGCGAGTAGTCGGCCTCCTTGTCGGTCTTGGGATTGAAGTCGGCATACTTGTGGCCGTCGTTGAACTGGACCATCGAAACAATCGCCGGCGTGGCGGCCTCGATGTCATTCACGCGGCCGATGCCGGCGACGCCATTGAGCGAAAGCACGCCGCGGCGGCCGAGCACGCGGACGTCGTAGTTCAGCGTGTCTTCGTCGGTGTCCGGGATGTCGTAGCGCTTGGCCCAGTAGAGGACCTTGCTGCCGTGATCGTAGCGTGGAGTTACGGCCCAGCCGGTGAGCTCCATGGTGTCGTAGCCTTCGGCCTTGCGAGCCTCGTTGGCTTTCTTGCTGTTCTCCTTCAGTTGGGAAAGCAGGTCATCATAGTCGATCTTGTCGGCGTCCTTGTCGGAGACGTAGCCATCTTCCTCGAAGGAGAGCACGATCGCCCACGACTCGCCAGACGCGAGATCCTCACCAGCGGGAACGACGAGGCCGAGGATGTCATTCGCGGACTGGGGTGGATTTCCCCACAGGTCCACGACGACCTTCTTTGCATCCGCCGGGTTCAGATAGCGGAAGCCTTTCGGCAGGTCGAGGCGCGCCATGCCGCCCGGGAGTTCGGCGGATCCCTCCTGATAGTGGAGACCTTTCGTCAACGCCTGGACGTGCGCCTGATAGGCCGCCTCCATCTGCTCGGGAGATGGCGTTTCCGCCTCCGGCTTGGGAGTTTCCTGGGCGAAGATGAGGCTAGTGGAGAAGAGGAGTGGGACAAGTGCGGCAAATCGCATGCCGAAGCGTGTTGTGTTGTCACATGTCTTCACAAGCTCATTTGCCGCTGAGCCGGGAAATTGCATCGGCCACCGCGTCGGGTGCCTGCTTCGCATCCAGAGGGAGCGGAGTCGAGTGGATCGTGCTTCCGCTGGAGTCGACCGCGGTGACGGTTCCGGTGCCAAAATCGATCACCACCTTAGGGCCGGGAAGGGAGGCCGCATCGGCTGCGAAGGCCACTGCTTCGAAGTTACCGGATGATTTGATCGCTGCCGCGACGCTGGCGTTTTCGCCGATGAAAGCGATCCGCACCGTGTCGCTGGGACTGGTAATCGCTTCGCCACGGAACATCTCGGAAGTCGCTGGATCCGGAGCGGAGAGCATCGGAATCGCGACACCGACGACGACTGCCGCGGCGGCGGCCAAGCCGAAGCTCGGCGAGGCCAGCCAGTTGCGGAATCGTTCGGTCAGCGGAATCCTGACAGGGGTGGACTCGTCCATCCGCGAAGTGAAGCGGGCGGCAAGATCGGCGGCCAAGCCGGAGGGCATCGCCGGGGCTAATTCTCGCGGATGCAGCACTAGGCTGCGGCTGAGAAGGTCGCGGGCGGGGAGGAGGCGTTCTGGAAGGTCGGGGTCCATGGCGTCGGGGGCTCCAATCGCAGCCTTGAAGGGCTGATTTTCAAAATATTAAATTTTCCCTGATTTTCTCCAAAGCCTCTTCCACCAGCTCGTTGATCACGCGGCGGCGGGTGGAAGCGGACGCTCCAGCCTTGATGCCGAGCTTGGCGCAGAAGGCGTCATTGGTGACCAGATCTTGGACGGTGGCGGTCTGGGCCACGTAGAGGTGGTAGATCAACTGCCACTCCATCGCGGACAAAGCCTCGCGGCACTCGGCGTAGATCTTGTCGAAGCTGAGGGTAGTGTCGGACCCGTCTTCGAACTGCACCGGACGGTCGGCGTCGCCGGTGAGGGCGTCGAAGCTCTCGCCGGAGTTTGGCTGGTTTTTCAGAGCGCTCTTGCGGCGGAACCAGTCAATGGCGCGGTATTGGACGATCCGTGAGTGGAGCGGGATGATCTCCTCGAAGACCGTGGGATCAAGGATGGGCGCGCGATGGCTTTCCTCACGCTCGCGGATCAACTCCACGAGGGTATCGCTGAAAACGTCTTCCGCGTCTGCTCCCTGAATGCCCTTGCGGCTGAGGGTGGCGAGGGCGAGTGGGCGAAGAATGTCCGGCAGGTGGTTCCATTCGGGATCGCTGAAGCCACGGTCCGGATGCGCGCGCTGGAGGCGGTCGAGGTCGAGATTCTGGGCGTAGCGACGATCCTCCGGATCGTGATGGAGCTGGGGATCCGCTTCTTTCCGGCGGATGCCGGCGACGAGGTCACGGGTGGCCTCGGCGGTTTCCTGGATCACGCGGGCGGTGAATTCCGCTTCAGGCGGGAGCTCCTCGTAATCGAGGCAGATGTTCCGCAGTACCTGCTCGGCGATCTTCGCAGCCTGATCCTCTGGCACGAGCACGCCTTCCACCGGCCGGCGGGCACGGTGCCAGCAGGCTTCCCAGCACTTTTCCAAGTGCCGTTGGGGGTGAACGGGGGACATGGGGTGAAGCTGAAAGTAGGAAAATCTAAAAAAGATGGCTTTGCAAGCGTCTAAGTTGGGTTTAATTTCAAAATCATACGAGCGGTCGTCAGTCCCACCGAACGCATCGACATGAAACTTCCCCTGTTCCCCCTTGCCGGGCTTGTACCGGCCCTCCTCATCGTATCCGTCCATGGCCAAGCCGTCGGCGTGCCCGTTTTGTCCACGCCCGGATCGGCGACGTGGTTGAGCGAGATCACGTCCAGCGGCACCCGGACGATTTTCACGATCACCGGCGATACCGTCCTCGACTGGGGTCAGTTCAATCTCGGTTCCGGGAATGAACTCATCTTCGACTTCGTCGGCGGCAATAGCGTGACGAACATGCTCAACGGAACGTCGACCAATACGATCGGTGGCAGCGTGACC
>Ga0307406_10001434_pt1 | contig 13211 bp, 14 predicted proteins | sample 322Cmetagenome_3_FD_203706 | JGI IMG/M metagenome (GOLD analysis project Ga0307406, IMG submission 203706) | Maize rhizosphere microbial communities from greenhouse at UC Davis, California, United States - 322HYB-C-2 | ecosystem: Host-associated > Plants > Roots > Rhizosphere > Soil | place... | reverse complement strand
CCTGGCGAGAAAGTGACCCTCTCCGTGGATTCGGCGCGGGCGCTCCTCTACCACAGCGATCTCGACGCGATGTCGAGCGAGCAGCGTGAACTGGCGGAGGTGCGGGGATGACAGTGGCAACCGTTACTTCGTCCCGGGCCAAGAGTTCGGCCAGCCTCAGCCACCGGCTGGCCGAGCGTGGCATAAGCACTAGGCTGCTTCTACTGGTGCCGGCTGTAGTGTTCGCGCTCGGCTTGTTCGTCTACCCGTTCCTCTATGGACTGGGGTTGACGTTCCAGCCGCTCCCAGCCACCCAGGCCCAATGGGGGGGTGGCCTGTTCGCCAACTATGTCGCCTTCTTCAAGGACGCATTCACTTTCGACTCGGTCTGGATCACGATGCGGCTGGCACTTCCGGTGGCGCTATTCAATGTGTTGATCTCCGTTCCAATCGCGTTCAAGCTGCGCAATAGGTTCCGGGGGAAGCGAACTCTGCAGGCACTCCTTGTGCTGCCCATCACACTCGGCACCGTGCTGACGGCACAGGGCCTATTGATCTTCGCCGGCCGTCAGGGCTGGTTGAACCGTTTTCTGATCGAAACCGGGATCATCGATCAACCACTGCAGCTGGTGAACAACTACTTGGGTGTGATGTTTTCGCTGATAATCTCGGGCTTCCCCTTCGCCTACCTGCTGATCTCGTCGTACCTTTCCGGGATCGACCCGTCCCTAGAGGCAGCAGCCAGAACGCTCGGGGCCAACTGGAAGCAACGCTTTCTCAGAGTCACCTTGCCGCTGCTCGCCCCAGGTCTTGCCACTACCTTCATCCTCACCTTCGTGCTCGCCTTCAGCGTGTTTCCTTCGGCCAGGCTCGTCGGCGACGCATCCGGTGAGACCAGGGTGTTAGCACTGATGGCATATCGATCATTTGCCGAGCAACTGGACTACGCCATGGCGTCCACCATCGCGATCATGATGGGAGTGGTGGAGCTGATCGTCATCGCGGTCGTCTTCCTGGGCCGCTCATTCCTTTACAAGGGCTCCACGGGGGGCAAGGGCTGATGTCCAACGCAACACTGACACGACCTACTGTGGTCACAGGCCCATCCAAAACCGCCAAGCCTGGCAGCCGGTTGCCGCCAGGTGAAAAATCGCTGGTTGCCTCACCCGGGACGTGGTTCGTCTGGGCGGGAATCGCGGCATTCTTCATTTTCCTCTTCGGGATCGTTCTCAGCGTTCTGGTCGACTCTCTCGGCAGACCGTGGTTCAACACCTGGCTGCCGGAGAACTTCACCACCGCCTGGTATCAGCAGGCATGGACCCGATTCAATCTGACCCACATCATGGGAGTGACACTCCTCGTGGCCTTCTCAGTGATCATCATCTCGGTGGTAATCGGTGTCCCCGCCTCCTACGTGCTGGCTCGCAGCAGCTTCCCCGGCAAGAACATCGTCACGCTTTTGTTCCTGCTGCCGATCCTTATCCCTCCCATCACGTACGGCATTCCGTTGGCCACTGTCATGTACAACTTCGGGCTGGGCAGAACCATCCTCGCCGTTATCCTGGTCAACCTGGTGCCATCTGTTCCGTTCGTGATCATCACCATGACGCCGTTCATCGAGCAGATCAACCCAGCGATCGAGAACGCGGCCCGGATGTGCGGCGCGAACACGCGGCGAGTGTTTACCAAGATTCTGGCTCCGTTGCTCATACCGGGCATCCTGGCCGCGAGCATCCTCGTCCTGGTGCGCACTGTCGGGATGTTCGACCTGACATTCCTGGTATCGGGTCCCAACTCCGACACTCTCGTGGTGGCGATTTACCGCGCCATGACCGCTGCCGGTGGGGGCGAATCACGACAGCTGATCTCCGCAATGGGCGTGCTGTACACGGCCTTGATGCTCCTCATCCTGATCATCGCGCTGCGTTTCATCAATCCCACCCAGCTGGTCGCGCAAGTCAAAGAGGCACGTGAGGACTAAGCCGGTCCACGACACTCGAGGAAGCGGAGGAGTACATCAGTCAACTCCTCGGGCGCTTCCTCGGGGATGAAGTGCCCGCCGGGAACGCAGACGGCCCGAAGGTTGAGAGTCCAGTCGCGCCAGATGTTAGAAGCATCCGCTAGCTGTGCTTCGTCCTCGCTAATGCCGAGCAGGACTGGGACGGTGATCCGATGTCCGGCTTGCCGAGCGTCGAAGTCGTGCTGGCGGTCGATGTACAGGCTGGCGCGGTAGTCCGCACACATCGCGGCGATGGTCTCCGCTGTCATCGCCGCCCGGTAAGCGGCCCGGCAGTCGGCCGAGATCGCGGACTGATCGACGGGACCCAGGACCTGACCCAAACCCGCACCGCCGGCTTCACGGTGCTGGTCTTCTGCCAGCTGTTCAACTGCTTCAACGCCCGCTCCGAAACCACAAGCGCGTTCTCACTCCGCCGCTCACCGGCACGATTGCAGTAACCAACGCCGGGCAGGGCCGCTCCGGTCGTCCCGCCAACTGCTATGTCAGGCGAGCAACCGCTGCAGAAATTCACGTAACCCTGGGGGCCCTTCGACGATCAAGTCCGCATGAGCGAGCAACTCCGCCGGCGCCTCTGCCGATCGCACAGCCACCTTCAACGCCTCGGTGCCCTCAGTTGTCAGGTCAGCTGCCGCGCTAAATGCGGGCAAGTCGCCGAGGTCGTCACCGGCCACAACCACCACTCGGGCTCCGGATTCGGCCACAACGCGCCGGACCGCATCCCCCTTGTCGCTGGGTACCGCCGGTCGCAGCTCCCACACCATCTTGCCGGGGATTATCTCCAGTCCATGCCGGTCGGCGATCTTCCGAGCTGCTTGATCGATCGGTGCGGCCCAGCGCTGAGGGTCGGGAACTCGCCTAGTGTGCACTGCGATCGAGTATTCCTTGTCCTCCAGGTACGCGCCGCTGTCACGCACCGCGGCGGACTCGCGCAGGTCGTCTTTCGCGGCCAACACCGCCGGGCGGGCGGACTCAAGTCGTGGGTCCACCCAGATCTGCCCGTCGCGGATCTCTTGCAACCCGTACAACCCGAGATACCGCACTCGAGCCGCTGCCACATGCTGCGCCAGATAAGTGGCCGGGCGGCCGGACACCACTGCGACGGCAGCGAATCGTGTGGCCAGCGGACTGAGCAACTCGACTATCCCGGCGAGTGGTCTAGCTTGGTTCGGATCGTCAACGATCGGTGAGAGGGTGCCGTCGAAATCCAGGCACAATGCCGCGACGCTCGCACGCGCCACAACATGGGTGGCGTGTGCGCTCAGCACCGTTCCAGTAGGCTCACGCGCTTCGGTCACGACCGGTGCTCCAGCGCAAATGTATGACTGCCGCCGCACGATAGCTCCACGGCCTCGTACCCAACTAAGACAGTAATGGGCGCCGCCGGACCGGGGCGGGAGCTTATCTCCACGCGATCTTCCGAGCAGGCAAGCTCCACGCGGTGGCCCCGGTAGTGGACGCTGAAGCGAAGCTCCTTGACCTGCGGCGGCAGGGCGGGATTGAACCGCAGCACCTGTCCGCGAGCCCGCATGCCGGTGAGGCACCGCAATACCATGTCCACTGTTCCAGCCATTGCCCCCAGGTGGATGCCTTCCGAGGTGGTTCCGCCTTGTACGTCGGCGATGTCACTGTCCAACGCCTGCTGCAAGAAGCGCCAGGCCTCGTCCGGGTCGTATCGCGCCAGTACCCAGGCGCTCACGACCGCGCTAAGCGTGGAGCCGTTCGAAGTACGCGCCAGGTAGTAGTCGACCGTACGTTCCAGCTGCTCGTCTGTTACCTCGTAGCCGAGGCTCGCGAGTAAGGCAGCTAACTCGTGTCGCGACAGCAGGTACAACAGCATCAACACGTCGGCCTGCTTGGACACCTTGTAGCGGTCGGTGCTGTCACCCTCGGCCTCGAGCACCCGATCCAAGCGTTGGATATTGCCGTACTTCTCCCGATAGCCCACCCAGTCGAACTCAGGTAGCTGCTCGTAACCCTCGAACTGCGTCAGCACACCATCGGTATGGAATACCACCTTCATCTTGTGTGTGATGTCTCGCCACTGGTCCAGCTCCTCATCGCTGATCATGAGCTCGTCGACCAGTTCCTGACGGTAATGCGGTGGCAGATCGTCTAACGCCTCCAACGCGCGCTGCAGCAGCCAGACCACCATGACGTTTGTGTACGTGTTGTTGCGCAGGCCAACCTCGTCGGAGTCGGGATAGCCCTCGTGGTACTCGTCCGGGCCCATCACGCCGTTGATCTCATACCGGTCCTGGCTGGCATCGTAGGTAGTGATGCTCGTGAAGAACCGGGCGATTTCGATCATTAGCTCGGCACCTTTGAAGCGGAGGAACCTCACGTCGCCGGTGACCATATAGTGCTGCCAGACGTTGTACGCGATCGCAATGTTGACGTGCCGCTGCAGGTGTGTGTGATCGGGTAGCCACCGCCCAGACTTTGGGTTGAGATGCAGCTGCTGGGTTTCTTCCCTGCCGTTGGAGCCGCTTTGCCACGGGAACATCGCACCCGCGAAGCCTTCGGCCCGCGCGGCTGCCCGGGCCATGCCGAGGCGGGCGTACCGGTACTCCAGCAACGCAGCAGCCAGCGACGGACGCTGGAAGTTGAAGTACGGGAAGATGAAGAGCTCATCCCAGAAGATGTGGCCACGGTAGGCCTCCCCGTGCCAGCCTCGAGCCGGTACGCCGACATCCAGGTGGGCGGTATGCGGGGAAACGGTTTGCAGCAGGTGGAAGATGTGCAGGTGGAGGACCGTTTCGGTCCATTCGTTGGCGCTGTCCATATCGATGTCGAACCGGTCCCAAGTACTGCGCCAGGCGCGCTCGTGGCGGCTGAGCAGCGCCGCAATGTCGTCGGCTCTGGCCACAACTATGTCGGCATCGTGACGACTCTCGGAGATAGCGCGGTCGCGGGAGGTGTAAAGCGCGGCAATTTTCTCCACGGTTACCGGCTGGCCCTGCAGCAGCTGGAACCTCAGATCGTGGGCGATGAAGCCCGGCTCATCGATCAGGGTGCGGTCCACCTCGACAGCCTCGCCGTCACGGAGCACCCTGGTGCGGGCCGCGAGAGCCACACGTACTCGTGATTGGTTCGTTTCGACCTGAAGGTCAATGGTTTCTTCGTCGACCTGAGCTTGCCCAAGCAGCGTCAAGTGCTGACTGTTCAGATCCCGGTAGCGTATGACGCCCGTGTTGCTGATTCGGCCGTCCAGCCCGGACCTGACCTCGATAGTGTCCGACCAGTTTTCGGCGATGAACTCTGTCTCCAAACCGGCCAGGTGTTCGTCCTCGCGGCTCACGAATCGGCGCTGGACGACGCGAGTCCGGCGGCCCTCGGCGTCCTGCCAAGTGAAGCTTCGGGTTAGTATCCCGCCCCGCATATCGAGCTCGAGACGGTGCTCTTCGACGTCGGCCTGTTGCACATCGAACCACTCACTGCCAGAGATCCGGAACTGCAGTGGTAACCAGTTCGGGACGTTAACCAGGTCCTCATTCTCCACGTCGCGTCCGGCGACGTTGCTGACGAGCCGGTTGTAGAGGCCCGCAACGTAAGTCCCCGGGTAGTGGACGCCGTCGGCAACAGCCTCTGGTAGCGCGCCACGGGTGACGAAGTACCCGTTTCCCAACGCGCAAAGCGCCTCGCGTAGTCCTTGTCGCGCTGGATCGAAACTGTCGTAGACGAGGGTCCAGATGCTGGGCGGCCGTTCAGTGTACCGTCGGCGGCTCTCCGCCACCGCCCGCCGTTCCGCTAGCTGGCCTGCTGTAAGCGCCCGCAGGGAGACGTCGTCAAGTGTGGTCACGACCAGATCGGCGTTCGCCTCCTCCAACAGGCCTTGATCGCCGAGGCGGGCCACCCCGATCGCGGCCATGCCTCCAGCTTTGGCGGCTTGGACCCCGCTCGTGGCGTCCTCAACAACGAAGCAGGCCTCGGCGGAGAGGCTGAGCTCGGAAGCGGCGGTCAGGAAGATCATCGGGTCGGGCTTGCCGCGCGGGAAATCTCGGCCGGAGATGTCGGCGTCGAACAGCTGCTCCAGCGTCATTCCATCGTGGATGAAGCTGTACTCCAAACGTTGCTCGGCTGCAAATGTGTCCAGCCGGATCCGCTCGAGGAAGAGCTTCGCATTCTTCGACGACGACGCCGCAGCCACTCGAATTCCGCTGTCCTTGACGGCGAGGATGAACCGGAGTGCATCCGGGAAGGCCATGAAGCGGCCTTGCTCAATGAGCTGCAGAACATGCGTTTGTTTAGCCTCGCCGTACCGCTCGACGCGCTGATCAACGTCGGGGACGTCGAAGTACTCCAGCGCAGCCCGCGCACCAGCGACCCGCGGCATACCAGCCATCACCTGCTGGTACACCTCCGGTGTGAACCGCTCAGGCGACCAGCTGGTCTCGTCGCGGATGTCGCGCCACTCGCCCTCCATGAGCTCCTTGAACGCCTCCCGCCAGGCCAACTCGTGCGGCGAGTCGACCAGCACTCCGTCTACGTCGAAGACCGCGCCTTGGTATGCCATTGGTCACCGATCCTTCAGGTCAAGGCGCTTGCGCGCGTCAGATATCCAGGGTCGAGCTTGAGTCGGCGCAGTAGTTGCGCGTTCAAAGCGACGACGATGGTTGAGGCAGACATCAGAATTGCCGCCACTGCGGGGGAGATCGCGATGCCGGCGAACGCGAGCACGCCGGCGGCAATCGGCACCGTGATGATGTTGTAGCCCGTGGCCCAAGCGAGGTTCTGCCACATCTTGCGGTACGCCGCCCGGGACAGCTCGATCACTGAGAGCACCGCACGGGGGTCATCGGAGGCCAACACAACTCCGGCGGATTCTATGGCCACGTCGGTGCCAGCGCCAATGGCGATGCCAACGTCGGCGCGCGCCAATGCCGGTGCGTCGTTGACGCCGTCGCCTACCATCGCGACCCGGTGTCCACGGGACTGCAGCTCCGCGACCTTGGAGTCCTTGTCTTCTGGAAGCACTTCTGCGAACAGCTCATCGACGCCGAGCTCCTGGGCGACGGCCCGTGCCACCTCCCAGGCATCGCCGGTGAGCATGGCGACTCTCAGGCCCCGACGATGCAGTTCGTCGACGACCTGACGCGATTCCGGCCGAATCTCGTCCTCCAGCGCGATTGCACCGAGGACCTCGCCATTACGCACGACATGCAAGATGGCTGCACCACGCTCAGCCCATGGGGCCGTACCTTCGGCGAGCGCCGGGGGAACCGCAACGTTGAGCTCGCGCAGCATGGCCGAGCCGCCGATTGACACTGTGGCCCCATCGACTTCGGCTTGCACGCCGCGGCCAGTCATCGAACGGAACTCAGCCGCGACGGGTGTTCGGGTCGCCCCTGCGGGTAACCGGGCGGAGGCGGCACGCACGATGGCTCGGGCAAGTGGATGCTCGCTGTCGGCCTCGACGGCCGCTGCCAGCGCAAGCAAGTCATCCTTGTCGTAGTCGGTAGCAGCACCGGTAACCGAGGGCTCACCCTTGGTTAGCGTGCCCGTCTTGTCGAAGAGCACCACGTCGACGGTACGCATGTGTTCCAGCGACAGTCGATCCTTGACGAGCACACCGGCCTCCGCGGCGCGTTCGGTAGCGATCGCGATCACCAGCGGGATAGCCAACCCAAGAGCGTGTGGGCAGGCGATGACGAGCACGGTGACTGCGCGGGTCACCGCCTCATCAGTGTCGCCGAGCAAAGTCCATATGGTGAATGTGACCAGGCCGGTCGCCGCCGCGAAGTAAAACAAAAACGCGGCAGCTCGGTCGGCCAAGGCTTGTGCACGCGAATGGGATCCTTGCGCCTCCGCGACCAGGCGCTGAATTCCCGCCAACGTGGTCTCCTCGCCCACCGCGGTAATCCGTACGCGTATCGAGTTGTCGGTTGCCACAGTCCCAGCCACGACCCGCTCTCCTTCGTTGCGGGTTGCTGGGCGGGACTCGCCAGTGATCATGGATTCGTCCATGGCGGCGGAGCCCGACACGACGACTCCGTCAGCGGGAACCCGGCTGCCGGACCGAACGAGCACAACGTCGTCCGCGGCCAGTTCGGCAACAGGAACTTCGACGACGCCCTCCGACGTGATCTTGTCCGCGGTGTCCGGTAGCAGCGCCGCAAGCGCCTCGAGCGCTCCGGACGCGGCTCCCAGTGCCCGCATTTCCAGCCAGTGCCCAAGCAGCATGATCACGATCAGCAGAGCCAGCTCCCACCAGAAGTCCAAATTGAACAGGCCAATGGTGGTTGCCCACGACGCGATAAACGCCACCGTGATCGCCATCGCGATGAGCAACATCATTCCTGGGCGACGCGATCTCAGCTCCGCCCACGCTCCGGTGAGAAACGGCGCCCCACCGTAGAGGAAGATCACGGTGCCCAGCACCGGAGGAATCCAGTCGGCCCCGACGAAACCCGGCAGCGGATAACCAACCAGATCGGCGAACATTCCGCTGAAGATGATCACCGGAATCGTCAAAGCCAAGCTCAGCCAGAACCTATTCCGAAACTGTGCGGCATGATCACCATGGCCGCCATGTCCCAAATGTGTGCCCTGTCCACCACCGTGATCGACCGCTACATGATCGTGGTCGGCGTTGATCGGAATGGCTTGCTGCTGATGATCGCCGCTGTGCTCGACAGCCTGAGGTTTGTGATGTGTACCGCGATGGTGGCGCGAATGCGGCGACCGGTCATCATCGTCGCCGTACGGCGACTCTGGGGCTGGCTTATGGAGGTCCGGTTGACTATGGTCGTGATTCATTTCGCGTCCCGGTGAACGGCCTATTAGTTAATCCTCCGCCATGACTTCCACCGTGTGAAGGGTTGTGCTAGCCGGTGGAATCCGGGCACTGATGAGATTTGCGTCGACCTAGAGTGTCTTGGAAGTAACGGCCGCTGGAGGAGAAGATGTGACCGAGGGTCCGCCGACCAATGTTGATCAATTCCGCCATCGACCTGTCGACGAGCTTGCAGCCCTCCCTGCCGAACACGCAAGCCGTCGACGCCGCGATCAAGGATTTGCAAACGGCCAACGTCGACATCTCGACGGTACGCGTTCTGCACGGTGAGAAGGGTGCAGACATTCTTGATCCAAGGTGTAGCGAGCACGAATGAGCTCAAGGATGAGTACTCGTGTCTCGGACGATGTGAGATCCATTCGCCGCTCGATGCGCTCGGCCTGGTCGGCGAGATAGCTGTCTCGGATCGCGTCCCGGAACCAGCGCGAATAGTCGCTGCGGCAAGTGGAACATCCATGTCGACTCACTGATAGATAATGCACACCTGGTACGCCTTGTCGATCAACCGCTCTATCAGACCGGCCGTCATGGTCGATTTGCCAGTCCCTGACGGGCCGGCAATGAGCAGGTTGCGGCCATACGTTGGAATGCGCAGCTCCGTGCCGTGCGGGCGCTTCCCCACCAGCACAAGATGATGCTCCAGCTTCCCTTCCATGCGTGGAGATCGTTCTCGATGAGCTCATCGACCAACTCAGAAACGCCGGTGCCGTTGGCTCCGCGCGTAACGAATGCGGCGATCTCCTTGAGCGAGTCGACGGCATTCCCGACCGCCACTTCGCACTCGCAGTATTCGAGTAGCGAATGGTCGTTTTCACCGTCACCGACTCCAACGACTTCGTGTCGCGACATTCCAAGTCTGCGCACTGCGACGTCAACTCCGGTCACTTTGTTGATTCCGGGCAGTAGCGCCAGGACTGCGCCGCGATTGAAGATCACATGGATCTCGAGCCCAAGCTCGCGGATTACTTCTAGCATCACTCCGCCGTGCGGGTCGTGAATCGCGACCACCACCGCACCTTCTTCTAAGGGAGCAACCCCGCGTTCACGCAATCGTTCCGCAAATCGTGCGGGTGGAGGAGCTGTGAGCGTGGCCCGCTTCGTCTCTCGGAGGGGCGGAGTGATGATCGGACGTGACGTTCTCGACGCGCTCATCGCGGTCTGCATGCTGCTTGGCGCCCTGCTAGCCGTGTCGGGAACGCTCGGAATTGTGCGGTTCCCGGACGTGCTCTCCAGGCTTCATGCCGCGACCAAGCCCCAGGTGCGCGGGCCAATGCTGATGCTTGCGGCAGCCGGTCTGCGCGTTCCCTCGTGGGGCACGATCAGCACCCTGATCCTGATTGCCGCTTTCCAGGTGCTCACCCTCCCCGTTGCTGCACACATGATCGGCCGAGCGGCCTACCGCACCAAACATGTGAAGCTGGAGCGTCTATACCGCGATGAACTGGCCGAAGCGGTCGAGAGGGCAACCGATGATCAGACCTCCTGAGAGCGGATGTCCGCTTGCGGATCACGCTAACGCCGCGCGTCTTGGTCCAATGCCTTCTCGATGCCATTCTCGGCAGCGGCGGCCTCGGCTTTGGCATCGTTGACCGCAGCTTCGGCCAACTCGGCGACCCGATCAGCGGCTGCAGCCGCATCTAAGGGCGGCAGACCGCCAGAGGTCAGCTCTCGGCTTCCCTCTCTGTCTTCGATCTCCGACGGCGGGCCGGCCGCGCCGTCCTTCTCAGTGGGCGGCGCGCCCATCCGAGAATGGTCGCCGAACGCCTCCGTGACCGTGCGGATCGCCTGGGTAACCTCACCCGGGATAACCCAGAAGGTGTTGCCACCTCGTGCCAGGTGAGGCAGCGTCTCCAGGTACTTGTACGCCAGCACCTTGGGATCTGCGTTGTTGCGATGGACGGCTTGGAAAACCAGGTCGACGGCCCTTGCCTCACCATCAGCCCGAAGGATCGCGGCCTGCTGGTCGCCCTGCGCCACCAGGATTTCCTGCTGACGAGTCCCTTCGGCGGTAAGGATCTTGGACTGCCGTTCCCCTTCCGCATGCAGAATGGCTGCCCGCTTGTCGCGCTCGGCCCGCATCTGCTTCTCCATGGCCTCCTTGATGGTGATCGGCGGGTCGATCGCCTTGATCTCGACCCGGTTCACTCGGATCCCCCACTTGCCGGTCGCCTCGTCCAGCACAATGCGCAGCCGAGTGTTGATTTCCTCGCGCGAGGTGAGCGTCTGCTCCAGATCCATGCTGCCGATGACGTTGCGCAGCGTAGTAACCGTGAGCTGGTCGATGGCCTGTAAATAGTCCGCGATCTCGTACGCGGCGGCACGAGGGTCAGTGATCTGGTAGTACAACACCGTGTCGATGTTGACCACCAGGTTGTCCTCGGTGATCACCGGCTTCGGCTGCGATGAGAACACCTGCTCCCGGACATCAAGCTTGTTATTGATCCGATCCGCCAACGGGATGATGAAGTTCAGACCCGGCTGCAACGTCGTACGGTAACGGCCGAACCGCTCGACGTTGTAGCGACGCGCCTGCGGCACCACGCGTACGGCTGACATCACCACGAAGACCACCAAGGCCGCCACGACGATGATCGGTACTAAAAGGTTCAGATCCATATCTCCTCCACGTCTCAGCTGCGCAGGCTCATGGCAGAAGTTCCCGGGGATAAACGATCGCCGTCGCACCGTCGATCTCCATAACATCCACCGGCGTCCCGGCTGGGATCACCTGATCCTCATCGAGCGCACGCGCCGACCACACCTCCCCGGCGAGCTTGATGAGCCCCTGCGTACCGGTAACCTCCTCCAGAACCACCGCCTTCTTCCCAACCAGCGCGTAGCTGCCCTCGCGCACCACCGGAGGATGGGTCATCTGCCGTCTTGCGATCGGCCGCACAATCAGTAGCCCAACTCCAGCCGTGATCGCGAAGGCGAGCACCTGGGCCAGCACTGAGGCGCCGACACCGGCGACGATCGCGGCGACTAGCGCTGCCGCAGCGAGCAAACCAAACGCCAGGGTGAGCGTGAAGAACTCAGCAACACCCAAGGCGACGGCCGCTACCAACCACGCGACCCACGCCATCAAGATGGCCTCCCGTCCAATAGGGCTACCTTGAAGGTACCTCGCCAGAATTCCGGCAGTCGCCCCGATTTCTCAGAGCCTGCGCCACATCCAGGTCCAATGCTGTGTTGCCCCGGCACGAACAACTTCCCATCACGCTGAATCAAGCTGACAGCGGCGTCACCTGGTAGCCGTAACTCGGAGGGATAGAGGCCGGCGAGCCGCGATCCCTCCGGAATCGTGAAATGCAGCATGGTGGCATCGAGCCGCTCGAGTGGGGCCGCATCGACTGTGACTTCACGCGGGCCCGCCAGTGTGGAGTACACCGAGCCAACGCGCGACCGTTGGCAGCGTGGGCCCTTGAATGAGGGTGAAGACATTCACCAGGAGGAACACGACATCGAAGATTCGCTCCGCGCCGGGCATTCCGACGGTGATCGGAATTGTGGCGAGCACGATGGAGACAGCGCCACGTAGTCCGGCCAAGGACATGAACGCCTGCCGCCAGGGCCCGTCGCGCAACTAGCGTGGCCCGCGCTTTCTCTGCCGGACACTGTGCGGGTACCGAGGGTGCTGAACGAGATGCGCAGCAGCGCCAATCACATTGCGATCGTGGTCGATGAAGACGTGCTGCCGACCAGTGAATACGGCGTCACCGCCGGCATTGGGACCCTTAGAAGACCTCATCGAAGAACTCGTCGGCGACATCATCGACGAATACGACATCATCGAGCAACAGCACGCCACCTCGCGCGGCGTCAGATCATCGAGGGGCGATGCACCCTGGCCGAGTTCACCGACAGAACCGGCCTGATCCGCTGCCCGAGCGCCTGGCCAGCATCGCACGCCACTATCAGGGCATGGCCACGGCGTGGAAGGACCTGCTAGCTGCGTACGACGATGAGCAGCTCGCGCTGTTCCTGGATCTTTTGACCGCATGCATCGGATGTCCCAGCACCAGCTCGCAAACCTTGGCCACGACGCAGATCCGGCACGGGAATCGTCCACAGATGACCGTCGCGGGCCGTCCCGGTGGCGCGAGGGCGAATGACGTCCTGTCGCGTGTGACAGCTCCGCAGTCCCCGAGCAATCGCACGTTGTTGACCAATCGTGCTCGCTCGTCGCAAGGTGGCCCTCTCGCTGCCCGTGGCCGTCGGACTACTGGGGTGGACCAGCATGACCGCCGGGCTCCTTAGGGGTATGACGTGAACCTGTTTCAAGCGCCAACCGAGGTTCTCGCCAGGACTCCATGACAGGAGGAGGAGTATTCATTCACTCCTGAGCTCCCAGCGCCGCGCCGTGATCATAAGCCGCGCATGGACGGACAGGAGTTGATCATGAAGGCAGCTGCCGTTCTC
>Ga0307406_10001433_pt1 | contig 13213 bp, 11 predicted proteins | sample 322Cmetagenome_3_FD_203706 | JGI IMG/M metagenome (GOLD analysis project Ga0307406, IMG submission 203706) | Maize rhizosphere microbial communities from greenhouse at UC Davis, California, United States - 322HYB-C-2 | ecosystem: Host-associated > Plants > Roots > Rhizosphere > Soil | place... | reverse complement strand
GACCACGCGATGCCCTTCGCGGTGCGGGACAATGCGAGCGGCGAGATCGTCGGCAGCACGCGCTACTTCAACGTCGTGCCCGAGCACCGGCGGCTCGAGATCGGCCACACGTGGTACGCGAAGCGCGCGCAGCGCACGCCGATCAACACCGAGTGCAAGCGCATGCTGCTCGCGCATGCTTTCGAACGGCTGCAGTGCATCGCCGTCGAGTTTCGAACCAGCTGGTTCAACCATGCGTCGCGGCGCGCGATCGAGCGGCTTGGGGCGAAGCAGGACGGCGTGCTGCGCAACCACCAGCGACACGCCGACGGCAGCTTCCGGGATACCGTCGTGTTCAGCATCCTCGCCAGCGAGTGGCCGGCCGTGCGGCGCAACCTCGATTTCCAGCTCGATCGTCCCCGCTGACGGACGTGCGAACGCTCCCGGGTGCCGGCGAGCGACGGTGTAGGCGCCTCGCGCCGCAGGGCGGCGCCCGGCGCGTCGTTGTCATTGGCCACGGATCCGCCCGCCATGCGCTTCATCGACCTCGTCGCCGCCTCGGACCGCGTCGCGGCGCTCTCCGGCCGCAAGGCGAAGATCGCGGAGATCGCGGCGCTTCTCCGTGCGCTTCGACCCGACGAGATCGGCATCGGCGTCGCCTACCTCGCCGGCGAGCTGCCGCAGGGCCGCAAGGGTATCGGCTACGCGCTGCTGCGCGACGCCAACGCAGCGCCCGCCAAGTCGCCGACGCTCGAGATCGCCGATGTCGATCGCGCGTTGTCGGACATCGTGGCCACGAGCGGGCGCGGCTCGGTCGCCGCGCGCACGGAGCGCCTGGCGACGCTGCTTCGCGCGGCGACGGCGAGCGAGCAGTCGTTCCTCGCACGCCTCGTTCTCGGTGAGTTGCGACAGGGCGCGCTCGAAGGCCTGATGATCGAGGCCGTGGCGACGGCAGGCGACCTCCCGGTCGCGCAGGTGCGCCGCGCGGCGATGCTCGGCGGCGGCATCGCGTCCGTTGCGCAACCGGCGCTCGTCGAGGGCCAGGCGGCGCTCGACCGCTACGCCATCGCGCTGTTCCAGCCGCTGGCGCCGATGCTCGCGCAGCCCGCCGACGACATCGGCGATGCGCTGGCGCGAGTCGCGGCGCCCGTCATCGAGTGGAAGCTCGACGGTGCCCGCGTGCAGGTGCACAAACGCGGCGACGAGGTGCGCCTCTACAGCCGCGCCGGCAACGACGTGACCGACGCGGCCCCCGAGGTCGTCGAGGCGGTGCGCGCGATGACCGCTACGTCGCTGATCCTCGACGGCGAGGCGATCGCGCTGAAGGCAGACGGCGCGCCCTACCCGTTCCAGGACACGATGCGCCGGTTCGGCCGCGTGCTCGACGTCGCCGCGATGCGCGAGTCGATGCCGCTGTCGGTCTTCTTCTTCGATTGCCTGCGCATCGAGGACGAGGACCTCACCGGCCGCGATGGCCGCGTGCGCTACGACGCGCTCGCGCGGGCGATGGCGGCGGAGCTCGTCATTCCGCGCCTCGTGACCGACGACGCGGCCGCGGCGCAGTCGTTCTACGACGACACGGTGCGACGCGGCCACGAAGGCGTCATGGTGAAGTCACTCGACGCCGCGTACGAGCCCGGCTCGCGCAGCGCTCAATGGCTGAAGGTCAAGCGCGCGCATACGCTCGACCTCGTCGTGCTCGCCGCGGAGTGGGGCCACGGACGGCGCAGGGGATGGCTCTCCAACCTGCATCTCGGCGCCCGCGACACCGTCGGCGGCGGCTTCGTCATGCTCGGCAAGACGTTCAAGGGCCTGACCGACGCGCTGCTGGAGTGGCAGACGCGCGAGCTTCTCGCGCGCGTCGTCGAGCGCGGCGACTGGGGAGTGCGCGTGCGACCCGAGATCGTCGTCGAGATCACGTTCAACGACCTGCAGGCGAGTCCGCGCTATCCGGGGGGGCTCGCGCTCAGGTTCGCCCGCGTCAAGGGCTACCGGCCGGACAAGCGGGCCGACGAAGCCGACACGATCGAGACGGTGCGCGCGATCTATGCAGCACAGGGTGGCGGCGGCGACGACGGCACGGACGCCGCCGAGCCCTGATGCGTCAGCGCGCATGTCGCCGCTTCGACGCCCTCGCTTAGAATGGCCGCGCGGGGGGCCATTTCGAACGGAAAGGAAGTTCGCTCAAATGTCGATCGAGAAAGTCCTCTATCGTGCGCACGCTCACGCGACCGGCGGGCGTGATGGTCGCGCGGTGTCGTCCGACGGCGTGCTCGACGTGAAGCTCGCCGTGCCGAAGGAGATGGGCGGACAGGGCGGTGCCGCGACCAACCCCGAGCAGCTGTTCGCGGCCGGTTACGCCGCGTGCTTCCTCGGCGCGCTCAAGCTGGTCGCCGGACAGAAGAAGGTGCCGCTGCCGGCCGACACGTCGATCGACTCGAGCGTCGGCATCGGTCAGATCCCGGGCGGCTTCGGCATCGAGGTCGATCTCCGCGTCAACGTGCCGGGCATGGACAAGGCGCAGGCGAACGAGCTCGTGCAGGCGGCGCACCGCGTGTGCCCGTACTCGAACGCCACGCGCAACAACATCGACGTGCGTCTTTCCGTGGCCTGACGTCCGGCACACTGCATCCCCGGCGGAGACGAGTCATGCTGGTCAACAAGGCATCCGGGCGCGTGTTCGCGCCGACCGGACACGAAGGCATCGACCGCAGCCTGTTTCGCAACAACGATACGGGCGGCCGGACGTCGGTCGTGCGACTCGCGGCCGGCTCGCTCTTCCCGCGCCACGCGCACCACGGAACCGAGGAGGTCGTCGTGCTGAGCGGCCGCGTTGCCATCGGCGGCGTCGAGCTCGATGCCGGCGACTACCTGTTCACGATTCCGGGCGAGGAGCACGACGTGCGCGCACTCGAGGACGCGACGATCTTCGTCTCGTCGCAGAAGGCGACGCCGCTGGTCGAGGGTACACGATGAGCCGCGATCAACGCGTGAGGGTCGCTGTACGCTGGACCGTGGCCGCGGCCGCGCTCGTCTGCCATGCAGCCGTCGCGCAGCACGCCTCGCCGTATGCGGCGGACGCCGGCCGGGAGATCAAGGCGCTGTCCGCCGACGAAGTGCGCGACTACCTCGACGGCAAGGGCATGGGGTTCGCGCGCGCGGCCGAGCTCAACGGCTACCCGGGCCCGATGCACGTGCTCGAGCTGGCCGACGCGCTCGGCCTCACGCGCGAGCAGCGTGAACGCACGCAGGCGCTGTTCGGCGAGATGCGTGCGCGCGCGGTTGCGGCGGGCCGTGCGTTCGTCGACGCGGAGCGCGAGCTCGACCGGCTGTTCCGCGCGCGCACGATCGACGGCGACACGCTGTCCGCGGCGCTGTCGCGCGTCGCCGAGCGGCAGGCGGCCGTCCGGCGCATCCACCTGGAGGCGCATCTGCAGCAGGCGGCGATCCTCTCGGCCGAGCAGACGCGACGCTATGCCGAGCTGCGCGGTTACGGCGACGGGTCGCGCCCGTCGGCGCACGAGCATCGCAGGCACTGAGCTCCGGTGCTCACCGGCTTCTTCCTCCACGTCAAGTCGTTCCGCCTGCCGGTCGGCACGAGCGAGTTCCTGACGCTGCTCGAGGCGCTCGAAGCGCGCGTCGTGTCGCTGTCGCTCGACGACTTCTACGCGCTCGCGAAGCTGACGCTGGTCAAGGACGAGCAGCATTACGATCGCTTCGACCTCGCGTTCGCGAGCTACTTCAAGGGCGTCGAGGCGATCTTCGACGTGCGGGCCGGCATCCCCGACGAGTGGTTGCGCCGCGAGTTCGAGCGCACGCTCTCCGACGAGGAGAAGCGACGCGTCGAGGCCCTCGGCGGCTGGGACAAGCTGATGCAGACGCTGAAGCAGCGGCTCGAGGAGCAGCGCGGGCGGCATGCGGGCGGTCGCAAATGGATCGGCACCGGCGGTACGAGCCCGTTCGGCGCCTATGGCTACCACCCCGAGGGCATCCGCATCGGGCAGGACGACGGCGGATCGCGCAGCGCGGTCAAGGTGTGGGACGAGCGTGCGTTTCGCAATCTCGACGGCGACGTCGAGATCAACACGCGCAACATGAAGCTCGCGCTGCGCCGCCTGCGGCGCTTCGCGCGCGAAGGCGTCCCCGAGGAGCTGGATCTCGACGGCACGATCGCCGGTACGGCGCGAAACGCCGGCCTGCTCGACATCCGCCTGCAGCCCGAACGGCGCAATCGCGTCAAGGTGCTGCTGTTCCTCGACGTGGGCGGCTCGATGGATCCTCACGTGCGCGTCTGCGAGGAGCTCTTCTCGGCCGCGCGCGCCGAGTTCCGGCACCTCGAATCGTTCTACTTCCACAACTGCGTGTACGAGCACGTGTGGCGCGACAACGCGCGGCGCCGCGCCGAGCGCTTCGGTGTGCTGGAGCTGATCCGCACCTACGGGCCCGACTGGCGCGTCATCTTCGTCGGCGACGCGTCGATGAGCCCGTACGAGCTGACGCAGCCGGGCGGCAGCGTCGAGTACACGAACGACGAGCCCGGCATCGACTGGCTCGCGCGCGTGTTCGGCCACTTCAGGCGGGTGATCTGGCTCAATCCCGAGCCGCCGCGCGCATGGGAATACACGCGTTCGACGCAGATGATCCTGCAGTCGCTCGGGCCGCGCATGTTCCCGCTGACGCTCGCCGGGCTCGCCGAAGGCATCGAGGCGCTGCGCAAGTGAGCCGCGAGGCGTTCGAGGCGGTCATCGTCGGCGGCGGCATCGTCGGCGTGTCGATCGCCTATCACCTCGCGCGCCTGGGCGCGGGCGGGGTGCTGCTGCTCGAGCGCGGCAAGCTCGGCGAGGGCACCACCGCGCAATCGTCGTGCATCGTGCGGACCCACTATTCGGTTCCCGAGAACGTCGCGCTCGCCCGCGCCGGCCTCATCGCCCTGCGCGACCTTGGCGCGTACCTCGAGGATCCCGAAGCGGACAGCGGCTTCAACCGCTGCGGCCTGATGATCGTTGCCGCCGAGGGCGCGCGAGCGAGCGCCGTTCGCGAGACGCAGGCCGTCCAGCGCCGCGTCGGCGTCGACGCGCGCGAGATCGACCACGGCGAAGCGCGCCGCCTGCTCCCGCTCGCGCAGTTCGACGACATCGCGTGCATCGGCTGGGAGCCCGAGTCGGGCTACGCCGATGCGTACCTCACGCTCGGCGCGTTCGCGCGCAATGCACGCCGGCTGGGTGCCACGCTGCGCGAGGGTGTCGAGGTCATCGGTCTCGATCGCGATGCGCACGGTCGCGTGACCGGCGTACGCACGGCACGGGAATCGATCGCCGCCGACCACGTCGTCAGCGCGCAGAACATCTGGTCGCGCGAGCTCGCGTCGTGGATCGGCGTCGACCTGCCGCTCGCGTGCTCCCGGCACGCCGTGTTCACGCTCGAGGCACCGGTGCCCTACACGCGCGAGTTGCCGATGCTGAAGGACCTCGCCTCGCCGTCGAAGCTCTACATGCGCGGCTACGGCGGCCGGCAGCTCCTCGTTGGCGACGGCAACGAAGGCGAAACGCTCGCCGGCCCGGAGACGACGCAGGCGGACGTGCCGCTCGACTACGTCGCCGCCCTCGGCGAAGAGGTCGCGCACCGCCTGCCGGCGTTCGCCGAAGCCGGCCTCGCGTCGTCGTGGACCGGCGTCTACGACGTGACGCCCGACTGGAACCCGGTGCTGGGCGCGGTCGAAGGCGTCCCCGGCCTGACGCTGGCCTACGGCTTCTCCGGCCACGGCTTCAAGCTCTCGCCGATCGTCGGTCGTCTGGTCGCGCAGTCGGTCCTCGGCCTCGCCCCCGACTTCGACCTCGCGCCGTACGCGCTGTCGCGATTCGCCCGCGGGCGGCTTCTCACCGGGCGTTACGGGGCGGGCGCCGTCTCCTGAGCATCTGGCAGCGCGCGGTCTGCTGCCCCTGCCGCGCGCCGGCGCGTTGGCGTGCCGCACCCGATTCGGTATGCTCCACCGGCCCCGCTCCGCGCGGCGCACCACATCTTCGAGGGGATTCCATGACCCATTTCCGACCGAGGCGTGCGGCCGCGACCGCGATCGCCGCCGCCGCCTTTTGCATCGCCGCGCTGCCGGTGCTCGCGCAGGATCGCGTCTTCTTCGGTATCGCCACCGGCGGCACGGGGGGCACCTACTACCCGCTCGGCGGCATGCTCGCGCAGCTCATCAGCAACAAGGTGACGATCGGCGGCAAGAAACTGTCCGCGACGGCCGAGACCGCCGGCGCGTCGGTCGCGAACGCTCAGCTCCTCGGCCGCAAGGACATCGAGAGCGCGTTCGTCGCCGCCGACATCCTCGACGCGGCGTTCACCGGCAAGGGACAGTTCGACGGCAAGCCGCTCAAAAACCTGCGCGCGCTCGGCGCGCTGTATCCGGAACAAGTGCAGCTCGTCACGCTCGCGAACGCGAACGTGCAGAGCTTCAAGGACCTCAAGGGCAAGTCCGTGTCCTCGGGATCGCCCGGCTCCGGCCAGTGGCAGCTGCTCGGCGATCTCCTCGAAGCGCACGGCATGACGCGCAAGGACATCGGCGAGGACCTCTCGTCGTTCACGCAGTCGGTCGACAAGATCAAGGACGGCAACCTCACCGCGTCGCTGATCACCGCCGGCGCGCCGACCTCGTCGATCAGCGACCTCGCGAATGCGCGCGACATCCGCATCGTCCCGCTCGCCGGGCCGGAGATCGAGCAGCTGCGCAAGAAGCAGCCGTACTACGCGACGGTGCAGCTGCCGGCGAACACGTACAAGGGGCAGACGGCGCCGGTGAACACGCTCGCCGTCATGGCGGTCTGGGCGACGCACGACGGGCTGTCCGACCAGCTGGCCTACGAAGTGACCAAGGCGCTCTACGAGAACACCGAGACGCTCGGGCAGGTGCATCCGAAAGGCAAGGAGATCGCGCTCAAGACGGCGCTGCAGTCGATCTCGATTCCGCTGCACCCGGGCGCCGAGCGCTATTACCGCGAGAAGGGCCTCGTCAAGTGACGCGCCCGCTCGGCGCGCGCATCGCCGTGCTCGCGTCGGGCCTTGGCAGCGCGATGGCGCAGGCGGCGTGCCTCGCCGTCGCGACGCCCGCGGACGGGACGACGCTCGCGACGCTGGAGGCGGTCGCCTTCGATGTCGTCTACGTGCACTCGGTGACGCGCACGCCGGTCGTCGAGCACTATCTGCTGGACGGGCGGGGCCTGCGCCAGACGTCGATGCGCTTCCGCGAGCACGGCCCCGGGCTGCCGACCGAGGCGGACGCCGGGCAGTCGTTCACGCGCACAGCGGACGAATTCGTCGTCACGCTCGACCGGCGCTTCGAGCGCATCGTCATGCGCGTGCACGCCGACCAGTCGCCGCGCCTGGTCGCCGCCGGGACGACGCTCGACCTCGCGCGCTGGGGCAACCGCGCGCTCGAGCTGCGCGCCGCGCCCTGCGCCGCCCACTGATGCCCCGGCGCTGACGTGGACCGCGCGACGACGCACCGCAACGCGCTGACGGCGTCGATCGAGGCGGTCTCGGAGGAGCAGCAGCAGAAGCTGATCCGCCAGTTCGACCACGAGTCGAACTTCCGCCGGCTCGCCGGCCCGATCGGGCTCCTCGTCACGACGATCGCCGTCGTGCTGTCGTCGTTCCACATCTACACCGCCGGCTTCGGCCTGCTGGTCGAGATCAAGCACCGTGCGTTCCATCTCGCGCTGGTGCTCGGGCTCATCTTCCTCGTGTTCCCTCGGCCGCCCGCCGCCGCGACGCCGCGCGGCGTGGTTCGCGAATGGACGTGGGCGGCCGTGTTCGCGGCGTTCTACCTGTATCTCGCGTGGGACCTCGTATCGCGCCTCGTGTCGACGGGCGAGATGGGCAACGGCTGGCCGTTCCTCGCGCTGGTCGCGTTCCTCGTCTTCGTCACGCTGCCCGTGCGCCGCTTCGGCGGCCACGACGACGCGGTGTCGTGGATCGACTGGCCGCTCGCGCTCGCGGCGGCCGGCGTTTCGCTCTACCTGCTGGTCTTCTTCGACGACGTCTTCATCCGCCGCGTCGGGCAGCCGAACGCGCAGGACTACATGATGGGCGTGCTCGCCATCATCATGGTGATGGAAGCGACGCGCCGCACGATGGGACCGCTGCTGCCCGCGATCGGCATGGCGTGCCTGCTCTACGCGCTGCTCGGACGCTACATGCCGGGCGTTTTGGCGCATCGCGGCTACAGCGTCGTTCGGGTCGTCAACCACATCTACGTCGGCACCGAAGGGATCTACGGCATCGCCGTCGGCGTCGTCGCGACCTATGTCTTCCACTTCGTGCTGTTCGGGGTGCTGGCGCAGATGACCGGCCTCGGACGGCTGTTCATGGAGCTCGCGACGATCGCCGCCGGCCGCTATTCCGGCGGCCCGGCGAAGGCCTGCGTCGTGTCGTCGGGGCTGTTCGGCATGATCTCCGGCTCGGCGGTCGCGAACGCGGTCACGACAGGCTCGCTCACCATCCCGCTGATGAAGAAGTACGGCTTCACGCCGCGCTTCGCGGGCGCCGTCGAGGCATCGGCCTCGTGCGGGGGGCAGGTGACGCCTCCGGTGATGGGCGCGTCCGCGTTCGTCATGGCGGAGATGCTCGGCGTTCCGTACAAGGAGCTCGTCATCATCGCCATCGTGCCGGCGCTGTTCCATTACCTCGCCTGCCTGCTGATGGTGCACTTCGAGGCGAAGCGGCTGCGGCTGCGGGGCGTCGAAGCCGCGCTGATCCCGTCGCTGCGCGAAGTGCTCGGCGCCAGCTGGCATCTGGTGCTGCCGCTGGTCGCGCTGGTCACGATGCTGCTGCTCGACTACACGCCGTTCCTCGCCGCGTTCTGGGGCATCGTGCTGTGCTTCGTGTGCTCGTACATCCCGTGGATCGCACGAAGGCTCGGTCACGACCGGCTGCAGGGCCAGACGCTCACCTGGAAGCCGCTCGTCGCCGGCCTCGAGGAAGGCGCCAAGTACGCGCTCGCGATCGGTGCGGCGTGCGCCTGCGTCGGGCTGATCCTCGGCACGCTGACGCTCTCCGGCCTCGGCTTCAAGTTCTCCGGGGCCGTCGTCGAGCTCGCCGGCAGCGTGTCCACGCTGGTCCGCGCGCTGGACCCGTTCTCGCTCGTGAGCGACGTGCAGGGCCAGGTGTTCTTCGGCCTGCTGTTCGTCGCGATCGCCTGCATCATGATGGGGACCGGCGTGCCGACGACGCCGACCTACATCATCCTCGCGTCGATTGCCGCACCGGCGCTCGCGACGCTCGGCGTGCCGCTGCTTGCCACCCATTTCTTCGTCTTCTACTACGGCGTGCTCGCCGACGTGACGCCGCCGGTGGCGCTGGCCGCCTATGCGGCGGCCGGTATCGCCGGCTCGGAGCCGATGCGCACCGGCCTCACCGCGTTCCGGTTGTCGATGGGCAAGGCGCTCGTGCCGTTCATGTTCGTCTACACGCCGGCGCTGCTGTTCATCGACTTCCGCTGGAGCACGTTCCTGTCGGCCGCGTTCTGCGGTGTCGTCGGCATCGTGGCGCTGTCCGCCGCGTACATCGGCTATTTCCGCGCGCCGCTGTCGCGCATCGACAAGATCCTGCTCACCGTCGCCGGCCTGATGCTGGTGTTCAACGCCACCTGGTCGAACGTCGCGGGGTTGACGACCGTGGGCTGCGTCCTCGGCCTCAACGCCTGGCGCCGGCGCGCGGTCGGCGCGACCTGAGGCGATGCCGCGTCGATGAGCCCCTGGCAGCGCACGCTCGTCTCGACGCTCAGCGCCACGCGAGGCATTCCCGCCGGACAGGCGGGACGCGCCGCATGGTCGCGCATCGGTGGCAACGCGCTGTCGTCGGTATGGTCGCTCGTCGTCCCGCCGGCGCGCTTCTTCGTCAAGATCGCGGACCCGGCGTATGAAGGCATGCTGGCGGCAGAGGCCGAGGGGTTGCGGGCGATCGCGGCGACCGGCGCGATCCGCGTGCCGGCCGTCTATTCCAGCGGGTCCGTCGAGGGGGCGGTGTTCCTCGCCACCGAATGGCTCGACATCGTCGACGGCGGCCGGGGTGCCGCGCTGGGCACCGCGCTCGCGGTCGTGCATGCATCGACGGCGCCGCGCTTCGGCTGGCACCGCGACAACACGATCGGCACCTCGCACCAGGCCAACGACTGGTGCGACGACTGGGCGACGTTCTTCCGCGATCGCCGGCTTGCGCCGCAACTCGCACTCGCCGCGCGAAACGGCCACGGTGCGTCGCTCGCGGCGCGGGGTGAGCGCTTGCTGTCAAGAGTCGGCGCATTGCTTAAGGCTCACCGCCCACCGGCGTCGCTGCTGCACGGCGATCTCTGGGCAGGCAATGCGGGGCGTCTCGAGGACGGCACGCCGGTGGTGTTCGACCCGGCGACCTACTACGGCGACCGCGAGGCCGACCTCGCCATGACGGAGCTCTTCGGCGGCTTCACCGGCGCGTTCTACTCGGCGTACGAAGAGGCGGCACCCCTGCCCGCCGGGCACGAAGTCCGGCGAACGCTCTACAACCTCTACCACGTCCTCAACCACCTCAATCTGTTCGGCGGCTCGTACCTCGCGCGTTGCGAGGCGATGATCGACGAGCTCATCGCCGCCGCCGGGTAGTTTCGGCGGCGCGCGGCGTCCGGCCGGTCCGGGGCGCCACCGGCGCTGGCGTCCATGCATCCGCCGATCGCCGGGGCGCGTATATCGCCCCACGGCCGCGCACCCCCGCGTGGCCCCCGGCGGCATCGCCGGCATCACGCACCCGGAGGACCACCATGATTGCTGTCGCCAAGGCGCGGCGAAGCGCGGCGCTCGCCGCCGCGATCGCCGCGAGCTTCGTCGCCGCCGCACCGCTTCCGACGCACGCGTCGAGTCACCGCGAAGCCCCGTTCATCGCGTCGCAGCCGCAGCTCGACGCGACCGACTTCTACCTGTTCCGAAGCTACGAGGCGGGTCGCGCCGGCTACGTCACCCTCATCGCCAACTACCTGCCGCTGCAGGACGCGTACGGCGGCCCGAACTACTTCAAGCTCGACCCCAACGCCGTCTACGAGATCCACGTCACCAACGGCGGCAGCGCCGTCGAGAGCCTGACGTTCCAGTTCCGCGTCGAGAACACGCTGCGCGACAACCAGATCCCGGTCGGCGGGAAGCTCGTGTCGATCCCGCTGGTCCAGAACGGATCGGCCGACGTCGCCCAGCCCGGCTCCGCCGCGCTCAACACGATCGAGTCGTATCGCCTGAACGTCATCCGCGGCCCGCGCCGGATCGGCCTCGGCCAGCCCGTCGTCAACGCGGCGACCGGCAGCCCGGTGTTCGCGAAGCCGGTGGACAACATCGGCAACAAGACGATCGGCGACTACGTTGCCTACGCCAACCGGCACATCCACGAGATCGCGATCCCCGGGTGCACGGGCAACGGGCGCGTGTTCGTCGGCCAGCGAAAGGATCCGTTCGTCGTCAACCTCGGCGAGACGTTCGACCTCGTCAACATCAAGTACCCGGCGGTCGAGCTCAATCCGCTCGCCGAGTTCGCCACCGAGGATTCGCTGGCGGACAAGAACGTGACGTCGTTCGTGCTCGAGGTGCCGATCGCGTGCCTCACCGAGAACCGCGGACCGATCATCGGCGGCTGGACGTCGGCGAGCGTGCCGGTTCAGCGCGCGATCGCCGCGACGCCGGGCCCAGGGCTCGACCCGACGGCGCAGAGCGGCCCGCTGGTGCAGGTGTCGCGTCTCGGCATGCCGCTCGTCAACGAGGTCGTCATCGGGCTCAAGGACAAGAACCGCTTCAACGCGAGCGAGCCGAAGGACGACGGCCAGTTCGCCGACTACGTGACCAATCCCACGCTCCCGGCGCTGCTCGAGATTCTGTTCGGCGCCGCGGGCGTGCGCGCGCCCACGAACTATCCGCGCACCGATCTGGTCGCAGCGTTCCTGACCGGAATCGACGGCGTGAACAAGCCGGCGAACGTGGTCGTGTCCGAGCAGATGCGGCTCAACACGTCGATCGCGCCGACGCCGAAGGAATCGCAGCACCGGCTCGGCGTGCTGGGCGGCGACAACGCCGGCTTCCCGAACGGGCGGCGGCCGGGCGACGACGTCGTCGACGCCGAGCTTCGCGTCGCGATGGGGGTCCTGTGCACGCTCAGCATCGGCGGGTGCGTGCCCGCCAATGCGCCGGCGGGCGCGCTCAAGTACACCGACGGGGCGTTCACGTCGTCGGCGTTCTTCTCGGCGGCGTTTCCCTACCTGCGTGCGCCGCTGAAAGGTTCGCCCAACGACGACAACGCGGTGAACGCGCGACGGGCGTCGAACTGACGCGTCGCGCGATGCGGCCGCCGTGGCGCTTGCGCCGCGGCGGTCGTCTGCGCCCACACGGCTCGCCGACGAGGAACACGACGATGCGCATGCTGAATCGGTGGCTGGTGCTCGCATTGCACGCGCTCGCGTGCACGTCGCTCCTCGCCGCGCCGTTCATCCCGGCGAGCGACGACGAAGTGCTCGAGACGCTGCCGGAGGTCCGCGACGCGACGCTCACGATGCTGAAGCGCGAGCAGTCGGCACTGCGCGCACGTCCCGGCGAGCTCGCGCTCGCCAGCGCATTCGCACGGCGGGCGATCGCCGCGGCGCGCGCCAGTGGCGATCCGCGCTACCTCGGACAGGCCCGTGCCGCGCTCGCGCCCTGGTGGTCGGCCGGCGAGGCGCCTCCGGTCGCGCTGCTCCTCCGCGCGACGGTGAAGCAGAGCCTCCATGATTTCCCCGGCGCGCTCGCCGATCTCGATCGCCTGCTCGCCATCGCGCCCGGCGACGCGCAGGCGCGCCTGACCCGCGCCACGGTGAGAAACGTCCTCGGCCGTCACGCCGACGCGCTCGCCGATTGCGATGCACTGCCGCGCGACACGCCGCCCCTGGTGGTGACCGCCTGCCGCGCGGATGCCGCGAGCCGCGCAGGTCGCGCACGAACCGCCTACGACGTCCTGGCTCGCGGGCTCGCGGACTCGCGCGCCGACGCGAGCCTTCGCGCCTGGGCGTCGACGATCGCCGGGGAAATCGCCGCGCGCCTCGATGCCGCCGACGCCGCCGAGCGGCAGTTCCGCCTGTCGCTCGCGCTCGATGCCGGCGACCCCTACACGCTCGGCGCCTACGCCGACTTCCTGCTCGATCGCGGGCGGAGGCGCGAAGCCGTGGCGCTGCTCGCGCGCCATACGCGCAACGACG
>Ga0307406_10001430_pt1 | contig 13221 bp, 13 predicted proteins | sample 322Cmetagenome_3_FD_203706 | JGI IMG/M metagenome (GOLD analysis project Ga0307406, IMG submission 203706) | Maize rhizosphere microbial communities from greenhouse at UC Davis, California, United States - 322HYB-C-2 | ecosystem: Host-associated > Plants > Roots > Rhizosphere > Soil | place... | reverse complement strand
CCTTGGCCATCTGGCGCTCCAGCCCCTTGGGATCGCGGGCCTTGGCGGCGCGCATCTCGATGGCGAAGCGGTCGGTGTCGATCTCGTCCGTGCCGCGCGTGATGCCGCGCATGGCGGCGCGCGCGACGTCCTCGGGCGCCTCCTTGGCCCCCTTCACGTGCGCGGCCATGCGGGTGTCGACCGAGCCGACGATCAGCGAGGTGACGGTCGTGCCCTGCCCGGCGAGCTCGGCGCGGATGCAGGTCCCGGCGGCGCGCATGGCGAATTTGGACGGGCTGTAGCCGCCCATGTTCGGCGCGGCGAGAATGCCGCCGACCGACAGGACGTTCAGAATGGCGCCGCCGCCGTTGGTCTTCAGGATCGGGGCGAAGGCGCGGGCCATGGCGACGGGGCCGAAATAGTTGACCTCCATCTCCTCGCGCGCGGCCGACAGGTCGTCGGCGCCGATCAGCAACTGGTTGTTGAAGGCGCCGGCGTTGTTGACCACGACCGACACGTCCGGACAGGCGGCGGCCGCCGCCGTGATCTGGTCCGGCTTCGACACGTCGAGACGCACCGCGACGACGCGGCCGGGAAACTCATCCTCGAGATGCTTCGCCGAAGCGGGATCGCGCGCACCGGCGTAGACCCTGGCCGCCCCCTCCTGCATCAGCACGCGAACGAAGGCCTCGCCGATCCCGCGATTGGCGCCGGTGACGATGGCGACACAGCCCTGAACTTCCATAATCGGACCTCACGCGGCGGTGTAGATGATGTCGTCGGGCATCTTGGCGCCGCGACGCAGCTGGGTCGGGTCGTTGGTGATCGCCCCCCGAGCCCAGGTCTCCGAGATCTCGTGTTCCTCGTTCCACTCCCAGCACATGGTGCGGCGCAGGATCCGCCATTCGTTCCCGCGCTTCTCCATCTGATCCACGCAGCGGGCCAGGGTGCGGGTGTCGAACAGCTCGCCCTTCACCTTCAGGCGCGAGGCGGTGAGGATGTAGCATTCGGCCGTCGCCGTGGTCGGGCTCTTCAGCTGGATGACCAGGTTCATGGCCAGGTGGTTCATCAGCCCGGCCTTGGGCAGGCGCTCCTTGACGACGGCCACCCATTCCGACGCCGGGCCGTTGAAGGTGCCGCCGTGGTCCTCCCAGCCGTCGGGCCAGTAGGCGCGCTCGACCAGGTCCGCGTCGGCGCGGTCGCAGCCGCGCAGGAACAGCAGCAGGGTCTCCTCGATCGCCTTCTTGTCGAGAAGCGCCTGCACCTCGGGATCACGGTCGGCCATGGTCGTTTCCTCGGTTCGTTCTTTTTAGTCTTTGAATGAAAGTGACATGACTTTTGTTAGCGGGCAACCCGCTGACATCAGAGGCGGAGGAGGCCCGGCGGCGCCGCGACCACGCGCGGAATGGCGTCGAGCACCATGGCGGCGACCGCGAACTGCTCGGGCTTGGTGCGCACGCCCGCCGGCGCGGTGTCGACCAGGTCCATGGCGATCTTCAGCCCGGGCAGGCCGTCGACCTCGATCCGCCAGTGCGGCTTGCCGGCGAAGGCGGGATCGGCCGGGTCCATGATCCAGTTGACCTCATGAGTGATGCGTCGGACGCCGTCGGCGAGGCCGTGCACCCGCCAGGTGGTAGCCGCGACCGTGCCCCGCGGGATGATGCCCGCCGCGACGACGAGGTCGAGCTCGGCGGTGCGGAGCTCGTGATCGGACTCATAGCCGTCCAGCGTCAGGCCGATGCGCCGGGCCAGCCCCTCGACGCTCTGGGCGAACATGCCGTCGAAGGTGCGCGCCAGGGGCCCGTCGACCAGGTCGATGCTGGCTGGATCGGCGCCGAAGCCGAGCGCGCCGAACACGTAGTCGGGGTTGGGAACCGTCGCGCAGTCAATGATTTCGCGGGTCGCGACATTGCGATGCGACAGGCAGAGGGCCACCGCCTGAACCGCCATCCGCTCGGCCACCCAGCCCGGGTTCACGCCCGTCCCGGCCAGGGTCGCGCCGCCCCTCAGCGCACTCTCCGACAGGGCCGCCGCATAGTCGGCGCCCAGGGCGGCGGGCTCGAAGTAGTTGTTGATCGAGATGACGTCCTTGCCCGCCTCCAGCAGCCGCCGGACGTCGGCGTCGTGCCCGTCATAGGGATCCGACAGCATCGGGCAGTGCAGCACCACATCCGCGTCCAGCGCCAGGATGTCCTCGATGGCGCGGGTGGCGATCACCCCGGTCGGATCGCGCCGCGCGATGTCCCCCGCGTCCCGCCCGGCCTTGGCCGCGCCATAGACGAACAGACCGACCAGATCGAAGCGCGGATCGTCGATCACGGCCCGCAGGCAGGCCCGTCCCATGGAGCCGGTCGCCCACTGGATCACACGGATCGGTCTGGTCATGCGAAGCGGATCCTGTGACTTGCGATTCCGAACCGATACGCCATCAGTCCAAAAACGCAAGCCGGTTGCCAAGCCGCCTCGCTTGATTAGTATGTTTACGAAAGCGACGACGAGCGCGCTTTGGAGGATATCCGATGGCTGAGCTGCCCTTCCTGCAAGCCCTTATGAAGTCTGTGAATTTCTACGCCCGCTTCGCGCCGTCGTTCACCCGCGTCGGCTACATCGCCCGCGGCCTGCCCTTCAAACCGGTTCGCGCGGACTATTCCGGGCAGACCTGGCTGGTCACCGGCGCGACCGGCGGGCTGGGGCGGGCGGCGGCGCTGCGCGCGGTGCGCAAGGGGGCCACGGTGTACGCGGTCGGGCGCAATGTAGCCGCGCTGGACGCGCTGCAGACCACGGCGGCGGGGGCGTCCGGACAGATCGTTCCGGTCGTCTGCGACCTGTCATCCATGCGGGCGGTGTCCGACCTGACCCGCCGGCCGGAGATCGCGGCCCTGAAGTTCGATGCGCTGGTCAACAACGTCGGCCTGCTGATGCGGTCCTACCAGGCGACGGCCGAAGGGCTGGAGACCTCCTACGCCACTAATCTGCTCGGTCACTACATCCTGACGGAACAGATGCACGCCGAGGGCCTGCTGGCCTCGGAAGCGGCGATCATCAATGTGGTCTCGGGCGGCCTGTACAATCTGCCGCTGACCAAATCGATGCTGAACATCCCGGAAGAGAAGTTCAACGGCTTCGCCGCCTACGCCGCCCACAAGCGGGCCCAGGTGGCGCTGACCGAGCACTGGCGGGCGGCCTTCGCCGACATCGGGGCCAGGACCTACGCCGTTCATCCGGGCTGGGCCGACACGGCGGGCGTGAAGACCTCCCTGCCCAAATTCCGCAAAATCCTGGCCCCGATCCTGCGCAACGACGACGAGGGCGCCGACACCATCGACTGGCTGGCCGCGACGCGTCCGCCGGAGGTGGTCGACGAGCTGTGGTTCGACCGGAAGCCGCGCACCGCGCACGCCTATCCGCACACCCGCACCCCGAGGGCGACCCCAGCCGACATCGTCGCCTTCCTGGAACGCGACCGGCAAGCGCTGACCGGCTGACCGGAAGCTGGTGCGGGCGGTCGGACTCGAACCGACACTCCAGAGGACCCGGATTTTAAGTCCGGTGCGTCTACCATTTCGCCACGCCCGCGGCGGTGTTCAGTCTCAGTGGGCCGCCGCCGTCGCCGGGCGCATGGCGCGGAAGTCGACGTTGGAATCGGCGACCAGATAGACGAGCGCGGCCCAGGCGGCGACGTTCTGGCTCAGCTGGGCCGGATCGATCTTGTCCAGGGTGTCGTCGGCGGTGTGGTGCAGGTCGAAGTAGCGGGTGCCGTCCTGGTTCAGGCCGAACACCGGCACGCCCGCCTCCGCCAACGGGCCCACGTCGGCACCGCCGTGCAGTTCGGGATCCGGCGAGGGCAGGACGCCGATCGGATACAGCACCCGGCCCGCGATCCTGGCGAAGTCCGAGCCCTGGGCGCCGGGCGGCAGGCCGAAGGCGTAGACGCGGTCGGCGCCGAAGTCGCTCTCACCGGCGATGATGTGCTGCTCCACCGCCGCGCCGATGCCGCGCAGATAGGCGCCGCCGCCGTTGCCGGTGTCGGTGGGCTGGGCCACCTCTTCCGAACCGTACAGGACCACGCGCACCGTCCGGGCCGGGCGGCGGCCACTTTCAGCAATGGCCTTGGCCGCCGCGAGGGTGATGGCCCCGCCGGCGCCGTCATCGATGGCGCCGGTGCCCAGGTCCCAGCTGTCCATGTGCGAGCCCAGCACGATCACCTCATTGGGGCGCGAGGCGCCGGTGATCTCGCCGACGACGTTCTGGGACACGGTCTCATAGGTGTGGGCCGTGGAGGACAGGCGCAGGCGGACGGTCTCGCCGCCCGCGATCAGGCGCGACAGCTGGCTGGCGTCCGGGGCCGACAGGGCGAAGCCCGGCAGGGGCACGCGCCCCTCGACGTAGCGGGTGGTGCCGGTGTGCGGCATGCGGTGCTCGTCCGAACCGACCGAGCGCATGATGAAGGCCACCGCGCCCTTGGCGGCCGCCGCGCCCGGGCCGGCGCCGCGGATGCGGGTCAGGGGGCCGTAGCCGGCGCCGTCCTGCATGCGCACCATCTGGCCCGCGTCGACATAGGCGATCTTGCCCGCGAGAGAGCCAGCCGGGGCGGCGTTCAGGGCCTCAAGGCTGGTGAAGCGCACCACCTCGGCCTCGATCACCCCGTTGGTGCCGGGCGAATGGCCCAGGGCGGCGACGACCAGACGCTGCGGATGGTCGCCGACGATGGAGGCGCTCTCCTCGCCGCGCTCCCAGCCGACCAGGGGGAAGGTCTCGATGCGCACGTTCTGGAAGCCGTGTTCGCGCATGTATCCGGCGGCCCAGGCGGCGGCGTCCTGCTCGGCCTTCGACCCGGCCGGACGCGCGCCGAAGCGGGTGGTCAGCTGGGTGACGTAGTCCAGGGCGATGTTCTGCTGGAGCGCCGTGTCGCGGATGCGCTCGGCCCGCTGGACGGTCGCGGCGTCCTGCGCGAAGGCCGGGGCGGCGAAGCTGAGCGCGATCGCGCTGGCGGCGAGAAGGCGGGCGGACAGGCGCATGACGGCTCCGGGGGACTCAGGAACGAGGCCGGGACCCTAGACCGCGATTTCGGGAGCGGGAAGCATCGGCGGCCGCAGTTTTCCTGCTGCCGCCATAAGGGCGACTACTCGCCCTTGACCCAGACCTCGACCGGACCCTGCAGCTTGACGGTCAGGGCCTTGCCGCGGCGGTCGACGCGGTTGCCGACGGCCAGGCGGACCCAGCCTTCCGAGATGCAGTATTCCTCGACATTGGTCTTCTCTTCGCCCTTGAAGCGGACGCCGATGCCCTGCGCCAGGATGTCGGCGTCGTGGAAGGCGCTGTCGGGATCGACGGACAGGCGGTCGGGAAGGTCGGTCATGGTGGGGCTCTTCAGCAAATCAGCCGCCGCCTTTAGCCGGTCCGCCGCCCGGCTCCAAGCTCTTGACCTGACGTGGGGTCAATCGACTAGGTTCGTTGCAAATCAATACGGACTCAATTCCGGACCATGGCCGTGACCGATCTGATCATCCGCGACTTCATCGCCCCGGCGACCGACGGCTATCCGCTGGCGATGCGGCTGGTCTCGGCGCCAGCGCCGACCGTGGCCGTGCTGGTGAGTTCCGGGACCGGCTTCCCCAAGGGCTTCTACGACCGCTTCGCCCGGCACCTGGCGGGCCGGGGCGCGGCGGTGCTGACCTATGATTTCCGCGGCATCGCCGGGTCCCGGCCCGACGATCTGGCGGCGATGACGATGGACTATGTCGACTGGGGTCGTCTGGACATGCCCGCCGCGCTGGACGCCCTGATCGAGGCCGCGCCGGGTCTGCCGGTCCTCCACGTCGGCCACAGCGTCGGCGGCCACTTCCTCGGCTTCATGGCCAATCAGGACCGTATCGCCCGGCACGCCTTCGTCTCGGTCGGCAGCGGCTACTGGGGGCGGCATCACCGGTCCTACAACCCGATGGAGCTGTTCTTCTGGTTCGGTTTCGGCCCATGGAGCCTGGCCCGGCACGGCTACATCAAGGGCGGCGGCCTGTGGGCCGGGACCGACCTGCCGCGCGGGGTCTGGGAGACCTGGCGGCGCTGGTGCCTGAAGGAGCCCTACTTCCTCAATGAGCTGAAGGACGGGCTGAAGCCGCACCATTTCGACGCGGTCACGGCCCCGATCCGCTCATGGATCTTCACCGACGACCCCATCGCCACGCCGACGACCTCGCCGATCCTGCTGCAGATCTACCCCAACGCCCCGCGCGAGATGACCGTCCACGCCCCCGCCGATTTCGGCGTGAAGCGGATCGGCCACGAGGGCGCGTTCCGCAAAGGCATGGAGCGGCTCTGGGACGAGATGTTCGACTGGCTGCTTGAACCGGGGCCGTCCGCACATAGGTAAGCGCACCCTTCCCGGAGCGTTCCCCATGACCGACCAGCCCACGATCACCGTCGACGGCCACACCATCCCCCTGCTGGGCTTCGGCACCTGGAACCTGACGCCCGAAGACGCACGCCGCATGGTCGCCGAGGCCCTGCGCATCGGCTACCGCCACATCGACACCGCCTGGATCTACAAGAACGAGGCCGCCGTCGGGGACGGCATCCGCGACGCCATCGCCGCCGGCCATGTGAAGCGCGAGGACATCTGGCTGACCACCAAGATCTGGGTCGCCCATTTCGACCGCGCCGGCCTGCTGAAACAGGCGAAGGAGTCGGCCGACAGCCTGGGCTTCACCCCCGACCTGCTGCTGCTCCACTGGCCCAAGGCCGAGCCGGCCTTCGAGGAGACGCTGGGCGCACTCAACGAGGCGCTGGAACAGGGCCTGACGAAGAGCATCGGCCTGTCCAACTTCCCGTCGGCCGAATTCGCCCGCGCCCAGAGCCTGTCGAAGGCGAAGCTGATCACCAACCAGGTCGAGTACCACCCCTATCTGAAGCTGACGAAGCTGATCGCGACGGCGAAGACGTTGGGGTCGTCGATCACCGCCTGGTCGCCGCTGGCCCAGGGCAATATCGCCGACGATCCGACCCTGAACGCGATCGGCAAGGCGCACGGCAAGTCCGCGGGCCAGGTCACCCTGCGCTGGCTGATCCAGCAGGGCGTCATCGCCATCCCGCGCACGACCAAGGTCAGCCGCGCCGAGGAAAGCTTCGACATCTTCGACTTCGAACTGTCGTCCGAGGAGATGGATCGCATCCATGCGCTGGCCCGTCCGGACGGCCGCCTGGGCGACTGGCTCGACAAGACCTTCCAATGGGATGAAGAATGGGCCTGAGGCGTTCCGCCTGAGAGGACGCCCCCTGGGAGGTCATCCATGGGTTCGGTGCTGGGTTTCCCCAGCGTCGATCCGTCGGACGCGGCGGTCGGCGCAAGACTGAAGCGGTGGCGCGAGGAGCGCGGCTGGAGCGTGGACGACATGGCGCGCCTGCTGGACATGACCCCCGAGGAGGAGCGCCGCGCCGAAGCCGGCCGAGCGCACCTCGACAGCCTGCGCATCGGCGCGGCCACCGCCGCCCTGCGCCTGCCGCTGTGGGCGCTGACGTCCGATACGAGGGCCTATTGAATGACGGCCGCCCGGACGTACCGCGCGGTCTTCGCCCTGATCGGCTGGTTCGCCATCGCCCTGCAGTACTGGCTGACGCTGACCGGCGACAGCGGCAAGAGCGTCGGTGAGCTGACGCTGAATTTCTTCAGCTATTTCACGGTCCTGATGAATGTGGTCGTGGCGCTGGCCCTGACCGCCCCGGCGCTGTTCCCGAACAGCGCCCTGGGCCGTTGGAGCCTGAGCGAGGGGGTTCGGGCGGCGGTGGCGATGTTCATCGCCGTGGTCGGCCTGACCTATCATTTCCTGCTTTCCCACGTCTGGGATCCGCAGGGCTGGCTGTTCGTGTCGAACGGCCTGCTCCACTACGTCATGCCGATCGCCTTCGTGCTGGACTGGTTGCTGTTCACGCCCAAGGGTCGGCTGCGCTGGGTCGATGCGGTGAAATGGCTGTCGGTCCCGCTGGTCTACATCGTCTGGACCGTGATCCACGGCTACGCCGCCGACTGGTGGCCCTACTGGTTCGTGGACCTGCCCGCGCTGGGACTGGCCAAGGCGGCCTTCTGGTTCGCGGCCATGCTGGGCCTGTTCCTCGTCGTTGGCCTGATCATCGTGGCGATCGACCGCACCATCGGACGACGTGACAGGACGCGCGTCGCCGCTTAAGCGAAGCCATGGCCTACAAATCGCTGCGCGACTTCATCGACATCCTCGAAGCCGAGGGCGAGCTGGTGCGCGTAAGCGAACCCGTCTCGACCCACCTCGAGATGACCGAGATCCAGACCCGCCTCCTCCGGAACGGCGGCCCGGCGGTGATCTTCGAAAAGCCGGTCATGCCCGACGGCTCGATCAGCCCGATCCCCTGCCTGGCCAATCTGTTCGGCACGGTGAAGCGGGTGGCCATGGGCGTGACGCTGGAGAAAAAGAGCCGCACCACCGCCGCCGAACTGCGCGAGGTCGGCGAGCTGCTGGCCTTCCTGCGCAATCCGACCCCGCCGCGCGGACTGGGCGACGCCATGGAGATGCTGCCGCTGGCCCAGACGGTCATGGCCATGCGGCCCAAGGTCGTGAAGACCGCGCCGGTGCAGCAGGTCGTGCTGAAGGGCGACCAGATCGACCTGACCAGCCTGCCCATCCAGGGCTGCTGGCCCGGCGAGCCCGCGCCGCTGATCACCTGGGGCCTGGTGGTGACCAAGGGACCGTCAGAGGCGCGCGAGGACGACTTCAACCTGGGCATCTACCGCATGCAGGTGCTGGGCAAGGACAAGGCCATCATGCGCTGGCTGGCCCATCGCGGCGGCGCCCAGCACTACGCCCGGCACAAGAAGGCCGGATCGAAAGACCCCCTGCCCTGCGCCGTCGTGCTCGGCGCCGACCCGGGCACCATCCTGGCCGCCGTGACGCCGGTGCCGGACACCCTGTCGGAATACCAGTTCGCCGGCCTGCTGCGCGGGGCCAAGGCGGAACTGGTCCCCTGCAAGACCGTGCCGCTGATGGTCCCGGCCAACGCCGAGATCGTGCTGGAAGGCCATGTCCTGCTGGACGAACACGCGGCGGAAGGCCCCTACGGCGACCACACCGGCTATTACAACTCGGTCGAGACCTTCCCGGTGTTCCAGGTGACCGCCATCACCATGCGGAAGGACCCGATCTATCTGACCACCTTCACCGGCCGTCCGCCGGACGAGCCCAGCGTGCTGGGCGAGGCGCTGAACGAGGTCTTCATCCCCCTGCTGCGCCAGCAGTTCCCCGAGATCACCGACTTCTGGCTGCCGCCCGAGGGCTGCAGCTACCGCATCGCCGTGGTGTCGATGAAGAAGGCCTATCCCGGCCACGCCAAGCGCGTGATGCTGGGCGTCTGGAGCTATCTGCGCCAGTTCATGTACACCAAATGGGTGATCGTCGTGGACGACGACATCGACGCCCGCGACTGGAAACAGGTCATGTGGGCCATCTCGACCAAGATGGACCCGGCGCGCGACATCACCCTGATCGAGAACACCCCGATCGACTACCTGGACTTCGCCAGCCCCGAGAGCGGCCTGGGCTCCAAGATCGGCCTGGACGCCACCGACAAGTGGGAGCCGGAGACCAAGCGCGAATGGGGCGAGGAGATTCGCATGGAGCCGGACGTGGTCGACCGAGTGTCGGAGATGTGGGGCCGTCTGGGACTCCCCGGGGACGGGACGCCGATCTGGAAATAGCCGCGACGAAGATTCGTCCGGTCGACTTGTCCTTCGGTCCGGGGCGCGGCGGGACGCCCTCTCCCAGAAGAGACGTCCATGCCCCATTTGCATTCGACCGCCGCGGCGGCCTGCGCGGCCATCGCCGTCCTGTTCACGACGGCGGCTGGCGCCCGCGCTCCGACCTCCACCGTCCTCGACTCGGAGCGGAAACTCGCTGGATCGAACAGGCCGCGGGCGTCGCCCTTGCCCCCGATCAGGCGCCATAGATCACCGCTCCTCGTCGCGAATTTCGAAGCGGGCCGGCCGCCGTTTGTGGCGGCTTTCGGCCGGTGGTGAACGGGGCGGAGCGGCTGCGGGTGGGCCGAATGACACATTCATTTCCAGAATGTGTCCAAATACCGCTTTCCAGATAACGAAACGGTAATCTAGAAACAGGGTTCAGTGATCTTTCCCGGAGGCCCACCCATGAAACATGCTCTCGTCGCCGCCCTGGCCCTCGCTCTCGCGACGCCGGTGGTCGCCATTCCCGCTCCCGCCGACGCCCAGGTGCTGACGGGCCGTCACAGCGGTCGCGCCTCGCCTCCGCGGCGCGCCTCGGCGCCGCGCCTGTCGCAAGCCGAGCAGCAGCAGCTCTGGGACGCCCAGGATCTGGTCACCGACCTGAACGCCACGATCGAATCCCTGCAGGCCGACGGCGCCGCCGCGGGCGGTCTGACCGACGCGCAACGCGCCGAGATCGACAGCCACACCACGCGCCGCAACGAGGCGCAGGCCACCGTCGATCGTCTGGTCGCCAAGCGGAACGGCTGAGCCTCGGGCTTCAGCATACGGAATCAGACGGGCGGCGGTGATTTCATCGCCGCCCGTTTTTCGTCTTAGAGCCTTTCCGAGGGGTGACGCGGAACCGGCGGGCTCATAGGGTCGCGCTTCGCCGGTCGGGGGGTCCATGAGCGCGTTCGAGTTCTTCTTCAGCTTCTATGGCCTGGTGCTGGGCCTGTCGGTGACCGTGATCGCCACCGGATTGGCCACCGCCATCCAGCATCGCAAACGAATCCGGATCGGCTGGCTGACCCCGCTGCTGGCGTTGTTCGTCGGGCTCGACGTCGCCAGCTTCTGGGACTTCGCCTGGACCAATTTCCGCGACCTGCCGTTCAGCTACGGCCTGCTGATCGTCGGTCTGGCCATCGCCTTGATCTATTTCATCGCCGCGTCGCTGGTCTTCCCGCACGCCATCGAGGACGACCTGTCGCTGGACGACCATTTCTGGGCCAACAAGAAGCTCGTCCTGCTGCTGACCACGGCCGCCAATATCGCCGCGCTCATCGTCGCCGCGCCGATCCTGCTGGCGGCGCCCGCCGGCTCCTTGCTGATCGCCAACTACGCCGTGACCCTGACCGCCTACATCGCCCTGGTGATCCCGGCCGCCTTCGTCCGGAACAAGGCGGCGTTCGCGACCCTGACGGGGATCCACATCGCCATCTATCTGGTGCTGGGCGCCTTCTCCGCCGCCTTCCCCAACTCCTCGGAACAGATGCTTGAGGCCATGAACGCCAGAGAGGCCGCCGCCCTCGCGACGGCGCCCGCGAAATGAGCGCCTTCGAGTTCTTCTTCAGCTTCTATGGCCTGTTGCTGGGCCTGTCGGTGGCCGAACTGGTCGGCGGCTTCGCCCGCATCCTGCAGGAGCGGGAGCGGGTGCGTTTCGGCTGGCTGACCCCGCTGCTGGCGACCTTCGTGGCGCTGGATGTCGCGACGTTCTGGAACCAGGCCTGGGTCATCTTCCGCGGCGCGCCGTTCAACCACGCCCTGCTGATCGCGGGCCTGATCATCGCCGCCACCTTCTATGTCGCGGCCAGCATGGCCTTCCCCCGCGTGTCCGCCGAGGGTCATCACGAGCGGATCGATCTGGATGAGCATTTCTGGAAGTCCCGGCGACTGGTCTTCGGCTGCATCATGACCGCCAACCTCATCGTCGGCCTGCTGTTCCTGGGCCTGATGGCGGTGAACGAGGGCTTCGCCGCCCTGTCGACGACGCGGCTGTGGGTCGGTTTCGGCATCTTCTTCACCACGACCACCGTCGCCGCCTTCGCGCCGTGGCGACGGGCCGTGATCGGCGCCCTGCTGATCGTTCTGGCCTACAGCCTGTGGACGCTGTCGATGTCCGCCATTCACCTGCTGTCCACCGGCGCCTGGTCGCCCGCGCTGGGCGTCACGGGCTGACGCCCGGATCGCTTGCCGCAGTTCAGCATTTGGTCGAGGAAGCATCATGCGCACCCCCCTTCTGATCGCAGCCGCCCTTCTGTTCGCGAGTCCCGCCATGTCCCAGTCTGTCCCCAACGCCGCCCCCTGGGACCAGCCCTTCCTGCCGCCGGCGCCCGAGTGGAACGGCGCCAGCCGCGACCTGCTGCGCGCCGCCTCGGACCCGTGGGTGACGGCCTTCGAGGCTGACGCGGACCACGACTTCAGCCCGACCTACGCCGACACCCGCGCCTGGTTCGACCGCCTGGACGCCGCCTCCGACCTGATCCGCATCGAGCAGTTCGGCGTCTCGCCGGAAGGCCGGCCGATCTACGCCGTCATCGCCTCGAAAGACGGCGCAAGCTTCGATCCGTCCAAGCCGGTGCTGCTGGCCCAGGCCGGCATCCATCCGGGCGAGATCGACGGCAAGGACGCGGGCATGATGTTGCTGCGCGATATCGCCTTCTACGGCAAGGACGACCTGCTGGACCGGGTCAACCTGATCCTGATCCCCATCCTGTCGGTGGACGGGCATGAGCGCGCCAGCGCCTACAGCCGCCCGAACCAGCGCGGGCCGCGGATCCAGGGCTGGCGCAATACGGCGACCAACCAGAACCTGAACCGCGACTACCTGAAGCTGGACCAGCCCGAGATGCGGGCGGTGCGCGGCCTGATCGTGAAGTACCGGCCCGACCTGTACGTCGACATCCACGTCACCGACGGCATGGATTACCAGTACGACGTCACCTACGGCTACAACGGCGAGGACGGCGTCTATTCCCGGTCCCCCGCCACCGCCCTGTGGCTGGACAACGCCTTTAAGCCGGCGATGAACGCGGCGCTCGAGGCGCGCGGCCACATCCCCGGCGAGCTGGTGTTCGGCATCGACGACCAGAACCCGCGCGCCGGCCTGTCGGACGGCGGCCTGGGCGAGCGTTTCTCGAACGGCTGGGGCTCGGCGGCCCACGTCCCGACCATCCTGATCGAGAACCACAGCCTCAAGCCGCACGAACAGCGCGTGCTGGGCACCTATGTCTTCCTGGAACAGGCGCTGAAGCTGCTGGCGAGCAACGGCCGGGACCTGCGCGCCGCGATCACCGCCGACGGCGCCCTGCGTCCGGCCGAGATCCCCGCCAACTTCGTCCAGAACGACCAGCCGACCGTGACCCGCCCGTTCAAGGGCATCACCTATGAAACCTATGACAGCCCGGCGTCGGGCCGCCGCGAAATCCGCTGGCTGGGGCAGGCCGATCCCGTGCTGTGGCAGCTGCCGTTCTACACCTCGCATCCGACACTGACCCTGCACC
>Ga0307406_10001429_pt1 | contig 13224 bp, 9 predicted proteins | sample 322Cmetagenome_3_FD_203706 | JGI IMG/M metagenome (GOLD analysis project Ga0307406, IMG submission 203706) | Maize rhizosphere microbial communities from greenhouse at UC Davis, California, United States - 322HYB-C-2 | ecosystem: Host-associated > Plants > Roots > Rhizosphere > Soil | place... | reverse complement strand
GCCTCAACTCCGGCGGCGAAATTGTCGGTGCCGATGTAGGCGACGCGCTTGCTCGCCGGAGCGTCGCTGTCGTGGCAGATCAGGAGCGTCTGGCTGGCGATGCGGTCGAGAAAGCCAGTCTGGTTCGCCGGGTCGATCGGGCTCACTGCGATGCCGTCCACACCCTTGGCGACGAGATCGTCGAGAATCTGCTGCTGCTCCCCAGCGCCACCTGTGGACGGGATGCGGAAATCCACGTCGACATTGCCGAGGGTCTTCTCGGCGTCCTCGCAGCCGGCGCGGGCGATGGTCCAGAAGGTGGTGCCATTGTTTGTGACGAAGGCGAGCTTGAGCTTCTTACCGGCTTCTTCTTTTCCACCGCAACCGGCGAGCGCGAGGACGAGGGCGGCGGAAAGGAGACGGAATGCTTGGGATTTCATCGGTGGCTTGGGTTAAGGGGGCTACTGGGGCTGGCCGTAATAAGCATTTGCGCCGTGTTTGCGAAAGAAATGCTTGTCGAGAAGGTGGCCCGGGGCGGGCGTGGCGGAAGGATTTACGGCCAGGGTTTTGAGGGCCATGTCGGCGACGATCTCAAGGGCTTGCGCGGTTTCAACAGCTTTCGCGCCGGAGATTCCCCAAGCAAAGGGTCCGTGATTCCTGACCAGCACCGCCGGCACGTCCAGTGGATTGATGCTGGCGAAGGCTTCCACAATTGCCTTGCCGGTCTCCCATTCGTAGTCGCCGTCCACTTCGTCCGGCGTCATCGCACGAGTGACGGGAATCGGCCCGTGAAAGTAGTCGCAGTGGGTGGTGCCAAGGCAGGGGATCGTCGTGGCGGCCTGGGCGAACGCAACGGCGCAGCGCGAATGGGTGTGAACCACCGAGCGGACGCCGGGAAAATGGAGAAGCAGGCAGCGATGGGTCGGCGTGTCGGATGACGGGCGCAGCGTTCCCTCGAGAACGTTTCCTTCGTAGTCGAGAACCACGATGTCACCTACGGTGAGCTTGTCGTAGTCTACCCCACTGGGCTTGATCGCGAAGACGCGGCGCTCGGGGTCGGCTACCGAGACATTGCCGAAGGTGAGGTCGACCAGGCCGGTCTTCGGCAAGGCCAGATTCGCGGTGAGGCATTCCTCCTTGATGGTGTCAAAATTCATCGGCCTCGGGGTCCTTTACTTGAGCTTCAGCAATTCCTTCATCACATGCCCGAGATGGGCCGAGTCGGTGACACCTCCGAAGGCGTCGTGAAGGTCGCGGTAGAGCGGGTAGAGCTTTTCGTAGATCGCCTGATGGGTTGGGATCGGCGTATAGGTGGTGTCTTTCAGCGCGGTCATGGCCGCTTGGGCGGTTTTGAAATCCGGATGGACGCCGGCGATCACGGCGGCGGAGACCGCCGAGCCAAGTGCACAGGATTGCGGGGAGCGGGAGAGCCGCATCTCGCAGCCGGTGACGTCGGCGTAGATCTGCATCAGCAGCGGATTCTTTTCCGCGATGCCCCCGGAGCAAACGATGCGCTCGACCGGCACGCCGTAGTCACGGATGCGCTCGATGATGGCTCGCGCGCCGAAGGCGGTCGCCTCGATGAGCGCGCGGTAGATCTCCGCCTTCGTGGTGTATAGCGTCTGGCCTAACAGAACTCCGGTGAGCTGCTGGTCCACGAGGATGGTGCGGTTCCCGTTGTTCCAATCGAGCGCGAGCAGGCCGGACTGGCCCGGGCGCAACTTCGTGGCCTCTTCGGTCAGCGTGGCATGTTGGGACACATCGCCGAGCACCCCTTCGACAAACCACTTGAAGATATCGCCGACAGCCGATTGGCCGGCCTCGATGCCAAAGTAGCCCGGCAAGATGGCACCCTTCACGATGCCGCAGATGCCGGGGATGTCGGCGACGGTCTTTTCCGCGGATACCACCGCGCAATCGCAGGTGGAGGTGCCGATGACTTTTACCAGCGTGCCTTCGTCCACGCCGCATCCGATGGCGCCGTGGTGGACATCCATTTCGCCGATCGCGATCGGGATGCCAGCGGGAAGGTCGAGTTTCTCAGCCCACTCTGAGCAAAGGTGACCCGCGCCATGGGATGCGTCATAGGCCTCCTCATAGAGCCGGTCGCGCAGGCCGGCGAGCTCCGGATCGAGAGCCGCGAGGAACTCCTTGTCCGGCAGACCGCCCCAATCCTCGGCGTAGAGCGCCTTGTGGCCGGCCATGCACACTCCGCGACGGATCTGCTTTGGATCGGTGACGCCTGCGAGCACGGAGGGGATGAAGTCGGAAAGCTCGACCCATGAGTAGGCGGCGGTGAAGACGACTGGATCCGCTTTCAAGCAGTGCCAGATCTTCGCCCAGAACCACTCCGAGGAATAGGTGCCGCCGATCTTCGCCAAGTACTGCGGACGTAGTTGTTTCGCGGTTCCGGTGATGGCCGCGGCTTCCGGGATGCTAGTGTGGTCCTTCCATAGCCAGCATTGGGCGTTGAGGTTGCCAGAGAATTCGGGACGAAGGGTCAACGGCTGGTTGCTTGCATCCACCGGCAAGGGACTTGAGCCGGTGCCATCCATGCCGATGCCGATCACCTGATCGTTGGAAAACGACGGCTCCGCGGCACGCGCTGCCTCCAAGGCCCGGAGCGTGGCCTTCTCCAGGGCAAACAGGTAGTCCGCGGGATTCTGCCGCGCGAGATGATGATCCGTTGAATCAAGCAGGATTCCCTGATGCCCCGACGGGTAATCCACTATCGCCGTGCCGATCTCCCGGCCGTCCTGGCAATCGACGATCAGGGAGCGGGCCGAGTTGGTTCCGAAGTCCAAGCCAATGGTGAACGGCATGAGCGTCGTTCTCACGCATGAAGGGTGGGAAAGCGCCAAGAAATCACTCGTATGACAGTCATATTCGGGATCGTGCCCGGCGGCCGGCGGTTACTCCGCGCGGGGACGCTGCATCCGTGACTCCAGCACTCGATAGGCGATCGCAAAGAAGAGGCCGGTGGAAAGGCCGCACATGAGAATGCCGGTTAGACCCTCGGCCGGTCCAAGTGTGCGCCAGCCGTGGGGGAGCACCACGTCACCATAGCCGAGCGTCGAATAGCTGGCCCCGGAGAAATAGAGGGAGGTCTCGAAGTCCGGTAGGCAACCCTGAACCCGGAAATAGACGGCCCACAGGACGATCTGGAAGAGATGCAGTGAGGTGAGCTTCCAAGCCACCTGAACGATGAATATGGCCACTTTCCATGGCCGGTCGCTGGGCACCGGAGGATGGCAGTACATTTGGCGCAGGATCAGCGCGATGCCCGCGGAGTGGATGAGCACGCACAGCCCGAGCAGGACGAAGGATGCAAGCAGTTCTCTGAGCATGGCGTCAGGTAGGTTGCGGGTCGTCGCGGAGGAACGCGTCCACAGCATCGGCCACGCTCGTGTGGCGGCTGATACTGCCGGCTTTCTCTTCCAGTCCTTCTTGTCGCAGCTTGTCGCGGACGGACGCGTAGGCCTCCACGATCTGGAGTCGGACGCCGGTGGTGGCGAGCTCCGAATGTAGGGCTCCAAGCGTGGCCGCGGCCTGAAGGTCCAGGCGGGGAGCTGCTGAGAGATCCAGCAGCACGAGCTTGGGCTTGGCTGCCTCCGTCGCTTCCGTGATGCGGTCGCGCACGTGGTCGATGTTGAAATAGACCAAGCCCGACTCAGGCCGGACGATCAGCACGCCCGGGACAGGTTCATTGTCCTGATGGCGAACACTGTCGGAAAAACGCCGGGTGCCGGGGATGCGGCCGAGCACCGCGACGTGTGGCTTCGAGGCACTGCGGATGAGCTGGAACATCGAGATGACAGCACCAAGCATTACGCCCCGCAGCAGGCCCGAGCAGAGGACGCCGGCCAATGCGGCCATCGCCACGACGAACTCGGGCCTGTCGTATTTCCATAGTCGCTTGAGGGCTCTTACCTTGAAGAGCCCGGCGATGGCGACGAGCACGATCGCGGCCAGTGCGGGCTGCGGCAGATTGTGAAGGAGGCCGGAAAGGAACAGCGCGACGATCAGTATGATCAGCGCGGCGATGAGGCCGGACAGGGGAGTCTTAGCGCCGCCGCTCTCGTTGACAAGTGACTGGGACATCCCACCGCTGATCGGGAAGCCGCGGCCAAGCCCGGCGGCGAGATTGGAAAGGGACAGGGCGAGGAACTCGCGATTGCTATCGAAGCGTCCGCCATGCTTCGCGGCGAACATTCGGCCGATTGCGGCAGTCTCCACCGCGCCCAGCATGAAGCAGGCGAGCGCGAGGGGTAGCAGCTCATTGAGGTCGCTGCTTTTCACCGCGGGCAAGCCCGGGGTGGGAAGTCCTTGGGGAACTTCCCCAAGCATCTTCACCCCCTGCTTCTCCAACCCCAACAGGGTGGCCGCGATGATGCCGCCAATCACGACGAAGAGCCCTACCGGTTTGTTCTTGAGGAAGATCTTGCCGAGGATCAGCACAGCCAGCGCGGCGAGCCCGGTCAGCAGCGCAGCAGTATTGGTTTGATCGAGGTGCGAGAAGAAGTGCCCGCTGCGCTCCCAGAAGTCGCCGTGTCCACCCTTGTAGCCGAAGAGTTTTGGAAGCTGCGAGCTGGCGAGGAACAGGGCGACGCCGCACTTGAAGCCGATCATGACCGGCTCAGAGATGAAATTGACGATGGTCCCGGCTTTCACCAACCACGCGACGAAGGCGATGGCTGCGACCAGAAGCGTTGTACCTGCCGCCAGCGCCGCATGGCGTGCGGGATCGCCGCCGGACATGGGAGCAAGCGAGGCTCCGATCAGCAGTGAGATCGCGGAAGTCACCGTGATCACGGTGTGTCGAGAACCGCAGAAGAGCCAGAACACGAGGCCACCGAAGAGACAGGCGTAGAGACCCGCTTCCGGCGGCAGCCCGGCCAGCGAGGCATCACCGATCCCGGCTGGCAGCAAATACGCCGCGAGCGTGATGCCGGCGACGATGTCGCCGCGCAGCCATTCGCGCGGGTAGTTGCGAAGCCAAGAAAGGGCGGAGAGGTTCACGGCGAGGCGGCATCGAGGATTTCCTTCGCACGGGTGAGCGGTGCTCGGGCGGACAGGATCGAGACGTGATCCTCGTCATAGCCTTGGATGCTGGCGGCATCGGCTTTCGCTTCGGGGCGGAGCTGGCTGGCCACGCTGACGGTGCCGTCATTCTCCTGCGGCAGCAGTAGGGAACGCTTGGCGTGGTGGCCGTAGAAGAGATGGTGATTCAGCTTTCCCTTCAGCCGTTCGTCGAAGAGATGATCGAGGAAGTCAGAGCTGTTTTCCATGTCGCGCCACGAGGGAACCACCGAGGGGGCGCGCTTCACGCCTGCGGCCGCCGCTTCATGGCCGTCCCATGGCGAGGAAAAGGTGATGAAGGTAGTGATGTAGCGATTTCCGTCCTCGACGACGTTCTTTTCAATGAAGCGCCGCGAAACGAGCCCGCCCATGCTATGGGCGACAACATGGAGTCGCTGAAAGCCGAAGCGCCGGTGGAGGGCTTTGACGCCATCATTGAGTGCGCCCGCGCAGCTCTCAAGCCGGAGACCGGAAGGATAGAAGACGAACCACGGCTGGTATCGGCGGCGGTCGATTCGTTCCATCGCTACACGCCAGTCTTGGGGCGAGCCGGCAGCGCCGTGAACGAATAGGACCGGGGTGCGGGCAGGATCATACGGTTCGAGGAAATAGATTCCGAAGCCCGTGGTCGCGGCCGTCGTTGCCGGTGCCCAGAGACCATCCGAGCCGCGAGTAGCGGCAAATCGCGGATCGTCCAGACTCGCGATTTCGCCGAGGCTGAGACGCACGCCACGGCCGGAAACAACCTGATCCACGGTGCGTCCTGCCAAGGCACTGTCAAACGCCCGTCGCAATCCGGCTGGCATGGACGCAGAATCCAAGGTGCCACGAACTTCTGCCCGGCGGGATGAATTGAATTCGACCGCCTCCGGCTCACCGTTTGCGCCCGCGTGGAACCACAGCGGCTCACCGGCATCATGACGGCTGTTCTTGTTAGAGTCGGCGAAGGCCGCCACGAACTGGCGGGCGGGATTCTTCACCGAGAAAATGAACGCGCCTCCGGTGGCAAGATCGACACGGTCGCCGGAATCGATCCGGTTCGATGCGCGGTCCCACTCGAATACCACGGCGTGCACTGGCACCTTGAAGTCATCGGCATTCGTGATGCGCCCATGGATGCGGTATTCCTCGTCGAGAATCTTCAGGTCGGCAGAGAGACGGCGGAAGTTCGCGCAGCCGTTGAGCAACGGAAGGACGAGCGCGAGCAGAAGGGTAGCGGACTTCATGGTAGCCATAGCGGGAGCTGGGCTTCGCGATTTTGCCATCCAGTGAGGCAGTCGAGTCGAGCCCTCGATGGGGGCGGGGGATGCTACTTTGGTTGTACGGGAATCCCTTTGCGGGGCGCTCCCGAAATCTCTTATCACCAAACGATGGCTCAGAGATCCCTCGGTCGTCGCGAGTTGCTGGATGGATCATTCCCAACGACGGAACGTGTTTCCTGCGGTGTCTTGGGAGCCGCATTGCTGTTAGGACTGATCCCGGCCGCGCAAGGCGACGATGTGGAGGACATGAAAACGGCGCTCGCCGCGATGGAACAGACCATCGCGGAGCTGAAGACGCGAATCGCCGTGCTTGAAGAGGAAAAGGCGGCGGAGAAAGCGAAGCCGGAACCGGTCCGCGCACACTCATCCTCACCAGAGCCACCGCCTGCTCCCGCGCCCGCGATCACAACCTCGGCCGTCGTCGCGCCCGAGCCGGGAAGTGCGGGAATGGCCAGCGCCGTGCGCGACTACGATGGCTTCCAGGATCTCCAACAGGCCGCGCCACGTCCGGAGAACAAGCCGCTCGATCCTGAACTCAAGGGCTTCATTCTCATTCCCGGCACCGAGACGATGTTCAAGCTCGGCGGTTCGGCGCGTGTCGATGCGATTGGTGACTTCGCCGACAACGGCAACCCGAACCAGTTCGTTCCATCGACCATTCCGGTGGGAGATCAGGCTGGCTTCGGTGGCGACGAGCGCGCGACCATTCACGGAAAGGGAACCCGCATTAGCCTGGAGATTCGCCGACCCACCGAGGCGCTGGGCAATCTCCGCATCTACAACGAGAACGACTTTTTCGGCGACTCCACGTCGAATGCGATGACCTTCCGCGTCCGGCACTTTTACGGGCAGGCGTGGAATTTCCTGATCGGCCAGACCTTCTCCGGGTTCATGAATCCGGATGCCTGGCCGGACGTGCTCGACTACCAGGGGCCCGCTGGCATCCTCAATCGCCGCCAGGCGCAGGTTCGCTATACCCAACCGCTATGGGAGGACTGCGGTGAAGGCCATGCCTACATCAGTCTGGAGTATCCCGAGAGTGATATCCTGGATTCGACCCTCCCCGCCAACTCCGAGGTTCGTAGTGCCACGCCTGACGTTGTGCTTGGCGGGCGTTGGGAAGGCGAACTCGGCAACCTCCAGCTGGCTGGGATCGGTCGCAGCCTCGGCTTTGAAAGCGATACGGGCCCGGAGGGGGATACCGTTGGCTGGGGCGTGAGCTTGTCCGGCCAGTGGCACATCACTGAGGACGATGATCTCTCCGCCCAGCTTGCCTATGGCGAGGGCATTGCCCGGTATGTGAACGATTTCAACGGCAACAACCTCGACGCCGCGTGGGTCGGAGATGACTTGGAAGCGATCCCGATTTTCGCACCGATGGTGGGCTACACCCATCGCTGGAACGAGCACTTTCGTTCGACGCTTAGCGCGAGTTGGGTGATGGCGGACTTGCCATCCACCGTCGCGGGATTGACGCCCGAGACCACGGCGAGCTTCGGTGCCAACTTGGTGTGGCAGCCGACCAAGTCCTTCCGCATGGGGCTCGAATATCTCTTCGGCACCAAGGAGACCTACGACGGCACCGATGGGGACGCCCAACGCCTGAATTTTGTGATCCGCTACGATCTCATCAGATGAACCTGACCCTCATCCTGCACTTCTTGGTCATCTTATCCGCCCTGGCCATCGGCGCGCGCATCGGCGGTGTCGGCCTCGGTCTGTGGGGAGGCGTCGGGTTGGTGGTGCTCTTCCTGATGGGTGTCTCACCGACTGCGCCTCCGATCGATGTGATGCTGATCATTCTGGCGGTGATCATGGCGGCGTCGGTGATGGAAGCTGCTGGCGGCATTCAGTTCCTGGTAAGAGTCGCGGAGAAGATCATCCGCCGGAATCCGAAGCAGGTCACGATCGTCGCGCCGCTCACGACCTACGCCTTTACCTTTCTCGCCGGCACCGGTCACATCGTCTATCCGCTGCTGCCGGTCATCTACGAAGTGGCGCACCAGAATGGCATCCGGCCAGAGCGGCCGATGGCGATCGCGACGATCGCCTCGCAACAAGCGATCACCGCCAGCCCGGTGGCGGCAGCCACCGCTGCAATGATCGGAATGTTCCATAGCAACAACCTGGCCTGGGGCCTGCCGCAGATTCTGATGATCTGCGTGCCATCGACCCTCTGCGGCGTGATTGTTGCGGCGCTGGTGCAAACGCGGGTCGGCAAGGAGCTCAAGGACGATCCGGAATATCAGGAGAAGCTCGCTGCGGGTGAGATCCCCGTGCCCGCCAAGGCTGGCGAGACGGAAGCTTTGCCGGCTGGGGCCAAGGCCAGCGCCTTCATTTTCCTCGCCGGCGTCGCCTTCGTGGTGATCCTCGGTCTCTTCCCTAACCTGCGAACCTTGCAGGGCGGAAACGGCGAACCGGTCCAGGTAGCCATGCCGGTCGCAATTGAAATGGTCATGCTCGCCGTGGCTGCGGCCTCTCTCGCGATCTGCAAGGTGAAGCCGGATCTGATTCCAGAGACATCCACCTGCAAGGCTGGTATCACCGCGGTGGTCGGCATCTTCGGACTTGCCTGGATGGGTGACACTTTCATCGCCGCTCACAAGGACGAGATCATCGGCGCGCTCGGCGGCATGGCGAAAGCTGCACCTTGGACTTTTGCCTTCGGACTATTCTTCGCCTCGGTGCTCCTCTACAGCCAGGCTGCTACGGCTCGCGCCCTGATGCCGCTGGGCCTTTCGCTCGGTATCGCGCCGCCCTTCTTGATCGGGATGTTCCCGGCGGTGAACGGCTATTTCCTGATCCCGAACTATGGAACGATCATCGCTGCGATCAATTTCGACCGCTCCGGCACCACCCGCATCGGCAAATATGTGATCAATCACTCCTTTCTCTTACCCGGCCTGGTCAGCACCACGGTCGCTGTCTGTGTCGGTCTGTTGATCGGCAAATTCATGGCGTGAGCGAATTTCTAACAAACCACTCCCATGAGCTTTTCTGACCAACGTGTTCGTGACATCGCCGGAGTCATCGGCATTGAGCCTGGCGATCTTCTGGACCTGTTTTCCCGCGGTCACTCACGGGACTATCAGGCGGGCGACTACCTTTTCCACGAGTCCACACCCAGGCTGTGGATGGGTATCGTCGAGGAAGGGGAGATCGAGGTCGTCGCGGGCGTTCACGGCAGCACCACCCGGCTTGCCACTCTGACCCGGGGCGCGGCTTTCGGAGAGGGGGTGATGCTCGATGACTTGCCACACTCGGCTTCGGCCGTCGCGCTTACCCCGGCGAAGGTCCTGCAAATTCCTCGTCGGGTCTTCGATGAACTCCGCGCGACGAAGCCTGAGGTCTTTTACCGCATGGTCGGCCATGTGGCCCGTCGCCTCAGCACTCGCTTGCGCGATGCGAACCGGTATCTCGCAGGAGCCGGACCGGCGGTGGCCGCGACGTGGCGGCGCGAGCACGACTCGCTCGGCGAGCGAGAGATTTCGGACAACGCCTACTACGGCGTCCAGACCCTGCGTGGGATGGAGAACTTCCCGCTGTCCGGCATTCGGCTCAGCCACTTCAGCCACTTCGTGCGCAGCTTTGCCTACGTTAAGAAAGCGGCGGCGAGTGCCAATCAGGAACTCGGCGTGCTCAAGGCCGACCGAGCCGCTGCGATCATGACCGCTTGCGACGAGGTCATCGCCGGGAACCTGCACGCGCACTTCACCGTGGACATGATCCAGGGCGGCGCGGGCACCTCCACCAATATGAACGCCAACGAGGTGATCGCGAACCGGGCCCTGGAGATCATGGGTTATCGCAAGGGGCAGTATGAGCACCTCCATCCTAACGACGACGTCAATTGCTCTCAATCGACCAATGATGCCTATCCGACGGCGATCAAGCTGGGCGTGATCCTCACGCTGCGCGATGCGGTTTCAGCCCTCCGCGAGCTGCGCGAGGCGCTCGAAGCGAAGGCCGCCGAGTTCGCTGACGTGCTGAAGATGGGCCGCACGGAAAATCAGGACGCCGTGCCGATGACGCTGGGGCAGGAGTTCGGCGCTTACGCGGTGATGATCGGCGATGGCATTCGCTACCTCGAACGCGCCGGGGAAGAGCTCCACGAAATGAACATGGGTGCCACGGCCATCGGCACCGGCATCAATAGCCCGCCCGGCTACGCGGAGCTGTGCACGCGTCGCCTCGCGGAAATCAGCGGCGTGCCCGTGACACTTGCCGCCAATCTGGTCGAAGCGACTCAGGACAGCGGGGGTTTCGCCCTCATGAGCAGCGCGATGAAGACGGCTGCCGTCCAGCTCTCGAAGATCTGCAATGATTTGCGCTGGCTTTCGTCCGGTCCTCGCTGCGGCCTCTACGAGATTCGCCTGCCTTCGATGCAGCCCGGATCTTCGATCATGCCGGGCAAGGTCAATCCGGTGATCCCGGAAGTGGTCAGCCAGGTGTGTTTCCAGATCATCGGCGCAGATGTGACCGTCTCGATGGCTTCGGAGGCCAGCGAACTCGAGCTGAACATGGCCGAGCCCATCATCGCCTTCAATCTGCTCTTCGGGCTGACGTTGCTGCGCAACGCTGCCGTCATTCTCAATGCCCGTTGCATTGCCGGCATCCAGGCCAACCGCGAGCGTTGCTTGGAATACGTCCGCAATTCGATCGGCCTCGTCACCGCGCTCAATCCGGTGCTGGGCTACGAGCGCAGTGCCGCGATCGCCAAGGAAGCTCTCGCCACGGGGGGCAGCGTTTATGATCTCGTGCTGGCAAAAGGCTGGCTCGCCAAGGAGCAGCTCGATGACTTGCTGTCGCCGGAGAAGATGACTCGGCCGCGGTCGCTCTGACAGAGTTCGGACTGCGGGTTGCCGGGCATGCCCTGCCGAAACTGGAATCCTGCGAGGTCTGCCGGAATTCCTTTCGACGCGGTGACCATACTGGACGTGGAGGTCCAGATCGGGCCAGGAGAAATTGGCGGGACCTGAGTGGCTTTGGGGGACGGCTGCCGCCGTTTCGGGAGCGCCGTGCCACTCCGCGACCTCGGTCGGGTGGAGGGATGGTACGACCTTGGTGCAATAGTCAACCTGCTTTCGGCGGGGCAAGTAGGCGATGCCATGATCGGCTTCCAGTCCTGGCGAACGATACCCATTCGAAAGCCATGTCCGCCATCGATCTTTCTCCCTGCGGCCTGACGGTCGCCGAAGTTCACCACAATCTTTCGCCAAGCGCACTCTACGAGCACGCGATCCGCTACGAGAAGGATGCCAGCATCGCGGAGAATGGTGCCTTGGTCGCGTATTCCGGTCTGAAAACCGGTCGCTCGCCAAAGGACAAGCGCGTGGTGAAGGATCCTGCGTCCGAAGAGGACCTCTGGTGGGGCCCGGTCAACATTCCGCTCGATCATCCGACCTTCTTGATCAATCGCCAGCGGGCGATCGACTATCTTAACATCCGCGAGAGGCTTTATTGCTTCGACGGCTTTGCGGGCTGGGACCCGAAGTACCGCATCAAGGTCCGCGTCATATGCTCGCGTCCTTATCACGCGCTGTTCATGCACACGATGCTGATCCGCCCGACCAAGCAGGAGTTGGCAAACTTTGGCGACCCGGATTTTGTAATCTACAACGCCGGAGCTTTCCCCGCCAATCGACTGACGACCGGGATGGGCTCGACCACCAGCATCGACCTTTGTCTCGAGGACCGCGAACTGGTCATCCTCGGAACCGAGTACGCCGGCGAAATGAAGAAGGGCGTCTTCACCGTGGCCAACTACCTCGCCCCCCGGCGCGGCGTGCTGTCGATGCATTGCTCAGCCACCGCCGACAAGCAGACCGGCGCGTCTTCACTGCTGTTCGGTCTCAGCGGGACGGGCAAGACAACGCTTTCCGCCGATCCCAAGCGTCATCTGATCGGGGATGACGAGCACTGCTGGAGCGACGAGGGGATCTTCAACATCGAGGGCGGGTGCTATGCCAAGGCGATCAACCTGACGCCGGAGAGCGAGCCCGATATTTTCCAGGCGTTGCGCTTCGGGGCGGTGTTGGAGAATGTGGTGCTGGATGAGGAGCACGACGTCGATTACACCGATGTCAGCATCACCCAGAACACGCGCGGCGCGTATCCCATCGAGTTCATCCAGAACGCCAAGGTGCCTTGCGTCGCGGGGCATCCGACCGACGTGATTTTCCTGACCTGCGATGCTTTCGGCGTGTTGCCGCCGGTCAGTGCGCTGTCGCCGGCCCACGCGATGTATCATTTCATAAGTGGCTATACCGCGAAAGTGGCCGGCACGGAGATGGGGGTGACCGAGCCGCAGGCGACCTTTTCGCCCTGCTTCGGCGGTCCCTTTCTCGCGTGGCACCCCAGCAAGTACGCAGAGCTACTGGCCGAGAAAATGCGCAAGCACCAAGCTCGCGTCTGGCTGGTCAACACCGGCTGGGGTGGAGGCGGACACGGCGTGGGCAAGCGCATCAGTCTGAAGGATACCAGGGCGATCATCGATGCGATCCACGATGGGTCTCTGGTGAGTGCGAAGACCGAGCGCGATCCTGTGTTCGGGTTCGACAACGTCACCGAGGTCCCCGGCGTGCCATCCGAAATCCTCCGTCCACGAGACGCTTGGGACGACAAGGCTGCTTACGACGCCACCGCGAAAAAGTTGGCCGGCCTGTTCGTGAAGAACTTCGAAACATACGCGGCCGGTGCGAGCGACGAAGTGAAAGCGGCCATGCCAAAAGCCTAGCTTCCGGAGTCGACAACGACCCCGAGCAAGTGGTGACGCATTTCGTAGCGGCGGAGATCAGGTCGTTTCCCGCAAGAGAGGTGGAGGCTGCGCGCCGCTGGATTGTCAGGGAGGCGGAGTGAGCATCGCTGGCGTCCCCTGGCAGTCTGTTAGACCGGCTCCTCGTGA
>Ga0307406_10001428_pt1 | contig 13227 bp, 10 predicted proteins | sample 322Cmetagenome_3_FD_203706 | JGI IMG/M metagenome (GOLD analysis project Ga0307406, IMG submission 203706) | Maize rhizosphere microbial communities from greenhouse at UC Davis, California, United States - 322HYB-C-2 | ecosystem: Host-associated > Plants > Roots > Rhizosphere > Soil | place... | reverse complement strand
CCGTGGTTTCGTCTTCCCTGCCGGAGAGATCTACGGCGGCACGCGCTCAGCGTGGGACTACGGACCCCTCGGGGTCGAGCTGAAGGAGAACGTCAAGAAGCAGTGGTGGCATGCGGTGGTCACCGAACGTGAGGACATCGTGGGTCTGGATTCCTCAGTGATCTTGCCGCGTCAGGTGTGGGTTGCCTCGGGGCATGTGACCGCCTTCCATGATCCGCTGACCGAATGTCTGTCATGTCACCGCCGTTTCCGCGCCGACCATCTGGAGGAAGACTTCGAAGCGCGAAAGGACCGCAAGCCGACCGGTTTAGGTGAGATCACCTGCCCGCACTGCGGAACTCGCGGTCAGTGGACCGAGCCGCGCGACTTCAACATGATGTTGAAGACCTATTTGGGTGCGGTTGAGGACGAATCTGGCTTGCACTATCTCCGCCCGGAGACAGCCCAGGGCATCTTCGTCAACTTCGCCAACGTCGTGCAGGTCACCCGCAAGAAGCCCCCGTTCGGCATCGGGCAGATCGGGAAGTCCTTCCGCAATGAGATCACTCCGGGCAACTTCATCTTCCGCACGCGTGAGTTCGAGCAGATGGAAATGGAGTTCTTCGTCAAGCCGGGCACCGACGAGGAGTGGCATCAGTACTGGATCGATGAGCGGACCCGCTGGTACACCGACCTTGGGCTTGCCAGGGAAAACCTGCGGCATTTCGAACATCCCAAAGAAAAGCTCTCCCACTACTCGAAGCGGACCGTTGACATTGAGTACCGGTTCGGGTTCGCCGCTGGTGAGTGGGGTGAGCTGGAGGGCATCGCCAATCGGACCGACTACGATCTCTCGACCCACAGCGAGCACTCCGGTGTGGATCTGTCCTATTTCGATCCGACGACTGGCGAGCGGTACGTCCCATATGTCGTCGAGCCGGCAGCCGGGCCGAATCGAGCGATGATGGCCTTCCTGGTTGACGCGTACGACGAGGATGAAGCGCCCAACACGAAGGGTGGAGTCGACAAGCGTACGGTACTGCGGCTCGATCCCCGGCTGGCGCCCGTCAAGGTTGCGGTGCTCCCGCTGTCACGCAACGAGGCTCTCTCACCTAAGGCACGAGATCTAGCGGCGCGGCTGCGGCAGTCCTGGAACGTCGACTTCGATGACGCCCAAGCAATTGGCCGTCGCTACCGTCGACAGGATGAAATCGGTACGCCGTACTGTGTCACGGTCGACTTCGACACCCTCAATGATCAGGCCGTCACTGTCCGGGAGCGCGACTCGATGGTGCAAGATCGGGTGTCGGAGGACAAAGTCGTCGAGTACCTCTCGCAGCGGCTGACCAATTGCTAACAACACCGCCCGTTCACGCCGAGTTGTCAGAATCTCAGCACCAAATATGGTGCTCAGATTCTGACAAGTCGGCATTGAGGGTCGGGCCGATCACCGTCGACCCCCCGGTAGTGCTCGCGCCTATGGCGGGGATCACGAACGCGGCCTTTCGCCAGCTTTGCCGGGAGCAGGGTGCTGGTCTGTACGTCTGCGAGATGATCACTTCGCGCGGACTCGTGGAGCGTGATCGAAAAACGTTGTCCATGCTCCAGTTTGATCCGGGGGAGAAGGTTCGATCGGTCCAGTTGTACGGGGTCGACCCGATGATCATGGCGCACGCGACCGAGATCTTGTGCAACGAGTACGGCGTTGATCATGTCGACCTGAACTTTGGTTGTCCGGTCCCCAAGGTGACCCGCAAAGGGGGCGGTGCCGCGCTGCCGTATAAACGCGACCGGCTGCGGATGATCTTGGAGGCCACCGTCAAGGCCGCCGCACGATACGGCGTACCAGTAACGATCAAGACGCGGATCGGCATCGATCACGATCATCAGACGTTTCTGGACGCCGGTCGGATCGCCGAGGAGTCTGGCTGCGTCGCCATAGCCCTGCACGGCCGAACCGCACAGCAGGCGTACGCGGGCAAGGCGGACTGGAACGCTATCGCCGCGCTGAAAGCTCATGTCTCCATTCCGGTACTGGGCAATGGCGACATCTGGGAGGCATCCGACGCCCTGCAGATGATCCGGCAGACCGGCGTCGACGGTGTGGTCATCGGCCGCGGGTGTCTCGGCCGTCCCTGGCTCTTTCGAGACCTTGCCGATGCCTTCGCCGGCCGTCGGGGCAGAACTCTGCCCAGTCTTGGCGAGGTCACGCGCATGCTGCGCCGTCATGCCGAACTGTTGGTCGGATTGTCAGATGAGCTTCATGGGCTTAGTGATCTTCGGAAGCACATGGCCTGGTATTTCAAGGGTTTCCCGGTCGGCGGTGATCTGCGGCATCGCCTAGGAATGGTTTCCTCCTCCGTCGAACTGGACTACCTGCTCTCTCAGCTCGACCCCGATGTGGCCTTTCCGACTTCCGAACTGGCATCGCCTCGGGGACGGCAAGGCACACCACGCGCCAGGGTGGCGTTGCCTGACGGCTGGCTGGCAGACACCTCCGGTTGTGATCTTGACCTGGCAGCCGCGGAGCAGGGCATCTCTGGTGGTTGACGAGGCCACTCCGCGCGCCAAGGCCTGGGCGGACACGATGACCGGTCATAGCGATGGTGAAGTGGTACGCGCCCACTTAGGCTCGCGGGCCAGACCTGGGCCGGGGGCCATTGTGAATCGGGAGCTGCGGGAGCAGCAGGAGCGTGCCACGCTGCGACCTGGCTCGGCTTTTGCCGACGGAGCTGGGAATCGCGCCATCGCAGAAGAGCCTGACGATCAACGCACCTGCTTCGAGCGCGACCGGGATCGGATTGTGCACTCCACGGCATTTCGGCGGCTTGCGGGCAAGACCCAGGTCGTCGTCTTTCCTACCGATCATCAGCGCACTCGGCTGACCCACGCCCTCGAGGTGGCTCAGGTAGCGACCTCGATCGCCCGCGGCGTGGGCGTCAATGTGACCCTGGTTGAGGCCATCGCTCTCGGCCATGACTGCGGTCACGGGCCGGGTGGGCACGCCAGCGAGGACGCCTTCGACCTTTTCATCCCAACCGGATACGACCATGGCCCTTGGGGTGCTGACGTCGTGCTGCAAAGCCTCAATCTCTGCGCCGAGACCCTGGACGGAATCCGGAACCACTCCTGGTCACGTCCTGCGCCGTTCACTGTCGAGGGCCACATCGTCAGCTGGGCGGACCGGATCGCCTACTGTGCTCATGATCTTGAAGACGCCATCCGGACTGGCATCGTGGCGCCAGATGATCTCCCTGCCGAGATCATCGCTGTCTGTGGGCGAACTCGGCGCGACCAGCTGAATACCTTCATCAGGGCCGTCGTACGGGCGGCCCAAGATCATGGCGAAGTCGGGATGGCGCCCAAGGAGGCCGCGGCGCTTGCAGCGCTGCGAGAGTTCAATTACGAGCGGATCTACGTGCGGCCCGCTTCGCTGGCCCAGTCGCGCGCGGTCGTCGAGGTACTTCGCGCGCTGGTCGAGTATTACAGCGTCCATCCGGAGCTCATGCCGGACGAGCTTGGCGCGCAGCCCGGATCTGGCACGGCTATGCGGGCTGCGGTGACGTATGTAGCTGGGATGACCGACAGATATGCCTTCGACATGGCCGTACGCCATCTGGACTGGCCATCGGATCGGTTGCCGCGCGGTATCGATCGGGATGCTTGAAAGGGCTTCTGAAGCGGTCATGATTGTGCTGTAATCGGCCGGTGGGGGAACGCGTACGCCGGATTAGCCGGACGTCGTACGCCTGGCGCATCGCTGCCACCGTGCTCGGCATCGGGTTACTTCTGAACGGCTCACTGCGCATGAGCGACGACGCATGGCCGTTTGGGCCGCTGTCGCAGTACGCGTTTTCTCCTGCCGAGGACGCCACGATCGTGATCACTCGCGTCGAGGGCTTGCTCGCAGATGGCCGCCGCATCGACCTACCACTGCGTGTGGAGACGGCGGGGATCAGTCGCGCGGAGATTGAAGCGCGCATCCCCCAGATCAGCGCTGATCCGTCGTTGCTCCGGTCAGTGACCGATGGCTGGAGTTCGCGGCATCGGGCAGAGCCGGCGCTCCGCCGGGTCTGGCTGGTCCAAGATCAAATGCAGCTCGTGGACGGTCGAGTAGGTCGAACCCGCTTGGTTGAGTTGGCGGCTTGGGAGTTGCCCTCGTGAGGACGCTACGATCAATCGGCTCGTGGTTTATGCCGGTGCTTCCCGAGTCGCGGGTAGCCGTGCTGCGTACGGTGCTCTATCTCTTCGTGATCATCGACATCCATCTGTTTGTACGAGATCCCATTCCGCTGAGCAGGCATCCGGAGCTTTATCAGCCGCTGTTGATCGAGCGCGCACTTCACCTACCTGCGCCGAGCGTGCCATTGACGTTCACGTTGTACGTGATCTTGATGGCCGGTTGCCTGCTTGCCGCTTCGAATCTGCTGCCTCGGCTTGCCGGCGGTGTGGTAGCCGCCGCATTCACCTGGTGGACGGCGATCGGGATGAGCTACGGGAAGGTCGATCATGATCATCTAGCGCTGGTGGTGGCGCTGTGGGTGTTGCCGACCGTTGGGGTGATTGCGGATCGCTGGCGCAGCACGGAGCGCTCCGCGCAAGCCGGCTGGGCGCTTAAGTGCATCCAGATCTCGGTCATTTTCACCTATTTCTTGTCCGCACTCACCAAGATTCGGAGTGGCGGCTGGAGCATTACCAGCTGGCCGGAAAGCTCGATCTTGCTCTGGGCGATTGTTCGGCGACCACACGGATTGGGTCAGTTCCTGTTGCCCTATCCGGAGCTGCTGCACATTATGCAGTGGTTTTCCTTTACCGCTGAGCTGACAGCTGTGGTCGTGCTCTGGCTGCGCGGTCGAGCCCTGCTGGCTGCGGCCGTGTTCTGGATGGGTTTCCATGTCTTCACGTTGGCGATCTTGTATATCCACTTCGCGCCAACGGCCATCTGCTGGCTGGCGTTCGCGCCGTTAGAGCGATTTGGTCCCTGGCTGCGCCGGATCAAAGCCAGCCGGCGGGAGCGCGCAAGCCGGAGATCCGCCCGGCATGCGGTGCCGGTTCTTCGCGATCAGGCGGTAGACAGCGGCGGCTAAGGCTCGAATCCCAGGCAGCTCCATCAGATGGCCACAGAGCCGGTACGCGCCGCCTCGGAACTTGAGCCACTCAGCAAAGGCGGCCGCACCTCCCGAGATCGTCCCGTCGGTGCTCACCCATAACGCCTCGCGTTGGGCGCGCTCCGCGGTCGTGCCCAGTGCGGCGAGATCGGTGAACTGCCATGGGATTAGCAAGATATTCCGCTCGGGCGGTCGGTTAAGCCGCTTGGCCAACCAGTGCGCGCTTGAGGTGCAGAAGGCACAGTCGCCGTCATAAATGAGCCATGGCACCTCACGAGTCACCAGGCCATCCCCTTCCCACTCCCCGGCGTGCGGAAACCTACCTTCAGGAGAATCCGCGAGGTCGAGGTCGAACGATACTAACCAGTTTTGCGTGAGCCAGCCGTATCGTCGGGAGCCCGAAATAGACTCCCGTCCGTGGGCGGGCGGATCTATGACGAAGACATTGCCGCCGTACGGGACCGTGCCCGGATCGAGGAAATCGTCGGCTCCTACGTCACGCTTCGGAGCGCCGGCGGGACGATGAAGGGGCTCTGCCCCTTTCACGACGAGAAGACGCCGAGCTTCCAGGTAACCCCCTCGCGCGGCCATTGGTACTGCTTTGGTGCGTGTGCCGAGGGTGGCGACGTGATCGACTTCATGCGCAAGATCGACAATCTGAGCTTCGTCGAGGCGGTCGAGCGGCTTGCAGACCGGGTGGGTATCCAACTGCGCTACACCGACGATGCGGGGCCTCGCGTGGAGCCCGGCGCGCGTACCCGCTTGGCTGAGGCGCTGCGTCTGGCAGCGGACTTCTTCGCGGAGCAGTTGAGCAGCCCACATGCCGTGGTCGCGCGACAGTTCCTGTCCGAGCGCGGCTTCGATCGCGAGGCAGCTGAGCGGTTTCAAGTCGGTTTCGCTCCACGGGATGGCAGAGCGCTCATCCAGCATCTCCGCGGCCGGGGATTCTCCGACATGGAATTGGTGTCGGCGGGCCTGGCGCGAGAATCGGGTTGGGACTTCTTCCAAGGCCGCGCGATATGGCCCATTCGCGATTCCGGCCGCCAGGTCCTTGGCTTTGGGGCACGGCGCTTGTTCGATGACGACCGGATGCCGGCCAAGTACATCAACACGCCGGAGACGCTTCTGTACAAGAAGTCCCACGTGCTTTACGGCCTTGAGCTTGCTCGCACCGCGATCAGCAAGAAGAGTCAGGCGGTTGTCGTTGAGGGCTACACCGACGTAATGGCGGCCCATCTCTCCGGTGTCGATACCGCAGTCGCTTCCTGCGGCACCGCCTTCGGTGATGATCATGCTCGATTGTTGCGTCGGCTGATGGGCAACCATGATGCCTTTCACGGCGAGGTGATCTTCACTTTCGACGGCGATGAGGCGGGACAAGCGGCTGCGCTGAAGGTGTTCGCCGGTGATCAGAACTTCGTGACGCAGACCTATGTCGCGATCGAGCCGACCGGGCTCGATCCTTGTGACCTCAGACTGGAGCGGGGCGAGGCGGCGGTCCGCGAGCTTGTCGCGCGGCGGATTCCGTTGTACCGATTTGTGATGAGCAACCTGCTCAAGCAATATGATCTTGATCGCGTCGACGGCCGGATCGCCGCGCTACGGTCGGCTGCCCCGCTGGTTGCAAGCATCCGTGACAATGCGCTGGTTTCCGGATACGCCCGTGAACTGGCTGGCCTGCTCGGGATGGACATCGAGGAGGTACGCGCCGAGGTAATGCGTGCAGCAGCCAAGTCCGGACGCCGAGCGGCTGTGGGAAGGGCCACGAGCGGTGAACCCCAACAGATGACCGACTCAGAGACTGGACCTGCACTTCCGCTGCTGCCCAGCCCCAACGATCGACTCCTAATCACCGAGCGACAGACTGCCAAGCTGCTGATTCAGCATCCGAATCTGTTCCCCGAGGCGTGGGACGGCCTCACCACAATCGACTTCACCCATCCCGCGTACGCGGCGGTATTCGCCGCAGTGGAGAAGGCAGCGGTGGAGCTGGGCGGAGCGATCGTAAGTGCAGACACCGAGTGGGTGCATCGAGTATTGGAGGCCAGCGAAGCGGACGAGATCCGTTCCCTGGTTGCATCGCTGGCCGTCGAACCATTGCCGGTGCATGGCGAAGTGACTGTGCGCTATGTCATCGCGAACTCAGCCGCGCTCCAGCTGCTAACCGTGATGCGCACGATTGCGGCGCTCAAGTCGAAGTTGCAGCGCACGAACCCGGTCGAAGAACAGCACAAGTACAACCAGATGTTCTCCGAACTGGTGGTTTTGGAGGCGCGTCGCAAGGCGCTACACACCCGCAGCATCGGCGCCGAGGACTAGGTAGCTCCGCAGGGTTCAGCGCCGATCGCTCTGTCATCCCGGAAAGTCTCGGGTGGGTTTGTGGCGGCGTGCCAGATTGCGTGGGCGAAGGAGGTGTTGCCGAGGCGGTGGGTGCCGGTGGCGTTGACGAGGTGAATCCAGCCGTGGGGTGAGCGCCAGAGCCAGCTGCCGGGTTCGGGTTGGCAGAGTTGCCAGCCGCCGGGTTTTGACTCGGGAGCCGGGTCAGCAGGATTGGCCCGATGTTTTCGGCGCGGCAGATGCCGGTGCCGGCGGTGAGGGCTTCGACGCTGAAGTGGACATAGATGATGGCGCGCGGCCGAGCCCTGTCGGGGTGGAACGGCGGCGGTGTGATTTGCAACGAGCGGTGCGCCGCCTCCTCTGATGCATCGGCTTGCGACGCCGACGGCTCGTCGTCAACGGATCCAGTCTCAGCGTTGACGTCAGCGCCGGGACCCGGTTCGGCGTCGTCGTCATTCTCCGAATCAGCCGGCTGCTCAGGGTCGTTGGCGTCCTCCTCGGCAGGCTCACAATCATCTGGTTCCCGAGAGCCGTCCCACTGGTCGTCTTGATGGGCATATAGCAGCCGCAGCGCTTCGGCGGGGTTGGGCGATAACCTCGATCGCCTTGGAGCGGCGTACCTCGATGGTGTCGGGGTCGCCTTGTCGGGCCAGGATGTCGGCGATGCGGTCGATGGCGGCTTTGAACCAGATCGCATCCCCGGCGGTAGCCCGGGCAATGATCAACTTCAGGCCGTGTTCGGATTTGCGGCCCAACCGCACAAACCGTTCCTGGGCGGCCGCCGCGGCCCGCTGTTCGGCAGCCCTCGGGGTCGGCCTCCATGATGGCGGCGTCGACCAGGGTTTGCAGCCGCCCGAACGACACCGTCCCTAATGCTGGTGCGATGCGTTGGTCAACGAAACCTGCCTGCTTGGCGGTCAGCTGCCGGGTCGCGGTCGCGATGTGGCGGGCCTGATAGATCGGCGCCTGCCCTGTTTGGGCTGTCGTCCATATCGAAGGGAGCCGGTGCCTAAGATCCAACGCGTCAGCGATCAGCCGGGACGCCGATCCGTCCGACATGCCCAAGGCGGCGCCGAGCTCGGCCGGCGCGAACTCCGCAACGGTCGGGGTGCCTTCTCCGCCCAACCGCACCGGATGCTCTGCACCCTTGATCCGGCTCGGCGAGACCGCCTCCCCGGCATGCAAATCGGCCCAATGCGCGGCCAGGTGCAGGCGGCGGATCTCGGCCGTGGTGAGGGTGCGTTCGTTCGCCTCGGCGGCGGCCAGGGTGCCGGCCGCATCCAACTCCACCAGATCGTTTTCGAACACGCATTCAATATATGGCCCACCGCTGACAATCCACGGCAGCTCGACACGCCACCCAGCAACGGACAACACCACGCCCCATTCGGACAACACTTCAGTGCGAGGTCAGCCGCTCGGGCGACAGCCACTTATCCACAGATTTGCTCCAACTAGGTGTTGCAAGCGGTCCCGCGTGCCGCACAGTGTCCGACATGACAGAGCCTCTTGACGACGTACCGACCAAAGCCCCGCTGACACGTGCAGAGATCATTCAGCTGCAACGCGCGATCGAGGCTGGCCTGCTGGCGCGCGACGCTCGAGTTTCCGGCGCTGGCTTCGCCGATGCGACCGAGCAGGAACTAAGGCTTCTTGAAGATCAGGGAGAAGAGGCTCGGCAACGATTTATCAGAGCTAATCTCGGGCTTGTCGGCATGGTAAGTCGCCAGTACGCGGCCCGAAGCCAGCTTTCCGATGCCGAATTATTCCAAGAGGGATGCGTTGGTCTGATCACCGCCGTCCAACGGTTTGATCACGCTCGAGGCCACGGGTTCTCGACCTATGCGCTGTTTTGGATTCGGGCTTTCGTGGGCGCGGCCACCGCCAAGCTCTTGGGCGCCATGAACCTACCAACCAGCCGCGCCGAGCATTTGCGGGCAGCGCATGGCCTAGAGACAGAGCTGACCCAGAGCCTAGGTCGCCCTCCGACCCTCAGTGAGCTGGCTGACGCACTTGGCCGCAGTGAGGACTGGACGGCCGGCCTAATCTCTCACCAGCCGCCGCGGTCGCTCGAGCTCCTCGATGGCGTTACCCTTGAGCGCCTTCAGGCCCAAGATGAGCTGGACGCAGCCCTTGCGGAACCGACTGAGGTTCGTGAACTGCTCCTTCGGTTGGGCGATCTCGATCGCCGCGTACTCGAGCTCCGGCTCGGATTTGCCGACGGCGAAACCAAGACGTACGCCCACACTGCTCGATTGCTGGATATGTCGGTGACAAGGATCCGCCGCATTGAGGCCAGGGCACTCGAGAAACTCCGAGAATTCTGCCCGCAGCAGGCCTCAGCACAACTCTGAAGCATCCGCCGTCCCTGGCGAGCAGAATGGCCCGGTGGGCAACAACGAGAGAGGCCATTCAGCCTGGTGGTCTCGTAGTCGTGGCTTGCCGAGCGCGGTCTATGACTCGTGGCGGGCATCGCTCGCAGCCCAAACGGGCGGACCCACGCGAATCTTGGCCTGGGCTGCAACCCCTACAGGATTTTGCATCGCCAGCCCCGCCATCCTTTCGTACGGCAACGAGGACGCCTGGGAGCACATCGGCTGGCATGAGATCGAACGCGGCGGCTGGAATGCCGAGTTGCGCAGACTGAGCTGGGTGCTCTATGGTGCGCCTGCTGAAGCGGCCACCCACCGCTCGTTGGACCTGACGGAGCCCGGCCGTCTGCCCGAGCTATTCAGGGAACGCGTCTTAGCATCGATCGCGGTCGAGAAGTTCGTCCCGCTATCCGGGGAGCGCGGCGTAACAATTACCGCGCGTCGTGATCTCGGCCGTAGTGGCGCTGTGTCTTGGCATGGCACCCTGACCCGCGGGCTAAGTTGGCACACCGCTGGCGTGCCGGCCGCTGTTGATCAAGCAATGGAGCAGGTCAGAGCGGAATACGAGCTCAGTTGACCTGGCTGCTAAGGTACGTAGCCGCATGGTTGTCAGTCCCTCGTAGCTCAATTGGCAGAGCATTCGGCTGTTAACCGAAGGGTTGTTGGTTCGAGTCCAACCGGGGGAGCGTGACTAGGGGTTTTACCGCTCCGGGATCAGCTTACCCCCTGTTTACCCCCATTTTTTAGATCGGATTTTGGCACGTCTCAAGCATCGCCATGATGTCGCTTTCGCAAAGCGCAGCCACTTAGCAGGCCCACGCTCCAATCGAGCCTTCATCGGTGGATCGCGCCTTGGTTTCGAGGGCGTTACCGCCACGACCTCCGGAAGACGGTTGTCACCTTGATGGACGAGGCGGGCTTGTCGGTGCACTCAGCTGCCAACCAACTTGGACATGTGAAACCTCGTTGCCTGCACATATGGACGGGCCGAAATGGGCGCGCCCCGGATGGCCGAGGTGCTCGAAGATCTTTTCCCGCCCTGAGCGGCTGGGCTCAGCTAACTGTGCAGGAACCGCGTCCGGAAAGTTCTGCGCCGGGCGTGCTAGCGCTCATCGGCCTGCTGCTCCAGCCAAGCCTCGACGGCCTCCCGGCGGTACCGCACATGGCGACCAACCCGATAGCCGACTGGGCCGTCGCCCTTGGACCGCCAGCGGTACAAGGTGTGAACCGGTATGCCCAACATCTCCGAGACGTCCGTGAGCGACATCAGCCTGTCACCGGCCTGGAGTGTCATGATCATCCTCTTTCTGTAACTAGCGTATCGAAGCAGCTCCTTGTGATACCTAAGTCGCGATGCCGGCAGCGGGCGATCAGTAGGGTCGGTTCAGCGGCTCGGACCGATTGTTGAAGGTGGTGTTTTCGGCGCTCGATATGGCTGGTGTCTGGGTCTGGTTGCTCCCGGGGCCGGCGCGCCAGGCGGTGGTCGATGATCTGGGTGGTTTGGCAGCCGTATAGGGAGCTCGTCGAGGATGCGCCACCAGAGGGCGGCTGCCGGGTGGTCGTCGGGCAACGGTCCTTTGGCGGCTGCCGATTGAACCAGACTGCTTGCGTCGAAGTCTGCGCGACCCAAGTTCTCCAACCTCTTCATCAGGCTCGGCAGGAACGAGTCATTGATCAGGTTCGGTATCAGCTCGGCGAGCAGTTCAGCCCATTGCTGATCTTGAGGCGTGTCGTGGGTGCTCAGTCGCCGGTTGAGTCGGTGCTGCCAGGTCCGCGCCAGAACACTTCGTTGCTCAGGCCCAGTTGGCCGCAAGTCGGCTCGTTCGACCTGCATCGCGGCGCGCCAAACCTGAAGGTCTGTCATCAAGTCAGCCGGCAGTACGCGATCTTGTTCGGCCGCCCAGGTTGCAGCTTCGCTGGACGCGCAGACTTGATCAGCTAGGTCGTTGATCAGTTGGGCTCTAGCGGCTAGGTAGGGTCCCCAGTCACGATTATTGGCGATCCGATCGGGGATGCCTGGTAGCCACGGGAGCGGGGCGAGGCTGTTGTGGAGGCGGGTGTCGTCCAGCCGCCAATCAAGGACGGCAGCTGGGTCGCCTGCCGTGTCGAGTTCCAGCCGTTGAGCTGCGTTGCGCAATTCGGCTAGCGGGTCCGCATCGTCGGCCATCAGCAGGAGAAGGCGGGCACGGAAGGCGGGCCATGCTGCCTCCCTGGTTAGCTCGCTGATCAACTGGTCGGCGTCATGATGAAGTTTCGTGATGATCTCCGGATCGGCGAGGTGTTCGGCCGCGACGTGGAGAGCGTCGAGGTAGCGGGCGGTGGCATGGCCGAGCAGGATCGCGGGATCGTGCTCCTCCCGCTTTAGCGTGGTGGCAGACGGTGGGGTGGCGTCGCGCGCCAGGATCTGCTCAAGCAGCTCTGTAGCGGTTCGCAGTTCGTTGTTCTCGGGTCGCAGGATTGTGTGTGGGTCTCCGTCGCCGACTACCGGAACGTAGAGGTGGTTGGCGGTGCGGCCGCGGGTCAGCATGGTGTAGAGCTGCTGCCGAGACTCATGGCCGGTGGCGAGGCCGTGCATGGTGGCGACGGTGACGCCTTGAGCGCCGTGCACTGTGGTGGCGTAGCCGAGCTCGGAGGCGGTGCCGACGTAGCCGGGCGGCAGAGTAACCGTACGGCCGTTTTGTGTGTGCTGCACCTTCAAAGCGCCGTCCTGGGCGACGTTCAGGACTGTCCATCGGTCGCCGTTTTTGACCCAGTCGGTGGCGGTGATGCGGAGCCGGCGGTCGTTTCGGCGGGTGATGATCACATCGCCGGTGGACGCCCGGTTGCCGTCGGCCAGCTCGACCTCTCGGCCAGGGCTGGTGTTGTGGAGGCGGTGGGTGCGGGCGCGCCGGTTCAGCTGGGCGACGAGGTCGCGGGTGGGGGCGAGCATGAGGCTGTCGAGGCCGCGGTCACAGTCGGCCTGCCATACGATGAACAGCTGCTCGGTCGTGGTGGCGGGGTCGCCGACGTGGACGCGCTGCCGATCGAGGTAGAAGCCGAGCGATTCAGGTCGGCCGTCACGAAGTGCGAGGGAGGCGGCGGCCTCTGCTTGATCGTCAAACCGGTGCAGTTGGGTAAGCCGGTCGGCGCCGTGGACGGCTTGGATATCGCGCAGAATACCGCCGGCGCCGATCGCCGCTAGTTGTTGATCATCACCGATCAGCCGAATACTGCCGCCTCGCCGCACGACGAAGTCCACAGCGGTGTCGAGGGACACGGTGTCGGCCATACCTGCTTCGTCGATGATCACTAACGTGTTTGGCCCGACGCTTAAGACCCAGTCGGGCAGGTCACCGCGATCAATGGACCAGGTCAGCTTCGCCAATGTATCGGTCGCCGAACCGATACTGTCGCGGAGCTGGGCGGCTGCTGCGGCTGAGGGTGCGAGTCCG
>Ga0307406_10001426_pt1 | contig 13246 bp, 4 predicted proteins | sample 322Cmetagenome_3_FD_203706 | JGI IMG/M metagenome (GOLD analysis project Ga0307406, IMG submission 203706) | Maize rhizosphere microbial communities from greenhouse at UC Davis, California, United States - 322HYB-C-2 | ecosystem: Host-associated > Plants > Roots > Rhizosphere > Soil | place... | reverse complement strand
CCGCCTAACTGGGACGTGATTGGCAACGGACCCTCGAGCGCGACGCTCACGAGCCGCGGCCCGCTTGCTGTTCAGAATCTCGGCACGGCGAGCGCGGCGGGGATCGTGCAGCCGGTCAGTCTGAGCGGTCTTCAGGTGAAGGCTTATCAATTCACGGTTCCCGTGGGAACTCCTTCGCTGGAGGTGCGGATGGACAACAAGGTGGGTAATCCGGTGGTGGCACTGATTTCCGGCACCAAGATTCCTCAGCCTGATAGCGCACAGGATTACGGCGTGACCGGTGGCCAAACGACGGCTCCGGCCGGGGGCATGAATCGCGACACGCTCACCACTCTGAGCACCTATCCGAATCCAGTGCCGGGCGTTTACACGCTGACGATGCGCGCGGATGAGGTAAGCGGAAACTTCCCGGATGCGAGCGCGGATCTGGTGATCACGGCGAACTCACCGGTGCCACTGGCTTTCAATGGCACGGACACCGTGTCCAATCATCCGGCCACGGCGTGGCGGTATTTCCAAGTAACCGTGCCCGATGGCATCATGGCGTGGGACATTCGCTTGACGAACATTACAAGTGGCAACCCGCAGATGGTGATCCGGCGCGACCAGACGCCGTCGTCGGTGGGAACCAATAATGGTGTGAGCACTCCATGGAGCCCTTCCACCGAGGTCGCATGGCCGAGCGGCTATCAGTGGGCGGGTGGAAGTGATTGGACGGGACGCAGTCATAACCTCCCGGGTAGTTCGCAGCGCCCTGTCGGCAATCGGGTGTTCGCAGCCATGGGTCGCCCGTTGGTGGCTGGCACCTACATCGTGGGCATCCTGAATCAAGGAACGGACCCGGTGACCGGCACGGCTAACACGCCTGCGAACTATGGCATCGAGAGCCGCGGCGTGGGCGCCGGCCAGCCGGTGACGGTCGGTGAGATTCCCTTTGGCGTGGGGAGCAACATGACGGTGACCGACCTGCCGCGCCGCGAAGCTGCGTTCTTCAAGATCACCGTGCCGGCGAATACCCCGCGTTGGGAGTTCAATCTCAGCCCGACGGCGGGTGAGGCCATGATGGTGGTGCGCCGCGGATACCTGCCGGACTTCAATGCGGTTGAGACCGGCAATGTGCAGGACAACAGCACCAGTCGCGCCGTGAAGATCCAGCGCGCGGGCATGGAGCGCTACCTGCTCCTGCCGGAGAACAACCAGGACTTCATCGTTGCCGGCGACTACTATGTCGCGGTGGTCGCCGAGGGAGTGAACCCGCCGGCTTCCCATGTCGTCGGCACGGGCAGTAGCAGCGCGACCTTCACGATCCAACAGCCACTGACGGTGGCGGATCTTGGGACGGTGAGCACGGGCGGTATCACGCAGGCGGTTTCCCTGGTAGCGACGGAAGTGAAGGCGTTCCAGTTCACCGTTCCCGCGGGTACCTTGAGCATGGAGATCGGCTTGGAGAACAAGACCGGCACTCCCGTCTTGGCGTTCATTTCCGGAACGCGGATTCCGCAGCCTGATAGCGCGCCGCAGGACTATGGTGTGAGCAGCGGGCAGACCGCGGCACCCGCGGGTGGTGGCATGAGCCGCCAGTATGGCACCAGTCTGCAGACCTTCACGAATCCGCCAGCAGGTGTTTACACCGCCACAGTGCGCGCAGACGACGTGGCGAATCCGGCGAGTGCGAACTTCGTGATTCGAACGAATGCCCCGCAGGATCTGCCGCTCGGAGGAGGAAGCACGGTGGTAACAAACCACGGGTCGAACTCGTGGAAGTACTTCCGCGTGGAGGTTCCTGCCGGGATCGCGGGTTGGGATTTGCGCGTGAAGGACGTCACCGGTGGCGATGTGAGCTGGTCGATTCGTCGCGACCAGATCCCGGCGAATATTGGAACGAACACCGGCGGCAGTACCCCTTGGAGTCCTTCGGCAACGGCCAACTGGCCGAGCGGCAATCAGTGGGCAGGGGGCAAGGATTGGACCGATCGTGGTTACGACACCACCGTTTCCGCACGGCGCGAGTTCAATGATCGTCTGGTGATGGCGATGGGGCGTCCGCTTGAAGCCGGCATCTACTTCATCGGCATTCTGAACAGCGGGTCCGACCCCATTGGAGGCGGCAGCAACCAAGCGTCCTCTTATACCATCGATAGCCGCTTCATCGGAGCGGGGCAGGCGATCCCGATCGGAACGCTTGGCTTTGCGCCAGGCAGCAGCGCGACGGTGAACAACCTCACGCCGCGGGAAGCCGCCTACTATAAGGTTAGTATTCCGGACAATGTTCCGAGCTGGGAATTCACCTTCTCGCCGGGTGCAGGCGAGATGATGGTGGCGGCCCGCCAAGGCTACATCCCTGATTTCAATGTCACTACGGGTGGCAACATGCAGGATCCCGCCAATAGCCGCCAGATGAAGGTCCAGAAGGCAGGTGCCGAGCGTTACCTGCTCCTGCCGCCGAACAATGAGGATAAGATTCTCGCTGGTGACTACTACCTCGCGGTGGTGTCGGAGGGCGTGAACCCACCGAACTTCAGCGTGATCGGCACGGGCACCAGCAGCGGCACGCTGGCCAGCAATGGCTCGCCCGCGGTGACCCAGCTCGGCACGGCATCGCTCACGCCGATCAACCACACTGTGAGTCTGGCCGGTGCCCAGGTGAAGGGCTATCAATTCACCGTGCCGGAAGGCGTCGTGAGCCTGGAACTCCAGCTCAACAATCGCACCGGCAATCCTCGCATGGCGCTGATCTCGGGCAACCGCTTGCCCTTCCCGGACTCGACGGTGAATGAATTCGCCACGGGGGGCGGCCAGTCTTCGGCCCCTGTCGGAGGCGTGGCCCGTGTGCTCGCGGACAGCCTGATCACGGTGCCGAATCCACCGGCTGGGACCTACAGCCTGACGGTTCGCGCCGATGACCTGAGCAGCGCTTACCCCGATGCGACCGGCGACCTCGTGATTGTCGCCCGTCCGCGCACGACGCTGAACTTCGCATCCAGCCAGAATGGCAACGGTCTTTCGCACAGCGATACCAAGCAACTCGCGGACGGCCAAAAGCAGTTCTATGAGATTGCCGTTCCGGCCACGCTTTCGAATCAGCCGGTGCTCGGCTGGATCCTGAAGGTGAACCATGCCCAAGGCGACACCACCCTGAAGGTCTACAAGACGTGGGGGAATACCGCGACGGGAATCCAGATCACGGGAAATACGGCACTCATCGTACCTCCGTTCCTCACCTTCAATGAAACCTGGTTCGTCGAAGTGACGGCGACCGGTCTGACGAACTACACGCTGACGAGCCAGCCGGTGACGCTGGAGCGACCGGCATGGCAGATGCCCACGGGACACAACTTCAGCTTCGGCGATAGCGGCAACGACAGCTCCGGCAATCCACTGCCCGGCGACCGTGGCGTGGATATCGGGCAGGACGACTGGCACGTTTATGCGATCGACGTGCCGCACGGGAATGCCGGCCTGCTGCGCACCGAGCTGCGCGCCATCAGCGGAAACCCGGATCTATACATCCGTGAGGATGGCGTGCCGACCACCGACCACGATGCCAATGGCGGAGAAGTCGGAGGTGCCTCGCTGGTCCACCGCGAGATGAAGGACACGGGTTCTGAATACGGCAACTGGGTGCCGGTCGATGGTCGCGCGGAGCGCCAGCTCCGTCCGGGGCGCTGGTATCTGGGCGTGAAGGCTGCCGGCGGCAGCAATGCCCGCTATCGTCTCCTCGCCTCCACCGGCAATGTCACGGATCTCGACCTGACGAACGCGAGCGTGAACAACCAGACCCTGATCGGCCGCGACTGGCGTTACTATCGCTTCACCGTGCCAGTCGATGCGCCGGCGACGTGGAATCTCGGCTTCACCCAGCAGGTGGGCGACGTGGTGATGTGGGTCCGCGATACCGTGCCTTCCGGTCAAAACACGGGCACGGGTTCGGCGAACAGCGCCATCGAGAGTTGGGTGGACGACAACAAGAACCAGGGGCCTTACCTGACGGGTGGCTACGATGCGCCGCAGATCTACCCCTTCAGTACGCCACCGTTGCGGCCCGGGCATACTTACTACGCAGGCTTCCGCGCCAATAGCGATGCCACCTTCAGTCTCACCAGCACGGCGACCGGTAGTGCTCCGGCGGCGACTCCGGTGAGCTTCTACAATGGCGTGATCGATACCAGCATCCCCGTGGGTGGCAACGTGCTCTACAAGATCGCGGCACCCGCCGAAGGCACGCGTCTGAAGTGGACGGCCACGCATCCGGCGACGGTGCAGATTCGCATCGAGCAGGGAACCATCCCGGGCCTGAGCGGAAACCAGCACGCCCTTACCAGCGGCGCGAATGCCGCCCTCAATCAGGCCCTCACTCCCACCGGATGGCCATGGCAGTCGGCGCAGACCTACTACGTCCGCATCGTCAACAGCGGTGGCTCGCCCGCCAACGTGCTCGTGAACATCGCGGGTGTGAATGCCGGCACCGAGGATGAGGACAACGATGGCCTGCTCGATGCCTGGGAGCGTCAGTACTTCAATAGCCTCACTCACAACGGGACGGCGGACCCCGATGCTGATGGCGTGGTCAACTCGGTCGAGTTCACCGACGGCACGAACCCGAACGACATCAACTCGGCGAAGTACTTCCTGACCGTGAATGCCAACTTCGGCACGGTGGCGAAGTCACCCAATCTGCCGAAGTATGACCGCGGCACGAATGTCACGCTCACCGCGACGCCGAATGCCGGGCTCATCTTCACCGGCTGGTCGGTGGGTGCGACTGGCACGGTCAATCCGCTGCAATTCGCGATCACGGCGAACAGGAACATCACCGCGAACTTCGGCGTGAGCCTGCCGGTGGCATTGGATACCGGACTTGCCTTCAATACCGGCGGAGACGGCAGCTGGATGGGCCAGGTGGTGACCAGCTTGGATGGAGAGGACGCCGCGCAGAGTGCTCCGATCGGCCACAGCCAGCAGGCGTGGATGGAGACGACCGTGAATGGCCCCGGTGAGATGGCCTTCGCATGGAAAGTATCCTCGCAGAGCGGCGACTACCTTGAGTTCTACATCGACGGGGTGCTGAAAGCCGGCCGTATCACGGGTGAGGTGGACTGGCAGCTCAAGTCCTATGCCGTGGATCCCGGGCAACACGTGCTCCGCTGGCGCTATGTGAAGAATGGCAGCGGCACTGCAGGCTCTGATACCGCTTGGGTGGATGCCGTCCAGTGGATACCTGCGGGCGGATATAACCAGTGGGTCTCCGATCACTTCACCGAGCAGGAGGTCGGCAATCCGGTGATCGTTGGCCAGGATGCGGACCCGGACGGAGACGGCATCGCGAACCTCATCGAGTATGCCTTTGGCACCGAGCCCCGCGAGGGCAGCGCTGACAGCGAACTCACCCGCGTGAAGCCGGAGGTGGTTCAAGTTGCCGGTGAACGCCGCCTGCGCCTGCGCTTCACGCTGCCGGAGTTCATCCCGACCGATCTGATCTATCAGATCGAGGTTTCTGATGGCCTCGACGAATGGACGGTCGTCGCCGAGCAATCCGGAGCCGTCGGTTGGAGCGGAGCCGCGAGTGCTACGATTGCCCCGGCGGTGAATGGCCGGCGCGAGCATGTTATCACGAGCGCCACCGGCACGCCCCGATTTGGCCGGATCAAGGTGACCATGCCGTGAGTTTCGAGACCGCCTGCGGTTTTCATCCCTGAAAGCCGCAGGCATCTGGTTTTTCTGCGACGGTTGTAGGATTCGAATGCAGTGTTGAGCCCGCTTTCCTTGCGTTACGAAGCGAACTGGGGAGGACGCTTCGAACGAGCGAGGAGAGCGGGCTCCACCCTTCATCCGGAGAGCTGCGCGATTCGGACGGCTTGTCAGCGCGACGGTGGGATGAGCAGATTCAGGAATGAAGCGGGAGAAGGTGCGGATGACCGTGGTCATCTTGGTCATGATGGTGCTGGTGGCGGCAGGGTGGTGGCTTGCCCGCGCCGGCCTGTTAGTCCGTGGCGGGCCGGCGGGGGACGTCATGGCGCTCAAGACACCTGTGGCATCGGTTCCGCTCGGTGATGGCTCGCGGATCGACATCTACGGCTTGGCCGAGGACGAATGGGTGGACGGCGTGATGTCGAAGCCTCCGGGGAGTTGGCACATGGGAGCCACCGGAAAGAGCACGTCCGTCGATGGTGACAGCGACATGCTGAGAACAGAGCGCTTCACGATGGGCGGAAAGCTCGCCGGCGTGCGCTACGTGCCGGGTGAGGGACGCCTGGTGATGTCGCTGCGCCATGTTACGCGGTCGGGTAGCGCCGCGTCGCCGGCCACCATGAAGCCAGGTAGTCTGGTCATCCGTCTCTCTGACGGCGGCGGCCTTTCGATCGATGGCAGTGGCCCCTTCGGGGCTGGTGATGATCCGCAGTGCCGGGGGATCGTTTCTTTCGCGGGGTGGCCGCGCAGCGGAAAGGAGCTGGTCTTTCAGGCAGAGCTGAAGGGGCAGTCAACGGTGGAATTCCGGCTGCCCAATCCCGCGACAGGCAGCGCACCCGCGTCGTGGACCGCCGCCCCATTGCCGCAGGTGCGAACCGGGCAGCACTGGGAAGTGCGATTGGTGAAGGCGAAGGAGATCACCATGGCAGGCAAGGGCAAGGGGGTGATCGGAGAGTTCGAGTTCAAAAGCGACTTGCCCGAGGTCGGGCATTTCCCGCCGGTGGGTGGATCTGCCGCCGGGGTGCTCGGGGCTTTGGGCACCCGCAGCATGGATTTGCCCCACGATCGGCGTGTCGCCATGGACTCGCTGGCCTATCCGATGGCACCGGACGAAAGCAGCTTCAAGTTCCTCTACCGGATCCGCTACGACGAGCACTATCCGTATCCGAAGCGTGGGATTCGGGTGATGCTCGCGGAGGGGGTGGTGTCGGCGGACGGGAAGAGCATCGAGATCTCCTCCCAGAACGCGAGGAGAGGGATCAAGTCGATGACGGTCGGTCCTGTCAGCTCGGCAGGGAAGAACTGGTATCCGGCGTCGCATCAATTTTCGATCTCATTCGAAGGTTCATGGAAGGATGGGGCGGAGAGAAGCGCCGCGGAGGTCGCCATCGGGCCATTGGATAGTTGGACTCCGGTGGTATTTCTCGATGATGCGGGGCATTCTTCAGGGATGATTGAGTTCAGGGGATCGGGAACCTCTTCGGTCGGATCGGGTGCCGATTTCCATTGGAAGGGAGATTGGAGCGGCGAGCTGAAACCGGGGATGAAAGTCGAGATCGGGGTGATGGTGAAATGGCCGGACGAGGTGCTGGAGTTCGTGGTGGACCGGGCCGTGCTCTCGAAGGAGTGAGGGGGCCAGTGGTTTGGTGCCGGATCTCTTGCAGCGGTCGGTGTCACTGCTAGAAAGAGGCATGCGCACCCTCGTCCGCGATTTGCTCCGCTCGACTGCTCCTGCCGATGTGATCCATGCTGCTGGCTGGGTGCGGACGCGGCGGGATTCGAAGGCGTTTTCTTTCCTGGAGATCAATGACGGGTCTTGTGCGGGGAATTTGCAGATCATTGCCGATGTGGGAATCCCCGGATCGGAGCAGTTGGCGAAGATGAGCACCGGGGCTTCGGTCGCGGTGGAGGGCAAGCTGGTGGCGTCGCAGGGTGGCAACCAGGCTTGGGAAGTGCAGGCGACTTCGATTCGTCTGTTAGGCGAGGCTCCGGACGATTTCCCGCTGCAGAAGAAGGGTCACTCGCAGGAGTTCCTGCGCAGCATCGCCCACCTGCGGCCGCGGACGAATCTCTATGGGGCGATGTTCCGCATCCGCAGCCGGATGAGCCAGGCGGTGCACCGCTTTTTCCAGGAACGGTCCTTCTACTACATCCACACGCCGATCATCACCGCGAGCGACTGCGAGGGGGCGGGGGAGATGTTCCGCGTCACCACGCTCGATCCGACCAGCGGGGCGAAGCAGAAGTTCGAGGACGACTTTTTCGGCAAGGCCTCGCACCTGACGGTTTCAGGGCAGCTGGAGGGCGAGCTTTTCGCCACGGCGCTGGGAAATATCTACACCTTCGGTCCGACCTTCCGCGCGGAGAACTCGAATACTTCGCGCCACGCGGCGGAGTTCTGGATGATCGAGCCGGAGATGGCCTTCTGTGACCTGCAGGGCGACATGGACCTCGCCGAGGCGATGGTGAAATATCTTGTTAGAGAAGCGCTGGAAGGTCAGGACGGCGACCTGACGATCTTCGAGAAGTTCGTCGACAAGGGCCTGCGGGAGCGGCTGGAGTTCGTGGCGAACAATCCCTTCGAGCGCGTCTCCTACACCGAGGCGGTCGAGATCCTGAAGAAGTCGGGCAAGAGCTTCGAGTATCCGGTCGAGTATGGCTTGAACCTCCAGAGCGAGCACGAGCGCTGGCTAACAGAAGAGCATTTCAAGAAGCCGACGACGGTCTTCAACTACCCGAAGGAGATCAAACCCTTCTACATGCGGCTCAACGACGATGACAAAACCGTCACCGCGATGGACCTGTTAGTCCCGGGCATCGGCGAGATCGTCGGTGGCAGCCAGCGTGAGGAGCGGCTGGATGTGCTGCTCTCCAACATGGAGCGCCATGATCTGAGCGTGGAGGACTACTCGTGGTATGTGGACACGCGGAAGTATGGGACGGTGCCTCACGCGGGCTTCGGGATGGGCTTCGAACGGATGCTGATGTTCGTCACCGGCATGCAGAATATCCGCGACGTGATTCCCTTCGCGCGGACGCCGGGACACTGCGAATTCTGAGGTCGTTTCTGTACGAAAAGTTCTTTTTCGGGGTGGAAAGGTGATTTGTGAATTTTAGGATGACTATTTTTGTCTGACGGGACTGCGGTGGATTGTTGATTTGTTGGGTGCGCTTTTTTTGGTCCTGTTGATTTTTGGGAAATAGCCAGTGGTAGGCCTTTGCCGCAGTGAAGATCTGTATGGCAAATTGCGCTGAATTGTTGTAGTGGCGCGGAAATTTTTGCGGCTAACTCAATTGAGGAGTTGTCAGACAGGTTTTGGTGTGTATTTACATCTGAAAACCCCGCGCTGCCCAAACCCATGAAGAATCCGCGCACTGGCGCCTTCCTTGTCGACTCCCGGCGTATGCCCCGTGGCTTCGCCCTCGTCATTTCGCTCTCGCTGATGGTTCTGCTGACCGTGCTCGCGGTGGGCCTGCTGGGTCTCTCCAGCTTGTCGCTGCGAACCTCGACCCGGGAGACCGATCTGGCGGAAGCCCGTGCGAATGCGCGGATGTCGCTGGCCTTGGCGATTGCCCAATTGCAGAAGAATACCGGTCCGGACCAGCGGGTCACGATGACGTCCGACCAGCTGAGCGCTAGCGGTGGGGAAGAAAGCGCCGCCGCCTCCGGCAAGCGCCACTGGACCGGAGTTTACCGCTCATGGGGATCCGCCACCAATGCCCGGCCGACACCGCAATTCCTGTCCTGGCTGACTTCGGGAGCGGACAAGGATTTGGAAGATGTCAATACGCCCAAGGCGAACAGCGACGGGGGCAATGGTGAGATCGAGCTGGTGGGTGAGGGAACCGTGGGCGACTCGGATGGACGCGTGAAGGTGCCTGCACTCACGGTGACTGCGCTTTCGGGTGGTTCGGCCCGCGTGGGCTGGTGGACGGGTGACCAAGGAATCAAGGCCGCGATGGCTACCCCGCCGGTCTCCGAAGACGCCTCGCTGGCCGCGCTCCGCAGCTCCATGCAAGGTGCTCCGCGGAATGCCGTGGAGTTCGCTTCCTCCGCCAAAGGCGACAAGCCTTTCTCCAAGCTGGATCTCAAGGATCCGAAGCTGGCCATGGTGACCGATTGGCAGCAGTCCGCTTTCTTCGCGGCAGACCGTGACTCCCCGCGTGGCCTCTTCCATGACATCGCGCCGTTTTCCACCGGCTTGCTGACCAACCTGCGCACCGGTGGCTTCCGCAAGGACTTCTCGATGCAGCTGGAGCGTTCAGCGACCCAGGCCACCAGCCAGTTCGCCACCAACACCACCAACGGCAACAAGCTGGTCCTTTACAAGGTGGGCGGAGAGAATGGCATCAATTTCAACGAGCTGTGGCTCTACTACAATCTCTACAAGGAACTCAAACCCAGCGGTAGCGTCAAGTTCACCACCGGCGGCACCTTGCCTGCGAACACGCCCTACCTGCAGGTCGAAGCCAGCCCCAACTCCTGTTTGGGTGACGATGAGTTCTTCTACAAGCAGCCGCTTATCACCAGCTACCAGATGGTGCTCTCGCTGACGACCTTTCAAAACGAGCTGTGTGTGGTGATGGATCCGATCATTACCTTCTGGAATCCACTGGACGTTCCGGTGGTGGTTCCCACGAGCTCGTTCTTCTCGATCAAGTATTGGGCGATCCCCTACGACCTCGTCATCAATGCCGGCGGCACCCAGCATGTCTGTCCATTGATCCGGGCGTTTTCCGGCGGGGATAGCAATTTCCTCTCGCTGATTGCCGGAAACAGCGCCCAGCAACTCGTCTTCAAGCCAGGCGAGGTGATCAAGGTTTCCCAGTCCGGGGGCATGACGACAGGCGGCGTCAACCACAAGCTGCAGGCGAAGGCTGGCTTCAACATCGGCAATGGCCTGCGCTATCCACTGAAAAATGACCAAGGAGCGAAGATCACCGTCGCAACGGGTACTTCCGTCACCTATCAGGCGCGTCCGAATAGCTACACCGCCGGTGCCACCGGTAGCAGCGGCTCGGTGCCGTCCGGCTACACCACCCACACCCGCCATTTCTCGACGACCCACCATGAGGTGTATGTCGGCTGGGACCGTAAGGGCGAGCCCGAGGGCAGCATGGGTTACGGTGGCATGTATATCGACTACGATTTCGGCAACAAGCGCCTGAAGCCAAGCGATGCACCGCGGGTGGAAAACACACCCGGCACCAAGCCCACGGGTGCGCGGATGACTGCCAAGCAGCATCCCGAAGTGTTCCGCGAGATCACTCCGGCCATGGGCCGTTCGCTGAGCGCCGCGCAGCTGGCAGGGAGCAAGGCGCCCATCATGATCCTCTCGTACAACGCGAAGACCGAGGGCAGCACCGACCCCGCCGCACGCACGCGCTTCCTCGGCCGCCTGAATCCACGCGCCCATCACGTCGATTTCTATGACCTCAGCCAAAAGGAGCGCGACATGTTGCCCTATGAATATGTCGTCGATCCCCTGAACAGCTGGAAGAACCGGGCGCTCGAGACCAGCACGACGGGGAATGCCTACTTCGGTGGCGGCATGAATGCCGAGCTCGGCAGCAGCTTCGTGACGACTCACTCGATCCCGAAGGAGCCGATCGTTTCCCTGGCTGCGCTGCAGCATGCCTGTGCGAACGGCTTTGAAATCTTCAAGCCCAAGGATGGCTACGCGACACTCAATGCCCGCGAGCCGATGCTGCCACAGATCTCCCACGCGATCGGCAACTCTGTCGCTCCCGCGGTCCTTTCCCCGAACCAGACCGAAAGCTCGCTAAGTGGTGGTCGTCCATTGGCCGATCACTCCTATCTGGCCAATGTCAACCTGTGGGATGACTGGTTCTTCTCCGGCATCTCGCCCCAAACCGTCAACGGCTACGGCAACAAGAAGCGCAACCAGCGTCAGGTGGCTCAAGAATTCCTCGATGGAACGGCCAAGCTTCCGACGGTCCGCTACCTGCCGGACCTCGGCGGCCAGGAGCTCAACAGCATGCTGACCAAACTGTTCTCCGGATCGACCCCGACCGACAGCGCGACCCAGTTGGCGGCCTCGCTGATCCGGGTGGACGGCATGTTCAACGTCAACTCCACTTCCGTCGAAGCATGGAAGACGGTGCTGGGCGGCCTGAAGGGTCGTGACATCGTGACCCGCTCGAACGAAGGCAAGGAAACCACCACCTCCGCCAAGGAGAAGGAAATCCCCGTGGCCGGTTTGCTGTCTCCGGTAGACAGGATCGCGGATAGCAAGAATTCGCAGCCCAAGGATGAAGACCAGTGGATCGGCCGCCGCGTGCTCTCCGAGGAGGAGATCGAGCAGCTTGCCCGTGCGATCGTGAAAGAAGTCCGCAAGCGCGGTCCGTTCCTTTCGCTCGCCGACTTCGTCAACCGCCGCGTTGGCAACGACAAGGATCTCGCCCGTGCGGGAGCGATTCAAAGCGCGCTCGATTCCAAGGACGTGCCGATCAACACCGCTTGGCAAGGCAGCGACCGCGGGATCTCAAACGCCGTCTCGGGGCGCTTCGCCTTCCCGGAAGCGGAACAAGGTCCCTCGGGCTACGGCATGCCGGGTATCGTCAAGCAGGCTGACATCCTGACGCCAATCGCGCCGATCCTGTCCGCCCGTTCCGACAGCTTCATCGTCCGTGCCTACGGCGAAAGCGTGGACAAGGACGGCAAGATTCTTGCCCGCGCCTGGTGCGAAGCGACCGTCGAGCGGTCCAAGAGCTTCGTGGACACCTCCGATGCTCCGGAGACCGCGATCGCGAGTCTGAAGTCGCAGGCGAACAAGACCTTCGGCCGCCGCTACGAAATGACGTCATTCCGCTGGCTCCACCCGGACGAAGTTTGATAACCCGTCTGCATGATGCGTCTCGCCACTATTTTTGCCCTGCTCTTCTCCGCCTTGGCTTCGGCCCAGGAAGGCCCGAAGAGCGGAGATCTCAAGGTCCGCTTCCTAGCCGAACGGGTGCCAGCGGATCTCGGTCAGGTTGTCATGGCCACGGATAAGGCCAAGTCCACGCCCTTTGACCTGCCCATCAACAACCTCTCGCAACCGCAGGTCGCGCCGGCCCGCGTGTTCGCCGTGAAGCCGGCGACGGGCAAGGATATCTCGCTCGCCACGGTGACCCTACCGGATGCCGGGAAGTCATTCATCGTGCTCCTCGTGCCGGCCGCCACGGGCTACAAGCCGGTGGTGATCGCCGCGTCGGATCCATCGTTCAAACCGGGCGACGTGTATTTCTACAATCACGGTGACAAGCCGGTGCTGGGTTACGTCGGCACCGCCACCTTCGTGCTCCAGCCGGGCAAGGGCCAGATCCTCACTCCGAAAGGTGCCAAGGAAGGCACCTACTACGATGTCGGCTTCGGCGTTCGTGAAAAGGAAGGCGACCGCGCGCTGAGCACCACCCGCTGGGCCGTGGACGACAAGCAACGCTCGTATGTCTTCTTCTTCGTCAATCCGACGACCAAGCGCCTCGACTTCCGTGCGGTGGACGAGTTCGTGGAGCCGGAGCCGAAGGAAGGGACTTGAGTCGTAGCTGCGGCGTC
>Ga0307406_10001425_pt1 | contig 13250 bp, 17 predicted proteins | sample 322Cmetagenome_3_FD_203706 | JGI IMG/M metagenome (GOLD analysis project Ga0307406, IMG submission 203706) | Maize rhizosphere microbial communities from greenhouse at UC Davis, California, United States - 322HYB-C-2 | ecosystem: Host-associated > Plants > Roots > Rhizosphere > Soil | place... | reverse complement strand
TCTCACACACGAGTTCGTCGACTGGGTGCAGGACTCGTACCTGCTGCGGCGCGCCTTCCGCGAGGTCGCGGTGATCTCCGGCCTGGTCGAGCGGCAGCATCCGGGCCAGCGCAAGAGCGGCAAGCAGGTCACCTTCTCGACCGACCTGATCTACGACGTTCTGCGCAAGTACGAGCCCGACCATTTGCTGATCGAGGCCGCCTGGGCCGACGCCCGCGCGCGCATGACCGACATCGGCCGCCTCGGCGACGTTCTCGACACCGCGGCCGAGCGGCTGGTGCACGTCAAGCTCGATCGGGTCAGCCCGCTGGCAGTCCCGGTCATGGTGATGATCGGCCGCGAGAGCCTGCCGCAAGGCGCCGCGGACGAGGAGCTGCTGCTCGAGGCCGAGACGCTCGCCGGGGCCGCGATGCGGAGCGATGCCGGCGAGCCGGACGAGGGCGACTAACCCCCGCGGCTACCTGGGGCGGCCGAACTCGCGGTACTTCTCGTTGCCGACGAAGCCGAAGCGGGTCACGCGCGAGGCCTTGACGATCTGCAGCACTTTCGCGGTGCGGTCGTAGCCGGCGTTCGCCTGGGGCTGGAACTGCACCTCGGGCTCGGGCCGCATCGCCCGGACCCGGACGAGCGCGCCGGCGAGCTCGGCGTCGGTGACGCCCTGGCCGTTCCACAGCACGCGTCCGCCTGTGGTCACGACGAGCGAGTTCTTCACGCCGTCGAAATGCACGTCGCCCCCATGGGGCAAGTCGTATTCGAGCGAGTTGGTCGAGATGGGGATGGTCATGATGATCATGATGAGCAGCACCAGCATGACGTCGATTAGCGGCGTGGTGTTGATCTCGCTCATCGGCTTGTCGGAGGAGACAGTGGCGATGGCCATGGCGCGCTCCCTTTGTAGGAGACAATATAACATCACAGAAACGGGCAAATGGCAAGGGGCGTTCCCTTATCCTCGCGAGGCCAACGAAAAAGGGGCGGATCGCTTCGCCCCTTGTCCCGTCCGTTGAAAGCTGGAGCGCCGTCAGGCCTTGCCGAAGACCCGGTACTTCTCGTTGCCGACGAAGCCGAACTTGGTCACGCCCGAGCCCTTGATGATGTTGAGCACCTTGGCCGAGAGGTCGTAGCTGGCGCTCGGCTCGGGCTCGAACTGCAGCTCGGGCTCGACCGAGTAAGTCAACGAGGTCTGCAGGTTGGCGACCAGCGTGCCCTGGTCGATCGGGGTGCCGTTCCACAGGATCTCGTTGGCCTGCGTCAGCACGATCTTGTTCTTGACCGGATCGACCATGTCGGGTGGCGGATTGGGATTGGGTTGGGGCAGGTCGATGTCGATCGAGTGCGTCGCCACGGGAATGGTGATGATGAACATGATGAGGAGCACGAGCAGGACGTCGATCAACGGCGTCATGTTCATTTCCATCATCGGAGAGCCATCGTCCGAACCGCCAGACAGGGCCATGGAATTTACTCCTTAAAATTCATTGTTCCGGTCAGGGGGTGGGATCGACCGGATTGGAAATGAAGCCGACGGTCGGATAAGAGGCCGCCTGGACGTTGTAGATGACGCCCGCGACGCACCGCCACGGGGTGTTGACGTCGGCGCGGATATGCACCTGAGGAATCTGCTCGGGATCGGCCATGATCGCCTCGACCCCGCCGGCGCGCCTGACGATCGCGTCGAGACGTTTGAAAGCCTCGTCGTAAAGTTCCTCGTTGTCGACCAGCGTGGTGTTGTTGAGGAACACCCGGCATTCGCCGCCCCGGCTCGCGCCGGTAAAGGCGGTATCAACGGTGCTCGGCGAGCGGCCTGCCTCGTCGGTCGTCGTGACTGTGATCAGCAGGTTCTCGACCTTGTCCTTCGACTCGACCGTTTCGATGATCGGGATCTCGAGGTCTTCGATCGACTTGATGGCGACGGGGACCGCGATGAGGAAGATGATCAGGAGCACGAGCATCACGTCCACAAGCGGCGTGGTGTTGATGTCGGACATCGGCCGATCGACGCTCGTACCTGCTGCAATTGCCATCGCTGTTATCCTATCTCAGTATTCGTGAAGGGCGGGCGGGCCCGCATGCCGGTGCCCGCCCTTCGCTTCTTGTGCCGCGCTCAGGCCTTGGTGGCAGGAGCGGTGGCGGCCGCGCGCGCGGCCTGCTGGGTCGACGTCGCCGTCATCACCGCCGGCTTCACGGTGCCGCGCGAGGTGATGTTGGCCAGAACGTCGGTCGAGAACGCCGACAGCAACTCGGCGATGCGGTTGTTGCGGTTCTGCAGCCAGTTGTAGGCGAACACCGCCGGCACCGCGACGAGCAGGCCGATGGCGGTCATGATCAGCGCTTCACCGACCGGGCCCGCGACCTTGTCGATCGAGGCCGAACCGGCAAGCCCGATGTTGATCAGCGCTCGGTAGATGCCGATCACGGTCCCGAGCAGACCGACGAACGGCGCGGTTGCGCCGACGGTCGCGAGGAACGGCAGGCCGCTGGCGAGACGGGCGTTGATCGAGGCTTCCGAGCGCGCGAGCGAGCCGTGCAGCCAGTCGTGCGCTTCGAGCGAGTCGGTCATCTTGGTGTGCTGGGCTTCGGCGGCGAGGCCATCGTCGACGAGCTGGCGCCAGGCGCTGTTCTTGTCGAGCTTCGAGGCCCCCTCGGCCAGGCTGTTGGCGCGCCAGAACTGACTCCGGATGGCCTTGTACTGCCGCAGGATGCGGTTCTGCTCGAGCATCTTGGTGATCAGGATGTAGAACGAGCCCACCGACATGATCGCGAGCACCGTAAGAATCGACCAGGCGATGACACCGCCCTGTTCCATAGCCTCCATGAACCCGAACTGGGTCTGGGGAGCCTCGCCGCCGGCCGCGGCCAGAAGTTCAATAAGCATGCGGGTTGTCCTCTCTTCGGAAAATCGGGAATGGCTGGGGTTAGTTCAATTGATAGACGATCGTGGTCGAGTAGCTTCCGCTTATCGGGTTGCCGGCCGCATCCAGGGCCGGGTTGAACCGGGCATAAGTGCGCATGCCGGAGCAAGCCGCGTCATCGAGGATTGACGAGCCGCTCGAGGAACTGACGGAGCAATCAGCGACACGGCCGTTCGGTCCGACGGTTACGCGCACGCCGACTCGTCCCTCGACCTCGTCGCGCACGGCGCGCGGCGGGTACTGTTCCTGGATTCGCGCCGACCAGCGCGACAGACCGTCCGGGGTCACGCCGCGCGCGCGGGAGGGGGCAGGCGGCGGCGGCGGCGGCGGCGGCAACGACGGCCGCACGAACACCGGAGCCGGCGGGGGCGGGGTTTCCACGGTCTGGATCTGCGGCGGCGAGACGCTGATGTTGAGCGGCGGCGGCGGCGCGACCGGTGGAGGGGGCATGACCTCGTCCGGCGGCGGCGGCGGCGGGGGCTCCTCTTCCGGCTCCGGCTCCTCGATATCCACGGTGGTCACGCGCTCTACGGCCTTCTTGATCGCCGAGTAGGCGAGGCCGGTGATCAGCGCGTAGCCGAGTGCAACGTGGATCAGGGCAACGATGATGATTGCGACAACGCGGTTACCGCTCATCTGTTGGTCAGCGTAAGCCATCCAGTCCCTTCACTCCGTTCTAAGTTCGCCGGGTCTTCCGCCCGACATCACTAAAGGCTGTCGGATTCGGCATCCGTACAGCCCTGAAATGCACACCCTCCCATGAAGGCTCCCGCCGGCTTCGACGAACCGATCCGGAAGACATCCGGGAGAGCCTGACCGGGCACCGCCTGTTATGTTGTCGGCGGGCCCGATTGGCGCGAGCCTTAACCGCACAGGCGGGCTTGGGCAAACGCTTTGTCGGTTAACCGGCGATTCACGTGTCGCAGTCTGGAACACCGCTTGCGCGCCGCACGCGAGCCTCCGATATGCGCGGCGACTGGAGACTGCGATGTTCGATCCCCGACCGATGCTAGCCGGCGCTTTGCGCGCGGTCTTGGCTGGAACGCTCGTATTGATCGGGGGGACAATCCTGTCGGGCGCAGCCCATGCCCAACGGGCCGCCCCGGCCCAAGCCGCCCTCCCGCCGGCGCCACCGTTGGCGACCTTCGCGGACTTTGCCGCCTTTGCCGAACATGCCGACGTGGTCGCGCTTGTCGAAGTGCGCGACCAGGCCCGGGTCGAGCCCGAACGCGCGCCCGGCCTCGCCGCCGGCCAGGCGCGGCTCTATCTGGAAGCACGCACCCAGGCGCTGCTAGCCAGCCGCGCAGCGCTGGGCGAATCGCTGGCCTACCTCGCCGACGTGCCGCTCGATGCGAAGGGCCGGGCGCCCAAGCTGAGGAAGCAGCGCTTTCTGATCTTCGCCGACCGGGTCCCGGGCCGGCCGGGCACGCTGTCGCTGGTCGCTCCGGGAGCGCAGGTGCCGGCGACGCCCGAGACCGAGCAGCTCGCACGCACCGTCATCGCCGCGCTCGCCGCGGCCGATGCGCCGCCCTCGCTGACCGGAGTGCGCGACGTGATGTCGGTCGCGGGCAATCTCTCCGGCGAATCGGAGACCCAGCTGTTCCTCGAAACCGCCACCGGCATGCCGGTCTCGCTAACCGTGGTCCGCCGCCCCGGCATGGAGCCGCAATGGGGCGTGTCGTGGAGCGAGATCGTCGACCAGGCGGCGCGTCCGCCCGCGCCGGAGACGATCGAATGGTACCGGCTGGCCTGCTTCCTGCCGCCGCAGCTGCCGCGCGATGCCTTCCTGCAGGACGACCGCGCTGCGCGCGCCCGCGCCGAAGCCGACTACGCCTTCATCCTTGAGCGACTCGGCGACTGCCCCCGGATCCGCAGCTGACGCCCCTAGCCAAGGACCGCGGGGGGATTTAACGCCGCGACCGCAAGCTCTCGGGGGACTCATGGCAGAATCGCTGCGCATCGCTCTGGCCGGATTGGGCACGGTCGGCGGCGGTGTCATCCGGCTGATCGAGGCCAACGGCGCGCTGATCGCGCGGCGGGCCGGGCGGCCGCTCGAGATCGTCGCGGTCTGCGCGCGCGACCGCGGCAAGGACCGCGGCGTGGACCTTGGCCGCTATCAGTGGGAAGACGACATGACGCTGCTCGCTGGGCGCGGCGACATAGACGTGGTGGTCGAGCTGGTCGGCGGCGCCGACGGCCCGGCGCTGGCGCTCGCACGCCGCACGCTCGCCGCGGGCAAGGGTCTCGTCACCGCCAACAAGGCGATGATCGCGCATCACGGCATGGAGCTCGCCGAGGCTGCCGAGGCCGCCGGCGCGCCGCTCAAGTTCGAGGCCGCGGTCGCGGGCGGCATCCCCGTGGTCGGTGGCCTGCGCGAAGGCGCGGCGGCCAACGCGATCCTGCGGATCTACGGCATCCTCAACGGCACCTGCAATTACATCCTCTCGACGATGGAGCGCTCGGGCCGCGACTTCGCCGAAGTGCTCAGGGACGCGCAGGATCTCGGTTACGCCGAGGCCGATCCCGCCTTCGACATCGAGGGCGTCGACGCCGCGCACAAGCTCGCGATCCTCGCCGGAATTGCGTTCGGCGGACGAATCGACTTCGGGGCGATGGAGATCGACGGGATCACTCGAATCCGCGCGGCCGACATCGCCCAGGCGGCGGCGCTCGGCTACGTGATCCGCCTGATCGGCTTCGCCGAATGCGAGGCGGACACGGGCGACTTGTTCCAGCGCGTTCAGCCGTGCCTGGTCCCGCGCGAGCATCCGCTCGCAGCGGTCGACGGGCCGACCAACGCGGTCGTGGTCGAAGGCAATTTCTCCGGCCGGCTGCTGTTCCAGGGCGCCGGTGCCGGCGACGGGCCGACCGCGAGCGCGGTCGTCGCCGACCTGATCGACATCGCGCGCGGCGACACCGGCATGCCGTTTTCGGTCCCGGTCGCGGCACTCGACCGGCTCCAGCCGGCGGATGCCGGGCGCCGTCGCGCCCGCAGCTACTTGCGCTTCACCGTGGCCGACCGGCCCGGCGTGCTCGCCGAGATCACCGCCGCGATGCGCGACGCGGGGGTCTCGATCGAAAGCCTGATCCAGCAGGGTCGCCCCGAGGAAGGCGGCGAGGTCCTGGTGGCGCTCGTCACGCACGAGGGACCGGAGGGCAGCGTGGCCCGCGCGCTGCAGCTGCTGGTCGGCTCGCCAAGCATCACGGAGCCGCCGCTGGTGATGCCGCTTCTTGGGTAGGCTCGTCCTCGGGCAGATCCTCGGCGCGGACCACTCCCGCCGCTTCCTCAGGGGTCAGCGCCAGGGGAATCTTGGACAGGTCGATGATGTAGATCGGCGGCGGGGCGCGGCCCATCTTCGAACAGAACAGGTAGGCGCGGCAGGGCGGGAGGCCGAACACGTCGGGCGCGTTCGGGATCGGGTCGGGCGGCATCTCGCCCGCCGCATTGGCGCGCTCGGAGGGTGAGGGCAGGCTCTGGTCGCTCGGCCTGTCGACCTCCTCGCACACCACGATCTCGGCCGCGGTTGGCGTCGCGCACGGTTCCTGCTCCGGCTCAGGCTCATCCACGGCATAGGTTTCGCGCGCCGTCGCTATGAACTCCTCGGCAGTGCGCGGGTCGTCGGCGGTCCCAGTGGACTGCGCGTTGGCCGGCGCGCTCAGACCGAGCAAGGCCACCGCCAGCGCCATCCCCTGCCCGCGCATCGCATCCCCCGGCGGCCTCGGGCGCGAAACAGGGCTTCGGGCGCTGAATCCCGGATGAACGCCGGCGGCTCGACTTTGCCGCGAGCGCGGCTTAATCGGCGCGCCATGCCCAACAGGATATCCGCCGCCAGCCCAAAAGCATCGGGGGCCCTAGACCGGGTGCTGGTGCTCGAGATGGTGCGCGTCACCGAAGCCGCCGCGATCGCGGCTTCTGCGCTGATCGGGCGCGGCGACGAGAAAGCCGCTGACGCCGCCGCCGTCGAGGCGATGCGGCGCGCCTTCGACGAGCTGCAGATCGACGGCACCGTGGTGATCGGCGAAGGCGAGCGCGACGAGGCGCCGATGCTGTATATCGGCGAGAAGGTCGGCGGAGCTGCCGGCAAGGGCCCCAAGATCGACATCGCGCTCGACCCGCTCGAAGGCACCACGATCACCGCCAAGGCCGGCCCCAATGCGCTCGCCGTGCTCGCCGCGGCGGAAGAAGGCTGCCTGCTCAACGCGCCCGACGTCTACATGGACAAGCTCGCGGTCGGCCCCGGCTACCCGCCGGGCGTGATCAGCCTCGCCAGGAGCACGCGCGAGAACGTCGAGGCGGTGGCGACCGCCAAGGGTGTGGCTCCGCACGAGATCATCGTCTGCGTGCTCGACCGCCCGCGTCACGCGCAGCTGATCGCCGAGCTGCGCGCGATAGGCTGCGGCATCCAGCTGATCCCCGACGGCGACGTCGCCGGAGTCATCGCCACGACCGACGAGGACACCACGATCGACCTCTACATGGGCTCGGGCGGCGCGCCCGAGGGCGTGCTCGCGGCGGCCGCGCTGCGCTGCGTCGGCGGCCAGTTCAACGGCCGCTTGCTGTTCCGCAACGAGGCAGAGAAGAGCCGCGCGCGCAAGTGGGGCATCGAGGATCTCGACCGCATCTACCTGCTCGACGACCTTGCCAGCGGCGATTGCATCTTCGCCGCGACCGGCGTCACCGACGGCTCGCTGCTCGACGGCGTCAAACGCCGCCGCGGCGGCACGATGACCACCGAAAGCGTCGTCATGCGCGCCAGCACCGGCACCGTGCGCTGGGTGCGCACCGAGCATCGGGTGTGACAACGGCGCAGGCCCTCATTGCGTTCATCGCCGCGGCAGCGGTGCTGACGATCACTCCGGGCCTTGATACCGCCCTGGTGCTTCGCTCGGCGGCGGCCGGCGGCCCGCGCCCGGCCGCGTTCGCCGCGCTCGGTATCGCGCTCGGCTGTCTGGTCTGGGGTGCCGCGGTATCGGTCGGGCTGGGCGCGCTGCTCGCGGCCTCCGAGCTTGCCTATACGATCCTGAAATGGGCAGGCGCCGCTTACCTGCTGTGGCTCGGCGCAAGGCTGCTGCTGCGCCCGCGGCAGAGCTTCGATGCTGCGGGTTCGGCAGCGACCGGCCAGCGCCAATCCTTGCAGCAGGGCCTGCTGACGAACCTGCTCAATCCGAAGGTGGGCGTGTTCTACGTGACGTTCCTGCCCCAGTTCATGCCCGCTGGCGCCGACGTGGCGAGCTTTTCCTTCCTGCTCGCGGCCATCCATGTCGTGCTCGGCCTGCTGTGGTTCGCGCTGCTCATTAGCGCGACCGTTCCGCTGGGGTGCTTCCTGCGCCGTCCGCGGGTCGTCACCGCTCTCGACCGCGTGACCGGCGGAGTGTTCGTCGCCTTCGGCGCCAGGCTGGCGCTGTCCCGCTAGCGCCGCGATCGGGGAAACACCCGACATCCGGTTGCAATCGTATGACGCTCGGCCCTAGAGCCTCGGGCAGCCGAATCCGGCGCGCAGACGAGGGCGATCCGCGATGAAACTGATGGCCGGCAACTCGAACCTGCCACTCGCCCGCGCGATCGCCGATTACCTCGACATCCCGCTGACAGATGCCTCCGTCCGGCGCTTCGCCGACGAGGAGATCTTCATCGAGATCCACGAGAACGTGCGCGGCGAGGACCTCTTCCTGCTGCAGTCGACCAGCTATCCGGCCAACGATCACCTGATGGAACTGCTGATCGGGATCGACGCCTGCCGGCGCGCCTCGGCCAAGCGCATCACCGCGGTGATCCCCTACTTCGGCTACGCCCGGCAGGACCGGAAGCCCGGCCCGCGCACCCCGATCTCGGCCAAGCTGGTCGCCAACCTGATCACCGAGGCTGGTGCCGACCGCGTGCTGTCGGTCGATCTCCATGCCGGGCAGATCCAGGGCTTCTTCGATATCCCGACCGACAACCTCTACGCCGCGCCGCTGATGGGCGCCGACATCAGCGAGCGCTATGCTGGGCAGGATCTGATGGTCGTGTCGCCCGACGTCGGCGGCGTCGTGCGCGCCCGGGCGCTTGCCAAGCGGCTCGACAACGCGCCGCTGGCGATCGTCGACAAGCGCCGCGAGAAGCCCGGCGAATCCGAGGTCATGAACATCATCGGCGAAGTGAAGGGCCGCTGCTGCATCCTCGTCGACGACATCGTCGATTCGGGCGGCACGCTGTGCAACGCCGCGCAAGCGCTGATGGACGCCGGCGCGAAGAGCGTCACGGCCTACATCACCCACGGCGTGCTGTCGGGCGGCGCGGTCGCGCGGGTCGACAGCTCGGCGCTGACCGAGCTGGTCATCACTGACACTATCATGCCGACCGACGCGGCCAAGGATTCGCAGCGGATCCGCATCCTCACCGCCGCGCACCTGATCGGCGAGGCCGTACGCCGCATCGCCGACGAGAGCAGCGTCAGCTCGCTGTTCGACTAGCGGACGCGGCGGGCGAGCAGAGGAGGAGAAAAGTCATGCGCCTCAGCTGGATCATAGCCGCCGGGCTGTACGCGGCCGCGCTGCCGTTCGCTTATGCGCAGGCGCAGCAGGAAGCGCGGCCCTACCCGCCGCCGCCCGGCTCGAACGAAGTGCTGCGCTCGCCGCTCGCCGGCACGCCGGGCGTCGAGGTGATCGTCTCCGACGTGGTGATTCCGCCGAACGGTCAGGTCGCCCGCCATTACCATCCGGGCGAGGAGTTCCTGTACCTGATCGAGGGCACCGCGATCCACATCGAGGAAGGCAAGCCCGACCTGCCGCTCAAGGCCGGTGACAGCTATGCTATTCCGCCGCGGGCGATCCATTCGCCGAAGGGCGGGCCGGATGGCGCACGCGCCATCGTCTTTCGAGTCCACGTCGCGGGTCAGCCGGAGCGGATCGAAGCGCCCTTGCCGTGAAACTGTCGGCCGAAATCGTCCTCGCGCACCGCCTCGCCGATGCCGCGCGCGCTGCGATCCGGCCGCATTTCCGCGAGCCGATAGCCGCCGAGCGCAAGGGCGACGCGACGCCAGTCACCATTGCCGACCGCGAGGCCGAGCAGGCGATGCGCCGCATCCTTACCGCCGAAGTCCCGCAGGACGGCGTCCACGGCGAGGAGTTCGGCGTCGTCGAAGGCCGCTCGGGCCGGCAATGGGTGCTCGACCCGATCGACGGCACTTGCGCGTTCCTGGCCGGGCGGGCGATGTTCGGCACGCTGATCGCGCTCCTCGTCGACGGCTTTCCGGTGCTCGGCGTGATCGACCAGCCGATCCTCGGCGAGCGCTGGCTCGGCGCCGCCGGCCAGCCGACCACGCTCAACGGCAAGCCTGTCGGCACTCGCCCGTGCCGCGAGCTGTCCGATGCCACGCTCGCCACCACCGGCCCGCAGTATTTTACCCAGACCGAAGGCGACCAATTCATGGCGCTGGCCGGCAAGACCGACCACAAGCGCATGGTCATGGGCGGCGATTGCTACAACTACGCGCTGCTCGCGACCGGCTTCATCGACGTGGTCTGCGAGAGTGGTCTCAAGCTGCACGACTTCGCGGCGCTGGCGCCGGTGGTCGAAGGCGCCGGCGGGACGATGTGCGACTGGAACGGTGAGCCGCTCCACGCCGGCTCGGACGGGCACGTGCTGGCGATCGGCGATCCGGCGCGGCTCGAGGACGTGCTCGAGGCGCTCGGAGGTTAACCCCAAAGCCCCGGGCATCGTCCGGGCCCCCGATTCGCGATGGTCAGGGCGACACCTCGTCTCGCCGAGTCTCACGTGTGACCGAGTGTCGCTCTCGATAAATGAATGTTTTCAACCACTTGGCCCGCCAAGGGCGACAGGTCACAGATTGCTTCGGCAGAGGCGAATGTCGCCCTCGCGGCCCGCAGCCGGAACAACCGCGACAGGCTGGCCGGCGAATGCGAAAGAGCTGCAGTCACTGTCCCAGAACCTCGCCGTGTAGGAAAGCGAAAAGCCGCCCTGCCCGCTATTCCTTCTTCGGCCCGCCCATCGCTAGCGCCCGGTGAACAGGGTGGCGGCGTCCACGAAGCAGAGCGGATTGCCGAACGGGTCGAAGGTGTAGAACGAGCGCTCGCCCCATGGCCGCACGGCGATCTCGCCCATCGGCAGGCCGCCGTCGCCGGTCGAAGGGTCGAGCCCGCCGAGGGATTGCGCTCGCGCGAAGTAGCTCTCGAGGTCGTCGACGGCGAAATACACTTGGCCGAAGTTGGCATGCGGAGTGGTCGTGTCGCCGTCGCCGGCGGGCGAGTAGACCGCCAGCACCACGCCGCCGCAACGGAAGTAGTGCCGTCCGCCCGAGACCCGCATGCCGGGCTGGTCGAGCAGGTCGGCGTAGAACGTCCCGGAGGCGTCGAGATCGGCGGCCGGGACGATCACCCGGTAGAGCTGGATATCGGTCATGACCGAAGCGGCTAACACGGCTAATCCGGGGCTCGCAACGAGGCACCTTGGAGTAACCAGCCATGGGCGAGCCCAAACCGACCGTGCAGGAGGAGCGCGCTGCGTGCCCGCTCTATACCGCCATCGGCGTGATCGAAGGGCGCTGGAAGCCGATGCTGTTCCAGCGGCTGGCGCGCCGGCCATGCGGCTTCGGCGAGCTGCATCGCGCGATGCCGGGCATCTCGCGCAAGGTCCTGACCGAGCAATTGCGGCAGATGGAGGACGACGATCTGGTCATGCGGCGCGAGACCGGCGACCGGCTGGGCTCGGTACGATACGCGCTGACGCCGTACGGCGAGACGCTGCTGCCGGTGTTCCAGTCGCTGTGGCAATGGGGCACGGCCCATCTCGCGCGCCCGGGCGCGCAGCGCGGCACGCTGGTGGTGCCGCCCGAGAGCTTGCCATTGGGTGCGCTTTAGCCTAGGGGCGCCGCCTTCACTGACACGTGATTCATCTGCCGGTCTGGCCACAAGGGCTGCCAGGGCTGGTTGGACGTGTCCCTGACTAGGAGACGAAAATGCCCAAGCTGAAGACCAAGAGCGGTGTGAAGAAGCGCTTCAAGCTCACCGCGACGGGCAAGGTCAAGCACGGCGTTGCCGGCAAGCGCCACCGGCTGATCAGCCACAACGCCAAGTACATCCGCCAGAACCGCGGCACCACCGTGATCTCCGACGCCGACGCGCGGACGATCAAGAAGTGGGCGCCCTACGGGCTCGATTGAGGAGTACTAGACCATGTCCCGTATCAAGCGCGGCGTAACCACCCGCCAGAAGCACAAGCGGATCCTCGAGTCTGCCAAGGGCTATCGCGGCCGCCGCAAGAACACCATCCGCATCGCCCGCCAGGCGGTCGAGAAGGCCGGGCAGTACGCCTACCGCGACCGCAAGGTGAAGAAGCGCAGCTTCCGCGCGCTGTGGATCCAGCGGATCAACGCCGCCGTGCGCGCCGAAGGCCTGACCTACTCGCAGTTCATGCACGGCGCCAAGCTCGCCGGGATCGAGCTCGACCGGAAGGTCATGGCCGACTTGGCGATGAACGAAGGCGCCGCGTTCGGCGCGATCATCCAGCAGGCCAAGGCAGCGCTGCCCGCCGCCTGACGGCTCGCCGAGAGATGGCTCGAAAAGGGGCGCGGATGGCGAGGCTGTCCGCGCCCTTTCTTCGTTCCGGACAGGCTCGCCCGCTAGGCGTCCGATTACTGCTTGTAATCGAACGACATTGTGCAAAAACGCAACCAAATTGGGGGAATGGGTCGCACAATGGGCGCGGATTTCGGAATTTCGGTCCGCTTCTATCGCCTGTCCGAGGCGCTGCAGCCCTATTTCACCGCTCTGTACGCGACCACCGTCGACTGCGCCCCCGGCATGCTGGTGACAGACTGCCTCCATCCGGAATGGGCGGCATTGCGTTTCACCGAGGGGCCCGCTCCGATCGCCTGCGTCGGGCCAGGCGAGTTGGTGCCGCAATGGCCGTTCGTCGCCAACGGGCCGACCAGCAAGGGCATCCAGTTCGGAGTCACCCGCTCGCGCGTGTGGGGGCTGGGGCTGCAACCCGCGGGTTGGTCGAAGTTTGTCGCCCAGCCTGCCAACGGATTGAGCGACCGCACCGTAGACGGCTCGTCGCACGAAGCTTTCGCGCTGTTCGCGCCGATCCTGGAGATCGTCCATTCCGCGGCCGGGGACGCCGACCGCATCGCGGCCGGGATCAACGATTTCCTGATGCGGCATGCAGGCCGCCCGGTGCCTCAGGAAGCGCAGATTCTCGCCTGCCAGGCGGCGCTGCGCGATCCCGACGTCGCCAACGTCGCCGAGCTGGGCGAGCGGCTGAAAATCGGCGAGCGCTCGCTCGAGCGCCTGTGCGGGCGCTACTTCGGCTTTCCGCCCAAGCTGCTGCTGCGCCGT
>Ga0307406_10001424_pt1 | contig 13263 bp, 16 predicted proteins | sample 322Cmetagenome_3_FD_203706 | JGI IMG/M metagenome (GOLD analysis project Ga0307406, IMG submission 203706) | Maize rhizosphere microbial communities from greenhouse at UC Davis, California, United States - 322HYB-C-2 | ecosystem: Host-associated > Plants > Roots > Rhizosphere > Soil | place... | reverse complement strand
CCGACCTCGCCGCGTGGGTGCGTGGACTCGAACTGCCCGGAGCAGGACCCCTCCTCGAGGCTCTCAGCGCGAATCTCGACGCGTTCGTGACGCTCGGACTCGGCTACCTCAGCCTCGAGCGGCCGTCCGGGTCGCTCTCCGGGGGAGAGGCGCAGCGGATCAAGATGCTCCGCCATCTCGGGTCCTCGCTCACCGACGTCACGTACGTGTTCGATGAGCCGACGATCGGACTGCACCCGCACGACATCCAGCGCATGAACAGTCTGCTGCTGAAGCTGCGCGACAAGGGCAACACCGTCCTGGTGGTCGAGCACAAGCCCGAGACCATCGCCATCGGCGACCACGTGATCGACCTCGGCCCGGGAGCCGGAGGCGCCGGCGGAGAGATCTGCTTCGAGGGCACGGTCGAAGGTCTCAAGTCCAGCGGCACGCGCACCGGCGATCATCTCGAGGACCGTGCCCAGCTGAAGGATGCCGTGCGCGCGAGCGACGGTGCCATCGAGGTGCGAGGTGCCACGGCGAACAACCTCCAGAACGTCGACGTCGACATCCCCACCGGAGTGCTGACGGTCGTCACTGGCGTCGCAGGATCGGGGAAGAGTTCGCTCATCCACGGTTCGGTCTCGTCTCGCGACGGCGTGGTGGCGATCGACCAGGGGGCGATCAAGGGTTCGCGCCGAAGCAACCCTGCGACGTACACCGGGATGCTCGAGCCGATCCGCAAGGCGTTCGCGAAGGCCAACGGAGTGAAGCCTGCGCTGTTCAGTGCGAACTCCGAGGGCGCGTGTCCGACCTGCAAGGGTGCCGGGGTCATCATCACCGAACTCGGCTTCATGGACACGATCGAGACGCCGTGCGAGGACTGTGGCGGCAAGCGCTTCCAGGCGAGCGTGCTGGAGTACAAGCTGGCAGGCAAGGACATCACCGAGGTGTTGGATCTCCCGGTATCGGATGCGCGGGTGTTCTTCTCCGACGGCGAGGCGAAGATCCCGGCGGTCACCGCGATCCTGGGTCGACTGGACGACGTCGGGCTCGGATACCTGTCACTCGGCCAGCCGCTGTCGACGTTGTCCGGCGGCGAGCGTCAGAGGATCAAGCTGGCCATCCAGATGGGGGAGAAGGGGGACATCTACGTACTCGATGAGCCCACCACCGGTCTTCATCTGGCCGACGTCGACAAGATCCTCGGACTTCTCGATCGGCTCGTCGATTCGGGCAAGACCGTGATCGTGATCGAACACCACCAGGCCGTCATGGCGCACGCCGACTGGATTATCGACATCGGTCCCGGCGCGGGGCACGACGGCGGCACGATCGTGTTCGAAGGGAAGCCTGTCGATTTGGTATCCCAAAAATCTACACTGACGGGGGAGCACCTCGCCGAGTACGTGGGGGTGTGACGCAGCCGGCGATCGCCTATGAGCCGGCACCGAGGACGGTCTCATGTTGCTATGAGCCCCGCAGAGGGCGTCCTCTCGATCTAGCATCAGGACGTGTCCCGTCTCGTCCGTGGTCTCTCGCTCACCGCCCTCATGATCGCCATGACCGGGTGCGCGAGCGTGCCTGCCCCTGAGGCATCTCCGCCGTCGAAGCAGAGCAGCCTGGAGGCGGCCTACGACGCCCTTGACCGCGCTGACACCTCGGTTGTCGTCGCTGTGTCATTGGATGGGGCGCCGCCGTCGGTGCGGGAGTTCGGTGCGCTGCAGGAAGACGGGGTGCCGGCGGAGACGACGTTGGTGGACATCGGCTCGATCACGAAGACGGTGACGGCTGTGGCCGTTTCGAAGCTCATCGATCAGTCCGTTGTGCGGCTCGACGAGACGCTGGCGGAGATCTTCCCCGGTGTGCCCGAGGACAAGTCGAGGATCACCGTCGAGCAGCTGCTCACGCACAGCGGTGGTCTGACCGAATCGGTGGGTGACGACTTCGAGCAGATCGATCGGGACGAGTTGCTGAGGCGTGCGTTCACATCGCCGTTGATCGAGCTCCCCGGCACGCGATATGCCTACTCGAACGTCGGATACTCGATCCTCGCTGCCATCATCGAGATCCGCAGCGGCAGGTCTTACGAGGAGTACCTGCGTGACGAGGTGCTGGCCCCTGCGGGAGTCGTGGGTATCGGGTACCTGTCGGAGTATGCCGATGAGCGATCGATTCGCTCCGCGAGCGGCGAGAGCGTCCTCGCAGCGAGTTGGGGTGAACACGATGTCTCCTGGAACCTCGTCGGCAACGGCGGGATGGTCTCCACGGCGCCGACGTTCGTCCGTTTCCTCCGGGAGTTGACGAGCGGCCGCCTGCTCTCAGCCTCGGCGCTGGACCGCCTGCAGCAGCCTCACATCGCCGAAGACGATGCCGGATCGAGCTTCTACGGTTACGGACTCGTCGTGCAGGACGTTCCCGATCTCGGCCGCATCTACTGGCATGACGGTGGGAACGACGTCTTCTCCGCCGAGTGGTCGCTCTACGCGGATCACGGAGATGTCATCTTCACCGCAGGAGTGGACGCGGCGCCGGGGGAGAGCGCCGCGGGTGCTGCTGCGAGTGTGCTTCGTGAGCACCTCTACGGCGCGTCGGGCTGAGTGCGGGGACCAGGGTCTCGCTTTCCCGTCGGCGCGGTGCGGTCAGTCCCGGCGCGCGACGATCGTGTATGTACAGGGCACGAGGTTGCGTTCGCCCTCGGGCCAAGCCCAGTCGCCGTCAACCTCGACCATGCGAGGGCTGAACTGCCACGGCAACGTGCGTCCTTCGTCGAAATGGATCAATCGGAGACCTGCGCGGAGCAGCGCTCCGATGATCTCCGACAGCGGATGCGGCCACTCGAAGGTGCGCGGGTGCGCGACGGTGCCGTCTCCGACGTAGGTGGAGGCATCGTCCCATTGCTGTGCTCGGCCGTCGCCGAAGTACGGGTAGCGGATCGTCAGCGTCGCGGCATCCTCGTCGAGGGCGTACAGCGACGGATGGCCGTCGCGGATGAAGAAGGTGCCGTCGCGGCGGAGCAGCGCTGCGATCTGAGCGGCCCAGCGGTCCAGATCCTCCAGCCACGTGACGGTGCCGATGCTCGTGTAGACCACATCGAATTCACCCTCGACGGCGCTCCGAGCTTCGAGCACATCCGTCTCCACCCAGGTGGCGGTTGCACCCGTGCGCTGTGCGAGTTCGGCGGCGGCACGGAGGGCGGGCCGTGAGAAGTCCACACCGGTGACCGTGGCGCCGGCGCGAGCCAGCGAGATCGTGTCGGTCCCGATGTGGCATTGCAGGTGGCACACATCCAGTCCGGAGACGCTGTGCGACGCCAGGAACGACTCGAGTACCGGAAGGTCGTGCCGTATGACGTCACTGAGGTGCGTCGGGTCGTCGAAGGCGTCGAGTCCGTAGGCGTCTTCGTGCAACGGCACCCGGTCATCCCAGTTCTGCTGATTCGCGTGCCGCGCGGCTTCCCAGTCGATCTCGACGTTGCGTGGAGTCATGGGAGGAAGCCTAGTGAGGGCCCTCCCGATCGATCCATGCGGATAGACCGATAATGCGCATTATGTCAGAATACGCCGCGACGTGCCCTACCCTCCCTGCCGGAGCCGGAGCCGGAGCCGGAGCCGTGGCAGTTGCTGCGATGGGCTGCTGCCGTTAGGATGCACGCAATGGCTGCGACCGTGGCGAGCCACTGAACTCGGGATGGTCACCATGAGACGTAAGGCTGTCTTCGTAGGCGTCGCACTGTTCACGTTGGCTGGGCTCGCGGTCCTTCCGACCAGCGCTCTTGCTGGTTCGGACCCGGACGGTGAGGCGCCGGTGGCACCGACGCAGGCGGTAGCGCCGGCTGAGGACGTGCCTGAGCAGACGGAAGAAGACGCTGCAGCGGAACTGGCGAAGCTGAACGATCCCTTCACGTTGCAAAGTCCCGATACGGGGGTGGCACTTCAGGAGCTCAACGCACGGTTCCCGGACGTCGCGTCTTACCTCTCGGTCGATGCGAGTCGACGCGTTCTCCTGCCCACTTACGATGACCGGGCTGCGCCCGACCGCATCGCGGCATATCTCGCAGCCGTAAGTGAGATCGCGAAGGGATCGCCCTTCCCAATCGAGGTCGAAGCGAATTCCTACAATCTCGCAGCGCAAACCACGCTCGTGGAAAAGATCGCAGGCGACCATGCGAAATGGAGCGAAGAGTTCGGGGCGGAGATCGCTTCCGTCTCCCCGGAGAAGGGCGGACCGATTCAGGTGACGACCTACGGCCCAGTGGGAAGCCAACAAGAGTATGTCATCGACGGATTCACCGTGCGCGTGACCGGAGTAGAGCAGCGCGAGGGGTTTGGGCCACAGGGAAGGACCGACGACACCACACCGTGGACCGCTGGTAGTCGCATTAGGAACACCACGGTCTGCACCCAAGGCTTTCGCTGGCAGCGATGGGAGGCTCCCTACGAAGTAATGGGGGGTACAGCACGCCACTGTGGAGGAGGTTCGTGGACATCGAACCTAGGTTCCACAATTGGCTACGGCGCCATTTTCAGCGCGGCAGGCCAGGACCAGCAGCTGATACGCGCAACCGCCGGTAGCTGGGGAAGCACCGTCTGGGTATCGCCTAGTCTTCATTATCCCGTCGTGAACGCCCAAGTACTCCTGCCGGGAGCCACTATCGCTCAGAGCCTGGGAATCAGCGGCGTCACCGTGACCTCTGTGGATCAAATCAATAAATGGGTCACCTACGAGGGTGTGACGTACGGACCGATGACATCTTCATGGAGCGGGACCTGTGTTCCCGGAGACTCTGGTGGACCATGGGTCACAACGAACGGCTCGACCGCCATCGCACACGGACAGCACTGGGGCGACTGGCCTTGGTACGAACACGCAGGCGTCACCGAGCCGTACTGCACGTTCTTTGATGTCAACACGATTAGCGGTGCACTTTCCGCCACGTTGAAGTTCTGATCAACGGCACGATCCCACGCTTAGCAGCTCACGAGCGCGCCCCATAGGCCGCGCCAGCTCTTGACTGGTACTCCTGATGCGCGCTACGCGGGCGCAACGGCTTTCTATCGACTAATGACCACTAATCGATAGTCGTAATTGTGTCAATTCGCGTCCGAAGATCCCCCTCGCCCGGGCGACGATGTCGTCCAGTCGTGCTGTGCCTCCGTGACGCTGTACTCAGGCGCTACCGCGTCGTTCTGAGTCTCTACCGCCACGGATCGCCAGGGCCAGTCGGCACCCGTTGTGGACGGTTTCGCGCCTGGGCGAATCACCTCGATGACCGTCCCGTCGCACCGCAGATAGAACGTACCGGCCTCTCTGGGCGGCGTTCTGGCTGGCGATGCTCCTGCGCGGGAACGGTGGTTTCCTCCGTAACCCGTCCGGCACGACCGAGGCCCAGGTCACTCATCTGATGAGCCTCATCGGGTGATCGCGTCTCTCGGAGTCGCAGCGATTCGCCGTAACATCCGGATGCGAGGGCCGATTCCCGCGAGATTCTCGAACTCCTGGCTGATGAACTCGAGCCATGACAGTGAGCCGCCGCGATCCCCTCCCCCGTCGATTCCTGCGCATCGCATGGTCGAGCGTGGCCACCCAGATGGCAGAACAGGTCGCGCTCGTGGCTGTGCCACTCGCCGCCGTGCTGTCGCTCGGTGCCGGAGCGACCGAGACGGCCCTCCTGCATGTCGCCCAGACGTTGCCCTTCCTCGTGCTGGCTCTCCCCTTCGGCCTCGTCATCGATCGATCCTCCCCGCAGCGAGTGCTGATCGCGTCGGAGGTTCTGCGCGCCGCTACGCTGGGCGCCATCGTCGTTCTCATCACGCTCGACTCGCTGTCCATGGGCGCTCTTCTCGGGCTCGGCTGCCTCGGCGCGATCGGCACGGTGGGCGTGAGCGTCTCAGTCCCCTCAGCGGTGCCGCGCCTCGTGACATCCGATCGCCTGATCGACGCCAATCGATGGTTGGAGCTCGGAAGGAGTGCGGCCTTCATCTGCGGGCCTGTCGTCGCTGGCGCCATCGTCTCCGCCGCCGGCGCGGGCACAGCCCTCGTGGTCGCCACGATCGCCTGCGTCGCCGCCGCGGCGCTATTGGTTCGACTGGACATCCCTCGAAGCGTGCCCTCGGCCGGTGGCTCAGCGTGGAGAGCGGCTGCCCACGGCGTGCGATACGTGCTGGGGCACCAGCTCTTGCGGCCGATGATCGTCACTTCGACCATCTTCAATGTGGGCTGGTTCCTGATTCAGTCCGTGTTCGTCGTCTACGCCGTGGACCGGTTGGGGATGACAGCCACCACCGTGGGCATCGCGATGGGAGCTTACGGCGCAGGCATGGTCATCGGAGCGCTTCTGATACCCCCGCTATCCCGGCGCTTCCGTCTCGGTGCGATGACTGTGCTCGGCCCGGGCAGCGGGTTCGTTGCGGCAGTTCTGATGGGCATCACACTGTGGACACCCGCACCCGCCCTCGCCTTCGCCTCATTCTTCCTCTTCGGCTTCGGCCCCGTGATCTGGACGATATCCACGACCTCGCTCCGCCAAGCCGTGACCCCGGCGCCGATGATCGGTCGAGTGTCATCGTTGGTGGTGGTGTCCACCTACGGAGCGCGGCCGCTCGGCGCGGGATTGGGAGCCGCGATCTCGGCAGGATTCGGGATGGAATGGTGCATCGCCGTCGCCGTCGTGGTCTTCGCTGCCCAACTCGTCACCGTCCTCTCGTCGGCTCTCCCGGCCGTGCGGGAACTTCCTGCTACGCCGACCCCGGCCGCTCAGTGAGCGCCAGTTCGGCGGATGGTCGGCTATGCGAGCACGCGATAGCGCAGATGGACCTCACTCACGAAGGCCGAGGTCTCGATGCGCTGCAGCGTCATCTCCCTGCTCAGTCCCGTGAACAGGGAGATCCCGCTACCGAGCAGGACCGGCACCACGTCAAGGACGATCGTCATCGACGAGTCCTTACTCCAGACATTGCCTCGAGATGCTGCCCCCGAGCACGCTCACCCACTTGTCCCCCGCCGCTTGCTTGGCGGCGCTCACGGCTCCGGCCATGTCGTCGACGACGAATTCGTAGATGATCCCGTCCCTCTCGATGGACTCGTGAGGGGTGTGCGTCATGAGGAACACCGGCACCCCCAGGATGCCGCCGTAGGGAATCTCCCCGTCTTCGATCGTCTGCGTCTTGTTCGCTCCCCCGACCACTGCGCCGATCTCCCCGACGACGCGCGAGATCGCGGCGCGTTTCGGTCGAAGCGATCCCGCCTGACGGGCATCTCAGCGGTGCACGCGGGCAGCCAGTTCCCGCTGCACTCACTTCTCCACCGCGCTGGCCACCTCGCTCGGTGACAGGTCATCCGTCTCGATCACCTCGGCAGCCCAGCGCGGATCCCCACCGGGCCCACGGGCATCGGGGCGCACCTCCCCTACCGCGCTGCTCACCTCCGCCGGTAGCCCGCAAGGAAGAGGTCGACCGCGCGATCCACCGGTGAGGCATCGACGTCGCCGGCGAGCAGGCGGGCGTTGAGCGGTGCTCCGATCACGAGCCACGTGAAATCCGCGGCCGCACCATCCGCCTCGTCCATCTGAAGACCGTGCCGCGCCGCCACCGTTCGCAATGCTTCGGCGAGGTTCCGGATGTTGGCGTTCCAACTCTCCTCGAGATACATCCTCGCCACCTCCGGCTGCGTCACGGCCTCCGCCGTCACGAGTCGACGCATGGCGAGTACCGGTTCGCTCAGGATGCCGGAGCGCATCGTCTCCGCGAGATCGGCGAGCCCTTGCCGAAGATCATCCGCCGCCTGCAGCCGCTCCAGAGCCGGGCGCATCGCGTTGCGCCCGGAGGATGCCCAGTGGTGGACCACTGCTTCGTAGAGGGCCGACTTCGAGGGATGCTCACGATAGAGCGATGCCTTCGAGATCCGTGCACGTCTGGCGACCTCCTCCATAGAGGCTCCCCCATACCCGCGCTCGAGGAACACGTCGCGCGCCACCGCGAGGAGGTCCTCCCCCGTGAGGCCTGGGGGACGGCCCGGGACGCGAGCTTCTGTCGTCATGCCCCCACTTTAGTACTTGACGGTTCTAAATCGCCAGTCTACTCTGAGTACCAGTCGGTACTAAAGGAGTCGAAATGCTCATTCTCGGAATCGCTATCGCCACCGTCGCGTCGTTCTTCGCCAGTGCGGCGCTGTACGCCATCCCTGCCGTCTCGGCCACGATCACCCGCACCAGCACTCCACGGCCCGGCCTGTCGATGGCCGCCCAGATGGCGTCCGTCGTACTGCGCAGCCTCATCACCGCGTGCCTGATCGCCGGAATTCTGGTGTGCGCGGAATGGCACGGAGCCGTCCCGGGACTGCTCCTGGGCCTCGCTCTCTCGGTGCTGCCGCTCACCCTGCTCATGGGTGGCGTCGTACACGAGAACACAGCCGTCTCGGCGGCCGCGATCCACCTCGTCGATTGGGTCGTCAAGCTCGCACTGATCGGCGTCATCGTCGGACTCTTCGTCTGATCACAGAACCGGAGGACATCATGACCACACCCGCACCCCTCGACATCACCTTCGTGGCCACGCTCGGCAAAGTGCGTGACGGCGACACGTGGACTTGCGTGCAGTTCCCCGACTCCGCAACCGTCTTCGGTACGCGGGGTCTCGTGAAGGTCGTCGGGACAGTGGACGGAGAGCCGTTCCGGGGCGCCTTCATGGCCTTGGGCGACGGCACTCACAAACTGCCGGTGACCGCAGCGATCCGCAAGAGGATCGGGAAGACCGACGGTGATGACGTGACCGTCCACCTCACCGGACGACTCACCTGAACGCCGTGAGCCTCTACTGCGCGGCCCACACTCCGAGCTCATTGCCGCTCGGGTCGGCGAAGTGGAGGCGCCGACCGCCGGGGAACTCGTAGGGCAGCTGGAGGATCGTTCCTCCAGCCGCCGTGATCGCGTCCATCGTGGCGTCGAGATCGTCCGAGTAGAGCAGGACGAGCGGTCCGCCGACGGGGCGCGCCTCGTCGGCGAGCAGAAGCCCTCCAACCTCGCTCCCATCACCGCTCGGCGAGGCGATGCCCGCGTAGCCCGGTCCGTAGTCGACGAACGTCCAACCGAAAGCCTCGGTGTAGAAGGTCGTGGCGGCGGCGAGGTCGGTGACGACGAGTTCGGTGTAGTCGAGGGAATGGTGCACGGGTCGAGGGGCCATGGGATCACCGTAGCGGCGGCTGCCGACATGTGGGCGCCGACGATGTCTGACGCCTCTGGCAGGCTGTGAGGATGACCTCGACCATCGCCGCCTGGAACGGCGGTCACGATCAGTTGACGCAGGCGGCAGAGCTGTACGCTGACGTCTTCTCGGAATCGCCGTACGACGAGGAGCGTTCGCAGAGCATCGAGAGCTTCACTTCCCGGGTGCGACGCTATGCGGCCGAGAAGCCGTCGTTCCGGCTGCTCATCGCGTCGGAGGGCGACCGGGTGGTCGGCCTCGTTCTCGGGACCGGCGCCTCCCGTGGCGACTGGTGGTGGGACCGCCTGGAAGAGTGGTGCCGGCAGACGTGCAGGCGCTCTGGCTCGACCCGGAGTGCTTCTCTGTGGAGGAACTCGCCGTCGACGCCTCGCACCGCCGTCACGGGGTCGCAGCCGCGCTGATGACAGCAGTCCTCGGTCAGCTTACCTACCGCACCGCGCTTCTCTCCTGCTACCAGGAGGCGCGGTCGGCGCAGAAGCTGTACAGCGGCCTCGGCTGGACGATCATCGATCCTGCTGTCCACTTCACGGCGTCTCGCGCAGTGCAGGTGATGGGCATCCGCTTGCGCGAGTGACGATGCGAAACCCGCGCCGCTGCACAGGAGTAGCGTTGAGGCGTGTCGCAGGTCCCCCGCTCCCCCGTTTCGACGCCGGAGTGGCGAGCATGGCTGGTCTGGTCCGTGGGTGTCGCGGCCTACGTGCTCGCGATCACGAACCGCACCTCGCTCGGCGCCGTCGGCGTCGAGGCCGCTGATCGCTTCCAGGCCGACGCGTCGACGCTCGCGCTCTTCGCGGTCGTCCAGCTCGCGGTCTACGGAGGCATGCAGATTCCGATCGGGGTGCTGCTCGACCGGTACGGATCACGCCCGATCATGACGATCGGCATGCTCCTGATGGCCGCCGGGCAGTTGACGATGGCCCTCTCCCCCAGCGTCGGTATCGCGATCGTCGCCCGCATCCTTCTGGGTGCCGGTGATGCTGCGATCTTCCCCGCCGTCCTTCGTCTCGTCGCGACCTGGTTTCCCGCGCAGCGCGGCCCGATCATGGTGCAGTTCACCGGCATCGTCGGCCAGGCGGGCCAGCTGATCGCCCTCGTCCCGCTCGCTGCTCTCCTGCATGCGACGACGTGGACCATCACCTTCGGCAGCATCGCCGGCCTCGGCGTCCTCTTCGCGATCCTCGTCGCCCTGATCATCCGCAACCACCCGCCTGAGCGGAATGCCGACGTCACCGTGAACACCGACACCGGAGTGATCCGCGTCGTCACGTCCGCGATCGACACCGGCGTCGGCATCCGCGCCGCATGGGCGCACCCCGGGACCCGGCTCGCCTTCTGGTCGCATTTCACCTCGCCGTTCGCCGGCACCGCGTTCATCCTCCTGTGGGGTATGCCGTTCCTGACGGCGGCTCAGGGACTCGACACCGCCCACGCTGCGGGGATCATCTCGGTCTACGTGATCGCCGGTATGGTGCTCGGCCCGGTGATCGGCGACCTCTCCCGGCGGCTGCCGAACTATCGGTCGATGGCCCTCGTCCTCCCCGCTGTCGGCGTGCAGATGCTGGCCTGGATCGTCGTCATCGCGCTCCCCGGACCGGCTCCGCTTTGGCTGCTCTACGTGCTCGCCGTGGCCCTCGCAACCGGCGGCCCCGCTTCGATGATCGCGTTCGACCACGCCCGCACGCACAACCCTTCGCACCGCCTGAGCACGGCGACCGGAGTGACGAATGCAGGCGGCTTCATCGCGGCGCTCATCGCGATCTTCCTGATCGGTCTCGCGCTCGACCTGCAGGGGGCCGGAACCCCGGAGACGTATTCGCTCGACGCGTTCCGGATCGCGTTCCTGATGCCGATCCCGCTGTGGATCCTCGGAGTCGTCTTCATCCTGATCGAACGAAAGCGCACGCGCATCCGCATCGGCCTGGATCCCGACCGGCGTCATTGACCACTCGTAGGATGAAGCATGGTCTCCGGCTTCACCTTCTCCTCCGATTCGACCCGCATCGACCGTGCCCAGGTGCACGCCTGGTTGAGCGAGCAGGCCTACTGGGCTCAGGGACGCGCCCGCGAAGTGCAGGATGCCGCGATCGACGGCTCGCGCAACTACGGCGTGTGGAACGAGGACGGCGAGCAGGTGGCGTACGCCCGTGTCGTGACGGATGCCGTCACCTTCGCCTGGCTGTGCGATGTCTTCGTCGACGAGAAGGCGCGAGGGAACGGCGTCGGCAAGATGCTCATCGAAGGCGTCATCGCCGACCTTCAGCCTCTGCCGGTCAAACGCATCCTGTTGGCCACGGCCGACGCACACGGACTCTACGCGCAGTACGGCTTCGCCCCCTCCGAGGACCCGAACCGGTACATGGTCAAGCACCTGGCTCAGGCGTGAGACGGGGATGAGCGGGTGATCGACACCGATCCGGCCGTGATCCTCGTGCACGGGCTCTGGCACCAGGGCGCGCATATGGCCCGCTCGCTGACGAGCTCCGCACACGCGGCATCGACGTGCATACCCCGACTCTTCACCGTGGATCGCTCGAGGCCGACACCGCCGCCGTGCAGGAGATCATCGACGGGCTCCCCGCTCCCCCGCTCGTCCTCGGCCACAGCTACGGCGGCGCGGTGATCACCGGCCTCCGCGGCGTGCGGTCCCTTGTCTACCTCGCCGCCTTCGTCCCGACGACCGAGGAGAGCTGCGCCTCGCTCGGCGGCGCTCTCGTGAACGATGCGATGCGCCGCCATCCCGGGGGTGGGACGGCCGTCGACCCGTCACTGGCCGGCACGGCACTCTACGCGGATGCCGATCCGCGGACAGCGGCGTGGGCGATCAGCCTGCTTGTGCCGCAGGCGTCAGGGCACGGGCGCGGCGTTCCCGCCCGCGCGGCGTGGTGCGACGTCCGCTCGCGGTACATCGTGTGCGCGGAGGACCGGGCCGTCGACCCCGGGGTACAGCGGATGCTCGCCCGGCGCTGCACGCACGCGACGGAGATCGATGGCGACCACTCGCCGTACATCTCGCGCCCCGGCGAGATCGCGGAGATCGTCGTGTCAGAGCTCTCGTCGAACTGACGGTTCACCGCCGCAGCGGTGTCCAACCCGGCGGCAAGGGACCGTCGATGACCGCTCGCTCCCGGTCGATCTTCGCGGACCACCCCTGCGCTTCGTCGACCGTGTCGAACGCGCCGCGCGCGAGGCGCATGCCCACGTCGTCCTGATGCGTTCTCGGCGCACCCCCACGACGGACCGATGCGCGCACGCTCCAGGAGTCATCCGCGAACCCTCCACCGCGGAACACCCGGTAGTCGTCGTAACGCGCCGGATCCAGCAGGTCCCAGCACCACTCCCAGACGTTGCCGAGCGTGTCGAACAGTCCGTTGAGGTTCGGGATCTTTCCGCCGACGTTCTGCGGCGAGGCGACGCCGTCGGCGCTCGTCCATGCCGCATCCGCGAGAGGCGCGTAGTGCGGTCCTGTCGAGCCCGCGCGGCAGGCGAACTCCCACTCCGCTTCCGTGGGCAGGCGGTAGCCGTCCGCCGTGGCATCCCAGCTCACGTCCTCACCGTCGAACAGGTACACCCGGTCGAGGCCCTCCCACTCGGATGCGGCATTGCAGAAGTGCACCGCGCGCAGCCAGCTCACGTCGACCGCCGGACGTGACGGATGCCGGACGGCGATGCCGAGCACCTCGGCCATCTGCTCCTCGGTCACGGGGTAGACGCCGATCGTGAAAGGCTCCAGCGAGACCGTGCGCTGCACCTTGCGCCGCGCGTCGTGCAGGGTCACCGAGCCGGCGGGAAGGCGGGCCATCTCGAAGTCGGACATGCTCAGCCCGCGATCCGGATCTCGCCCGCGCGTGTCGCGGGCTCGGTCTCCGTCGTCTCGGGGATCCTGACGGCGAAGACGCGCAGGAAGAACTGGCACAGCGGGCCCACCAGCAGCGCGAATGCCACAGTGCCGACGCCCACGTTCCCTCCGAGGACCCAGCCGACGGCGACCACGGTCACCTCCAGCCCGGTGCGAACGACCCAGATGGGCCATCCGGTGCGACGGTGCAACCCGGGCATGAGTCCG
>Ga0307406_10001422_pt1 | contig 13270 bp, 12 predicted proteins | sample 322Cmetagenome_3_FD_203706 | JGI IMG/M metagenome (GOLD analysis project Ga0307406, IMG submission 203706) | Maize rhizosphere microbial communities from greenhouse at UC Davis, California, United States - 322HYB-C-2 | ecosystem: Host-associated > Plants > Roots > Rhizosphere > Soil | place... | reverse complement strand
CGGCTGGTGAGCGTCTCGTTCACCGGCGGCTGGGTGCTGTCGCTGGACAGCAGCTCGGGCGCGGGCTGGTAGTGGGTGCACTCGATGTCGAGCCGGTCGAGGTCCAGGCCGTCGAGCTCGTGCACCGGCTCGCGGTCGAACATGTCGGGCGCCAGCAGCTTCACGCCGATGCCGGCCGATTGGTCGCTGCCGCGCCAGAGCGCCTCGGACAGGTCGGCGCGCAGGCGGTCGCGCACCGCCTCGGCGCTCGCGAAGGCGCTGCTGTTGAAGCTGTTGAGGTACAGCTTGAACGATTTGCTCTCGATGATGTTGGGCGTTTCGCAGGGGATGGTGAAGTGCGCGATGGCCAGCTGCGGCTTGCCGCGCAGGTTGAGCCAGCTCACCTCGAAGGCGGTCCAGAGATCGGCGCCGAAGAAGGGCAGCGCGCCGCCGGCGATGCCCATGGCTTCGCGCTGGGTGCTGCGCGCAATCGGAAAGAGCAGGGTCGGGTCGTACCGGTCGGCATAGGCCGAGGCGCGGCCCAGTTGCGACTGCTCGGGCGTGTTGGGGTTGTTGGCAGGGGGGATGTTGTCCAGGCTCATGGCTTGTGGTGTTCTTCGGCCGCATGCAGGAACGGCGCGATGTGGTGGGCGAGGATGGCACACACCTCGGGCGGCAGGTCATGGCCCATGCCGGGAATGCCGACGAACTTCGCGCCCGGAATGCGCTTGGCGGTGTCCAGCCCGCAGGCCATCGGCACCAGTGCATCGGCTTCGCCGTGCAGCACCAGCGTCGGGCACTTGATGCGCGGCAGCACTTCGGGGCGGCGCGCGTCGGCGCCAATGGCAAGCATCTGACGGAACATGCCGGCCGGGCGGTAGGCGCGGCGCATGCTGAAGGTGAGGCGCTCGGCCAAGGCCTCGGTGCTCTGCGGATAGGCGGGGCTCTGGATCAGCCTGAGCAGCCGGATGCTGTGCGCCACCAGCTCGGCCTCGCCGCCGCCCAGCGGCCGGCGCAGCAGCATGGCGGCGACGTCGCTGCGCGGTCCGGGCAGGCCGCGCGCGCCGCTGGAACTCATGATGCTCACGAGGCTGGTCACGCGCTCGGGCGCTTCGGCGGCCAGGTGCTGCGCGATCATGCCGCCCATCGAAGCGCCGATGACGTGCGCCTGCTTGATGCCCAATGCGTCGAGCACGCCCAGCGAATCGCGCGCCATGTCCTGCAGCGTGTAGGCCGAGCGCACCTGCAGGCCCAGGCGCTGGCGGATGCTCTCCCACACGATGTTGCCGGTGCCCGCGTGGTCAAAGCCCTGGCTCAGGCCGATGTCGCGGTTGTCGTGGCGCACCACGCGAAAGCCCGCATCGACCAGCGCCTGCACGAAGTCCTGCGGCCAGCCGACCAGCTGCATGCCCAGCCCCATGATGAGCAGAGCCACCGGGCGGCCTTCGCCGCCGGTGTCGTCGACCTCGATCTGCAATCCGTTGGCCAGCAGCTTCATGGCGCTCCTGTCTGTCTATTTGAATTCGCGTTCGCGCAGCCACTTGGTGGCCACCCACTTCTCGCCTGCGAGCACGGGCGCGCCGCCATGCAGCGTGCGGGTGGCGGGGTCGGGCTCCTCGTAGCTGAAGAACACGCCGGTGCCGCGCACGGGCGCCACTTCCAGGCCCACGTCGGGGAAGGTGGTGGCGCCGCCCTGCCCGGGCTCCTGCAGGTACATCACGAGCGTGGCCACGCGCTGGCCGCCACGCTTGAGGATGGTGGGCGTGCCGGGCTCGCCGGGGTCGAAGTAGTCGTAGTGCGGGCGGTACTGGGCGCCGGGCGCATAGCGCAGGATCTGCAGGCCTTCGCCAAACTCCACCGGCCAGCGCAGCAGCGCGGCAATGCGCTGCTCGAGGCGCGCGACGATCTCGTTCTCGCCGCGCTCGAAGAACATGCCCTCGCTGGTGCGGTCGACGTTGAGCACCTCGCCGCCGGTGCGCGTCTCGACCGTGAGAGAGCGCGCCAGCCGCACCCGCGCCGCGGCAATCAGCCCTTCGCACTCCTCGGGCGACACCAGGTTGCCGAACACGACGACGCGCGGATGCCGCATGGTCTGCAGCACCTGCACGCGGCGGTCCCCCGCATCGATGTAGAGCGGCGCGCCTTCAAGGTCGGGCCCGGGCATCTCGGTGCGCCGCGGCCTGGCCACTTCCACATGGGGAAAGCCGGCCTCGAGCTGCGCCAGCGCAAGGTCGGTGGCCGCGTCCTGCCAGCCGGCCGCGCGCATCGAGGCCCGCAGCGCAGGCACAGAATGCCCCGCCGCGAGCTGCGACACCAGCCATTCCCGGAGCTCCGGACTGATCGGTTGCGACATATCAAGTCTTCCTTCTGAACACCAGCCTTTCGGCCGTCGACACCTTCGCGTCGAAACCATAACCTTCGAGATCGAATTTTTCCAGCGCCTTGGGCGTGGCGGCCTCGTGCAGCACCGCCCAGCGCGCGAGCAGGCCGCGGGCGCGCTTGGCGTAGAAGCTCACGATCTTGTAGCGGTCGCCCTTCCATTCCTCGAACACGCATTCGACCACGCGCGCCTTGAGCGCCTTCCGGTCCACCGACCTGAAGTATTCCTGCGAGGCCACATTGACCACCACGGGCGTGCGGTCCGCCGCCAGCCGCTGGTTCAGGTGCTCCGCAATGCGCGGGCCCCAGAAGGCATACAGGTCCTTGCCATGCCGGTTGGCAAGCGGCGTGCCCATTTCCAGCCGGTAGGGCTGCAGCAGGTCGAGCGGGCGCAGCAGGCCGTAGAGGCCGCTCAGGATGCACACATGCTCCTGCGCCCAGCCCAGCTGAGCGGGCGTGAGCGAGCGCGCGTCGAGCCCGCCGTAGACGTCGCCATCGAACGCGAAGGCGGCCTGGCGCGCATTCTGCGGCGTGCTCTTGCCGGACCAGGCCTGGTAGCGCGCCACGTTGAGCGCGGAGAGCTTGTCCGACAGGTGCATGAGTTCGGAGATCTGCTGCGGCGACTTCTCGCGCAGCAGCCTGATCAGTTCGGCCGAGGGGCCGCGGGGGGCTTCGAAATGGGGTTGGGTGGCGGGGATTTCGGCGGGAACGGGGGTGTCGTAGTCGAGCGATTTCGCAGGGGAGAGCAGGAAGAGCATCCCGGAATTATGTGGGGTGGGGCTGCCCCGGGGCGGCCCCGGTAAAATCGCCGCCTATCCCATCTTGTCCCCACGGCACCCCCGAAGGCGCCGCTTCTGCATTTCCCATGAGCGAACCCACCACCCCTTCCGCCCAGCCTGGACTGGAGAGCCTCTCCAAGTCGTTCGAACCCGCCGCCATCGAGGCGCTCTGGGGCCCCGAATGGGAGCAGCGCGGCTACGCCAAGGCCGGTTTCCGCGGCACGCAGCAGCCCAAGGAAGGCGCCGATTCGTTCGCGATCCAGCTGCCGCCGCCCAACGTGACGGGCACGCTGCACATGGGCCATGCGTTCAACCACACGATCATGGACAGCTTCACGCGCTACCACCGCATGAAGGGCGACAACACGCTGTGGTTGCCGGGCACCGACCATGCGGGCATCGCGACGCAGATCGTGGTGGAGCGCCAGTTGCAGGAACAGAAGATCAGCCGCCATGACCTGGGCCGCAAGAACTTCGTGGCACGCGTGTGGGAATGGAAGGAAAAATCGGGCAACACCATCACCGAGCAGATGCGCCGCCTGGGCGACACGGTCGACTGGAGCCGCGAGTACTTCACGATGGACGACGACCTCTCGAAGGTGGTCACGCAGACTTTTGTCTCGCTCTACGAGGAAGGCCTGATCTACCGCGGCAAGCGCCTGGGCAACTGGGACCCGGTGCTCAAGACTTCGGTGAGCGATCTCGAGGTGGAAAGCGAAGAGGAAGACGGCTCGCTCTGGCACATCGCCTACCCGTTGGAAGACGGCAGCGGCACACTGACCGTGGCCACCACGCGCCCCGAGACCATGCTCGGCGACACCGCGGTGATGGTCCACCCCGAAGACGAGCGCTACAGGCACCTGATCGGCCAGCGCGTGAAGCTGCCGCTCGTGGATCGGCTGATTCCCATCATTGCCGACGACTACGTCGACAAGGAATTCGGCACCGGCGTGGTCAAGGTCACGCCCGCGCACGACTACAACGACTATGCCGTCGGCCAGCGCCACAAGCTCGAGCTGATCGGCATCCTCGCGCTCGACGCCACCGTCAACGACAACGCGCCCGAGAAGTACCGCGGCATGGACCGCTTCGTGGCGCGCAAGGCCATCGTGGCCGACCTCGATGCGCTCGGCCTCCTGGTCGAGGTGAAGAAGCACAAGCTCATGGTGCCGCGCTGCGCGCGCTCCGGCGCCATCGTCGAGCCGATGCTCACCGACCAGTGGTACGTGGCCATGACGCGCCCCGGCGCCGACGGCCAGTCGATCGCGCAGAAGGCCATCGACGTGGTGAAGTCGGGCGAGGTGCGCTTCGTGCCCGAGAACTGGGTCAACACCTACAACCACTGGATGGAGAACATCCAGGACTGGACCATCTCGCGCCAGCTCTGGTGGGGCCACCAGATCCCGGCCTGGTACGACGAAGACGGCAAGGTGTACGTTGCGCACGACGAGGCCGAGGCGCAGGCCAAGGCACCGGGCAAGACGCTCAGGCGCGACGAGGACGTGCTCGACACCTGGTATTCGTCGGCACTGGTGCCCTTCTCCTCGCTCGGCTGGCCCGAGAAGACCAGGGAACTCGAGCTGTACCTGCCCTCGAGCGTGCTCGTGACGGGCTACGACATCATCTTCTTCTGGGTCGCCCGGATGATCATGATGACCAAGCATTTCACCGGCAAGGTGCCGTTCAAGGACGTCTACATCCACGGCGTGGTGCGCGATGCGCAGGGCCGGAAGATGAGCAAGTCCGAAGGCAACGTGCTCGACCCGGTCGACCTGATCGACGGCATCGCGCTGCCCGAACTGCTCGACAAGCGCACGCAGGGCTTGCGCAGGCCCGAGACCGCGCCCGCGGTGCGCAAGAACACGCAGAAGGAATTTCCCGAAGGCATTCCGGCCTTCGGCGCCGATGCGCTGCGCTTCACCTTCGCGTCGCTGGCCTCGCTGGGCCGCAGCATCAACTTCGACAGCAAGCGCTGCGAGGGCTACCGCAACTTCTGCAACAAGCTCTGGAACGCCACGCGCTACGTGCTGATGAACTGCGAAGGACAGGACTGCGGCCTGCGCGAGCACACGAAGGAAGAGTGCAAGGTCGGCGGCCCCGCGCACGGCTACCTGAAGTTCAGCCGCGCCGATTTCTGGATCGCATCGCAGCTGCAGCGCGTCGAGGCCGAGGTGGCCAAGGGCTTCGAGGAATACCGGCTCGACAACGTGGCCAACGCCATCTACCAGTTCGCCTGGGACGAGTTCTGCGACTGGTACCTGGAGATCGCCAAGGTGCAGATCCAGACCGGCGACGATGCGCAGAAACGCGCCACGCGCCGCACGCTGATCCGCACGCTCGAGGCCTTGCTGCGCCTCGCGCATCCGGTGATTCCATTCATCACCGAGGAGCTCTGGCAGAAGGTGGCGCCCGTGGCCGGACGCGAGGGCGAATCGATCATGATCGCGGCCTACCCCAAGAGCCAGCCCGAGAAGATCGACGAAGCGGCCGAAGCGCATGTGGCGCGACTGAAGGCGCTGGTCGATGCCTGCCGCACGCTGCGCGGCGAAATGAACGTGTCGCCCGCGGTGCGCCTGCCGCTCTATGCGGTGGCCGACGACGCCGAGGGCGCGGCCTTCCTGCGCGATGCGGCGCCGGTGCTGCAGGCCCTCGCCAAGCTCAAGGAAGTGAAGGTCTTCGACGACGAGGCTTCGTGGTCGGCAGCGGCCGAAGCGGCGCCCGTGGCCGTGGTCGGCACGGCGCGCCTGTGCCTGCACATGGAAATCGACAAGGCCGCCGAGCGCGCGCGCATCGGCAAGGAAATTGCCCGCATCGAGGGCGAGATCCTCAAGGTGAACGGCAAGCTCGGCAATGAAGCCTTCGTGGCCAAGGCACCGCCGGCCGTGATCGAGCAGGAGCGCAAGCGCCTCGTCGATTTCAGCACCATGTTGGAGCGTCTTCGCGACCAGCTTGTGCGTCTCGGCTGACACACGTGGGCCTGGGCAAGGTTTAGCATGGCAACGACGGCATTTCCATGCCGCCGTTGAGCCATCAAACCTTCTTCTTCAACTGAACGAACAGACGCCCAAATTGTCCATGCCCACTCCCTCGACACGCATCCGCAAGGCCGTATTTCCTGTTGCAGGTTTCGGCACCCGCTTTCTGCCCGCCACCAAGGCGCAGCCCAAGGAAATGCTGCCGGTTGTCGACAAGCCACTCATCCAGTACGCGGTTGAGGAAGCCTACGCGGCGGGCATTCGCGACATGATTTTCGTAACTGGCCGAAACAAACGTGCCATCGAAGACCACTACGACACAGCCTACGAACTCGAGAGCCAGCTCGAAGCCAGCGGCAAGCACGCACTGCTCGAAATAGCGCGTTCCGTCATGCCCGACGACATGACCTGCTCCTACGTGCGCCAGCCGCGCATGCTCGGGCTCGGCCATGCGGTGCTGTGCGCCGAACACCTGGTGGGCAACGAGCCCTTCGCCGTGCTGCTGGCCGACGACCTGATGGTCGGTCCCGTGGGCGGCGCACCTGTGCTCGCGCAGATGACGGCCGCCTTCGGCAAGCTCGGTGCTTCCGTGCTCGCGGTGCAGGAAGTGCCGCTCGAACACGTCAAGCGCTACGGCATCGTGGCGGGCGAATCCATCGGCGACGATCTCGTGAAGGTCGATCGCATGATCGAGAAGCCCTCGCCGGACAAGGCACCTTCGCGCCTCGGCGTGGCGGGCCGCTACATCCTCACGCCCGGCGTGTTCGACGAGATCCGCAACCAGCCCAAGGGCGCGGGCGGCGAGATCCAGCTCACCGACGGCATCGCGGCGCTGATGAAGAAGGAATCGGTCTACGCCTATGCCTACAAGGGCACCCGCTACGACTGCGGCAGCAAGGAGGGCTTCCTGCAGGCCTCGGTGGAGCTTGCGCTGGCGCACCCCGAAGTCGGGGCGCAGTTCCGCGAATACCTCAAGAGCCTGGAGCTCTGAAGAAAAAGGGCCCCGACGGGGCCCTTTTCTCTTGTTCCGGTCAGCGCCTCTTCAGCACATGGATGAAATCGCTGCCGATCGTCTGCTGCTCGACCAGCTCGTTGCCGGTCTGCCGCGCAAAGGCCTGGAAGTCGCGCAGCGAGCCCGGGTCGGTCGACACCACCTTCAGCAGCTGGCCGCTCGCCATGTCGTTGAGCGATTTCTTGGCCTTGAGGATGGGCAGCGGGCAGTTCAGGCCCCGCGTGTCGAGTTCGCGATCAACCTGCATTCTTCGGCTCCTCGGGCGGCAGGTTCAGGCCGCGCCGCCGCTCCTCGTTTTCCGCCGCGGTGAAGAACACCGGCTCGTGTCCCCGGGTGCGCAGCCAGTCGGCCAGCGCATAGCCGGTGCCCGCGGGCCAGCACTTGAGGTCGGGCAGGTCGTAGAGGCGGTAGTCCAGCAGCTCGGGCGAAAGCTTCACCTCGCCATCGGCCACCACGTGGTAGGCGATGATGATCTGGTTCATGCGCTGGAAGTCGTACGCGCCGACGAGCTTGGTCGCGCTCACGTCGAGGTTGGTTTCTTCCTTGACCTCGCGCGCAATGCCTTCCTCAGGCGTTTCGCCGGCTTCCATGAAGCCGGTGATCAGCGCGTACATCTTCACGGGCCAGGCTGCGTTTCGCGCCAGCAGCACCTGGCCGCGGTATTCGACGATGGCCGCGAGCACGGGCGTGGGGTTGTTCCAGTGCGTGTGGCCGCAGGAGGGGCAGCGCAGGCGCTCCTTGGGACCGCCGTCTTCCATCAGCGCGATCCATTCGAGCGGCGTGGCGCAGGCCTGGCAGAACTTGGGATGAGCCATGGCTTCGATCAGGCAGGAAACACGCCGGTCGACAGATAGCGGTCGCCGCGGTCGCACACCACGAACACGATGGTCGCGTTCTCGACCGTCTTGGCAACCTCGAGCGCCACCCAGAGCGCGCCGGCCGCGGAGATGCCGCCGAAGATGCCCTCTTCGCGCGCAAGGCGCCGGCACATCTCCTCGGCGTTGTCCTGGCTCACGCTGATTTCCTCGTCGACGCGGCTCGGTTCGTAGATTTTGGGCAGGTATTCGGCCGGCCACTTGCGGATGCCCGGGATGCGCGAACCTTCGGCCGGCTGCGCGCCGATGATGCGCACCGCCGGGTTCTTTTCCTTCAGGAAGCGCGAGACGCCGGTGATGGTGCCGGTGGTGCCCATGGCGCTCACGAAGTGCGTGATCTTGCCCTTGGTGTCGGCCCAGATCTCGGGGCCGGTGGTCTCGTAGTGGATGCGCGGGTTGTCGGCATTGGCGAACTGGTCGAGCACCCGGCCCTTGCCCTGCGCCACCATCTGTTCGGCCAGGTCGCGCGCGTATTCCATGCCGCCGCTCTTGGGCGTGAGCACCAGCTCGGCGCCGAAGGCCTTCATGGTCTGGGCGCGCTCGACCGACAGGTCCTCCGGCATGATCAGCACCATGCGGTAGCCCTTGATGGCCGCGGCCATCGCCAGCGCGATGCCGGTGTTGCCCGAGGTGGCTTCGATCAGCGTGTCGCCGGGCTTGATCTCGCCGCGCTCCTCGGCGCGCTTGATCATCGAAAGCGCGGGGCGGTCCTTCACCGAACCCGCGGGATTGTTGCCTTCCAGCTTGCCGAGGATCACGTTGCCGCGCCTGGCGTTTTCGGCCGCATCGATGCGTTGCAGTGCCACCAGGGGGGTCTTGCCGATGGCGTCTTCGATGGTCGGATAATTCATGGCAACGTCCGCATGGCCGCCCAAAGGACGTTGAGCGCCCCCTCGGGGGGCAGCGAATACGCGAAGTGGTGAGCGTGGGGGCAATTCATATTCCCACTGTGCCATAATTTTAGGCTTCGTTCAGAACCCTGCCCGGGTGGTGAAATTGGTAGACGCAGGGGACTCAAAATCCCCCACCGAAAGGTGTGCCGGTTCGATTCCGGCCCCGGGCACCACTCTTCCTCCTTCGCTTTCGGGCGCCTCGCAGTACCCGCCTTCAGCCCTGCTCGCGCAGTCCCGTGTGCACCGTCGGGTGCGCGAGCCGCACGCGCAGCTCGCGCTTGAGCCGCGTGTTGTCGAGCCGGCGCGATTCGCCCATGAAGCTCAGCAGCTGCAACGGCAGCTGGCGCTGGGCTTCCTCGCGCGCCACGCGCGGAGGGCGCGGCATGCCATAGAGGTCGGCCGCGAGGTCGATGTAGTCGCCCATGCGCAGCTCGGTGTCGTCCGAGGCATGCACGATGCGCTGCGGCCGGCCGCGGAACAGCGCCGCCACGCAGGCCCGCGCAAGATCGTCGGCATGGATGTGGCTGGTGAACACGTCGTCCTCGCGCCGCAGCACCGGCGTGCCGCGCGCGAGCCGCTGGCGCGGCGTGCCGCCCTCGCGGTCGGGCGCATAGATGCCCGGGATGCGCAGGATGCTGGCGCGCACGCCCGCGCTGCGGCCGAGCCAGCGCACCGCGCGCTCGGCGTCCACGCGGCGGTGGGCACGCGGGGTGTCGGGCCGCACGGGGCGCGTTTCGCTCACCCGCGCCCCCCCGCAGTCGCCATAGACGCCGCTGGTGGAGCCGTAGACGAACGCAAGCGGCACGGAGCGCAGCCGCAGCGCGCGCGCCAGCGCGGTGGTGCGCTGGTCCCGCCACCAGGCGGCGCCGCCGTCGCGCGCCGGTGGCGCCAGGTGCAGCACGCGGGTGGCCACGCCGGCCAGGCGGCGCAACGTGGCCGGATCGTCCAGGTTGCCCACGAGCGGACGGATGCCGGCTGCACGCAGGGCCGGCACCCGGCCGCTCGATGAAGTGAGCGCCACCAGCTGCACGCGGCCGCGCAGGCTGCGCGCCACGCGCTGGCCGACGTCGCCGCAACCCACGATCAGCAGGCGTTCGCGGCGAAAGCGCGCCGGCAGCGCGCCGGAAGGGCTATTGATTGAAGGCAAAATCCGAGTTCCTTTCCCTTTTCAGCCAGGCTGAAACAAGCCGAAGAATACCGATGACTGTTGCAGCGCCGCATGAAGCGGGCTTTTCCATCACCGTCGAGCCCAGCGGGCGTCATTTCGTGGTGCATGGCGACGAAACCATTCTCGCGGCCGGCATCCGTCAGGGCATCGGCCTTCCCTATGGCTGCAAGGACGGCGCCTGCGGCTCGTGCAAGTGCAGGAAGCTCTCGGGCGAGGTCGAGCTCGGTCCGCACCAGAGCAAGGCCCTGAGCGCCGAGGAACAGCTGGCGGGCTTCGTCCTGACCTGCTGCGCCCATGCCAAGAGCGACGTGGTGCTCGAGTCGCGCCAGGTCACCGAGGCCGGCGCCCTGCCGATCCGCAAGATGCCGGTGCGGGTGCTGGCGCTCACGCGGCTGTCGCACGACGTGATGAAGCTGCGCCTGCAGTTGCCGGCCGGCGAGCCGCTGCAGTTCCATGCGGGCCAGTATGTGGAATTCATCCTGCGCGACGGCGCTCGCCGCAGCTACTCGATGGCCAATGCGCCGCACACGCTGGCCGAGCCGGGCACGGGCATCGAGCTGCACCTGCGGCACCTGCCGGGGGGCAAGTTCACCGACCATGTGTTCGGCGCCATGAAGGAAAAGGAAATCCTTCGCATCGAAGGCCCTTACGGCAGCTTCTTCCTGCGCGAGGATTCCGCCAAGCCGATGATCCTGCTGGCCTCGGGCACCGGCTTTGCGCCCATCAAGGCGCTGCTCGAGCACATGAAGTTCAAGCGCATCGACCGGCCCGCCACGCTCTACTGGGGCGGCCGCCGGCCCGAAGACCTCTACATGGACGCCTGGGTGCGCGAGCAGCTCAAGGAGATGCCGAACCTGCGCTACGTGCCGGTCATCTCCAACGCCACACCGGAAGACAACTGGACCGGGCGCACGGGCTTCGTGCATCGCGCAGTACTGGAAGACTTTGCCGATCTTTCGGGCCACCAGGTGTATGCCTGCGGCGCGCCGATCGTGGTCGACTCGGCCCGTCACGATTACGTGGCGCTGGCCGGCCTGCCCGACGAAGAATTCTTTGCCGACGCGTTCACCACCGAGGCCGACAAGGCGCTGCCCTGATCCCGATTTCCCTTTTCTCCGAGACGACGTAAAAGAATGAAGACGAGACATTTCCTCCTCGCACTGCTCGCCAGCGCCACGCTGCTGGCCACCGGCCAGGCCGCGGCCCAGCAGCAGCGCCCGATCCGCCTCGTGGTGCCCTACGCGGCCGGCGGCCCCATCGACGTGACCGCCCGCATGCTGGCCGAACGCGTGAAAGACACCCTGGGCACTGTCATCATCGACAACAAGCCCGGCGCGGGCGGCAACATCGGAGCCGACATCGTGGCCAAGGCCGCGCCCGACGGCCTCACCATCGGCATTGCGGCCACCGCCACCCATGCGGTGAATCCGTGGCTCTACAGCAAGATCCCGTTCAACGCGGCGACCGACTTCGCGCCCATCACGCAGATGGTGCGCGTGCCGAACGTGCTGGTGATGAATGCGGAAACGGCGCAGCGCCTGAAGATCAACACCGTGGCCGACCTGATCCGCTACGCCAAGGCCAACCCCGCCAAGCTCAACTACGGCAGCGGCGGCAACGGCAGCGCCGGGCACCTCGCAGGCGAGCTGTTCAAGAAGCAGGCCGGCATCTTCGCGCTGCACATTCCGTACAACGGCGGCAATCCGGCGCAGCTGGCGCTGCTCTCGGGCCAGGTCGACTTCAACTTCGACAACCTTGCCACGGCGGCGCCGAACATCCGCTCGGGCAAGCTCAAGGCCATTGCCGTGACAACCCTGCAGCGCAGCAGCGCCATGCCCGAGCTGCCACCGGTGGCCGACACGCTCAAGGGCTTCTCGATCGACACCTGGTGGGGACTGGTGGCACCGGCCGGCACGCCGCACGACGTCGTCGTGAAGCTCAACCAGGCCTTCGTGGCGGCGCTGAACGCACCGGAAACGAAGACCCGTTTTGCCACGCTGCTGGCCGAGCCCGTCGCCAATTCGCCCGAGCAGTTCGGCGCGTTCATGAAGAGCGAGCTCTCCAAGTACGAAGGCGTCGTGAAGGCGACCGGCGCCAGGGTCGACTGACCCCGGGTGATTATTCGCCCAGGTAGGCGGCCCGCACGCGCGGGTCGCTCAGCAGATCCTTGGCGTCGCCCGTCATCGTGATGAGGCCCGACTCCATCACGTAGCCGCGGTCGGCCAGCTGCAGCGCGCGGTTGGCGTTCTGCTCCACCAGCAGGATGGTCACGCCTTGCGAAGCGACGGTCTGCACCACCTCGAAGATCTTGTCGCACATGATCGGCGACAGGCCCATGGTGGGCTCGTCGAGCAGCAGCACCTTGGGGCGCGCCATGAGTGCGCGGCCCATGGCCAGCATCTGCTGCTCGCCGCCCGACATGGTGCCCGCAAGCTGGTCCTTGCGCTCGCGCAGGCGCGGGAAGGTCACGAACACGCGCTCCATGTCGCTGGCGATCTCGGCCTTGTCGTTGCGGATGTAGGCGCCGATCTGCAGGTTCTCGGTGATCGTCATGCGCGTGAACACGCCGCGGCCTTCGGGCACCATCACGAGCCCCTCGCCCACCAGGTCCCAGGCGCCGCGGCCCTTGATGTTGCGGCCCAGGAATTCGATGGTGCCGGCACCCGCCGGCAGCGTGCCGGTGATCGCCTTCATGGTGGTCGTCTTGCCGGCGCCGTTGGAGCCGATCAGCGACACCAGTTCGCCCTCGTGAACCTCGAAGTCCACGCCCTTCACCGCCTGGATGCCGCCGTAGCCGACCTTGAGGCCGCTGACCTTGAGCAGCGTCTTGCCAGGGGCATTGGCCGCAGTCTTGGGCGGGGTTGCAGTTGCCGTTGCTGTCGTCGTTGTTTCTTCTGCGCTCGTCATTGTGGTCGTCGCCATTTCAGTGTCCTCCGGTGCCGAGGTAGGCCTCGATCACTTTCTCGTTCTTCTGCACGTCGTAGGGCGTGCCTTCGGCGATCTGCTTGCCGTAGTCGAGCACCGTGACGCGGTCGCACAGGCCCATGATGAGCTTGACGTCGTGTTCGATGATGAGGATGGTCCGGTCGTCCTTGCGGATGCGGTCGATCAGTTCGCGCAGCAGCACCTTCTCGGTCGAGTTCATGCCGGCGGCGGGCTCGTCGAGCGCGATGAGCTGCGGGTCGGTGGCCAGTGCGCGCGCAATTTCGA
>Ga0307406_10001421_pt1 | contig 13271 bp, 8 predicted proteins | sample 322Cmetagenome_3_FD_203706 | JGI IMG/M metagenome (GOLD analysis project Ga0307406, IMG submission 203706) | Maize rhizosphere microbial communities from greenhouse at UC Davis, California, United States - 322HYB-C-2 | ecosystem: Host-associated > Plants > Roots > Rhizosphere > Soil | place... | reverse complement strand
CCTTCAGCACTTCGACGCCGGGAGCGCATCTGAATAGCTACTATACCGACGGCAATGTCGACAAGGGGCTGAAGACAGTGACCTATACGCCGGATATCCCGGTAGCGGGAACCTACCCGGTTTACCTGCGCTGGAGCTCGCTGAACAACCGCGCGAGCAACGTGCCGGTCACCATCAATCATGTGGGTGGGAGTACGTCGGTCACCGTAGATCAGACTGTCAATGGCGGGATCTGGTACAAGCTCGGTGATTTTCCTCTGGCTGTAGGCATCGACAACAGTGTGGTGATCGGAACGACCGGCACCAATGGATTCGTGATCGCGGACGCGGTGGGCGTGGGGCTGCCCGCGGTGAGGCTACTGGCAAGTCACGGACGGGTCAGGGAACCGGCGACGTCCGGGGACACTGCCCGGCTATCGGTCGTGACTGTCACCCGCAGCGGCCCGGTGAGCCAGTCACAGGTCGTGAGCCTGACCATTGGCGGTCCTGCCGTGAACGGTGGAGACTACGATCTGGTGCCGGTGAATGTCACGATTCCTGCGGGGGCGAAGTCCGCTACCTTCACGATCACGCCGAAGTTCAATTCCTCTCGAGAAGGCGCCGAGACGCTGAGCATCGAGGTGGTGCCACCGTCGGGAATGTATGCCGGAGTACCGGCGAAGGCATCGCTTGCAATCGTCGATCCGGATGACTCGCCGTTCAGTACTTGGCAAGGAACCCGTTTCAGTGCGTCCCAACTGGCTGATCCGAACATTTCCGGTGAGAATGCCGATCCGGATCAGGATGGCATCGTAAATCTGATCGAGTATTTCGCAGGCTATGATCCGCTGCTGAAAGAAAGCAGCTTCTTGGCTTCCGGAAAAGTCGCCGTGGAAGGCGTGGACTACTACACGATCACCTATCCGCGCGCGCCGGGCACCGGGCTGGCAGGAGTGCCGGAGGTAAGCACCGATCTCCAAGTGTGGAATGCTGGCGCCACGTGGATCGAGAAGACCGCGAATGCGGAGGCTGATGTGCTGCAGCAGGTCACTGCGAGGTCCCGCACTGCCATTGGGTCGGCAGGCAAGGAGTTCCTTCGCCTCAAGGTTACCCGTTGAGAGAACAGGGGGGGCGTGGCACCGTTCATGGGTTTTCGGTGCCGCGCTCCACTCACTCGCCGGGGAGATGGACGATGCCTCGACGCAGGGCAACAGTCACCGCCTCGGTGCGGTCGCGGACTCTGAGCTTCGCGAGGATGTTTTTCATGTGCGACTTCACGGTGAGTTCGGTGATGCCGAGGGCGTCGCCGATCTGTTTGTTCGCTTCGCCTTTCACGAGCAGGCGGACGATCTCGCGCTCGCGTTCGGAGAGGATCTCGCCGCGTTCCCGTGCCGCGAGTTGACTTGCGACTTCCAAGGGAATCCAGCGCTTGCCTTGAAGCAGCGTGCGGATGGCGGGGGTGATCTGATCGTCGGAGCTGTGCTTCAAGATGTAGCCCATGGCTCCGGCAGCGAGCGCCGCATGGATGTCCTCATCGCCTTCATAGCTGCTGAGAACGAGGATGCGGGCTTCCGGATCTTTCTCGCGAATCAGGCGGATCGCCTCCAGTCCGTTGCATACCGGCATGCGCAGGTCCATGAGAGTTACGTCCGGTAGGATCCGGGAGTAGGCGCTCACCGCATCGTTGCCATTGGCCGCCTCGCCTGCCACCACGAAGTCGGGTTCGTGGCTGAGGATGTCCCGGAGTCCGGCGCGGACCACGAAGTGGTCATCCACGAGGAGGATCTTGAAGGTGCGATTGGGTTTCATGACTTGGGTGCGGCCGGTTCTTCGGGTGGCAGTGGGACTTCGACTCGGACGATGGTTCCTCCATCCGGGCGACTTTCAACGAGCAGGATGGCGCCAATTCGATTGGCCCGCTCCTCCATCCCTACAAGGCCGAAGTGGCCGCGGCTATCTTGTGGCATGGAATCGGAAAGTCCGAGGCCATCGTCGTTTACGCATAGCGAGGCGCTGGTGGGAGTGGTGACCAGTTCGATCTCGATCAGCGTTGCCTGTGCGTGCTTGAGGGCATTGGTCATCGCCTCCTGGCCGATCCGGAGCAGGTTGTCGCCGATCAGGCCGGGGATCTTGCCGCCTTCGCGACGCTGATGAAATTCCACACGGGTGCCGGAACCCAGGAAGACCGATTGCGCCATGCGGTGAATCGCATCCCCGAGGTCGAAATTTTCCAAAGCCTCCGCCCGGAGGTCCCAGATCGATTGCCGGACTTCGGTGCGGCACTGCTTCACGAGTTCCCGCATGGTTTCAAGCCGGCTGCGGGTCTCCTGCTGCTTGTCGTCGAGCGAAAGGCTGATACCGCGGATGTGCAGTTGGAGGCCGGTGAGGCCTTGCTCCAAGGTATCGTGCAAATCCCTGGCGAGGCGGCCGCGCTCGGCTGCAATGGCCTGGCGCTCGCCTACTTCGGAGCGTAGCCGGGTATTCCGGCGGGCGAGGAGATAGGCGGCGATGGCGAACGCGAGCAGGATGGCGAGGGCGATGCAGAGCAGCACCAGCATGCGGCCGACGGTGAAGAAAGGTGCGGCCTTCACCACACGGATGCCCGCAGCATCCGGGACGAGGATCTTGAAGCCCGCTGGCTCGCCGGAAGCATTCGTCTGCACCACGCAAATGCCCGTGACCTCCAGCAGGCTGCCAGCTTCCCACGCACCTGCCATGTCCTTCGAGTAGGGCGAATCCAATTCCGCGGTGAAGACGCCGCGGGGTGATTGGAGTGCCAGCACGAGGTGCTGCCTGCCTCCATCGAAGGGTGTTTCGATCCGATCTAACAGGTGCCCCGATACTGCGACATGGTCGGCGTGGTGAAGGCCGTCCAGCAGCTGGGACGCGGTGAGGTTCCTCGGGTGAAGCTTGATGTCCGGGCCGGTGTCCGGCTTCACGATCACGTCCGAGAACACGGGCAGGAAATCCTGAAGGTCGCGGAAGCCCACCGCTTCGATACGATCTCCGCGCTTCAGGCCGCTGGTGCCGCCGCGGATGGCTAGCCCGGCATCGCCGTCATGAAGCCAAGCGGTGTCGCCCGAGGTCATCATGACCTCGCCGCGAATTCTCAGGCGGTCGCCCCGAGTCTGGCCGGGTTGATAACGGAAGACGGAGCGAAGCGGGGTAGGGGGCTTATCCCAAGGAGAGACCTTTTCGCGCTGATCGATGTGAAGTTCCTCGACGCGTGGAACGAGCACCTGCACCTCGACCAACTGGCCGGTGGCCTCGCGCGAGCGGACCGGGCTGGCGACGCCGTAGGCGACGGCTTTGGCGGCGATGATTTTCTCCGGGACGAGCTTGGAAGCGTGGCTCACCCGCAGGCTGATCCGTGCCGCGCCCGAATCCAGCACGACCATGAGGGTTTCCTTGTCGATGAATTCAGCGGTGCGAATCCATCCGTCCGTCCACACCCATTCGCCATTGAAGGATCCATTGAGCAAGCCGCCACCGGAACCATAGGGAGCAACGGGCATGCGTGCCTTGCCGATGAGCCGATAACTTGTTGCCTCGATCAGTGGCGCAAACGATCCTGAACTGGAGATTCCCCGGACATGAACCCGATCGCCTGGATCGGGTCCCTTTTCCCCGGTGTAGTTCACCCGGATGCCGCCGGAGCCATCCTGAAGGTAGAAGAACTTCCCCGCGCTGGGATCGGCCCAGGTCACGAGGCCTTCGAGGGCGACTTCCGAGCCATTGTTCTCCCCGATGGCCGCGGCCTGGAGTTCACGGACGTCCTTCACGGGAGGCTCCGCCACTTGGCCGAGAGCCGGCCGAAGCATGAGAATGAAGAGTATGGCGAGCCGCCTCATGGAGAAGGGAAGGTCCGCACTATACCGTGGAATCGGGGGCTCGCGTCGCGGAAAAAATTCACCGGACGCTCCCTCCTAAGTGGGATTCGCGCAATGATGCGGAACTACAGAATGAGTGTCCCGCGGCTTTCCCGCGCATGTCCCAAGCATGCGCCTTGAGTCCCCGAGTTCCCATGAAACCCACCAAGCATCACCTGTCTTTCCGTAGTATTCTCTTATTCCTGGCCGCGGTCGCAAGTGCCGATGCCAGCAGGGTGATCGAGACCGATATCTGTGTCTATGGCGGAGCTGCAGGGGGAGTGACCGCTGCGGTTCAGGCAGCACGGATGGGCAAGTCGGTCTCGCTGGTGGTGATCAATGGACACCTTGGCGGGCTGAGTTCGGGAGGACTTGGCGACACGGACATCGGCAACAACGGCGACGCCTACATCCAAGGGATGTCGCGTGAGTTTTACACACGGGTCGCCGTGAAGTATGGGCTGAGCGGCGCGAAGTTCACCTTCGAGCCGAAAGTGGCGGAGGCGGTTTTCAACGAGATGATCTCGCAAGCACAGGTGCCGGTCTACTTGGACCGCCATCTGGTTTCGACCGCGATGGCGGACGGGCGAATCACGCAGATCACGACGAACACGGGCGATGTCTTTCGGGCCAAGGTCTTCATCGACGCGTCCTACGAAGGCGACCTGCTGAAGCAGGCGGGCGTGAGCTATACCAGCGGGCGTGAGGCGAACTCGCAGTATGGCGAGACGATCAATGGGATCCAGACCGTGACCCATGGCAATCAATTGCCGAACGGCATCAGCCCATGGGTGACGCCGGGGAATCCGGCGAGCGGCTTGCTGCCGGGCGTGAATGCGGCACCGGCGGGTGCTGACGGCGCAGCGGATTCGCTGATCCAAGCCTACTGCTACCGGATGTGCCTGACGAATGTCGCGGCGAACCGGGAGATGATCCCACAGCCGGGAGGCTACAATGAGGCAGATTATGAAATCCTTTTCCGGGCGATCGCGGCGGGTCAAACCGATCGCTTCTGGAAGACGCGGCCGGTGCCGAATGGCAAGACCGACTCTAACAACGACTCGGGGATTTCCTGCGACTACATCACCGGCAGCACCGCCTCGTGGATCGAGGCGGACCATGAGACGCGCATCCAGCTCGCGAAAGCACACGAGAAGTGGCAGCGCGGGCTGGTGTGGACGGTGCAGAATCATCCGCGCGTGCCGGCGGCGATCCGCAGCGCGTGGAGCCAATGGGGACTGCCGAAGGATGAGTTCCTGGACAATGGCCACTGGCCGCACCAGCTCTACATTCGCGAGGCCCGGCGCATGGTCTCCGACTATGTGATGACCGAGAAGAATTGCATGGGCACGGTGGTGGCCGCGGATTCGATCGGGATGGGTGCCTACACGATGGATTCGCACAATTGCCAGCGCATCGTTTCGAACGGCATGGTGAAGAACGAGGGCGATATCCAGCGTGCTGTTCCTGCACCGTATCCGATTTCCTACCGGTCCATCGTGCCGAAGACGAGTGAGTGCCAGAACTTGCTGGTGCCTTGGAGTCTTTCATCCACGCACATCGCCTTCGGATCGATCCGCATGGAGCCTGTGTTCATGATCCTGGGGCAATCCGCCGCTACGGCGGCGTGCTTTGCGATCGATGATGACGTGGCGGTTCAGGCCGTTTCCTATCCGAAGCTGAAGGCGCAGATGTTGGCCGATGGCCAGCGGCTCACCAACTCCGGCAGCGATGGCGCGAGCGGGATCATCGTGGACAATGCGGATGCCACGGGTGTCTCGCTCACCGGTGTCTGGACGGCAGCGTCAGCGACCACAGGATTCCAAGGGGCCGACTACCTGCACGACGGAGGTGTGAAGGACGGCAGCTGTTCCGCGCGCTTTACTCCGAATCTCCCGGCCGCCGGGAGCTATGAGGTCTTCCTGCGCTGGACGGCACATGCCAACCGGGCTTCGAACGTGCCGGTTGAGATTCGTCTTCCCGGTGGAGTGATTCAAAACCGGACGGTCAACCAGCAGGTCAATGGAGGCCAATGGTTCTCTTTGGGAACGTTCACCTTTGCTGCCGGTTCCTCGACCACGGGAGGAAGTGTCACGGTCCGCAATAGCGGCGTGAATGGCTACGTCATCGCCGATGCCGTGCGCTTCCTGCAGGGGCAAGACCTGCCGGTGGTCGATCTATGGGCCAGCGACGCCCGGGCGGCGGAACCTCATGCAGGCGCAGCGAAACCGGCGAAGCTTTGGATCCGGCGTTCGGCTCCGCTGACGAGTGCGCTCACGGTGCGCTACACGCTCGGCGGCAATGCCACTTCGGGGCAGGATTTCACCGCGCTCGGCGGGAGCGTGACCTTGCCTGCCGGAGTCGCAAGTGTGGCTCTCCAAGTGACACCGCTTGCGGATACCATCGCGGAAGGGACCGAGGATGTGGTGATCTCGCTTGTTGCCGATCCCGGCTACAACTTCGGCGACTTGCAGTCGGAGACCGTGTCGATCATTGATACGCCCTTCGATGAATGGCGGCGTGAGCGTTTCACGCCACAGCAGTTGCTCGATCCAGCCATCTCCGGCCCGGACGCCGATCCCGACAGGGACGGAACGAACAACCTGTTAGAGTTCTTTGCCGGAGGAGATCCTCTCACCGCGGGCATACCGCCGCAGATGAAGATTTATCCGCGGCCAGTGTCCGCGCTGGAGATCGAGCGCAACCCGATGGCGAAGCAGCTCTTCATGAGAATCGAGGAATCCGGTAATCTCTCGGATTGGGGTCCGGCGGAGCTGGCGATGGCCACGCCGGAAATCTCGGGCGGCGATCCGCTTGAGTTGCTTCATTACTCGCTGGTGGAGTTGTCAGAGTCGGAGGATTTCTTCCGGCTCGCGGTCTCCTTGACGCCGTTTCCCTAGGGAGGTTGGGGTGGAATTCGAGATCGCCGGAAGCCGCGCTGCCGGGAATCCCGGGGCTGATGCTGGCGGTGCTGATCCAGCACTCTGAATGGGGCCTCTGGAACTACTCCAATAACTCCAGTATGCCTATATAGTGGAGTTTCTGGAGTTCGGCGGGATCGAGACGGCTCAGGCCGTTTTCTGGGATTGTACGGTACGGGCGATGCATCGGGCGTTGCAGGCCTGCTCACAAACGTCGGGTAAAAGACGAGAAAGAAGCGTGAGGGCACGGTAGTGTTCCTGAATCGAATTGACCCTGCCCGCAGGTTTGTTAGCTGAAGATGGATGAAGATGATCTCCCTCCCGGTCCGGCTTGGTTTAGTTCTTGGCGTCCTTGCTCTCTGTCGGGCCAAAGGTGAGGACTTGAACCTCTTGGCGGAAAACGCTTCCGGACAAGAAGGGTCCTCCGAGACGATCACGCTCGGCCAGGGTGAGAGTGCCAAGCTCCTGTCTGGCACACCTGGTTTCTACGCGAGGCTTCAGTGTGTGATCGGTTCGAAGACATTCGAGTTGAGCTGCTTCAAGGGCGGCACTTGGGATATCAATCCTCTTGTCATCGCCGGGCCTGCGACGGTCACCTTGAAAAGCGGTGGTGTCGGTCAAGGCGCCTCCTCTGGTTTCGTGACCCTTGGGATCACACGTGTCGGCCTGGCGAGCGGTCCCACTTCAATCCCCCAGGAAGCGGGCTCGACTTTCGATGTCATCCTTGAAAGCAGCTCCGATCTGGTGAACTGGCTGGCGGTCAATCCGGGTGAGTATTCCGGGACTGAGGCGCGGAGGTTTTTCCGGACGCGGATCGTGAAGAAGGATCCACCGTAAGTCCGATTGATCCATCACTGTGGCCGACACAGCGAGGTAGGTCTTCAACGCCGGACCCGGATGTGAGGTGCAGGACCGGGCGAGGACTCCGGTAATTCGGTATGCCTCTATACCGGAATTACCGGAGTAGCGGTTACTCCACTATTCCCGTAAGCCTATATCGTGGAATTACTGGAATTCGGTGGATTTCCGGCAGCGAAGCCGTGCTCGGCGGCTCCGCTGCTCCGGTATGCCTACCAGAGCGGGGTAGCGGAGTTCGACGGACTCAAGGCCGCGGAAGCCGCTTTATGTGAGTGTGCGGCTATGGGGCGGGTTGTTGCTGGCCCACGGCAAAAGCGTGCGGATGATGCGGGGTCTGAGGGCCTGTCTACTGACAGGGTTTTTCATTCGTTGCTCGTTGGCGGTGGATTAGCTTTGCCCCATGCTCGACAGAACTTTCCTCAGATTGACTGCAGCAATGATGCTCTTCGTAGGGTGTCTTCCCCTGTCGGCTCAAGACGCTAAGACGGAGAAGCTTCCTCCGATACTGGCCAAGGATGTGAAGGTGTATCCGTATAGTAATAACCGCCCCAACGTCAAAATCGATCCGAAGACGAAAGGCATCTTCGATGAGCATAAAGTGACCGTTACTGCGGGCAAGGAACAGACGCGAATCCGCATCAAGGGAGAAATGAAAAACCCTGATGGCAAAATCGAAGGCGCTCCGGTTCTGCATCTCGGGAAAATTGCTTTGATGCCTATCTCTGAGCGAGCCGGTACAATAAAGGTGGGGGAGCCTTCTATTGATGGCAGCGTCCGCTATATCATCGTTCTCGAAGTCGCTGGCGAGAAGCTGAAGACCGATACGATGGATCTTAAAAAGGGCGTCGACTACAATTGGAGCGTCGCGAAAAGGGATGGGACGATCACGTTCGCTGTCTTTGAAGGGGGCGAGAAGAAATGGTCGCTGGCTGCTTCTGAAAATGATGTAAAGGCCTTTGGGGTCGGCGCATTCACTCGATTTGAGAAGCAGAAAACGGAAATCGATTTCTCTATCGACAATTGAGAAAGCAACACGCTGCCGCATGCCTCCCCGCCCGACCTACCGACGGAAGAGCTTCTGGCTCGGGCTCTTCATCATAGTCTCCCTCGGCTGGGCATCGATCCGATCCTTCGAACGTCTCTCGGTATTGGAGGTGCGTACTCCGGATCACGGACGGTTCTTTATCGCCCTATTCAACGGCCAAGCCGCACTTTCTCGCAACCCCTTCTACCTCGGCTCATGGGACTTCCGGATAGTGGACCAGCGCAGCGCCGACGATCGATTCCTTGAGGACTCATGGCGACAACTCCCCGCCACCGATAACACCATCGTCATCTCCCACGGCTACATCATCCTCGCTTTCCTCCTCCCGTGGGCCGCCTTCCTCGTGTGGCGCTGGCGGAGGATGAGACGGCTTGGCGCGAATAGAAGAGGTCCTTGAGCATCGGATCGTCAATGTTCGTCAGCCGCTGCTCAGGATAGGCGTCGAGCCCCACGGAGAGCAGCTCCCTCGCGCGCACTGTCGCCCGCAATCAGGGAGCAAAGAAAAGCCCCAGCGGCGTACACCGTTGGGGCGATTCAATCACAAAAGATGGTGATCGAGGGGGATTGTCCTGCGGACCATGCCAGTTTGCGGCTGCGCCGATGAAGGATGGTCGCGAAGCTCCCGCTGCATTCAATCCCCTAAAGGCATTCTCGCTTCGCTCCCGGCGTTGACCCTACGGGTCTTTGCCAACTCGCTGCGCTCCAGAGGGAGGCCCCTATCGCTCCCGCTGCAATCTCATATCCCCCAAGGCAGGTTCGCTGCGCTCACGACGCTTCTCATTGCGTTCCCCCCGCGCTCGAGGGGGGATTGTCCTGCGGACCATGCGGCTAGCGGCTGCGCCGATGAATGGAGGTCGCGAAGCTCCTTCTGCATTCAAACCCCCAAAGGCATTCTCGCTTCGCTCGAAAAGGTTTCTCATCCCCCCTCTTGCCGTTGGGAGCAAAGAAGAGCCCCGGCGGTTTTAACCGACGGGGCGATTCAATCTTGAAAGATGGTGCTCGAGGGGGGACTCGAACCCCCACGGATTACTCCACTAGATCCTTAGTCTAGCGCGTCTACCAATTCCGCCACCCGAGCACTTCGTGATTGGTGGGCCGCGGATTTATGGGGGCGACCCCGGGTTTGCAAGAGAATCTTTACCAAAATTCGATTTCCTTCCGGGCATGCTTCCCGCTTCCATGGGATCACTTCCTCAAACGCCTATTGTCCCCAGTCTCATGGATGCCATTCGAGCCGATTCGATCGTCAAACAGTTCGGCAATGTCAGGGCCCTCGACGGGGTGACCGTGGAAGTCGCAGCGGGGGAGCTTTTCTTCCTGCTGGGTGCTTCCGGCTGCGGGAAAACCACGCTGCTGCGCTGCATCGCGGGGCTGGAGACCCCGACGTCCGGGACGATTTCCTTTGGCGACAAGGACGTGACCAAGCTGCCGCCCCACAAGCGCGAGGCGGCGATGGTCTTCCAGAGCTACGCGCTGTGGCCGCACCTGAGCGTGGAAAAGAACGTCTCCTTCGGCCTGGAGGAGCGGAAGATCGACAAGGCGGAGATCAAGAAGCGCGTCGGCGAGGCGCTGGAGCTGGTCCACCTCGCCGGGATGGGCGAGCGGGGGATCGACCAGCTTTCCGGTGGCCAGCAGCAACGCGTCGCTCTCGCCCGTGCGCTGGTGGTGCGGCCGAAGTGCCTGCTGCTGGATGAACCGCTTTCGAATCTGGACGCCAAGCTGCGGATCGAGATGCGCCGGGAGATCCGGCGGATCGTGAAGGAAGGAGGCCTGACCGGCGTTTACGTCACTCACGACCAGGAGGAGGCGCTTTCCATGGCTGACCGCATGGCGGTGCTCAACCGCGGGCGCATCGAGCAGCTCGGCACAGCTGAAGAGGTCTATCGAAACCCGCACACGGCGTTCGTGTCTGGATTCATCGGCGAGACGAATCTGCTCAAGGGCCGCGTGGTCGAGGTTCGCGCCGAATTCGCGATGGTGGAAACCCCGGCGGGCCCCTTGGTCGGTCGAGTGACGAAGCCTGACTGGCAGCCTACCGGTGGCGAAGAGGTGATCATTTCCATTCGTCCGGAAGCGTGGCGGGTCGAGGCCGACAGCAGCGAAAATGGTGTGATGGGAAAAATCATCGAACGATCCTATCTGGGTCAGCGCATCCAGTATGTCGTCGAGACGGCGGCCGGTCCCCAGCAGGTGGTCGAGCTGAATCCTCTGGTGGTGCGCGATCCGGGTGAGACGCCGGTGAAATTGACCGCCCGCCATGGCGATGTGGCCGTGCTGCAAGCCTAACAACCTGATCGCATGCGCCGCTTCCTGCCCATCCTGCTGCTGCTGGTCGCGGTGATTGCCGCGCCGATCTTGCTGCGGCGGGATTCGGATCTGGCGGAGGCGGGTCACGGCGATGACCGGCTGGTGATCATCACGCCGCACAATGAGACAATCCGTTCGGAATTCGGCGAGGCCTTCGCGAAGCATTGGAAGCAAAAGACCGGCCGCTCATTGAACATCGATTGGCGGATTCCCGGTGGCACTTCGGACATCACCCGCGTACTCGACAGCTCCTTCAAGGCGGCTGACGAAATCAAGAAGCCCGGTGTGGGCATCGATCTCTTCTTTGGCGGCGGCGAGCCGGACTTCGCCGGCCAGCTTGCCAAGGGGCGCTTCATCGAACTGACGGTTTTCAAGGAGCATCCGGAGTGGTTCGCCGAAGATGTCATTCCGCAGCACTTCACCGGCGAGACCTTTTACGAGGCGCATCACAAGTGGGTCGGCACCTGCCTCTCGCAGATGGGCATTTGCTACAATCGCGAATCGGTGAAGCGGCTCGGCATGCCGGCGCTGCGAAAGTGGGATGACCTCGGCGATCCCGCCTTGGCCGGCTACGTGGCCTTGGCGGATCCCACGAAGAGCAGCTCGGTCGGCCGGGCCTTCGAGATGATGATCCAGGAAAAGATGCAGCAGGTCATCCGCGAGAAGGGCGACACCCCGGAAGCCAGGGAGGAAGGCTGGAAGCGCGGGCTGAATCAGCTGCAGGCGATGGCTGCGAACGCCCGCTACTTCACCGACTCCGCGAGCAAGGTGCCGCATGACGTCGCGCAGGGCGATGCCGCGGCGGGAACCTGCATCGATTTCTACGGCCGGTCCTTTGAGGAAAAGCTCTCGAAGCACGGGCATGAGTCGCGGCTGGTATGGACCGCTCCTCTCGGCGGCACCTCGATCAGCGTGGATCCCATTGCGATCTTCCGCGGCGCGCCGAACGAAGCGATCGCGCAGGAGTTCGTCACCTTCGTGCTGAGCAAGGAAGGCCAGCTCCTCTGGAACGTGAAGGCCGGGCTGCCCGGTGGTCCGCGCGACACGTCGCCACGGCGCTTGCCAGTTAGGCGCGACCTTTACTCAACGGAAAATTTGTCACGCTTCGCCGATCCGGACGCGCTGCCCTACGAGCGCAGTGGCGGCTTCGAATACAAGCGCGAGCTGACGGGCGGCACCTTCAAGGCGCTCACCCAGATCTTCCGCGCCATGGCCATCGATCCCCACGAGGAGATGAAGGAGGCCTGGCTGCTGATGCGGGACAACATGGGGGGCCAGTCGTTAAAGGAGACTGAGGCGGGCAAGGTCTTCTATGATACGTCTCATCTTTCCTACCGACGGCTGATGGAAGAGATCGTGCCCCTCATTAACAAGAAGGACCCGCTGGCAACCATGCGTGCGATGTCGACGATTTCCGCCCAATTCCGGGCGAACTATGAGAGGGCGGCGATGCTCGCGGAGAAAGGAGGCGCGCCATGAACCGCGGAGCCGCCATCACCGTGACTGCGATCGTCACAGCGCTCTTCGCGGTGTTCTTCCTCTATCCAGCGTTCTCGGTCATCGGCGAAGCCTTCCGCACGCCGGGCGGCGGCTTCACCTTGGATTTCATCGGCGATATTTTCCGCAGCCCGATCTATCGCGAGGGACTGTGGAATGCGCTCGCATTGGGTGTGGTGAGCACTCTTGCGACCTTCCTGATCGCGTTTCCGTTGTCGCTGCTTTCCTACCGCTATGACTTCGTTGGGCGCGGGCTGTTAGGTATCTTGATTTTGATCCCGCTGGTGCTGCCGCCGTTCGTCGGTGCGATCGGCATCCGGCACATGCTCGGCGTGGAGGGATCGCTGAATGCGTTTCTAACAGAGATCGGCCTGATGAATCCGCAGGCTCCGGTCGATTGGCTGGCGAAGGGCCGCTTCTGGGGGATCGTGGCGATGAATGCGCTGCACCTCTATCCGATCCTCTACATGAACATCACCGCGGCGCTGTCGAATCTCGACCCCGCGATGGAGCAGGCGGCGGAAAACCTGGGCTGTCCGCCAGCGCGGCGGCTGTGGCGGATCACGCTGCCGCTGGCGATGCCGGGCATCTTTGCCGGCTCCGCGATCGTCTTCGTGTGGGCATTCACGGAGCTGGGCGTGCCGCTGGTGTTCGACTTCACACGGGTCGCGCCGGTGCAGGTCTTCGATGGTATCAAGGACCTTTCCGGCAATCCGGCTCCGTATGCACTGGTGGCGGTCATCCTCGTGATCTCCGCGCTGGTCTTCGGCATCACCAAGGCGCTGTTCGGTCGTC
>Ga0307406_10001414_pt1 | contig 13327 bp, 11 predicted proteins | sample 322Cmetagenome_3_FD_203706 | JGI IMG/M metagenome (GOLD analysis project Ga0307406, IMG submission 203706) | Maize rhizosphere microbial communities from greenhouse at UC Davis, California, United States - 322HYB-C-2 | ecosystem: Host-associated > Plants > Roots > Rhizosphere > Soil | place... | reverse complement strand
CGACGGGGAGCTGGAGCCGTCGAGCCATGACGCGACCGCCGCCCGCGAGCTGAGCGGCGCGCGCCCGACCGCGACGGCGGCCGGCGCGGCCGAGACCGTCGTGCTCGTCTGGTTCACGACCGACAGGGCGACACGCAGATCGCCGCCGGGCGCGACGACGCCGTCGTCCTCCGCGGCCACCCGGAAGGACAGCGCCGAGGGCACCTCCGGCGCCGCCGCCTGCGCCGACGACGCCGAGACGCCGACGGTCAGGAGGGTCAGGACGGCGGCGACCGCGGCCGCTGCTCCGGCCCGGGCGATGGCCCGGAGCGCGGACCGGCGTCGGGTCCCCTGTGCAACGCCCTGCGCAGTCCGCGGGGGATTCGCAGTCCGCGGGGGATTCGCAGTCCGCGGGGGATTCGTCTGCGGATTCGTGCCGGGCAGGCTCGTGAGACGAGCGCCGTGCGCCGCGGAGGCAGAGGGTGTCATGGTCATGGCAGAGAGGTGTGCGATCCATGACCGCACGACTGGAGGCATTCTATGGTTCCGGCCCTGCGTTCCTCCTGAGACCGGCCGATGCTGGGGTTGAATGGATGCCGTGACCGCTGCGACCCCCGAGCCCCATCCCGACGCGGATCGGTGCGCGGCCCTCCGCTCCGACCTGAGCGCGGCCGGATACACCGCCGACGCGGTGCGCAGCAGCTGGGGTCCGCTCGCGGACGAGGCCGTCGGCCACGGCCTGACCGGACCGGCGCTCGCCGCTCTCGCCCGGCGACCGGCCGATGACGCCGTCGCGGTGCTCGCGCGGCTCCTCTTCCTCGGGGTGCCGACCGAGGTCGATGCCGTCGAGTCGGCGCTGCCGGCGTGCGGAGTGGCCGGGATGGTCGCGCTGCGCCTGGCCACCGTCGAGGAGGGCCTCGTCGTCCCGGCAGCGCTCGTGCGCCCCCAGGACGTCGCCGACGAAGCGGGCACCGGCCACTGGTGGATCGCGAGCGACCTCGACGAGGCGGCGCTCTCGGCGCGGACGGGCGGGGTGCTCCCGACGGACCACGTGCTCGGAGTGGGCGGCGCCTCGCTCACCCTGGCCGGGCTTCAGCTGCCCGCGCCCGTCGGGCGGGTGCTCGACGTCGGCACCGGGTGCGGCATCCAGGCGCTGCGGGCACGCCACTACGCCGAGCGGGTCGTCGCGACCGACGTGTCGTCGCGGGCGCTGCGGTTCACCGAGCTCAACGCGCTCCTCAACGGCGTGACCGGCATCGAGACCCGCCACGGCAGCCTGTTCGAGCCGGTCGCGGGGGAGCAGTTCGAGAGGGTCGTGTCGAACCCGCCGTTCGTCATCACGCCGCGCAGCGCCGACGTGCCGGAGTACGAGTACCGCGACGCCGGCTACGCGGGCGATGCGCTGATCGAGGCGTTCGTCTCGCAGGTCGGCACCGTGCTGGCACCGGGCGGCGTCGCCCAGCTGCTCGGCAACTGGGAGTACCGCACCGGCGACGAGGGCGACGGCCTCCGCCGGGTGCGCGCCTGGGTCGACTCCTCTCCCGTGCCGCTCGACGCGTGGGTGATCGAACGCGAGCGGCTGGATCCCCTCGCGTACGCGGAGCTGTGGGTGCGCGACGGCGGCACCGTGCCCGGCACCCCCGAGCACGCCCGGATGGTGCAGGCCTGGCTCGAGGACTTCGCGGCGCGCGACGTGACCGCGATCGGCTTCGGATACCTGCTGCTGCACCGGCCGCCGTCGAGCGGCACCGGCACCCCGACCCTCGCCCGGTACGAGCGCTCGCCCCAGCCGGTCGGCGGCGCGCTCGGTCCCCATCTGCTCGCGGCGATCACCGCCTGGCAGCGCCTCTCGCAGCTCGACGACGCCGCGCTCGCCGCCGCGGTCCTCACCGTCGCGGGCGACGTCACCGAGGCCCGCCACCACGTGCCGGGTGCCGAGAGCCCGAGCGTCATCGAACTGCGTCAGGGCGGGGGTCTCGGACGCACGGTGGAGGTCGATCCGGCCCTGGCCGCGCTCGTCGGGGCGTGCGACGGCGACCTCGCCGTGGGGGTCCTCATCGCCGCGATCGCCGAGCTGCTCGAGGTGGACGGCGCCGACCTCGCCGCCGACCTGCTGCCGCGCGTGCGCGAACTCGTCTTCACGGGCTTCCTCGCCTTCGCCTGACCGGGCTCCCCGGCGGCCGATCGGTAGGCTCGACGCATGCTCAACATGGCCGAAGGCCTCGCCCGGATCGCCGCGCTCGCCGCGTCGCCGGTGACCGCGACACTCGGCGAGGCGTTCGCCGCGGCCGGTTTCGAGCTGGCGCTCGTCGGCGGACCGGTGCGCGACGCGCTCCTCGGGCGCACCACGCACGACCTCGACTACACGACGGACGCGCGCCCCGACGACATCCTCCGGATCGTGAAGCCGATCGCGTCGGCGACGTGGGACGTCGGGCGCGAGTTCGGCACGATCGGCGCGAAGATCCGCGACACCGCCACCGGGCACGCCGAGCAGGTGGAGATCACCACCTACCGCGCCGACAGCTACGACGGCGTGACCCGCAAGCCCACCGTCGAGTTCGGCGACACGCTCGAGCAGGACCTCGTGCGCCGCGACTTCACCGTGAACGCGATGGCGCTGCGGATCCCCGGGCACAGGTCCGCAGGTCCCACCCTCGTCGACCCGACCGGCGGCGTGGAGGACCTGGTCGCCGGGATCCTCCGCACCCCCAGCGATCCGCAGGTGAGCTTCGGCGACGACCCGCTGCGGATGCTGCGCGCCGCCCGCTTCGCCGCCCAGCTCGGGTTCACGGTCGCTCCGCAGACCCTCGAGGCGATGGCGCGGCTGCGCGACACGCTGCGCATCGTCAGCGCCGAGCGCATCCAGGGCGAGCTCGTGAAGCTCCTGCAGACGGACGACCCCGTCCGCGGCATCCGTCTCCTCGTCGAGACCGGGCTCGCCGGTGAGTTCCTCCCCGAGGTCCCCGCGCTGCAGCTCGAGGTCGACGAGCACCACCATCACAAGGACGTGTATGAGCACTCGCTGACGGTGCTGCGGCAGGCGATCGCGCTGGAGCGCGCCCGGCACCCGGGCGCCGAGCCCGACGTGCCGCTGCGGCTCGCCGCGCTCCTCCACGACATCGGCAAGCCGGCGACCCGCCGGCTGGAACCGGGCGGCGGCGTGAGCTTCCACCACCACGACGCGAAGGGGGCGCGGCTGGCCCGCAAGCGGCTGCTCGCGCTGCGCTTCGACGCGGCGACGATCACGTCGGTCACGCAGCTGATCGAGCAGCACCTGCGGTTCTTCGGCTACTCGGAGGGCGCCTGGACCGACTCGGCCGTGCGCCGCTACGTCCGCGACGCCGGGGCGGAGCTCGGGCGCCTCCACATCCTCACGCGCGCCGACGTCACCACCCGCAACAAGCGGAAGGCGGCGACCCTGCGCGCCGCGTACGACGACATCGAGCGCCGCATCGCGGAGCTGGCCGCCCAGGAGGAGCTCGACGCGATGCGACCCGAGCTCGACGGCAACCGCATCCAGGAGGTCCTGGGGCTCCGGCCCGGCCCCGAGGTCGGCGCCGCCTACCGGTTCCTGCTCGACCTCCGTCTCGACGAGGGCATCGTCGGCCCCGAGGTCGCCGAGGAGCGCCTGCGCGAATGGTGGGCCGCGCGCGGCTGACCGGGTTCCTCCCGCGGTCCGGGGATCCCTGCCCGCCGCGCGGCCTTGCGACCTACACTGGGGGACACTCGCCGTCGAGCTCCTCCCCCGCCGGCGAAGCCGTCCCTCACCGGAAGGGAGCGCCGTGCCCTCGTCGTGGTCGTCACGGCGCGAGGTCTCACCCGAGACGTCGCGTCTGCTGATCGAGCGCGCGCACGAGGAGCTCGTCGTCGGCAATGTCGCCGATCCCCGCCTCGCCGACGTGCGCCCGCTGGTGCGGGACTCCTGGCGGCGCTCGCTCGCACACCTCGTGGGCGCCGAGGGCGCCCCGCCGGTCGATCTCACGGCAGAGGAGCTCGAGGCGTATCGCAGCGCGCATCCGCTGGCCGGGGCGATGGACATGGTCCGGGCCCTGCTCGCCCCGGATTCGGACTCGGGCGTGATCGTGGCCGTCGGGGACGCCGCGGGGCGGCTGCTCTGGATCGAAGGCGACCGACACGTCCGATCCCTCACCGGCGGCATGGGATTCGTCGAGGGCGCCAACTGGTCGGAGCAGGCCGTCGGCACCTCGGCGCCCGGCACCGCCCTCGCCCTCGATCGCTCCGTCCAGATCCACGGCGCGGAGCACTACAACCGGCTGGTGCAGCCGTGGTCGTGCACGGCTGCACCACTGCACGACCCCGAGACTCGCCGCGTCGTCGGCCTCATCGACGTCACCGGCGGCACCGACGCGGTGACCCCGCAAGCCCAGCTGCTCGTCGATGCGACGGCGCGAGCGATCGAGAGCGAGCTCCTCGTCGCGCGACTGCGGGCGCGGTCCGCCGCCGCGCCGGTGCCCACCCGTCGTGGCGCGGTGCGGGCGCCCGAGCGCAACGTGCTGCGCGTGCTCGGACGGGACCGGGCCCTGCTGGAGGTCTCCGGCGCCTCGGGCGAGTCGATCACCGAGCTGTCGGGCCGCCACGCCGAGATCCTCCTGATGCTCGCCGTCCACCGACAGGGGCTGTCATCCGAGCGCCTTGCCGAGCTCGTCTACGGGGAGGGCGGTGAGGCGACGCTCCGCCCGGAGCTGGTGCGCCTGCGCAAGGTGCTCGAGCGCACCGCCCCGCACCTGGTCCCCGCCTCCCGCCCGTACCGGCTGCCGGCCGATGTCGAAACCGACGCCCACCAGGTGATCTCGCTCCTGGATCGCGGCGCGCACCGGGTCGCGCTCGCCGCCTATCGAGGCCGCGTGCTCCCCGACTCCTTCGCGCCCGGCGTGGAGGAGTTCCGTGAGACGGTGCGCCTCGCGCTGCGTGAGGCGCTGCTGGCGGAGGCCTCGGTCGACGTGCTGCTCGCCTACGCCGACACCGACGACGGCGCCCACGACGCCGAGGTGCTGCGACTCGCGCTCAGCATGCTGCCGGCCCGCTCCCCCAAGCGCGCCGGGCTCGTCGCGCGGCTCGAGCGCCTGGACGACGGGACCCTCCGGAACGTCTGAGCCGGGCGGGCCCTCCGGCTGGCAGGATGGGCGCAGACGGAGGGACCGACATGACCGACGAGCACCCCACCCCCGCGCTCACCGCTCTGGCCGAGGCGCACGGTGTCGCCACCGCGTACTGGTCCTTCTTCGGCGACCGGGTCACGGTCCCCGCGCAGACCCTCCGCACGGTGCTGCGCGCGATGGGCGTCGACCCGCAGACCGACGCCGAGGTGGAGGCCGCCCTGACCGACGTCGACGAGGGCCCGTGGCGCGACCTGCTGCCGCCGTCGCTCGTGACGCGCCCCGGTGCCCGCGCGCTGCTGCTGCACGTCGCCGACGGGCACGACGTCTCGGCGGCCGTCGCGCTGGAGGACGGCGGGTGGCGCGATCTTCCCATCCCCGCGCAGCGCCCGGCGGCGCGGCTGGTCGGCGGCGTGCTCACGTGGCGGGTGGAGGTCCCCCTGCCGGGCGACCTTCCGCTCGGCTGGCACACCGTGAATGCGTGGCAGCGTCCGTTCGGCGGCGGAGACCCGGATCGGACGGCGTCCGCGCCGCTCGTCATCACCCCCGAACGGCTGCCCGATCCGCCGACCCGTCCGGGCCGGGATCGCGGGTGGGGCCTGATGGCGCAGATCTACTCGGTGCGCTCCCGGGCCTCCTGGGGCATGGGCGACTTCGCCGACCTGGGTGACCTGGCCGCCGTCGCCGGGTCCGAGGGGGCCGATTTCCTCCTCGTCAACCCGCTCCATGCGGCCGAGGTCACGAGCCCCATCGAGCCCTCGCCCTATCTGCCCGCCACCCGCCGTTTCCTCGCCCCGCTGTACGTGCGGCCGGAGGACATCCGGGAGACCGCCTACCTGGGCCCGGCCGGGCGCGCCGCGATCGAGGCGGCGCGTGCCGCCGTCGCGCCCGACGACGATGACGCGGACCGCATCGACCGCGATGCGGTCTGGACGGCCAAGCGCACCGCGTTGGAGGCGATCTTCGCCGTTCCGCGATCGCCCGGGCGGGAGGCCGAGCTCGCGGCGTTCGCCGCGGCGGGCGGACAGCCCCTGCAGGACTTCGCGCTGTGGTGCGCGCTCGAGGAGCACTTCGCGGCCGCCGACCGCCCCGACGAGGCGTGGGACATCCGCTCCGCGCTGGTCGCGCAGCTGCGGACCGCGCTCGCCGACCGGGTGGCGTTCCACGTGTGGCTGCAGTGGATCGCCGACGGACAGGCGCGCGATGCGCAGGCGGCGGCCACGGCATCCGGCATGGCGATCGGGGTCATGCACGACCTGGCGGTCGGCGTGCACACGAAGGGCTCGGACGCCTGGTCGCTCCACGACATGTACGCGCCGGGGATCACCGTGGGCGCGCCGCCGGACATGTACAACCAGCAGGGCCAGAACTGGAACCAGCCGCCGTGGCTCCCGGACGCCCTCGCCCGCGCCGGCTACGCGCCGCTGCGCGACATGATCCGCACGCTCCTGCGTCACGCCGGGGCGCTGCGCATCGACCACGTCATCGGACTGTTCCGGCTGTGGTGGATCCCGGCCGGGTTCGGCGCCGATGCCGGCACCTATGTGCGCTACGACCACGAGGCGATGATCGGCGTGCTGGCCCTCGAAGCGCACCGCGCCGGGGCCGTGCTGATCGGCGAGGACCTCGGCAACGTCGAACCGTGGGTGCGCGACTACCTCTCCGCGCGCGGCATCCTCGGCACGAGCGTGCTGTGGTTCGAGCGCGAGGGCGAGGGGTTCCGGCCGCCGGAGCACTACCGGAGGTCGCTGCTGGCCACCGTGAACACGCACGACCTGCCGCCGACGGCGGGCTATCTCGCCGACGAGCACGTCGCGCTGCGGGCACGGCTGGGACTGCTGACCCGGCCGGTGGCGGACGAGCTCGCCGACGCCGCACAGGAGCGCTCCGCGATGCTCGCCCTGCTGCGCGAGCGGGGCCTGCTCGGTGAGACGCCGACGGAGCAGGAGGTGATCGAGGCGCTGAACGTGCTGATCACCGCGTCGCCCTCGCTGCTCCTGGGCGTCGCGCTCGTCGATGCCGTCGGCGAGCGCCGCGTGCAGAACCAGCCGGGCACCGACAAGGAGTACCCCAACTGGCAGGTGCCGCTCGCGGACTCCGCCGGCCGGGCGGTGCTCCTGGACGACCTCGCGGCGAACCCGCGGTTCACCTCACTGCTCGCGGCGGTCGACCGCGCCCTGTAGCGGTCGCCGCGTTTCGTCTCGGTCGCTGCGCTCCCTCGCTCGACGACCGAAACGCGGCGCAACGGGATGCAACGTTGCGCGCCCTAGCGTCGTCGGCATCCGAACGCGGCGCAGCTGCCGCGACTCATGCCGTCGAAGGAGACAACATGACCATCGTCGAAGAGGGCGTCTCGAGCGTCTACGCCGCCCCCGGCCAGCGCGGCTCCGTCGCCGAGTACCGCGCACGGTACGGCCACTACATCGGCGGCGAGTTCGTCGAGCCGATCAAGGGCGGGTACTTCGAGAACATCACCCCCGTGACCGGCAAGCCGTTCACCGAGGTCGGGCGCGGCACCGTAGAGGACATCGACCGCGCCGTCGACGTCGCCTGGAAGGCGTTCGAGTCGTGGAAGCGGACGACGCCCGCCGAGCGCGCGGTGATCCTGAACAAGATCGCCGACCGCATGGAGCAGAACCTCGAGAAGATCGCGGTCGCCGAGACGTGGGAGAACGGCAAGCCCGTGCGCGAGACCCTCGCCGCCGACATCCCGCTGGCCGTCGACCACTTCCGCTACTTCGCGGGCGTGCTGCGTGCGCAGGAGGGCAGCCTCAGCCAGATCGACGAGGACACCGTGGCGTACCACTTCCACGAGCCGCTGGGCGTCGTGGGGCAGATCATCCCCTGGAACTTCCCGATCCTCATGGCCACCTGGAAGCTCGCCCCCGCGCTCGCCGCCGGCAACTGCGTCGTGCTGAAGCCGGCCGAGCAGACCCCGGCGTCGATCCTGTTCCTGTTCGAGATCATCGGCGACCTCCTGCCGGCCGGCGTCGTCAACATCGTCAACGGCTTCGGGATCGAGGCGGGCGCGCCCCTCGCCCAGCACAAGCGCATCCGCAAGGTGGCGTTCACGGGTGAGACGACGACGGGCCGCCTCATCATGCAGTACGCGTCGCAGAACCTCATCCCGGTGACGCTCGAGCTCGGCGGCAAGAGCGCGAACGTGTTCTTCGAGGACGTCGCCCGCGACAAGGACGCCTACTACGACAAGGCGCTGGAGGGCTTCACGTTCTTCGCCCTCAACCAGGGCGAGGTCTGCACCTGCCCGTCCCGTGCGCTCATCCAGCGCTCGATCTACGACGGCTTCCTCGCCGACGGGCTCGACCGCGTCTCGAAGATCGTGCAGGGGAACCCGCTCGATCCGGCGACCATGATCGGCGCGCAGGCCTCGAACGACCAGCTCGAGAAGATCCTGTCCTACATCGACATCGGCAAGGCCGGCGGCGCGAAGCTGCTGGCCGGCGGCGAGCGGGTCGACCTCGGCGGCGAGCTGAGCGGCGGCTACTACGTCGCTCCGACCGTGTTCGAGGGCACCAACGACATGCGCATCTTCCAGGAGGAGATCTTCGGACCGGTCGTGTCGGTCACGAGCTTCGACGACTTCGACGACGCGCTCTCGATCGCCAACGACACCCTCTACGGTCTGGGCGCGGGCGTGTGGAGCCGCTCGGCCGACACGATGTACCGCGCCGGGCGCGGGATCGAGGCCGGCCGGGTGTGGACGAACACGTACCACCAGTACCCGGCCCACGCCGCGTTCGGCGGGTACAAGCAGTCGGGCATCGGTCGCGAGAACCACCTGAAGATGCTGGACCACTACCAGCAGACGAAGAACCTGCTGGTCTCGTACGCCGAAGGGGCGATGGGCTTCTTCTGAGTTCCCGCCGCTTCGTCTGCGTTTCGTCTTGTCGCGGTCCCTGAGCTTGTCGAAGGGTCGCTCCTCGCTCAACGACCGGGCGTCCCCCACCCGGTCGTTGAGCGAGCGCAGCGAGACGAAACGCAGAGACGGAACGCAGACGCCGAACGCGGACTCCGAGAAAGGACCCGTCATGACCACCACCGACCGGTTCACGCGGGTCGACGTGACGGATGCGGCGGCATCCCTCCTCCGGCAGCTCACCCTGCAGCACGGCCCGCTGATGTTCCACCAGTCCGGCGGGTGCTGCGACGGCAGCGCACCGATGTGCTACCCCGTCGGCATGTTCCTGACGGGCCCGAGCGACGTGAAGCTCGGCGAGCTGGACGTCGGGCTCGACGACGCCGTCGAGGTCTTCATCTCCGAGGCGCAGTTCGAGTACTGGAAGTACACGCACCTCACGATCGACGTCGTGCCCGGCCGCGGAGCGGGGTTCAGCGTGGAAGGACCCACGGGCATGCGGTTCATCATCCGGTCCCGGATGCTGACCGAGACCGAGGCGGAGCACTTCGGACTCGGACCCGGGCGCGTCAGCGGCCGGTGATCCCGCCGAGGAGAAGCCCGAGGAGGCCGCTCTGCATGAGCAGCCAGATGCCGACGAAGACCGAGACCACGACGATCGCGCCCCACGGCACACCGCGCTTGAGCCGCCGACCCTGGGGTGCGACGCCCGGCGGAGGTCGGAGCATCGCGGTCGGCGCCGCGAACGGCAGCGCGGTTCCGGTCGCGGGGGCGGCGACGTCGCGGGGCGCGCTGCCCGGCAGCGCGGAAGGCATGCCGCCGGCCAGCCGGTCGTCCCGCCACCGCTCCCACTGGGCGAACTTGTCGAGGAAGGCCCCGACTACCGAGAACAGCCACGCCCAGGTGCGGGGGTCGAGCGTGGAGAACTGCCGCTTGGCGTAGAGGAACATCCAGTCGTCGACGATCTCGACATCGAGGGCGGCCGCGTGGTCGATGAAGCGGCCCATGATGTCGGGCGTGAAGAGGTAGAGCGCGTCGGCCTCGTACCCGGTCGGGCAGTAGAGCGCGAAGTGCTTGTCGAAGTCGCCTTCGAGGCTCAGCCGCTGATCGCGGTCGAAGGATGCCGGCAGGTTCGACCCGAACAGCGCGTTGTTGCTCGTGGCGTCCAGCACGATGTGCGGGAGCGGGGTGGACAGCTTCACCGCGACGTAGCCCCAGTGGTGGGTGGTGCGGTTCTTCCCCGAGCCGGTCGTGTACTGGTAGTTGCCGAACTCGACGAACCGCGGCCGGTCTCCTCGCACCACATCGGTGGACTTCCGGGCGCTCCCCTGTCCGAAGACCATCCCGGGGAGCGGGGGGTTGTCCGACACCGGATGCCACGTCATCCCGTTCGCGCGGGCGAAGCGGTCGAGCCGGTACCACCGCTCGGCGCCGCTGCCGTTCAGCAGTCGCCAGGCGCCGAATCCGATCCCGACGAGCACCACCACGACGAATATCAGCGGCACGACGGCGAAGACGCCCGCGCCCGTACCGCCGATGCCCGGGCTGGAGAGCATCGCGATCATGCCTCCGACGATCCCGACGAACACGCTCCCGAACATGAACAGGAAGATCGCGCCGATCACGACCCCGATCACGATGCCGGTCGCGCCCAGCCCGGCGGGGGCGCGGCCGGTGCGGCGCAGCTCCTTCACGTAGGCGCGGGCGGTCGCCCGGTCCACCGGCTCCACCAGCGGACGGGCGTCGAAGGGCAGCGGCGCGGTCATCGGTTCACCTCGTCGGCGTCGAAGGCGAGTGAGGCGCCGGCGGGGATCTCGAGCACGTCCGAACGCGCGTCGGCCGTCAGTGCGGCGATGAGCTCCGGGGAGCCGCCGATGATCGTGGTGTCGTAGTCGACCTCGCTGACCGACACCCACGCGCGATCGGCCGGCCACACGATGCTCGGGCTCTGCGCGCTCGGCGGGAACCCGTGCTCCTCCGAGATCCGATCCCGCCACGGGACGTGGAACTCCCAGTCGGGCGACGCCAGCGCGGTGAGGTCGCCGCGGAAGAGGACGTGGCTGCGGCCGGGGAGCTCGAGGCGCGGGCCCTCCGACACGGTGCGGTCGAGAATGCCCTCCTGCCACGTCTGCCGCCGGAAGACGTTGTTGAAGCGATCGGTGAACGAGCGACCCAGCATGGCGTTGTGCCGGTCGAGCTCGGGGTCGCCGTCGCCGATCTGGAGGAAGGTGCGCGACGGCGAGGTGCCCAGGTGTCCGACGAGGCCGCCGTAGCCCTCCCAGAGCGCGGCGTAGCCGTCGGCCGGCGTCGTGGTGTGACGCACGAGCAGTGCGAGCAGTGCGGCGGACAGGTCCGCCGGCATCCCGCCCTCCTCGGGGTCGTGGTACCGCCATCCCGCCGCGTCGCGCGGATCGTTCTCGCGATGGGCGTACCTGTCGATCCCGACGATGCTCCCCCACTGTGCGAGCGGGTGCATCGTCGCGCCCATCGCGGCCGCCGTCGTCGCCCAGTCCACCCGTTCGTCGTGGATCTCGAGGTCGGGATGAGCGGCGTGGAAGGCGTCCCACGCTCGGTGGTCCGAGTAGGGCTCGGGCGGCCACTCCGCGCCGACGGGCCGGTCGCGGACGGCCGGGTGGAAGACGCGGGCATACGCGGGGAAGCCGCGCGGGACCACGCCGTGCATGGTGCCGTCCCAGGCCTCCACGTCGTCGAGCCGCTCGCGCAGCCAGTCGCCGGCCGAGACGTCCGCAGTCCACTCCATGCCGCCACGCTACCGGCGACCGCGCCGATTGGGCCGCTGACCTGGCGTCGGCTAGACTGTTGTGGTTGTCCGGCTGCACCCCTGTGTGCGGAAGTCCGCGACACGTGCATCAACCCTCCTGATGCCGGGAACCGCCCGGTATCCGTTCTAGTCCGAAGGAGGTGGGTTAGTGACGCACACGCACCAGTACGAACTCATGGTCATCCTTGACCCCGAGGTCGACGAGCGCCAGGTCGCTCCCAAGCTCGACGGTTTCCTGAAGGTCATCACCGCAGATGGTGGCTCGATCGACAACGTCGACGTGTGGGGCAAGCGCCGTCTCGCGTACGAGATCCAGAAGAAGAACGAGGGCATCTACGCCGTCGTCAACTTCACCGCCACCAGCGCCGCCACGCAGGAGCTCGACCGTCAGCTGAAGCTGAACGAGCAGATCATGCGCACCAAGGTCCTCCGTGCCGAGGAGGCGATCGCTCAGGTCGCCGCCGAGAAGGAGCGCGCCGAGGCCAAGGCCGCCCGCAAGGCTGCGAAGGCGTAACGACGATGGCCGGCGAGACCGTCATCACCGTCGTGGGCAACCTCACGGCAGACCCCGAGCTGCGCTACACGCAGAACGGCCTGCCCGTCGCGAACTTCACGATCGCGTCGACTCCGCGCAACTTCGACCGTCAGGCGAACGAGTGGAAGGACGGCGAAGCGCTGTTCCTCCGCGCGTCGGTCTGGCGTGAGTTCGCCGAGCACGTGGCCGGTTCGCTCACCAAGGGCATGCGGGTCATCGCGACCGGCCGTCTGAAGCAGCGCTCCTACCAGGACCGCGAGGGCAACAACCGCACGGCGATCGAGCTGGAGGTCGACGAGATCGGCCCCTCGCTGCGCTACGCGACCGCCCAGGTCACCCGCGCCGCCTCCGGCGGTGGCGGTGGTGGCCAGTCGCGTCCCCAGGTCCAGCAGGAAGAGCCGTGGGCGACCCCCGGCTCGGCTGCCCCGGACGCGTGGAGCGCTCCCGGCGCCGGCTACGGCGACGACACCCCCTTTTGACAACTCTCCCGGTCGTTGAGCGAGCGCCGCAGGCGCGAGACGAAACGCCGGAACACATCCACTAAGGAAGACACATGGCTGGAAAGGCTACCGGCGATCGCCGCAAGCCGCGGAAGGGCGCGAAGAACGCCGCTCCCGCGAAGGCGATCCGCGTCGGCGTCATCGACTACAAGGACGTCGCAACCCTCCGCAAGTTCATCTCGGAGCGTGGGAAGATCCGCGCCCGTCGTATCACCGGTGTTTCGGTGCAGGAGCAGCGTCTGATCGCCAAGGCGATCAAGAACGCGCGCGAAATGGCGCTCCTGCCCTACGCCGGCGCCGGCCGCTAAGGAGCACCCATCATGGCAAAGCTGATTCTCACGAACGAGGTTGCCGGGCTCGGAAGCGCCGGTGACGTCATCGAGGTCAAGAACGGGTACGCCCGCAACTACCTCATCCCCCAGGGCTTCGCTGTGGCCTGGACCCGCGGTGGCGAGAAGCAGGTGGCGTCGATCCGCGCCGCCCGCGAGTCCCGCGCGATCCACGACCACGAAGAGGCCGTGGCGCTCAAGGACG
>Ga0307406_10001410_pt1 | contig 13351 bp, 15 predicted proteins | sample 322Cmetagenome_3_FD_203706 | JGI IMG/M metagenome (GOLD analysis project Ga0307406, IMG submission 203706) | Maize rhizosphere microbial communities from greenhouse at UC Davis, California, United States - 322HYB-C-2 | ecosystem: Host-associated > Plants > Roots > Rhizosphere > Soil | place... | reverse complement strand
CTTGCCGTTGCCGATCATAGCCAACCGAAGGTGCCACTTAGTCCTGCGCAAAAAGAGGCCGCAACTAAAGTTATTGTTCAGAACCGGTCGAAGAACCGAGGAACATTTTTACGGTAGGAAGCACCCACTATGCCAACGATTAATGATGAAGAGTTTGGCGCAATTACAGTACGACGAAGTGCACGTGCTACCCAAGTTCGACTTAGAGTTGCCCCAGATGGGACATTGCGAGCCTCGATGCCTGTCTACGCACCGCTGTTCCTCCTTAAGCGTCTCGTAAAGTCGTCTCGTACGCAGCTTCGTTCAATGATTGAGCAGGCGCAACCCTTAACGCATTACACCGATGGACAGCAAATAGGGAAAAGTCACACGCTTCTTGTACGTCGCGGTGGTATGAAAGTAGTCGCAACCCGAAGTAAACAGCATATTCTTGTTACGCTTCCGCAAGGTGTTGGCCTGTCAGACCCCGAGGTTATTCGAAAAATTAGAGATGCGAGCATTGTCGCACTTCGAGTTGAAGCAAAGAGCTACCTCCCGAAACGCCTTAAATACCTCGCCGAACAGCGTGGTTTTCGGTATACGAAAGTACGATTCTCGCACGCCAGCAGTCGATGGGGAAGTTGTAGCAGCACCGGAACGATTAGTCTTAACATCGCTCTTATGAAACTTCCGTTTGAACTCATCGATTATGTACTAATACACGAGCTAGCGCATACCGTCGAGCTCAACCACAGCGATAAGTTCTGGAAACTCGTTGAGCAGGGCGATCCACAGTACCGCCAGCATCGAAAGCTTTTAAAAGAAGAGGCTCCTTCGATATAACTGTATAGGCACAGCCCTGCTTATAGGCTATAATCATAAGCAATTATGCAAGAGGGTGGTGCCGAATATAATCATGAAGCGGCTCGTGCGGTACGCATTATTAGCGTTGTCGTTACGCCAGTACTCGCTATGTACGCCATCCTTATACTCGCTGGCATCATTCCTAGCTCGCACTACGTTAATGCACAGATAACCGCCGGTATTTCAATTCTTTGGGTGCTCATGAGCCTGTACTACTATTTCAAGCCCGTTACTTCACAGACCGATCAGGCGATTCGCATCTCTGTTATTCACTTCTTTGCACTTATGATGTTCATGTTCGTTACAGGCTTCGCACAACCATTTGCAACGCTCTTTATCCTACTCTTCCTCGCATCCTACCTTTATTTTGGTCGGTTCGGTCTCATTCTCAGCGCAAGCTCACTCTTTCTCGCAGCACTCATCGATAGTATTATTCGCTACACAACAAACCCCGCTATTATTGTCGAGAATGGGTTAACTGTTTTTGCCATCATATTCGTTGGATTTTCAATCATTGCGATTATTAGTGCTCAGGAAACGAAACGACAAGCGCTCCTTCATAGCCAGCGGCGCGAGAGGTTGCAGTACGACCGTATCCTTACTATCATGAACAACCTTACCGACGCAGCCTTCACTACCGATGAAAAGGGCTCAATTCTTATGTATAACGCAGCAGCTCTTGACCTGCTCGATACTAACGACAGCCTTAAAAACCGTAATATTGGTGAGCTCTTTAAGCTCAGTACTAAAGACAACGAATCGGTAAACCTTTTGAAGCTCCTAAAAGACGCCACTCGTGCGAGCAGGCGCGATGACCTCAACCATTCATACAGCGACGGTGAGGCCATTCGCCTTGAAATTAGCCTGGCACCAATTCGTAGCAACTATAGCCTTAGCAAGAAACGTGATGAACTGGGCGGATACATTTTAATCATGCGAGACGTCACGAAGCAAAAAAGCCTCGAAGAAGAGCGTGATGAATTCATTAGTGTCGTCAGCCATGAGCTTCGCACACCAATTACTATTGTTGAGGGTACGCTTTCAAATATTGACGTATTATTGAAGCAGCCAAAACAACCTGACCAGAAGATGCTCGCAAGTACTATTACCACCGCGCACGATCAAGTACTATACCTTGCTAAAATGGTGAACGACCTCAGTACACTTTCTCGTGCGGAGCGTGGTGTCGCCGACACACCAGAAGAAATCGATATTCAAGAGTTACTTCATACACTTCATAAACGCTATGAGAAGGAAGCCGAAGCGCGCAAATTACACCTTAACATTGACCTCGGTGCACGCCTGGGCAAAGTAAATGTGAGTAAGCTGTATTTAGAGGAGCTGCTGCAAAACTTTATTACCAACGCTATTAAATACACCAAAGAGGGAAGTGTCACCGTTACTGCAAAGCGAACAGGCGACACGGTTCTCTTCACAGTAAAAGATACCGGTATTGGCATTAGCCGTAGCGATCAATCAAAAGTATTTCATAAGTTTTATCGCAGTGAAGATTACCGTATTCGTGAAACGAATGGCACCGGTCTGGGCCTCTACGTAGCGTCAAAGCTCGCCCACAAGCTCCACACCCATATTGAGGTAAAGAGCCGCCTTAATCATGGTTCGTCGTTTAGCTTTGAGCTTCCGGTCGAATAAGTCGACCTTTCCATTTCACCGTACGACGCTTGTACTGATACATACTTGCGATAATAAGAATCATTTCTTGTATAAGAAGGAGCGGCCAAAGCAAGGCACCGACAATCCAGCCACGTCGCCATAGTCGACGCGCGTATGAACCATAGAGGGCGTAAAAGCCAAGACATACGATACTATTTGCAACTATGAGTAGATACGGCAGGTGAAGGCCACAGAGAACCGCAACAAGCACAATAAACGGCACGAGAAACAGCGCAAGATCAAGAACAGCAAGAATACCAATAGCTACCTGACTACCAAGCGTCGGGTAGAGGAGTCGCACACTCGTTACGAGTTGGGAACGCCATTTCTTTTCATAGGCGACTCCAAATGACTCCGTACCAACCAAGAAGCGGTACTCATGTGTACTGGCAAGCTCGGCAGCAATTTTTGATTCTGGTTGAACGGCTGCTTTAAGTGTCGTAAAGCCATCGAAGCGATTGAGTAGAACATCGCGGCGAATGAGCCATGCGTTACTCGCCGTTGCTGGCCATAGCCGACGTGAGAATATAAGTTCCCAAAAGTAACGGAGCGGTGAGGTAAGAACACTCATTCTCCACCCATCTTCTCGTCGAGGAATCACAGAGAGCATTGCTGCGCGGTGCGAAACCGCGTAGCGCACCATATTTTCAATTGCTTTAGGTGCCAATACAGTATCAACATCAAGAAAGAGTACGAATGTACCGCTCGCTTCGTCGAGAAGCCCCTGAAGGGCATGGTTCTTTCCGAGCCAACCACTCGGAAGCTTCGAGCCTTTGACGAATCGAACACCCTCACTGGCAAAGGATTTAATAAGCGCCGATGTATCGTCACCGGAAACGTCATCGAGCACAATTATCTCGAGTCGCTCGTAGGTAGAGGCGACAACCCGCTGTAAACAATCGGTAAGGGCGTGTCCTTCATTACGCGCAGGAATACAAACCGTAACACTCGGAAGGTCGGTTTCAGCGGCGATTTCGGAGCTATACTTTGGAGGCTTGTGCATTTTAAGGCCACGGTACAATTGGCGCGCCATAGCAACCAGCGCCGCGGCAAGCACCATATCTGCAATAAGAATCATAACCTCAAGCATCTTCTACTCAACATAATACACTATCCTTTACAGATGTCATATTGACGTTACGACTCCTGTAGGCTACAATACTATTGACAGTCTGCAAGAGCAGACTTATTTATTTGGGAGGAAAAAGTGGCAGAAGCTAAAAAAGTCACCCGCATTACTGCAAAAGACGACGCTCCAGCTAAGGCTAAGAAGCCCGCTGCCGTGAAGACCAAAGCAGTCAAGGCAAAGGTAGTTACGAAGACAACTACGCCATCAGAAGACGGAAGCGAAGGTAAGAAAAACGTATTCGCTCGTATCGGCGCTTATTTTAAGGGCGCATGGTATGAACTTCGTCAAGTTCGTTGGCCAAACCGTAAAGCGACCTGGGCGCTTACCGTTGCAGTTATCTTGTTCAGTCTCTTCTTTGTTCTATTGATTGTACTCCTGGATACCTTCTTCAAATGGATTTTTGAACTTATCATCACTTAATAAAGTAAAGGAATATTGAATATGTCTAAAAATCGATATGACTCATCACGGCAATGGTACGCTATCCATACGTATAGCGGCTACGAAGAAAAGGTGTCTGAAAGCATCCGCCAGCGTATTAACGCGGTAGACATGGCAGACAAGATCTTCGACGTAATGGTTCCAAAAGAAAAGCAAATTGAAATTAAGAACGGCAAGCGTAAGGTTGTTGAGAAGAAAATCTTCCAAGGCTACGCACTTGTTGAAATGAAGCTTACCGATGAAACGTGGTACATTGTTCGTAACACTCCTGGTGTAACTGGCTTTGTGGGCACAAGCACGCAACCAACTCCTGTTTCTGAACAAGAAATCTCTAAGATTAAGAAGCGTATGGGTGTGGAAGATCCTAAGCACAATATCGACTTCTCTGAAGGCGAAGTAGTCAACATTACCGACGGTCCATTCAAGGGATTCGACGGTGCTATCTCTGAAATCGATACCCAAAAGGGTAAGGTGAAGGTTATGGTGAGCATGTTCGGCCGTGATACTTCAGTTGAACTTGACGCGCTCCAAGTGAAAAAAGTTTCATAATTTAGTCACTGCACTTTTAAGAAGGCTTTACAAATGTAGAGTCTTCTTTTATAGTACAGCCCAATACACAAGGAGTGCGAGATGGTAACGAGCGAATCAGGTAGCCCAGAACTATTCAGGAACCCAAGAACTGATCCTAATGAACTGTACATAGCTGTACAGACCCCGGAAGGGCTCTTAAGCCCTGATGAAGATGTTCCAGATTTATTTGTTCGACCACTTGGACTCTACGAACACCTTTCTCAAGAAGCCCTAGCAAATGGATATATTATGGGGCACGTAACCTACGACATTACCACTGGTAGTCGCTTGAAACCGCATGAAGCATACCCAAACGCACTCGGACAAGCTATTAAGTTAAATGGTGCGATGCGTGCTGGCTCGTCGTTCCGTATTTTTGATGCTCATGCCATTGACGAGCAGGTAGATGCACTTTCTGCCTACCGTAAGTCAGCAGAAAATGGTTCTGATGAAGCATTGATCCGTAGTCTGCGTCTGAAGACCCACTTCCTTCACCAAGCAAGCAACCTCATTCGATTTGGCCGCCTTCAGTCTCCATCAGAGGTCCGACATACGCCCGAAGCGTAGCCTCCATAGACAAACAGCTTCTTTTTTGCTATAATTATCTAGTTACGCACTAATATCTACGTAGGTGTTACATCTACTATGCTTCAATAAAGATATTTAGTACAAAGGAAGATTTATATAATGGCAAAGCAAGTAATTGGTAACTTGAAGCTCCGTATCCCTGCTGGTCGTGCAACCGCTGGTCCTCCAGTTGGTTCAACACTCGGTCAATGGGGTCTTAACATGATGGACTTCATTAACCCTTTCAACGACGCAACAAAAGAACTTAACGGTAAAGACGTTATCGTACACATCCAAGTATACGAAGACCGTACTTTCACCTGGAAGTCACTTGGTCAGCCTGTTGACGACCTAATCCGTGAAAAGATTGGAATTAAAAAGGGAAGCGCCAAGCCTCACACCGATAAGGTTGGTTCGATCACTAAGGCTCAGCTACAAGAAATTGCTGAACTCAAGCGCGATCAACTCAATGCTATCGACATCGAAGGTGCAATCAAGGTTATCGCCGGAACTGCACGTTCAATGGGTGTTGAAGTTACCGAGTAATCTCAACCCAATTAAAAAACGCCCTTCATCGGGCGTTTTTTAATGCTCAGATTTCTTTAGAAGTGGTCGCGGATATGCGAGAAGCTATAGTCCCAGGTTGCGTTAGCCTTCTTACGAGGGTTAAAGATGTGCTCAGGGTCGAAAATGTCTTTCGTCTTTTTAAAGAGGTCGACGATTTCTTCACCGTACATTTCAGTCAGCCACGGTCCACGAACGAGGCCATCGTTGTGTTCACCGCTAAGGGAGCCCTTGTATTCAAGAACGAGGTTATTGACTTCTTTCATTGCCGGTTCAAGCTTTGCGCGGTCGTTCGGATCTTCGAGCTTCATGAGAGGGATAATGTGGAAGTTACCATCACCCATGTGTCCAGCAATCGTTGCGAATAGCTTGTACTTCTTAATAATCACACGGATCTTCGGTAGGAATTCAGGAAGATATTCTGGATTAATAATGAAGTCGTCAATAAATGGTGCGGTGTGCTTGTCTTTCACCTTACTACGAAGCAATTGGAAGCTACGGCGACGAAGAATCCAGAACTTTTCGCTTGACCCTTCGGTTGGGTCTTCTTCAAATCCGTTAATTTCATAGCGAGCCTTAAATGGTGTGAGGTCACGGTGCAATGCTTTAATTTTTGCACGTACTTCGTCTTCGGTTTCGCCGGTAAACTCGACCATAAGAACAAGCTTTGGAATACCCTTAAGCATTTGGAATCCTTCAGGAATAAGTGTGAAGAGAAGGTGAATGAACTTTACAGGACCCAAGAATGATAAGAAGCTCGGAAGGAACTTAATCGCAAGAAGCAATGTAGCGTCGTCAAAGCCTTCGAACGTAGCAGGTTTGTGAGCGTCTACCGTCTTAATAAGCTCTCCAAGGCCATCGATGTCGCGCAGGAACAACACGAGAAGTCCAGAGTGCGCAGGACGCGGCACAAGGCTAAAGGTTGCCTCTGTTACGAAGCCGAGTGTACCTTGGGCGCCAATAATTGCCTGCGTAAGGTCAAAAATTTCGGTTTCGCGGTTCCACACATTCCATAAGTGGTAGCCGGTAGAGTCTTTACTTACGTGCGGCTTCGCAGCTTGAATTTTGTCGTAGTTCGATTCAAGAAGTTCGAAAAGCTCCTTATACACACGGCCCTCGAAGTCAGCTTGGCCCATCTTTGCAGCAAGTTGCGCTTTCGTAAGTGGCTTCACAACACGTTCAATACCATCTGCGAAAATAAACTTGAGTTCAGGTACATATTTATCGGTTTTTCCGAACTGAAGTGATTTTTCACCACCCGAGTTGTTATTCACCATACCGCCAACCGTACAGAGGTCACGGCTTGCAGGGTATGACGGAAGAAGAGCGTTTAGCTTAATTGTTTCCGCGTCAAAGTCACGGAAGAACATTCCAGGCTGTACGGTAGCCTTCGTTGGGTCAATTGAAATTAGCTTATTCAAGTGCGCGTTGAAATCAACAATAATAGAATCGTTAATTGCCGCACCTGACATGTCGGTACCAGCGCTACGTGCGGTAAGCGATAGCTCTGGATTCGTTTTTTTATTGTCCGCAACGAACTTTACAAGCTTCGATACGTCTTCTGCGTTAGTTGGCTTTGCGATAATCTCTGGCACGATTTCAAACATCGAGGCGTCGTGCGAGTAGAACTCACGAGCTTCAGCCGTATCATCTAACTCTCCACCAAACCCTGTTTGCTGTAGTTTTGCTTTTAGTTCATTCATACTTGTTTAATCATAAGCTCATTACAAGATGAGTGCAATACTTATCTGCCACTGTTAGTCTGGTATTTCAGTCCAATTGGTGCTATAATATATCTATACAAATCAATGTTGGGAGGCGATTGATCAACCTAAAGATGGGTTGTCGCGCCGCTAAAACCACAGAAAGGGTTATACCTACATGGCAAAGAAAGCCGATTTACTTGCTGAGGCTGCAAAGCTCAACCTCGAAGTAACTGAAAAGAACACCATTGCAGAAATTGAAGCTGCAATTGCTGGTGCTGCACCTGCCGAAGTTATCGAAGCTGTTGAAGCAGAAGTAACCGAAGAAGCATCAGAAGATGTAAAGACTGCTAAGGCTGGTAAGCGTTCTGCAAAAGCAATCGCTGAAACCGAAGCAAAGCTTGAAAAAGAAGCTCGCAAAGAAGCTGGCGACACTTCACCAGTTGATGGTTCAGAAGAAGTAGTAAAAAAGGGTCCAAAGCCTGTTACTCGTCCTATTATCGAGCGCCGTGGTAAGAACTACCGTAAGCTTGCTGAAAAGATTGAAGCTGGTAAGCTTTACAGCATCGACGAAGCTGTTACGCTTGCATCTGAAACAAGCCCAGCAAAGTTTGACGCGAGCGTTGAAGTACATGTTCGTTTGAACGTTGACCCACGCCAAGCTGACCAAAACATTCGTGCAACCGTAAGCCTTCCTCACGGTACTGGTAAGACCATCCGCGTTGCGGTATTCGCTCCAGAAGCAGACCACAAGGCTGCGAAGGACGCTGGTGCTGACATCGTTGGTGATGAAAGCTTTATCGCACAACTCGAGAAAGAAACACTCGACTTCGATATCCTCGTTGCAACTCCACAGTACATGCCAAAGCTCGGAAAGTACGCTCGTCTTCTTGGTCCACGTGGCCTCATGCCTAACCCTAAGAGTGGTACTGTTGCAACTGACGTTGCTAAGGCTACTAAAGAAGCTAAGGCTGGTAAAGTTGAATACCGCGTCGACAAGCAAGCTATCGTTCACCTGAGCGTTGGTAAGGTAAGCTTCGGTGCTGACAAGCTCATCGAGAACACAAAAGCGTTCTTCGACAGCCTTCAGTCACAAAAGCCAACCAGCATTAAGGGTGGCTACGTTAAGACCATTACCGTTAGTACAACTATGGGTCCTGGTATTAAGGTTGAGAACTTCGTTAACTAATACGAAGTTGCACTCACTAAAATCCGCCTCATCACGAGGCGGATTTTTTATTGATAATATATTACTTTCTTTATTTTTCGATAGCTGCGAATTCAGCTTCATCGGCAGCAACTTCATCTGGTGAAATAACTTCAGCGAGCTTGTGTAGCGCGTCACTTGCTTTCAGTGCTCCACCGGCAAGCACATGGCGAAGATCAATTCCGCGTCCAGGGCTCACACTCTCGGGAGTAACGTGACTAACTGCTTCTTCAAGTTCGGCGGTAGTCGGAACGCGTGCATCATCAAAGGTAACAATAGCAGCCGTTTGCTTTTTGCGGTCAAGAATACCATTAATAAATGCGAGTTCAGAAACAATTTGCTGCGACACTTCGCCAGCTGGTCCAAGTTCTGCGATTTGCCTTAGAAGGAGGGTGCGGCGATCTTTTAGATTTTTTTCAACATCAGTTAAGTCGTCGTCCTTCGCCTGAAGTTCAAGAGAGCGTTGGCGTACAAGCTGATTGGCAGTAACGTTGTCGTCGGAAAGACGCTTAATTACTTGTGAACGAGGCATAGGGCGGCGAAGTGCTTTTAGCGCACGTTTTGCGATATCGCTTTTTTGCTCTTCGTTAAGAGGTTCACTGTAGAGCTCTACTGCAGCAGCGTAGCTATCTGCGATTCGCTCACGCTGTGAAGGGTCAGCTATTTCAGCGGCGTACACCGCTTCTTGTGAAAGGTTAGGGATAAGATCTCCTACCTCTGCAAAGTAAGCATTCTCGTATTCACGAGCTGTGGCGCTTGCTTCAGCCGCAGCAACGGCACCATCTTCGATAGAAAGTTCACCAGCAGCCACTAGCGCTGCATTAACATCGGCCATCTCAGCTTCATCACTGCTCGGGAAAATCACATCAGCGGTTACACGTTCCGGCTCTTGTTTAGGATCTGTGTCCGTTGAAGTTTGCGCGTGGAATGTCTCAATACCGATCATGCCTTTGATCTCCCGATGTACTAGTGTTTTATATTGCCAAGAGCGTGTTGGTGTTTTTCGCGTTCTTGGCCACAGTATACCACCGCAATGTATACTATACAACACCTTTTTTCTTAAAAATGTCAATCACCATATATAGTGGATAGTAGCGATGGATCAACCCGATCCGTCCAGTACTTGAAGGAGCATCGTGAGGAATCGTACGTACGAAGCCTGCTTGAGGCAGGTGATGCGCGAAGGTGAAGCGAAAGGTGACCGTACAGGTACGGGAACCCTCAGCATGCCGGGAGGCCGCATCGTCTACAGCATGGAGGACAACGTCTTCCCGCTGATCACGACCAAGCGCGTGGCGCACCGTGTCATCGCGGAAGAGCTGTTCTGGTTCCTCGATGGTGGGTCGAACAACAACGACCTGCTCGCGAAGAACGTGCACATCTGGGATGAGTTCGCTCGCCCGGATGGTGAACTCGGCCCGATCTACGGTGTGCAGTGGCGCAGCTGGCGCGCACCGGATGGTCAGCAGATCGATCAGATCGACCGGGTGATGCACGATCTGAAGAAGGATCCGGATTCACGGCGTCTGATCGTGTCAGCCTGGAACGTGGCCGACCTGCACCTGATGTCGCTGCAGCCCTGCCACATGCAGTTCCAGCTCTACGTCGGAGGCGGCAAGCTCTCGATCATCGTGACACAGCGCAGCGCGGACATGTTCCTCGGTGTGCCGTTCAACGTCGCGAGCTACGCGCTGCTGGGTCGCATGATGGCGCAGCAAGTGGGGCTGAAGCCCGGCTCCATCTTCTGGAATGGCGGTGACACCCACGTGTACAACGACCACTTCAAGCAGGTGAGGACACAGCTCAGCCGTCCGCAGCGCCCGCTGCCCACGCTGGAGTTCGCTCGTAAGCCGAAGTCCATCTTCGACTACACGATCGACGACCTTCTGATCAAGGACTACAACCCGCATGGCACCCTCAAGGCGCCCGTGGCAGTGGGACCGACCTTCGTCGCCCCCGCCGCATAACCCGACGAGTCGGCTCGATGGACCAGTAATGGACCTCGCCGGCTCATCGGGCCGACTCATCTACCTGCGCTGCAATCTATTCTTCGACTGGATTTCGACGTTCGTAGGTAAGAAACCCGTGAGGAAACCTATTTTTGCCGTAGGGTCCGTTATAACGCTGCTCAGTGAGCTTCCACTCGTCTGGTGGTAATTCCGGGAAAAATGCGTCACCGTGGTGAAAACGAGCAATAATTTCAGTTGCAACAACTCTAGTTACCGTCGGAAGCGCTAATTCGTAAATTTGCTGCCCACCAATAACAAAAATGTCATGTTCTGCGGCTTCGTAGGCTTCTTCAAGACTACCGACGAAGGTGACGTCTTCCATAGGCTCCTGAGGGCTCCGTGAAATGGCGATATTCTGCCTACCCGGTAGTGCTCGCCCAAGAGAATCAAGGGTTTTACGCCCCATGATAATAGAGGTACCGAGAGTCTCGGCCTTAAAGTGAGCAAGGTCAGCAGGAAGCATGCCTTCCCATGGCATGCGACCGTTACTCCCAATTATTCTGTCCTTATACTCGTAAGCGACAATTATCGACTTCATTACTGTTATCTTACTGTACTTTGTAAAGCAAATATAGTTGTGAAATATGTAAATCATATTTCCCTAAGGATAAGGTTATGTATAATACGAGTAACAAAGGGGAGAAAATATGTCCGAACTGGCACGCCGAGGGTGGTACTCGCATGTTGAGGGTATTGATTTAGCGGGTAAATCAACACAGATGCGTCTTGCACGTGAATATGCAGATGCTAATGGTATTCCTTTCTTACAAGTTCGTGAACCTGGTGAAACAGAGCTAGGGCTCGAGCTTCGTAACCAAGTACTTCATAACAGGGGCAATTTACTCAGCCCACGCACCGAACTTTTCATGTATATGGCCGACCGCAGCCACACGCTCGATACTGTCGTTTTACCTGCCCTCGAACAGGGGGTTTCCGTTTCACACGACCGCGCCTACACATCAAGCGTCGCCTATCAATCTGCAGGTGGTGGCATTGCACGTGAACACGTCTTTATGCTCGTCGAGCAACTTTTTCCAAAAATTTACGTGCAGCCAGATGCCCTTGCTATTATTTCCATTAGTAAAGAAACCTACCGCAAACGTCGCCAAGCCAAACAAGAGTCATTTGGGCTCGATAAAATTGAAGAACGCGACTTTGAATATTTCGAACGAGTTATTGATGAGTTTAACCGCCTAGGCGAAGAGCTCCCTCACGCGACAATCGTTGATGGCGAGATGAATCCAGATGAAGTTTTTAACGTAATGCGACCACTAATTTTTGGGCCAGAACACGCATAAGGAAGGGGAATACTATGCAAACCGGCGTCTATAGCAATATACAGATTGAAGAAGCGATTAAAGATGGACACATCATTTTTCACCCATATCAACCAGAGCATATTAACGGCAGTAGTGTCGATGTTACGCTTGGTGAATGGTTCTACCGCACCGATCGAAAAAGCCCGACTGCAGTTTATAACCCATTCGACAAAGAAGAGGTATCTCGTTACTTCGGCGAGCCACAAAAAGCGATGCTTCATAAAGACTGGTGTGAGCAAACCGGCAATGTACCGCTTGCGAACATTCCGGATGACCATCCTGTTATTATTCTAGAACCAGGTGAGCGAATCCTAGCCCACACACAAGAGTTCATTGGTATTTTGCCTCCAGGCACCACGAGCATGCAGTCTCGCAGCACGTGGGGGCGAAATGGTGTTGCAGTCTGTTTTGATGCTGGATGGGGCGACCCAGGCTACGTAAACCGCTGGACAATGGAAATCTATAATCTAAATGATCGCCACAGCGTCGTTTTACCCATTGGCGAGCGCATTGCGCAAATTGTCTTCATGCACACCGGGGAAGTGAAGGGGAGTTACGATAACCTGAGCGGAAAGTATGCTGCCGGCACAAACCTTGATGAGCTTATAGCGAACTGGGAACCACAGCAAATGCTTCCACGCGCCTGGAAAGACAGCCGTCGCAAGCCGCTTATTGTGACGATGTGGGAAGATAATCTAAAGATTTAGTTAAATCTGCCGAGACGAATCGTAGTAGGCGATGCCATTGTCTTTATCGGGGTTGCGAAATGCAGCTTTCGCCATGGCGCCCGCTGAGGCAATACGTTCATCAAAAATATAGACCGTCGTTGATTCAGGAACAATAAAGTCTTCTGTTGAATCAGTTTGAATAGCTTTTTCAATAAAACCCCTCGCTCCAGAGGTACGAAGGTGGTGCTCAAATTCTGGATGAGCGTGCTGCGACCAGTCAAAGTCACTTTCGTGAAGGGCAATGTGACGCATGCGATCGATAATATCTTGACGGAAGCCCGACTCAGGATCGACGCGTATACCAGCAATCTGTCGTTCGACCGTGTTGGCAATAAAGTTTGAGTCCGGCCGGTCAAATTCAACAATATCGTGCTTGTACATGGTTAAGAACCCGTCTATACGGCGATTTCCGTTTTCGGTTGTTGAAACTTGCGGGCGAATATCAATAGAACGATACGGCGCTACGCGGGGAACAAGTCGACCACCAAGCTGCGCAGCTGCGCTTACAACATACTCACGCATAGTACGAACATGGCTCATACGCTGCCAGTATGGGTTTGTGACGCGACCGACTTCAAAGCCGTGGGGGTTTGGTCG
>Ga0307406_10001409_pt1 | contig 13354 bp, 12 predicted proteins | sample 322Cmetagenome_3_FD_203706 | JGI IMG/M metagenome (GOLD analysis project Ga0307406, IMG submission 203706) | Maize rhizosphere microbial communities from greenhouse at UC Davis, California, United States - 322HYB-C-2 | ecosystem: Host-associated > Plants > Roots > Rhizosphere > Soil | place... | reverse complement strand
CGACGGCACCTTCTATGGAGATACCGACATTTTGGACCCCATGGCGGCGAAAGGCGAAATAGAGCCGCTGTTGAAGAAAGCGTTCGGAAAGTAAGGCAGCCAGGAACGCTTCGCCGCTTTACCTTCGAGGGCACCCAACTACACCTGGCTTGCTCTCACCCCATAAACTCGTCCGAAGCGACTCAAACTTTACGCGCTTCGCCCTTGCTCGTGAAGAGCAAGGGTCGCGAGCGGCGGGGAGTTGTGTCCCGCCCTCTCCAGCAATTGCGGCGAGAGCGTTGCCTGGCTGCTAGCCCCGGCGGAGAGTGAGACAAACGAGCGGCGGCAAGCTGCGTCTCACCCGCTCCGGCAATGCCCGGCGAGCTTCGAGCCAACTTACATTCTCAGGGGAAAAACCATCAGCGGTAAGGAAGGGGAAAAAGTGGAGAGCGGCTCCGCCGCGCTCATAGCTTACTTGTGTAGTGCTGCAGGTTTCGCTTTCCGCTTGTCCGCCTCTCGCGAGAGCGCATCGGCGATTCCCACTAAAGCGAACACTTTCTCTGAAGGACCGGATAGCTTGTGAGCCCATCGTAGCGTATGCTCTTTGCGCCCGGCCAAGGCATGGAGTGCGCTGATCTCCTTGATCACATCAAGACGGTGTGCAGGGTGATTCAACTCATCAGCGATGGTCATTGCGCCATGAAGGTCCCCCTTGCGAGCTAATGCTTTTGCGATGGCATCGAGTCCCGGCCGGATCTCCCTGTCAATTTCGACTAATTCTTGTAAACGGGTTTCGTCGGCCGGAGTGCTGCCGAGCCGGCGTTTTTCAGCGAGTTGTCTGAGTTCGTTTCGTCTCGCACTGCGTTGATCTTCGGTTTCGGCCAAAGCGAGAACCGCCTTGGCCTCTTTCACGTTCCCCAAGTCGGCATAGGCCATCGCGATCCCGCTGTAGAGCCAAGAGCGTCGTATACCGGTGTCTTGAAATTTAGCGGCAGTGTCCTTTGCTTCCGTTCCCTTGCCGGCCATCACCATGTGCACAAGAATTTCGAACAGCGCCATCTCGTAGTGTGAAACCGCCGGGGGATTCGTTGAAGGTGTCTGCTTCAACAGGCTGGCGCTGTTGAATGCCTCCGCAAGGTCGCCTCGCTTTGCCTGAGCCTTGGCGATGTCAAGGATGGCAGAGTCGCGATGTCCCTCCTTTTCGATGGATTTCGCAAGAGCGATAGCGCGTGCGGCCTCACCTGCAAGCGCTGTTTGGGCCGCGATGTGCCATAAAATGTCAGCTCGCGCCCACTCGTTTACGGTTGCGCGTGCTGATGTTTCAGCTTCCTGTAAAAGAGTCAAGGCCAAGGGCTGAGCTTGATGCTCGAGATGATAGGTCGCCAGTTCCAACAGCGCACTGGCCTTGGCGTGTCCCGGTTTGATCGCCGAAGCGGTCACCTGGGCATCGATGAGGCGACTTTGTTGGACTTGCGCTTGCATGACCCCCCATTGCGCGTATCGCTGAACCCCTTCCTCCAGGCTGGCAACAATCTCTTGAACCTCTTTAGTTTTGCCATTTCGTACTCGATCCCCAACGATCTTCATTAGGGGATAGGGATTTTTTCCGGCTATGCTCACGGCGGTTTTTACAGCGCCATGCACATTGCCTTGTTTGATTTGTGCGTCCGCGAGCTTCGCAGTCACGTCGCCCACTATGGCAGGTGGCTCCCCCTTGGTGCGATCTTTGAGGCGTACAAGAGTGCGAAAGGCTTCTTCAACGTTCCCCTTGTTCGCATAGGCCATGGCGAGTTGTCCCAGCGCATTCGCAGCCGCCAGTTTGCCGGCCCGTGAAGACTGATCTTCGACGACGATTTCAGCATAGATCCGTTCGGTTTCAGCCACATTTGCGGTTTTTGCATAGGCTGCGGCGAGCGCGGCAAGGTAGTTGAGCTTGTTGGGGAGTTTGGGAAACGCTCTCAGCGTTTCTCGGGCCTGCGGCGGGTCAATTGCGATCTGTGCATTGACAATTGGATCGAGCGCCGCAGCTCGCTCCACGCGATCGTCGATGGATGCAGCGATGCCTCTCGCTTCGATAAGGAGCGCTGTGGGCGATTCCGCCTTGGCAGGAGACGTGGCATGTGAGGGTTGAGCGGAGGCAAGAAGGCCGGAGCATACGATGACGAACGAGCACAATCGCGCAGGAATGGCTGGGCGTGGCGGGCCGGTCACCGTTTGGCTTCCGGGGGTGGCCAATTCATTTCCGTGTGACGCCCGCAGTAATAGCACAACAGTCGATACCGCGCCTTGCGTCGAGGATTGGGCATTGAGATAAATGTGATCGGGGTACCGTCGAACGGACACGTTGGTTGGTCATGCAGCAGATGGACTTCGGCCATCATGGTAATTGTTGCCGTATCCCAGGGTGGCGATGTCTCTTCTTTTCCGGCGATCTGCTCTTTCTGATGACACCGTTCGCAAACGGCTTCGTACGTCTTGACGCGCGCGTGATGCGGTGTCAGGTCGGTGATTTCCATCGGGCCGCCACATGCTCCATTGGTGCAGGTCAAATGCTCATGTTGCAGCGCCTGCAAAAATCTATGGTGCGCCTGCCGGTCTTGCTCTTTTTTCATCCTCTGTTTCCCTCCTTTTAGTCGTTTTTAGGGCAGCCTGCACTGTCCTTGACTGCGCGCGTATTAATGATCCTTCCAAGCTTCGCTTGTTCGTTCTCTCAGGAGCAGCCTGCGTCAGTCCAACGTGCGCGCGTGAAGGAGCACCGCCTATCTGAAAATACGATTGGGTCTGGTGTGCCGCCTTCCGCGAGCACAAGGACTGACCAGGCTGATCCACCCCATTCTGATCGTGCGCGTTCCGCGGGCAAGAAGGGCAGTCAGGCTGCCCTCTCATATTCCCCACGCACCGCTGATGTGAATGTTGGCGCCGTTCACATACCGGGCCTCAGGACTCAAGAGGTAGCGTACAGCAGCGACCGTATCCTCGACGCTACCGATGTACCCGGCAGGAATACGTTTGGCCATGCCGGTAAGTTCGCCGGGAGGCGCGCTTCCGGAATCGATAAACCCCGGCGAGATCGCGTTGACGGTGATGCCATGAGGCGCCAGTAGCTTCGCGAGCGTGCGTGTCAGAATCAGCACACCGGCCTTTGCGATATAGTGAGCGGTCACATCTGGTTGGCCGATCAGGTGATCGGCATTGGCCATGCTGAAATTGATGATACGGCCGGACCGCCGAGCCTTCATTCCAGGTGCGGCTGCCTGCGCGAGATAAAAGATGGGGTGCAAGTTGCCATCAAACATCTCATTCCAGCCGGTGACGGTTTCCTCAAACAGATTGACGCGATGATATGGCCCCGCGCCGTTGATCAATGCATCGATGTGACCCCATTGCTTTTCAACCAGGGCGACCATTTCTTTGGCCGCGACGGGGTCTGATACGTCACAGCGGATCGCCGAGGCCTGGCCGCCCGCCCTGATGATAGCAGCGGCAGTGTCGTGAGCCTCGGCTTCACTGGTTCGATAGCACAACGCAATGTGCCATTGCTGTGAGGCCAAATCCAAAGCAATCCCGCGTCCGATGCCTTTAGCACCGCCAGTAATCAATGCGACGTTCATCGTCATAGGACATCCCTTTTCACGTTCTTGAGCGCAGTCGTTTGGCAATGAGTTGTAAGGCTCCGGCTGTCCGGTTGGAAAACGATTGTTCCTGTTTCGGCTTTCCGGCGTCAAGGATGCTTGCGTCGATCAGCAAGCGCAGATCATCGATGGTATCGACATCGCGCCATTCAGGAAGTAACGCGACCCGAAGTCCCATGGCGATCGCGTTTTCACGTGTCATTGAGAGGACGCGATCAGTCGACCAGGGGATGCCGTGAAACAGCGCCGGCGCGATTTTCTTGAGTCCAATCATGTAGTAGCCGCCGTCGAGGGACGGGCCTACGACCACATCGTGGCGCTCCAATTGATCGAGAGCCTGCCGGTAATAGTCGAGAGGAAGCGATGGCACATCTGTGCCGACGATCAAGACCTGCTGATAGTTCCGCTGAAACAGCGTCTCGCAGGCGCGATGCATCCGGGCGCCCAAGTCTTCTCCTTCTTGCTCGAGTAAGCCCACCGCTTGCCGCTCCTCCAAGATCCGGAAGAATGCCAATGCCGACGATGGTGCACAGGCCAGGTACCGATCGGCTTGAAGCTTGAACTTCGTGACGGCGGCTTTCGTTCTTTCGAGCGTATCGAGCACGAAGGTCCCATGAATCGTCGCCGCTTCATCACCCGTGAGCGGAGGACACAAGCGAGTCTTGACCTGGCCGGGCACCGGCGCCTTAGCGAAGATGACCAATGCCGTACGGCCCGTTTGGGGATGACTGGGCATGGGCTTCATGGTACCGTTGCTCATCTCACATCGGCATAGAGTCTCGCCAGTCGGTGGGGACTGATGCCGATCCAATACAGGAAGCGCAACGCCCACATCAAGAGAATCGTTCGCAAAGGGCCGCGCCGCTCCCACCGACGGAACGAGGTCGTGACGAAACCTCTAAGGGCGACTGTGCGGCCGGTCCGTTTCAGACGGGCGCTGAACTCTATATCTTCCATGATGGGAATGCCGGGAAAGCCGCCGAGTTGCTGGAAAACGTGACGGCGAACGAACATGGCTTGGTCGCCGGTCGAGATGCGGCTGAGCCGAGAACGCAGGTTCATGAATAGGCTGATGATACGACCCCACATCGACGGACGGTCGAATCGGACGTCGAACCGTCCCCCCACGACTTCCGGATCGGCCAGCGCGAATTGGATGAGCCGTTTGGCATCAACCGGCAGATGGCTGTCCGCGTGAAGAAACAATAAGACGTCCTGCCGGCAGTTCCGCGCGCCGGCATTCAACTGCATCGACCTTCCTGCGGGAGCGGTGAGACGGCGAACGGGCGTTGAGCCTGCGTTTAGGCTGCCGGCGACCGTGTCGACAACGACGTTGGTCCGATCGGTGCTCCCGCCGTCTACAACGAGAATTTCTTCGAAGCCAAGCTGTTTTGTCAGTTGGAGGGTCGTGTCAATGACCGACGCTTCGTTGAGGGTCGGGATGATAACGCCGACCGTCACCGTGGCACGAGGATGACCAAGGTGGGCAGGTTCCCATGGGGATGAGGAGGACGTTCGGAGTGTGGACATCGCCTCCAGGCCGGTCGCTCGATCTTAGCCCGGCTTCTTTGGTTCGTTGAACATGAAGTACATAACGATGATCACGGTTGCCCAGAAGACCACTTGCTTATGCCAGAACAGCACCTCGCCATAGTGAAAAAATCCCAGGGCCAGGCCGATAGCAGCCGCCATGACGCCGTACCGCACGGCGGGCATTTCGATCGCGGCATTGGCCCACACCGCGAGACCGCCGAAATAAATGAGAAAGGGGACGACGTTGATCTCGAATCCACCGCTGATCGACAGAAACACATTGAGAAACCCGATGAACATCAGTGCCGTTCCGACCATCAGGCCGATGACGCGCATTTGATGATCCCCGCTGCTTTCTTGGCTGTCCGACGGGGACTGCGGTGGCTTGGGGGAAGAGCGTTGCGGGTCTTGGGGAGTGGGGAGATCGGTCGGTGCCATGGGGGTCCCGTGAGTCGCCGGTCAACCGGCCATTCGCCAGTGGCGCAGTCAGGGAGTGCGCCGCACTCCCGATCGCTGAGTCTCGAAGACAGACTGCTTCATGCCTTGAAATGCTTGCTGAGAGTCAAGGCTTGTTGTTGATAGGAAGAGCCGAGACCGACGCCGTAGAGCCGTTCAGGCACGTCGAGCATCCTATCATAGACGACTTTGAAAAACGTCTGGCCGTCATGGATGAGGAAGGGGACGTCGTGCGGGCGTACTTCGAGCACCACCTGGGTGCCCTTCAATTCTCCGTCGGCTCCGTAGCCGAATCCCGGATCGAAGAATCCGGCGTAGTGCGTCCGGAGTTCGCCGCAGGCCGCTTCATAGGCCACCATCTCAGCGGCGTAATCCGGCGGCACACGGATCCGTTCTTTGGACGCCAGGATGTAAAACTCTTCCGGTTCAAGGAGCAGACTGTCCTGCCGATGCCGGTAGAGCGGTTCCCAAAAATCTGTGGCGGCATAGTATCCGATTTTGGAGAGGTCGATCACATGACTGTTTTTCTTGGCTCGGTACCCGATGACTTTAGAATCGGTGCGCTCGTCGCCCTTGAGGTCGATGCGCAGAAAAAGACCGCGATCCGTACGGAATTCCCTTTGGCGAAGAGGCTTGCGGTCCGACAGGTTGTGGTAGAGGAGGGGTTCTTGACGATGCAGATGTTGCAGGGCGGCATCTGAGGCGGCTGCTTCGCCGCGCACAAATCGGATTTGGTTGAGGGATTGACCCGTCTTGACCTTGATGGCGAAGGAACGCGGGACGACCTCGAGAAACAACGGCCCTTGATACCCGGCGCGAATCTCGTCAAACCCAGCATTCAAGTCGGTGACAATTCGGGTGAACACGTCCAGCCGTCCGGTTGTGCTTTTCGGGTTGGCGCGGGCACGGATTGTGGCGGGGAGACGCAGCGACTCCAAGAGCGGTACCAGATAGACGTGGCCCTTTTCGAGAATCGCGCCGCCGGACAGGTCCATCTCGTACATCACTAAGTCTGACTGGTAAAAATCCATGACGTCGAGACGGCTGGAGATGGCCGATAGTTCCGGCAGGAAACTGCTGATCAATCGATAGGCTTTTTTCCCCAGTCGGAGGTCCAGACTGGCCGGCTGAATTTGGCGGTCCTCGATGGGTGTGGGCGCGGTGATGGTCCCTGCGGTGATGAGTCGGGTGATTTGCTGGTAGGGCAGAATGCCTTGAGCAGGTCTTCTTGTCACAGGTCGTCGATCTCCCCGCCGCAGCTGTTGCCCCAGGACGAATAACCGTCCCGCTCAGGATAGCTGTCGGCGCACGACGAATCGTCATAGGACGTCCGTGCGCCAACCATCGGCAATTCCCTCCCATTGCCGGCTTTCGGCTGCGGATAATGGAAGGTCTTGTTTTCATAATTTTTCAGGATTGCACCGTCCTCATCCATATGCACGATATAGTCGTCAGGAAGCAGCGGGATTTTGCCTCCGCCGCCCGGTGCATCGATGACGAAGTGAGGGACGGCCATGCCGCTCGTGTGACCCTGCAACGCTTTGATGATGTTGAGGCCGGATTCAATCGTGGTTCGGAAATGGTTGGTGCCCTTGGTCAAATCAGCTTGGTACAAGTAGTAGGGTTTGACGCGAGCCAGCAACAGTTGGTGCACCAATCGCTTCATCGTTTCGGGATCGTCGTTGATCCCCTTCAACAACACGGTCTGGGCACCTAACGGGACGCCGGCATCGGCTAACATGCCGCAGGCCTCCTTGACGGCCGGTGTCAGTTCGTCCGGATGATTGAAATGCAGGTTCATATACACCGGATGATACTTCTTCACAATGCTGCAAAGTTTGGGGGTAATACGTTCGGGCAACGTGCCCGGGACGCGGGAGCCCAGCCGGATCACTTCGAGATGAGCGATGCTCCTGAGCGCTTTCAAGATGCGCTCGAGGAGATGGTCGGGAAGCAGCAAGGGATCGCCGCCTGACAGGATGACATCGCGAACTTCCGTATGCGCCTGCAGGTAGGCAATCGCTTGATCGAGTTCACCTTTTTTGAGGAACCCGGGTTTCCCCACCAGGCGCTTTCTGGTGCAGAAGCGGCAATAGATGGGGCATTGATTGGTCACCATGAGCAACACGCGATCCGGATAACGGTGGACCAAGTGCGGGACAGGACTCATCAGGTCTTCTTCCAGCGGATCGTCCTCGGCGTCGATGTCAGTCAGTTCGGCGGGATCCGGCATCACCTGCTTCCAAATCGGATCACCCTTCTCTTTGATCGTGGCGAGGACCGTCGGTGTGATCCGCATGGGATACGGACCGACGATGGCTTCGATTTCCTGTTCATCCATCCCGAAGCGCTCAGCCAAGTCTTTCGGCTTCACGATGCTGTCAGCGAGAATGCGTCTCCAGTCTTCCATCCAATACACTCCTTCAATAAGCACACAGTGGAATGGCGGCAGGCGCGCACCTTGACTGCTTTTGCTCAGGTCCCTGGAGAAGCGGTGAGATACCAGGAGACTTCGGTTAGCCGTTAGCCAGACGACGCGATTCCGCCTTGTTCTCCAAATGGGCCAGAATTTCGCCTGTGTCGCTCAATACGGTCTCGCCATCCTGTAGGACCGGTACATAATACTGCCCAGAGACGGCAAAGACTTCTTTACGCTGCGGCCGGAAATCCGGGACAACCACGTCCTCGTAGGGCAGGTTTAATTCGGCGAGTTTTCGCCGCACCACGTCACACTCGGGGCACCACTGCACATGATACAGGGTCATCGTCATTCGGTCGCTTTCCCTTGAGCTGCCGCGCAGGGGACCATGATCGCATCCTTCATGCCATGGATCACTTTTTTATCCGCGGGACAGACCGTGGCCAGAATACCAGCCAAGTCGGCTTGTTCGCCAGTGACGAAGTAGTACGGCGACAGCCTCGCGCGACCGGCCATCGCATGGATCTCGGCCGTCACCGGATCAAAATACTCCAAGTGATACTGCCGTCCCTTGTGAAACTCTTGCAAGACATACGCCGTGTGAGGGAAGGAGCGGAGAGCTGAATCAATCGCAGCTGTCCATTCGCTCTGGGGCAGATCGTGGCCGACCCAGACGCCTCGGCTCCCCCAGGCCAACTCCGAAAATCCGGACGGCTTAATGACAAGATGTCGCTCTTTTTGTGTGGCTTCGGCCAAATCGCTCCAGTTCGTGACTGCACGGCCGCCCACCGAGAGGCCCGGAATCACGGCAGTAGGCGGCACAGGAGCCGGATCCAGTACCCAGGTGCGAGGCATGACCGTTGAGAGATGTAAGTACACTTCCTCCCCTAACTCTCTCCGCCAGAAAGGGACCAATGTGGGATGGTGCAAGAGCCCAAAGGCCGCTTTTTCTTCCAGGGCCGGCTTGTATGGAGGCGTAATAGACACCCAACTTTTCTTGGCCGCGTATTGAATCAACTCGTTTTTAGGAATATTCGGCAGGTCGAAGAGTTCGTAGAAGCGATAGATGAGGCCGATCGGGCGGTCGCCGCCTTCCGTCACAAGGAACAGCTTCCCTTCGGTAAAGCGAATGTCGCGCGGTTGGATGCAATAGGTTTCAAGCCCCCCAGCCGTCAGTTCCTTGGCGAGCCAGCCCATCTCGGGCCGGTAATCCTTCGCCTCGTCAGACACGACGATGGCGACGACGCCTTCCTGCTCCCCCCGGTGGGAGCGGAGCATTCCGGCAAATCCATTGAGCATTCCGTCAGGGCCACCCACCAGGTGCGCGTCAGCTTTGGCGTTGTCACTGTCGGATGAGGCGGGCTGGTTCTCATAGAGACGCGACATACAGGCGGTGAGCCCGATGCCACCAGGGACGGAATCAAGCTCCGTGATGACCATCCCATCCTGCGTGGGAATGACGTCAGGCCGAATGACCCCGGGCAGCTCGTCGCGGAAGCGTTTCATCCGGCTGTATCTGATCAGCGCTTCAGGTTTCCCCTGGTCGAGCCAATCCGCGATCCAGCCCGGCTGCGTCGTCCCTTTAGCGCTTTCCGTATACAGGCGGTTCAAGGCCTTGTAGAAAGACAGGAGTTGCGGTCCGAGCGCCTCAAAAAATACGATCTGCTCACGGGTGAGCGGCAAAGGTTCAAGCCCGATGCGCCAAGAGGCAGAAGCCGAATCTGCGTCCGGTGCCGTCGGGGAAGAGCTGACAGGTTGAGGCGCGAAAAGACCTGCTTCAATCAGGGCATCACGGATACTGGAGCAGCGGTAAAGAAGGTCAGAGGTTGCCAAATCAGACAGGGGATCCGTTCGCGACATGGAATCAGATGCGAGAATCGTATCACGCGACTTTACGAACCTACAAGGGGAGCGAATAGCGGCGCGGCGGGATTCGCGGGAGAGGCTAATCGCACGCAGTTCTTACCGGCCGTCTTCGCCGCGTAGACCGCGGCATCGGCGGCCACGACGAGATCGGATGGAACAGAGGCATGGATCGGAAACGTGGCGACGCCGATGCTGCACGTCAGGGCAAGCGGATGTGTGTTGAGTCCCGTCAGCTCCGGAAGCATGGTGAGCGTGGTGACACGGTGGCGGAGGCGTTCGGCGGCACTGAGCGCCCCATCCATTGAGGTATCCGGGAGAATCAGCGCAAACTCTTCTCCGCCGTAGCGCGCGGAGAAATCGCTCGACCGGGCTGTGCCCCGTCCCGGCGCCTGTTGGCTATCCAATAACCAGCCGACTTCCCGTAGGACTTGATCGCCCATGGTATGGCCGTGCGCATCATTGATCTGTTTGAAATTGTCGAGATCGATGAAGAGCAGCGAAAGGGGACGCATTGAGCGAAGTGCCAGCGAGCAGAGGTGGACCAAGGTTTCTTGAAAGTGCGAATGGTTGTAGAGTCCCGTCAAACTGTCGCGAATGGATTGGTCACGCAAGAGCTGATTGGCTTGCATGAGGTCTCGATTCGTGTTTGAGAGTCTTTTGACCAGACCTTCCGCTTCCGCCTGCTGGCGCTTGGTCGCTGTGATATCCGTGATCGTTTCGACGATATGAGTCTTTCCGTTCGCCGTCTGGACCTGCGCCCATTGGACGAGCAGGTACTCGTCATTGGGAAGCGGCACCTCGCTGGCGGTAGGCTTCCCGGTATCGACTGCTTCCGGCATCTTGCAGAACGCACAGGGCGTGGGGCAATTCGCTATCTTTTCATGGCAGGTCAGATTCGAAATATCGCCGAATTTGTTCTGGGAAGTTTGATTTTGAAACACGACTCTATGAGTGAGGGGGTCAATGACGGTAATGATCACCGGTTGCGAGTTGAGCAACACTTGGGGATCATATTGGGACTCTTCTGGGAGGAGCGCCATCGTTGTACGTTGGAGGAACAATACTGGAATCAGTATTTCAGTCAGGGCTGTTCCGGTCAAGAATTTGAGTGTTTTACGAATGGTGATAGAATGTGCTCTTTCGGTGAAAGCCCTATGGCGGCACTGCACGCCAAGAATGCGATGGCTCTTACAGGGGCGGCCCGCGGCTTGCCTCAAGCGGTACCGAATAGCGCCTGCTTCCATTGCGACGTCTGCTGCCGGTTTCCCGATCCGGACAGCGTGCTGCGGCCCTATTTCACAGATGAGGAAATCGCCAGCGCTGTCGATCGTGGTCTGAAGGCCAGCGCGTTTCCCGACCTCAACGGCTCTCAGGTCACATTGCTGCCGAATCCTCAGGGAGAAGGATTTCTCTGCCCCGCCTTTGAAGCCACGACCGGCAGGTGCCTCATCTATGACCAGCGGCCGCTCGATTGTCGACTGTATCCGTTGGTGCTCATGTGGAATGCCAGCCATGACGAGGTAGTGCTGGGGTGGGACAGCACCTGTCCCTACACCAAGGAGCACGTGCCTGATTCCATCCGCCGACATGCCGATCAGGTCCTGGCGGTTCTCGAAGAGCAGTCCACGGTGCAGCGGATCGCGGACCATCCGAGGCTGGTGGGGCGGTTCCAATCGGAGGCGCTGGTGCTGGCTCCTCTTCCGGGCCTTACACGGGCGATCTCTACGCGATGGGGACCGGAACAGTGCCGGCGGCTCGTCCTTGAGGATCTCTCACGCCTCAAGACCGCCCTCGGCCGGTCCAAAATGTGCGGGTCACTTGCCGCCTATTCCGCTCCGTATCATTATATGTGGAACGCGTTACTTCCCTACTGGTGGATGGACCTGGAGGGGGTCCTATGCCTCTTCATCCAATCGCCTGACGGATGGTTCATGCCGCTGCCGCCACTGGCTGATGGCGATCTGACGCGGCCGTTGAACAAGGCCTTCGATCTCATGCGGCAGTGGAACGGGGCAAGCGCCGTAAGCCGGGTCGAAAATGTTCCAGCAGTGCTCGTACCGACGCTCCTCGAGATGGGGTATCGCGTGCTGCCGAAAAGTCCGGATTATGTATATCGGGCGGACGATCTCGCCAGGCTGGCGGGCGATCGGTACAAGTCACAGCGTGCCCTCTGTAATCGTGTCGAGCGGGAAGGTGGGATGGTTGTCGAGCTCTTTCATCCTCGGGATCGGGCAGCGTGCCGCGCGTTGTTTCACAAATGGCGAAGCCAAAAACTCGCTCGAGGTGCGGACCCGTTGGCTGAACTGCTGCTCGAGGATTCGGTCTCTGCCCATGAAGTCGCTTGGTCCCATGCGTCTGAGTTGCAACTCACAGGATCGGTACTGCGAAGGAATGGCACGCTGTGCGGCTACACGTTTGGCTATTGGCTGGATCGCCAAACATGGTGCGTGCTGTTGGAAGTGACCGACCGGACGATACCGGGATCGGCGCAATTCCTGTTTCGCGAGACATGCCGTCATGCCCGGGCTGAGGGCGCCGAATTTATGAACACCATGGATGATTCAGGATTAACCGGTTTGCGTCTCTCGAAGGAAGCCTATCATCCGGCCGTCCGCATCGACAGTTTCGTGTGCTCCGAGATCTTGCAGCCATGAGCAAGCAGGATTTTCAACAACCCCTCGACCCCCCGCGGTATCGCTGGCTGCCCCACCTCATAATCCTGATGAACCTGGTCGCCGTCGCCGCCGGTGTGTTTTTGCTTCGCAGCGTCGAACACCGGCTGGTGTACTCCGCCGGGGAAGAATTGAGGATGGCGGCAGCGGAAGTGGCGGATAAACTGGACCGTCTCCTGTTCGAACGATACGGCGATGCGCACATGATGGCTCAAGCTTTGGCGTTGCAGCCATCCGACACTGGGTATCTCACGAGCTACGTCGGTTGGATGAAAACGAACCATGCACCGGTGTATGCATGGCTGGGGGTCACGGATAGTCGTGGAATGATGATCGCCGCCACGGAATCCTCCCTGCGCGGCCAGGATTTCAGCCGCACAGGCTGGTTCCAACGCGTCAGCCAAACCAAGACCATTCAGGTGGACGACGTCGCGTTGCATGAAGGCGAAGGGGAAACGGAAAGCGTCGCCTTCTCCGCGCCGATGCTTGACGCCGAGGGCAATCTGTCCGGGATCATCACCAGTCGAGTGCCTGTATCGATATTGGAGGAGGTGACGACAGGGACGTTACGTTCGCTGGAAGCGCGGCCGGAGTTCGCGGGAGCCGTCGTGTTTCAAATGGTGACTGACCAAGGGCGCGTATTTGTGGATTCGGACCTTCGACGGAATCGATCATTGAGTCAGCGGGATTCTGGCGCGCTGTCTTCCAGGGCGGTACCATTGGGTGATCTCGGGTTTGTCGAAGAACAGTCCCATGGACAAGCGATCGTGACAGGGTTCGCCCGGACGAAAGGGTTT
>Ga0307406_10001407_pt1 | contig 13360 bp, 11 predicted proteins | sample 322Cmetagenome_3_FD_203706 | JGI IMG/M metagenome (GOLD analysis project Ga0307406, IMG submission 203706) | Maize rhizosphere microbial communities from greenhouse at UC Davis, California, United States - 322HYB-C-2 | ecosystem: Host-associated > Plants > Roots > Rhizosphere > Soil | place... | reverse complement strand
GGCCCCCCCCCGGGGGGCGCCGGCTGCCACCCCGGGGGGGGGGGGGGGGGGGGCGGGGGGGGGGGGCGCGGCGCCCCCCCCCCCCCCCCGCCGCAGGGCCCGTCGGTCGGCACCGGATAGCCGGCCGGCCGCACGCTGCGGAAGTGGAAGCGCCCATGCGCGTCGGTGGTGAAGCGGCCGCGCAGGTTCATGTCTTCCTGCGCCGGGTCCTGGTTTTCATAGAGGCCGATGGGCGAGGCCTGCCATACGTCGACCGTGGCGCCAGCGATCGGCTCGCCCTGTGCATTGCGCACCGTGCCCGCCACGGCGAGCGGAAGGCCCGGCGTGCCCGAGCGCGCGATGCTGTCGCCCAGCGCGCAGGCCGGCGAGTTCGCGCGCCAGAACGGGCCGAGCAGCGCGGCCGGCGATTCGCCGTGCGGGTCCTGGTTGTTCTGCAGCGCCACCACGGTGGAGATGCCGAGGATGTCGGCCGCCAGCACCACCTCGTTCTTCTTTTCGCCCGTGGCCTGGCCGATGGCGACGATGAATTCGAGCGCCTGCTCGAACTCATCCTCGGTCAGCTTCACCTCCTGGACGAAGGCATGCAGGTGGCGCGTGAGCGCGTTCATCACGGTGCGAAGGCGCGGGTCGGGCGTGCGCTCCATGGCCTGGAGCGCGAAGCCCAGCACCGAATCGGGGGAGGTGGCGATGTTCATGGGGTGTCTCGTCGGGATGTTTGTGCAATCGTTTGCATGATCTTAGTCCAAACCGGCAGAAAGTAAAATGACCCTGTTGATCGCCTTGAGAATGCCGGAAAGCCATTCCTGTACCCAGACCCGGCGACAATCGTTTGCACCAACCAGCCCATGAGCACCAGTCCGCCTTCTTCCCCCGTGACCATCCGCGACGTCGCTCGCGCCGCCGGCGTGCATGTGTCGACGGTGTCGCGCGCGCTCAGCCCCGAGAAGCGATCGCTGATCAGCGACGAGGTGCTGCGCGTGGTGGAAGAGGCCGCGCAGCGCCTGGGCTACCGGCCCAACCGCGCGGCCTCGGCCCTGCGCACGGGCCGCACCCACACCATCGGCGTGCTGGTGCCCGACATCACCAACGCGGTGTTCCCGCCGATCCTGCAGGGTATCGAGGCCAGCGCGGCGGCGCGCGGCTATTTCGTGTTCGTGACCAACGTGGTCGACCCCGCGCTCGCGCGGCCGGTGCTCGAGCGCATGCTCGCGCAGCGCGTCGACGGCGTGATCCTGGCCACCGCCACGCGCGACGATCCGCTGGTCGACTTTGTCGCCAAGGCCGGCATGACCGCGGTGCTGGTCAACCGCGCCGACGAGACCGGCCGCCTGCCGGCCGTGGTGAGCGACGACCGGCTTGCGATGAAGCTCGCAGTCGATCACCTCGTGGGCCTCGGCCACAAGCGCATCGCGCACCTGGCGGGGCCGCAGAACATTCCCACCGGCGTGGGCCGGCGCCTGGGCCTGGAGCAGGCGCTGCGCGACCACCGCATGAAGCCGCAGCGCGTGGTCGAGTGCGAGAGCTACAGCCGCGAGGCCGGCGCGGCCGCCATGCGGCAGATGCTCGAGGCCGGCCCGGCCCCGCAGGCCGTGGTGTGCTGCAACGACCTCGTGGCGCTGGGCGCCTACGACGCGCTGCGCCAGGCCGGCCTGCGCGTGCCGAAGGACATCTCGGTCACCGGCCACAACGACATGCCGCTGGTCGACATGGTCGACCCGCCGCTCACCACCATCCGCCTGCCGCACCGCGAGCTCGGCTGGCGCGCGGCCGAGATGCTGTTCGAGGAGATCGACGGCCGCGCCATGTCGGCATCGACCGTGGTGCTGCGGCCCGAGCTCGTGGTGCGCAAGTCGACCGGCGCGCCGGCCGTGCGCTGATCAGCGGGGCGGGGTTTTCTTGCGCGCCGCCGGCCGCCGCGGCGCCCTGGCTTCGAGCACCAGCTCGGCCGGCAGCGTGTCGTTCCACGATTCGGTGAAATAGGCGCGGTCGCTCGGCACCAGTTGCGGCAAGGCTTCGCGCAACGAGCCCAGCGACTGTTCGGCCGCCTTCAGGTCGCCTGCGTGCGCCGCATACCAGGCGTGCTCGAACAGCAGGCTGCAATGCTGCAGGCCCGGGTAGCGGCGCCGCCCGGCCTGGTGGTCGGCCAGCCGCGCCTGCGCCACCTCGACCCAGCGCGCCGGCCAATGCGCGGTGTCGAAGGCATCCGCAAGCGGCCCCGCGAGCCGGGAGACCGCGGCCGGGTCGAGCGGCTTCTGCGCGCGGAACTGCGCGAGCGTGGGCTGCTCCTCAGGCCGGCAGTGGCCGCGCGCGATGCGCATCAGATAGATCGCGTTCCAGGCCGAGCGGCCCTGGCCGTCGGTGTGGCCGCAGAGCCATTCGCTGAAGGCGATCCACTGCACGGCGCGGCGCGTGGTGTCGGCATGGCCGTCGTGCGCGAGCGCCGGCAGGTCGGACAGGCCCACGCGGTCGAACAGCCACGCGGCCATGCCCATGTTGGCGGCCACGTGCTGCGCGGCATCGAAGGAATGCGATTCGAAGGCGGCCGCCAGTGCCTCGCCGAAGCGCTGCAGCGATTCTTCGGCGAGCGCCGCGGCGGCTGGCTTGTCGTCGCCGGAAAGCCCGAGCGCGCGCGATCGGCACACCAGCGCCCAGAGGTTGCACCACTCGAAGCGCACGTCGGGGTGGTGCCGCAGCACCAGGCTGCGCGCCGCATCGTTCGCCATGCCGTCCAGCAGCGATTGCGCGAGCGGCAGGTCGCGCGCGGTGTAGGCGCACCAGGCCGAGACGATGCATTCCATCGCACCCAGGTAGTCGTTGCCCGCCACGTGGTGGGCCAGGCGCTGCTTCTTGAGCGCCTGCAGGCGGCGGCGCGCCTGCTCGTTGTCGCCGAGGCGGCGCCACAGCATCGCCTCGTTGAGCGTGACCAGCGCGCGCTGGAAATCGGTGGCGGCCAGCGTGCCGGCCAGGCGGATCGACTCCAGCGCACTGGCCGGTGATCCGGGCGCGCTGCCGCCCGCCACCGGCGCCATGAGCCGGCCTTGCCGCGCCGCCTGCTGCGAGGCCACCAACTGCTTCCAAAACGCGGCGTCCTGCAGGTGCACGGCATCGGGCGGCGGCGAGCCCGGCGCACCCGCGCGGGCCTTGCGCGAGCGCAGCCCGAGGAAAGAAGCCACCTCGGCGGGCGTCGCGGCGCGGCCGCCCACCAGCATGCGCACGCGCCTCGCCTCGGCGGGCGGCAGCCAGAACGGTCCCTGGCTGCGGCGCTCGGCGTTCAGGAAGCGCGGCTCGCGCTGCGTGTCCTCGCCCCAGCCGACCTCGATGTGCCAGGCCTTGAAGTCGCGGAACGCGCGGCTCACGACCATGCGCAGCGTGCTCGCATCGGAGACCTCGCCGCGCAGGTCGGCCAGCCGCACGAGGCCGGCTTCGGCATCGTGCGCGTGCTTCATGCGTACGAGCAGCCAGAGCGACTGGAACGCCGCGCGCTGGCCGTTGACCGATTGCGGCGAGGTGAGTTCGATGGAAAGCGGGGTGGGAGCGGCGGTTTGGGGCACGCCCCGGATTGAACCTCAAATCCGGTGGTCAGCGATGCCGGTCGAGCAATCCGGCGACCTCGCTGCGGCCGATGCCCAGGTCGCACAGCTCATGATCGTTCATGCCGGCCAGGTGCCGCGCGTCCATGTGGGCGCGGCGGCGCTCCGCGGCGCGGCGGCGCCAGCTGCGCAGGGCATGCATCAGGCGTTGATGAAAGGGCGAGTGCGTCGGCGCTGTCACGATGGGTCTCCTTGTGGGGAGCGCCCATCTTGCGGCGGCGCGTGCTATTGTGGAAGTTGAGATTTCTGACACCTTCAATCAGCATTCCTGATGCGACAGCTCAACCTCGACCAACTCCGCACGCTCATCGCCATTGCCGATCTCGGCACCTTCTCGGCGGCGGCCCAGGCGCTGCACCTCGCGCAGCCCACGGTGAGCCTGCACATCAGCGAACTCGAATCGCGCCTCGATGCACAGTTGGTACTGCGCGGCGCGCGGCGGGTCACGCCGACCGCGGCAGGGGCCGTGCTGGTGGAGCGCGGCAGGCGCCTGCTGCGCGATGCCGACGACGCCATCGATGCGGTACGGCGCCAGCACAAGGGGCTGGCCGGCCGGGTGCGCATCGGTTGCAGCACCACCAGCGTGGTGGTCGACCTGATGCCGCCGGTGTTCCATGCCCTGCTGGAGCGTTATCCCGACATCGTGCTGACGCCCAGCTTCCTGGGCTCGGAGTATTCGGTCGCCGGCGTGCTGGCCGGTACCCTGGACCTGGCCATCATCGCGCTGCCGCAGCCCGCGATTCCGGCCCTGGCGCTGACACCCTGGCGCCAGCATTCGATGATGGCCTTCATCCCCGCGCGCTGGCAGGCGCCGCGCCGAGTCACGCCGGCCTGGCTGGCGCAGCATCCGCTGATCATGAACGAGCCGGGCTCGCGCATGTACGCGCTGACCATGGAATGGTTCGCGCATGCCGGCTTCGCACCCCGCGCGCGCATCGAGCACGACTACGACGTCGCGATGCGCGGCCTGGTGGCCGCCGGCTACGGCGTGGCACTGCTGCCCGCACCCGACGGGGGCAAGGTCACCGACGCCGGCGAGCACGTGCAGACGCGGCCGCTGAGTCCGAAACTCACGCGCCACCTGGCCATTGCGTATCGCGCGCAGGGCACGCTGGATGGCGCCACGCAGCGCGTGATCGAGACGCTGCTGGAGTTCGCCAAGGGCTGAGCACCGGGTCACGCTCGGCGCCGCGCAACGCGTGCGGCTGGTGCTGGCTGCGTTTCGCCAGCTCTGGTTCAGCCCTGGCCGGGCCTGCGTGTGCCGAGCGAAAGGATTTCGTTGGCGTTGACGATGGCTGCGGCGATCTCTTCCATGGTCGTGCGCTTGCTCATCGCCTGGTCGCGGATCAGGTCGTGCGCTTGTCCTTCGGAGACGCTGTGCGTCTTCATGAGGATGCTCTTGGCTTCGGCAAGCTGCCGCACACCGAGCAGCTTGGCCTCGACCTTGCGAAGGCGCCGCGCGAGCGATCGGCTTTCCTTGTGCGCCTCGCGTGCCACCACCAAGGCGCAGAGCAATCCGAAGGAGCGCACCGGCGAGGGCAGCACCGCCTTGGCGCCGATCTCCAGCACGGCCTCGACGATGGTCGGATTCTCGTAGGTCACCACGGCGATGATGGCGGGCGCATCTTCGCTCTGGGTCCACTCGAAGCGCAGGTTGATGAAGTCGGGCTGCACCGCCATGAAGGCCACGTCGATGCCCTCGGGCAGCACCTGCACCGGCGGCCAGAAGGCCTGTACCTGGCAGCCGATGCGCTGCAGCTGCTGCGTGAGCTGGCGGCCGTCTGCATCGTCAGGATGGATCACCGCGATCTTCAGCAGGCGCAGCTCTTTCAGCTGCGGCGGCGTCATCCGCAGGGTGTGTCGCTTGGGGGCGGCGCCGTCCATCCTAGAGCTCCAGCGTATCGAGCCTGGCCGTCCAGTCGCCCAGCGAGTGGGTGACCAGGTAGGGATCGGGGTACACCGCGCGCGTCGCCTGCCGAACGATGGTGAACTGCCCGTGCGCATCGACCCGGCCGATGCGGGGGTAAAGGCAGGTGTGATGGTTCGCCGGATCGATCTTCACGCGCCCTTGCGGCGCATCGAACTCGCTGCCCAGGATGTGCGGCAGGATCTCCGCAATGCCGTCGCTGCCCGATTGGCGGAACGCATTGGTGAAGATGTGCATCTGGAAATACGAGGCCTCCCAGCACAGGTTGGGCACGCAGCCGTCGCCGAAGCGTTCGCGCAGCCGCGCGAGGCAGCGCCGGTTGGCGGCCGAGTCGATCGACTGGAAATACGGCGCTGCGGTGAAGTGCCCCGTGGCCACGCCGGGTCCCATCTGCGAGATCTCGGCTTCCGACGTGGTGAGGCTCGAGATCGGCATCGTCTTCGGATCGAAGCCCGCTTCCGCATACGCGCGGTAGAGGCTCGCCGTGGAGTCGCCCACCACGGTCGAGAAGATGAAGTCGGGCTGCTTGTCGCGGATGTCGTCCATGATCGCGCGGTAGTCCTTCTCGGTGGCGTCCAGCGCCACGTAGCGCTCGCCCAGCTTCTCGCTGCCCGGGCGCTGCATCACCAGCTCGCCCATGATGCGGTTCGACTCGTAGGGATAGATGTAGTCGGAGCCGATCAGGTACACGCGCGAACCGAAGTTCGTGGTCATGAACTCGGCCAGCTGCACGCTGTTCTGGTTGGGCGCGGCGCCGGTGTAGATCACGTTGCCCGAGTACTCGAAGCCTTCGTAGAGCGTGGGGTAGAACAGCAGCTTGTTCCACTTCTCGACCACCGGGATCACCGCCTTGCGGCTGCTCGACATGTAGCAGCCGAAGATCACGTTGACGCGGTCCTGCACGATCAGCTTCTCGGCCAGCTGGGCGTAGCGCGCGGGGTTGGATTGCGGGTCGTAGCGCACCGCCACGATCTCGCGGCCATCGACGCCGCCGGCTTCGTTGATTTCCCCGATGGCGAGCAGTGCGCCCTGCAGCTGCGACAGCCCGATCGTCGAGGTGACGCCGGTTTCCGAGTAAAGGATGCCAACGCGAATGGGGTCCTTGTCAGCCACGGGGGTGTCTCCTGGGTGTGTGAACCATCATTCTCCTCAGTTTGCGGCGGCCAGCCGTGCGCTCATGCGCGCGAGCCGCGCGGGCAGGCTGCGTGCGTCGTCGGCGATGCAATAGTTGCGCCAGCCGAAGATCCGGCGCACGTAGGCGTCGGCTGCGCCATCGACCGCGATGCAGGCAGTGCGCACGCCGGCTTCGCGCGCTTCGGCGACGGCCATGCGGGCGTCTTCGATCAGGTAGCGGGGGTCGTGCACGTCGATGTCGGAAGGCGCGCCGTCGGTCACGAGCAATATCGCGCGCCGGCCTGAAGGCTCGGCGCACAGGTGCGATGCGGCATGGCGCAGTGCGGCGCCGATGCGCGTGGAGTAGCGGCCGCGCACCGCGCCGATCATGGCGCGCGATGGCGCTTCGAGCGGCCTGCCGAAGTCCAGCAGGCGGTAGTAGTAGACCTCTGCGCGTGTGTTGGACGAGAAGCCGTGGATGGCGAACCGGTCGGCGCCGCGTGCGTTCGAGCCGGCCAGCAGCAGCGCGGCCTGCTTTTCGATGTCGAGCAGCGAACGCGCACCGCCATGGCCTGGATCGTTCGCCGATTCCGACAGGTCGAGCAGCACCAGCACGCTGCTCGGGCGCGGCGCCTTGCCGGGGCGCATGAACAGGCGCGGATCGGGCCGCAGCCGCAGGCGACGGTCGACCAGCACCTCGATGGCGGCGTTCAGGTCGACGTCGTCGCCTTCCCACTGGCGGCGCAGGCGGTGGGTGCGGTCGAGCTGGCGGGCGCGGGGCAGCGCAAGCGGGGTCGCACGCCCGGTGGCGTTGCTGGCGGCCGCTGGTTGTTCACGCACTGGCAGGAGGCCCTGCCATGCCGGCAGCTTCTCGATCACCGTGCACCAGTCGGGCCGCAGGCGTTCGAGCTTGCGGTCCCATTCGGGGTAGCTGTAGCGGCCCAACTCCAGTTCGGCGGCGCCTTCGGGCAACGGGCCATCGCCTGGATTCGCAGCATCGCCTTCCGCCGGCGGTGGCGGCCGGGCACCGGACCGCTGCAGCGCGATGGCTTCGTCGGGCGGCGTTTCGGTCTCGCCGAAATCCCACAAATAACTGTTGTCGTCGCGGTATGGTGCCGGCACTTCGTAGTGCTGCGGGTCGAAGCGCACGCGCATCTGGCCGAGGTCGTTGGCCAGGATCGACGCGATCGTGCGGAAGGCGTCGTGGTCTTCCAGCCCCGCGGAGGCGGCGGCCTCGTCGAACAGGCGGCGCGCCTTGTTGACCCAGTGGTTGTCGTCCTGCCACGCGGGCAGCATCAGCATGCGGTCCATGCGCGAGACGAGCGCCGCGAAGCCCAGGTCGAGCGGATCGGGTACCGGCCCGAGCGATCCGGCGAACCAGCCATGCACGCCTGGAAAGTCGCGGCACAGCAGTCGCTCGACGCGTGCGTCCTCGATGGCGGAGACGATGGCGATGCCGATCGGCTTGAGCGCGCGCGCGGGTCGGGCGGGCCGGGAATGGCGCAGGTGCGCGACCGCATGGGCCACCGTGGCGCGGCGCAGCCGCTCGCCGTTGCTGCTGCTGCTGCCGTCGTGCGCGGGAAGCAGCAGCCGCTTGCCCACCAGCACCGCTCGCGTGCCTGCGCTGCCTTCGAGCGGCTGCACCTCGATGTCGGCACCCACCAGCCCGCGGGCGAGCAGGGCCAGTGCGGCGTAACTGGCTTTCATCCGAACTGGGCGGCGACGAAGCCCTGCAGCGCACCCGCCATGTCGGGGTCGTCGGTGAGCGCGCGCGTCATGGTCATCTCGCAGCTGTCGCGCGGCGGCACGCCGTCGCGGATCAGCACGCCCGCGTAGATCAGCATGCGCGTCGACACGCCCTCGTCGAGCCCGCGGTGCTTGAGCTCGCGCGAGCAGCGCGCAATGGCCACCAGCTTCGCGGCCAGGTCGAGCCCGACCACGGCCTCGTGCGCGACGATTTCTGCTTCGAGGCCGCTGTCGGGATAGTCGAACTCCAGCGCCGCGAAACGCTGCCGTGTCGAAGGCTTCATGTCCTTCGCGCTGCTCTGATAGCCGGGGTTGTACGACACCACCAGCTGGAAGTCGGGGTGCGCGCGCACCAGCTCGCCCTTCTTGTCGAGCGGAAGGATGCGGCGCGCGTCGGTCAACGGATGGATCACCACGGTGGTGTCCTGCCGCGCCTCCACCACCTCGTCGAGGTAGCAGATGCCGCCGTGGCGCACCGCCAGCGTCAGCGGGCCGTCGTGCCAGGCGGTGCCGCTTGCGTCGAGCAGGTAGCGGCCCACGAGGTCGGAGGCCGTCATGTCCTCGTTGCACGCCAGCGTAACCAGCGGCCGTCCGAGCGACCACGCCATGTGCTCCACGAAGCGGGTCTTGCCGCAGCCGGTCGGTCCCTTCAGGATCAGCGGCATGCGGTGGCGGTAGGCCTGTTCATAGAGTGCCACTTCGTTGCCCGCGGGCCGATAGAAGGGCTCGGTCTCGATGCGGTAGCTGGCGAGCGGATCGGTGGAACGGGGCAGGGCGGCGTTCATGGCGTGGCAAGCAGCTCCTTGAGGGCGGTGTCGATGAAGCGGGTGTCGGCCGGGCTGCTGCCGCCGCCGGCAAAGTGGCCCCACACGCCCGGGATCGGGCGGCACTCGGCGTTCGGCATGTGCGACACCTCCCATTCGTTGTCGGCCACGGGAAAGTACAGGTCGCGCTCGGCCGGCATCACGATGGCGCGTGCCTTGATGGCGCCCAGCGCTTTCTTGAAGTCGCCCTTGAACACCGGGTTGTCGCTGATGTCGCCGTTCTGCCACGACCACAGCATCGCGAGCAGGTTGTTGGCGTCCTTCTGCAGGAAGAAGCCTTCCCAGTAGCCGACCAGGAAATCTTCGAGCGAGCTGAAGCCCAGCTCGCGCCAGAGTTCCTGCATGTAGAAGGGCTGCGACAGGCCCCAGCCTGCATACACGCGGCCCACCGCGCGCAGGCCCCTGCTCGGCGGCGTGCTGTACCAGCCGCCGTTCCACGCCGCGTCGGCCGTGAGCGCGGCCTTCACGCCTTCGAGAAACACGATGTTGTGCGGTGCCGTCTTCGCCGAACCGCAGAAGGGCGCGATGCGCTGCACCATGTCGGGGTACAGGCAGCCCCACTGGTTGGTCTGCTGCGCGCCCATCGACCAGCCCACCACCAGCGCAACGCGCTCGATGCCGAATTTCTCGGTCACCAGCCGGTGCTGCAGCGTGACGTTGTCGTAGAGCGTGATGTTTGGAAAGCGCGACAGGTTGTACGGCTCGGGCGTGTTGCTGGGCGACGAGGAAAGGCCGTTGCCCAGCATGTTCGGCACGATGATGAAGTACTTCCCGGGGTCCAGCGCCATGCCCGGGCCGATCAGCCATTCGTTGTCGTGATGCTGGCCCGAGTACCAGGTCGGGTAGACGATCACGTTGCTCTTGTCGGCATCGAGCTTGCCGTAGGTCTTGTAGGCGAGCCTGGCGTTGCGCAGCGTCGCGCCGCGTTGCAGGGGCACATCGCCGAGGTCGAAGATTTCGTAGTCCATGGTCGTTGTCGCTTTCGAAGAAGGGGTTCAGTTCTTGATGGACGGCGCGGCCGCTGCCACCGGCGCGGCACTGCCGATGTGGAGCACGAAGTAGCAGACGCCTGCCGCGATGAAGGCCGCCACCGCCGTCGACAGCTGCGGCGCCATCGTCTCGGTGGCGTAGGCCACCAGCGAGCCCACGCCCCAGGCGATGAAGGCGCGCGGACGCCAGTCGGCACCGATGGCGGCGCCGGGCCGCACGAAGTAGAGGTCGGCGATCAGGATGGCGCCGATGGGCGGCACCAGGATGCCCAGCAGCGACAGCCACGGAATGAACAGCGCCCACACGTTGGCTGCGGCAACCGCGATGCCCAACGCGGCGAGCACCACGGCGAACACGCGCATGCGCCCGTTGCCGATGCGCGACCAGCCCACGGCCGAGTTGTAGAGGCAGTGCGCGCACACCGAACCCAGGTTGCACAGCAGGAACACGAAGGCCACCACGGCCAGCCACGGCGCGTTCTGCGCGAGCAGGTAGCCGAACATGTTGTCCAGGCCGAAGGGCTGCGGTTGCGGCAGCGCCAGCGCGGCCGTCATGACGCCGCCGACCAGCATCGCGACCAGGTTGGCCACGGGAAAGGCGCAGGCCGTGGCAATCAGCGAGCTCTTGCGGTCGGCGGCCCAGCGGTTGAAGTCGGCCGTGACCGTGCCCGCATCGATGAACAGCGCCACCACGATGGTCAGCCCGACGCCGAAGGACATCGGCAGCGCAGGCTGCGTGCCGGCGTACGACAGTACCTTGCCCCAGCCGGCGGCGCCGGCCGAGTGCAGTGCCACCCAGCCGCCCAGCACCACGAATAGCGGCACCGACACCATGCCGATCCAGTGCAGGCCGCGAATGCCGACGAAGGTGATGCCCAGGTACAGCACGCCCGCGGCAATGGTCATGGCCAGGTAGTCGAACTGGAAGGCCGTGTGCATCAGGTTGCCCGTGATGCCGGTCTGCACCGCGTACCAGCCCAGCAGCAAGGTCGACAGCAGGCCCGAGGCGAACACGTAGCCCTTCCTGCCGAAGCTGGCGCTGGCCAGCAGCGCGAAGTTGTGGCCGCGCGCCGTGCCCAGTGCGCCCAGCGACCCCACGTACGCGAACATCAGCAGGTTGCCCACGATCATCGCGAGCAGCGCGGACTGGAAGCCCATGCCCGCCACCAGGATGGAGCCGGTCATGGCCCCCGTGATGATCATCGGGAACCCGAGCCACACCATCGAGACCGAGAAGGTGCTGCGCCGCTTCGAGAGCGGAACCGGGTCGTGTTCGTACTCGTCGCCGAGTACCTTGTCGTCGACATGCGTCTGGTTCATGGCGTACCTCTTTTTCTTGCGATCGTTCAGCGGTGCCGGGCCGGCTCGTTCGGAATGCCCTCGATCGGGCATTCGGGCGTGCCGACGGTGCTGCGCGTGAACGACTCCACCATCTCGCGGGTGCCCTCGGGGTCGTTGATCCACTGCGTGTAGAAGTTGTAGGGGCAGGCCGCCACGCCCTTGTCGCCGTCGCCCGAATTGATGGTGCCGGTGTAGCCGCGGTGCACGAGCTTGAAGAGGTGGTTCTGCGACTGGCCGTTCTTGCGCGCGTCGCGGATCAGGCCCATCGACAGCTCGGCGTAGTTGATGCCCATTTCCTCCTCGCCGCATTCGCCGAGCGTGCGGCCGTCGAAACCGATGAGCGCGGAGTGGCCGAAGTACGAGTACACGCCGTCGAAGCCGGCCGCGTTGGCCACCGCCACGTAGGTGTTGTTCATGAAGGCCATGGCCTTGGACACCAGGATCTGCTGCTCCTTGGCCGGGTACATGTAGCCCTGGCAGCGGATGATGAGTTCGGCGCCGCGCATCGCGCAGTCGCGCCAGATCTCGGGGTAGTTGCCGTCGTCGCAGATGATCAGGCTCATCTTCATGCCCTTGGGGCCTTCGCTCACGTAGGTGCAGTCGCCCGGATACCAGCCCTCGATCGGCACCCACGGCATGATCTTGCGGTACTTCTGGACGATCTCGCCCTGGTTGTTCATGAGGATCAGCGTGTTGTAGGGCGCCTTGTTCGGATGCTCTTCATGGCGCTCGCCGGTCAGCGAGAACACGCCCCACACGTTGGCGCGGCGGCAGGCATCCGCAAAGATCGCGGTCTCCTCGCCGGGCACGGTGGCGGCGGTGTCGTACATCTCCTTCGCGTCGTACATGATCCCGTGCGTGGAGTACTCCGGAAAGACCACCAGGTCCATGCCCGGCAGGCCCTTCTTCATGCCGACCAGCATCTCGCCGATCTTGCGGGCGTTGTCCAGCACCTCGGCCTTGGTGTGCAGGCGGGGCATCTTGTAGTTGACGACCGCGACGCCAACGCAATCGTTGCTGCTCGAAATATCACCATGTCTCATGACGCTGCTCCTGCTAGGGGTGGTTGAAGGGAAAGAAGAAGGAAATTTCCTCACTCGCGCGGTCAAAGCTCCGCCCCCGGATGGCGCGCATCCGTTTTGAAAAGGCTTCGTTGCGACCGAAAAACAAAAAAGCCCGAACCGGAGTTGAAACCGGTTCGGGCTTTGTTGCCCGACCCCTCGCTGGCAGCACTGGCAGCGGGGGTCGTATGAATGGAGGACTGAAAACGATTGCTCGTTGGGGCGGATTCTTCTCAACTCACCCCTGCGTGAACATACGTTCTTTCGCTTATTGGCGGATACGCAGAACGTATGGTATTCGCGCGCACACCGGCGCGGCGCTTCCGTCAGCGCTGCCGGTCAGCGCGGGCGGGCGAAGTCGGCTTCGATCCAGCCGGCGGCGCTGCCGGACGTGAGCTTGAAGGCAGGCGAGACGTTGACGCTCGCGAGCTCGCTGTCGTCTTCGTCGTCATGTGCGCTCAGCATGGCCGAGGGGTTGTCCTCGTCGGGCACGATGGCGAGCGACACGCGAATGCGGCGGCCGCCCTGCGCCGTGACCGTCACGCTCTTGTTGAGCGTGGCGTGCAGCTGCTGCTCGTGGCGGCGGATCACTTCGGCGGCGGTCTTCACCAGCGTGGAGAAGGCGGGCCCGTCGAGGGGCTTGGGGTTCTTCTTGTCGCGGCCCATGGTCCAGGGGCCGACCAGCGCCGGCTCGGGGTCGCCGTGGCGCGTCATCTCGACGGCCCAGCCGTCGTCTTCCTCGTTCTTGATGACGCGGGCGGTCCATTGG
>Ga0307406_10001406_pt1 | contig 13361 bp, 12 predicted proteins | sample 322Cmetagenome_3_FD_203706 | JGI IMG/M metagenome (GOLD analysis project Ga0307406, IMG submission 203706) | Maize rhizosphere microbial communities from greenhouse at UC Davis, California, United States - 322HYB-C-2 | ecosystem: Host-associated > Plants > Roots > Rhizosphere > Soil | place... | reverse complement strand
TGACGCAGCGCATTCATTCCCTGGCGCGATCGGACGCACCACGCCGCCCGCTCAAGGCGCGCAACGAGGCCTTGCAAACGGCGGCGGCTGCGCCGCGAGCTGCGATGGACCGCGCATGGCGCATGGGATACATGAGCGTTTCGCTGCTGGCCATCGCAGCGGCCTGCGCGGTGGCAAGCGGTGAAGCTGCGAAGGCGGAGCTGCGGTTCGCCACGGTCGCCCTCCACGCAGAGCCGTTCCCGCAGGACCTCTGCTGCGCAGGCAGCAACCGGTACGTCGGTCCCGCGAAGCAGGCGTATGCGAGCGCCACAGCGCCCGGAAGCGATGCACCGGGCGCGTGTTGATCGCGGGTGCTGCGTCCATCGATTGCCGCAAGAGCGAAGGCCATGTGTCTGCACCTGTCGCTCGAGGTGCACCCCGCAGGGGTGCGAAATTTCCCAAGCCAGGCCATCCATCCAATCAACCAACCAACCAAGGAAATCAGCATGAAGAAGTTCTCCAGCCTCGCGCGCGCCTTCGCCGGCATCGGCCTCGTGGCGATGCATCTCACGACGCCTGCCAGCGCAGCCGCATCGGCCGCGCCGCCGGCAAGGCCCACCGTCGTACTGGTTCACGGCGCATTCGCCGAATCGGCCAGCTGGAACGACGTGGCGCGCGATCTTCGTGCGCGGAGCTTTCCCGTCGTCGCGGCGGCCAACCCGTTGCGCGGCGTGAAGTCCGACGCGGACTATGTGGCGGCGATCGTGGGCTCGATCCAGGGGCCGGTCGTGCTGGTCGGGCATTCGTACGGCGGCTCCGTGATTTCTGCGGCGGCGGCTGGAAAGCCCAACGTCCAGGCGCTGGTCTTCGTGGCGGCGTTCGCCCCCGAGGTGGGCGAGTCGGCTGTGGATCTGTCGGGGAAGTTTCCCGGCAGCACGCTCGGCCCGACGCTGGCGGCACCGGTAGTGTTGCCGGACGGTTCCAAGGACCTCTACATCCTGCAGGACAAGTTCGGCAAGCAGTTCGCTGCCGACGTGAAGCCGGCACTCGCCCAGCTCATGGCCGTGTCGCAGCGCCCCATCACCGAGGGTGCGCTCGGAGAAGCGGCGCCGGCCGCCGCCTGGAAGACCGTGCCTTCGTGGTTCATCTACGGCGACGGCGACAAGAACATTCCGCCTGCCGCACTGGCTTTCATGGCCGAGCGCGCGAAGTCGAGGAAGACGGTCGTGGTCAAGGGGGCTTCGCACGTGGTCATGACGTCGCAGCCGAAGCTGGTGAGCCGGCTGATCGTCGAAGCGGCCCAAGCGGCTGGAACAGCCGAGGCGACGAAGGCGCAGCCCTGAGACGCGAGCCGCGACCATGGGAGCCCCGGCTCTTCGCCGCGACCGACTCGATGGGCTCAAGAACATCGCATGCGCCTTGGTCGTCGCGATCCCACTTGGCGCCAGCGCGGTAATGGCGGCCTCCGAGGCGCTGCAGCCGGCGGCTGGAATCGCCGAGGCCGTGCTTCGCGGCTCGCTTGTGCATGCTCAGGACGCGGTGAGTCCGGCGGTATCCGGGATGCCGTGGACCCACGTCGTCAAGGTGCACGTCCCGAGCATCTGCGAGGAGCCGCGTGCCGGTTCACGGCTGCAAGTGGCCGTGAAGGCAAACTGCCGCGGATTGCTCCGTCGTTGAGGTGGCCGATCGCTCTGCGGCGTATCGCGCCGGTGGCGCCGGTGGCGCCGCCGGCTGGGCAGCGTCGCCGAGTTGCGCGCGCAGCTGGCGCACCTGCGCCAGCGCGGCATTCTTGCCGTCGCGCGGCGCCCGCTCGCTGCTTTCGTCCAGCAGCTTCGCGGCTTGCGCCAGTTGGCCCTGCTTCGCCCACAGGCTCGCCAGGCTCAGCGCAGCGCGCAGTTCCCAGGCAATGGCGCCTTGTTGCCTGGCAGTCTCGACGGCCCGCAGGTAGAAGGCCTGCGCCTCGTCGGTCGCGGCCTGTTGCTCGGCGCGCCAGCCTGCCGCGCGCCAGACCTCCGCTTCGACCCACGGGCTGCCGCCGCGCGAGGCGCGTGCAATCAGGCCGTCGTCGACCCAGTCGATGCAGAAGGTCGCGAGCATTTCCCTGTGCGGTGCGTCATAGGCCGAAAGCCGGCCCGCCACTTCGCGGATGCAAGCGTCGCGATCCTCGGCGCTGCGCAGCTGCAAGGCTTGAGAGAACCACTCGGCATAGCGTTGCCAGCCCACCAGCCCTTTGCGCCGCGCCTCGTCCATCATCAGGCGCACCCACCGGGCGGCAAGCTCGGGCTCGTCCGACCACAGGGCGACGGGGCAGGCGCCATACAGTGCGGAGCACAGCGACACCGACCTGCCGGCGGCCTGCGCACGGGCCACCGCGTCGCTGGCTTCTTCCAGCGCCTTTTCCGTCTCGCCCTGCATCCAGAGGGTTCGGCACAGCACGGCCTTTGCCGCGACGATGGCGTTCACGCCCACCATGTGGGCCCGGGAATGGCCAAGGCCCCCGCCGATGCGCACCGACGCTTCACTGTGCTGCCTCGACACGGCGAAGCGACCGGAAAAATGGTTGGACATGGCCATCACGCGGTGAGCGAGGTTGAGCGCAGCGGGGTCGGACCAGGATTGCGCGGCCGCCATGAGCGTGTGCGCCTGCTCCAATGCCGGCGAGTACTCGCCGCGAAACATGTCGTGCGTGCATCGCCCCCAGCGCGCCTGCAGCTCCAGCACCGGGATCTTGACCGCGAGCGCCCCGGCCAGGGCCTGGTCCGCGGCAGCCCCAAGCTCCGGTGTCGACCCGCCGGTGTGAAGCAGGGCGCTGACCAGGGCGGTGTTCAGCCAGGTCGCCGTTTCGGTGTCCGGTGCGGGTTGCCGGTCGACCAGTTCGAGCGCCGCAGAGACCCGGTCTCGGTACTCCACGACCTGGGCCAGATGGAACCACAGCGGTGCGGATGCCGTCACCAGCGAGGCGGCCAACTTCGCGTCGGGCTGGTGCGTCAGGCAGACCTCGAGCGCAAAGCGCACGTCGTCGAGCCGGTGTGCATGCCGGTCGGCCCAGGCCTGCTCGGTGAGGTCCGACAGCTCCGCGGCCGCCGCTTTCATGAGATCGCGCATGAGCACCGCATGGCGCTCCAGCAGGGGAGCGCGTTCGCCGCTTTGCGCGAGGAGCACGGCGGCATAGCTTCGCGTCGTGTCGAGCAGCCGATAAGGCGCGACGGCATCGTTGCTGTCGAAGAAGACCAGGGACTTGTTGACCAGCGAAATCAGCGCGTCGAAGGCCACATCGGTGCTCATGCCGCCGACGCTCAGGCCGAGCGCGGCTTCGACGTCGAAGCGTCCGCGAAACACGGACAGCCAGCGGAACAACCGCAGTTCCACTTCGCTCAGCAGCGCGATGCTCCAGTCCAGCGCCGCCGCAAGGGTGCGGTGCCGCGCGAGTGCGGCGCGGCTGGAGGCATACAGGCGCATGTGGTCGTCCAGCCTGCGCGCGAGATCGCCGATGGGCTGGACGCCCAGGCGCGCGGCCACCAGTTCGACGGCCAACGGGATGCCATCGACCTGGCGCGCAATCTGTGCCAGCAGCGGCGCGTGGGATTCGTCGAAGGCGCCCGCGCCGGCAGCCTTGGCCCGCTCCACGAGCAATTCGACCGACGGCCAGTGCAGTGCCTGTGCGAGGGAAATCTCGCCGGCCTCCGGAACCGCAAGCGCCGCCAGGCGGAGAACGCATTCGCCGGTTCCGTGAAGCGGCTCGCGGCTGGTCGCGAGGATGCGCAGGCCGGGCAGCACGGATAGCAGGCGGCTGATCGGCGCTGCGAGCGAATCCACCACGTGCTCGCAGTTGTCGACCAGCAAGAGCACCTCGCGCCCCATCAGGCGCCGCGTGACGGCGCCGATGGTGTCGGGCAGGTCGGCCGGCACGCCCACCGCGCGCGCCAAGGTGCCGAGCACATGACCGGCGGAGATCAGCGGCGAGAGGTCGATGAAGGCGACCTCCGTGGCGTGCATGCGTTGCAGGCTCTCCGCGGCATGGATCGCGAGGCGGGTCTTGCCGATGCCGCCCGTGCCGACGATCGTGACCAGCCGGTGGGTCCGCAGCGACTCGAGCACGCGCGCCAGATCGGCGTCGCGACCGACGAGTTCGGTCAGCCGCACCGGCAGCGCTGCGAAGCTGGGGTCGGGCGATGGCGTTGCGATCGGGGCCGAGTTGTCGACCACCTCGTGCCGGACACGTCCGTTGAAGCGATAGCCGCGCAGCGGAATGTTGGAGATCCACTCCTTGCAGTCGTCGCTCTCGCCCGGCTCGCCCAGCGCCTTTCGCAGCGTGGACATATGGACCCGCACACTGGCCTCCTCGACCACGACGCCAGCCCAGACCGCCGAGAGGAGGTCATCCTTGCTCACGAACTCGCCGGCCCGCTTGATCAGTTGCAGCATCAGGTCGAAAGAGCGCGGTCCCACCCGCACGGCTTGGCCGGCCCGCTCGAGCCGGCGCTGCGCTTCCCAGACGACAAACGCACCGAAGTACCAGCGGGTCTCTGCCGGCGCCGATGCCGGGTCTGGCAGCGCTTGCGGGGCAATGTGTTTCACTTCTCTTCTCCGTTTCTCTCCCGCTTGCTCGCCTTGCGTTCGCGCGGGGTGGCGCCGGCCAGGACCTGGTCGACGAGCGCTTCGATATATCGGTCCGTCACTTCGGCATACGGAATCAGCAACCGGTAGTACACGGCACCGAAGAGCGTGTCGATGAAGACCTCTTCGTCGAAATCCTTGCGCAGTTCGCCGCGCGCCCTGGCTTCGGCGATGACTTCTTTCGCCTGCGCACGGCGTGGTCCGATCCACAGTTCGAGGAACGCCTTCTGCAGGTCCGCATCGCTTTGCGCAGCGCCAAGCAGGTGGCGAAGCAGATCGCCACGGGGGCCTCGAAGCGCGTGCACAAGTTCCTTCAACGCGGAAGTGAAGGTGGTGCGGATGTCGAGCTTGCGGCGGTAGCGGATGAGCGGAGCGATGTCTGCCAGGAAGGCGTCCATCACGATGGCGGCCGCGTGGGGCCAGCGGCGGTAGATGGTCGTCTTTGCGACACCGCTGTATTCGGAGATGCGCCCGAGGGTGGCGTGGCCGATGCCGCCTTCACAGGCAAGGGTGAGCGCCGCGGCGCGGACCGCCTCCGTGGCATCCGCGCTGCGCGGCCGGCCAAGCGTCGGTTCGGGGAGGAGTTTGGAATGCTGGTGCTGGGACATGGCGAGGGTGGATCACATCGCTCACCTGGGTGACCGATGGCGAACTATTGTATTTACGAAACGAAGCGGAGCGTAATTTCGCGAAAGACCAGCCTGCGAACATGTGAATTGCCCCGGGCGCGAAAGGCTGCGCCGGCCTGCGCGAGGCGGGCCGATCCACGGGGCATGAAAAAGGAAGGACGCCGATGGCAACGGCCACGCCTGCCACGCCCAGCGCGGGATCGCAGGGCAGGAGGCATCCCGCGGGCCGTGGCGCGGGCAGCGACGAGCCATCGGGATCAACGGCTCATGAATGAACGCGACGGTCCGGCGAGCAGAAGCAGATCAGGGGTGGCCGTAGAGCTTGTCCCGGCGCATCGATCAAAAGGGCTCGTAGCGCGCAGCGCCCACTGTTTCTGTGGGTGTGATCGGTGTGCGGTCCAAAGGCTCTTGTGGGCGCGGATACGAAAGATCGAGCGGGAGGAACAGGCTTCCGATCGAATCGTCGGCCGTTGCTTGAGGAAGAGCGACAGCGCTGGCCGGCTGGAGCGCGTAGATCGCCATCGATGTCGTGCAACTGGCCAGCAGCGCCGCAAGGAAGATTCTTTTCGTCATCAATCACTCCTGAAAATCTGAGGGGCCATCGAGCGGAAAGTCCATTGAAGGCGGATGGACGGTCGAGCGAACCGCCGCAGTGAGCAAACGGAATCAATGGCGGTGCGACGCCGCTTCAGTTCGGCCGATAGCTCGCCCTGAAAAACGCCTGGCGGTGCTTGCTGCGAGGGCTCAGGAGAGGTCCGCCTTGTCCAGGCCGAAGGCCTTGTCGGAAGAGCCGGGCACGGTCTGGAATGCGACGTTCACGCGGTTCCACGCGTTGATGGCCATGACGCTGAAGCTCAGGTCCGAAAGCTCCTTTTCCGACAGCTGCGTGCGTACGCGCTCATAGACGTCGTCGGGCACGCCGTGCTCGGGCAGCCTGGTCAGCACTTCGGTCCAGGCCAGCGCCGCGCGTTCGCGCGGAACGAACAGCGTCGATTCGCGCCATGCGGCCAGGTGGTGAATGCGCAGTTCGCGTTCGCCATGGATCTTGGCCTCCTTGATGTGCATATCGAGACAGAACGCACAGCCATTGATCTGCGACGCGCGGATCGTGACAAGGTCCCGAATCGTTTGCTCGATGGAGCCGCCATCCACGAGCGTGCTGAACTCGATCAGCTTCTTGAAGAGTTCGGGCGATTGCTTGATGTAGTTGAGACGTTGGGTCATGTGTGGCTCCGGCCTCAGTGCGGCTGAGGCACCCGTTCGCGAAGACCGCGAGGGGAAGAAAAATCCTGGGCATCGACGGTGCGGCGCAACAGGCCAGCGGCCTGCTCGCGCGCCGCGGACTGCGTTCAGTAGTCCCAGATGATCGGAACCCAGCGAAAGACCTCACCGTCGATCGCGACCCGGCCGATGGATGGGAAGGGCAGGTGAGCGGCAACCAGCAGTCCGCGGGTCTGCGCCAGTTCGCGGAAAAGGCCGATGCGAACTTCGGCCGCTTTCTCGGGGTCGTGCTCGAAGCCGTTCTGCCAGTCGGGGTGGTCGAACGCGACCGGGAACATGGCGTCGCCGGCGAACATCAGGCGTTCGCCGCCTGACACCAGGTCGACCACGCTATGCCCCGGGGTGTGGCCGCCGGTGAGACGCACCACCACGCCCGGCGCCACCTCGCACCGCTCCTCGAAGATCTGCAGCCGCTCGCGGTATTCGTTGTAGAAGCTCTTGGCGGTCGAGCGGAGCACCTCCGGCACCGGCTTGGGCATCACTGTCTGGGAAAAGTCGGGCGAGATCCAGAAATCGACTTCGGCCTTGGCCACGTGGATGCGAACATCCGGACGCAGCCGTTCCTTGATCCCGGGAACGAGCAGCCCGCCCACGTGGTCCATGTGCATGTGGGTGATGATCACATCGGTGACGGACTCGAGGTCGATGCCGGCCGCAGCCAACCGCTGGGGAAACTGCCCGGCCCTCGGGAAGCCCGGGAACTGGCCGCCCAGGCCCGCGTCGATGAGGATGGTCTGGTCGCCGGTGCGCGCCACCATCACGTTCAGCGGCCAGTCGTACTTGTCGGGCGGCATGAACATCTGGTCGAGCCAGTTCGCCAGGTCCGCCGGGTCGGCGTTGGTGGCCATGGTCGAGGTGGGCAGCGGCAGCACGCCGTCGCTGACCACCATCGCATCGATGTCTCCGATGCGCAGCGCGTAACGGGAGGGCACCGGATCATCGGGTTTCTGGCTCGCGGGATGCAAGGTGTCATCTGTGAGGAACATGGCGAAATCTCCAAGAGTGCGGCCCGGTTGCGCGGGCCAAACCAGCCAGGCGACTGGCAGCAAGTTGCCGTTCAACAGCGAGGGTTGTCGGGCGCGGATCACGGCAGAAAGCCGTATGCCATTCATCGTAGGCAGGCATGGCGAGAGCCGGTAGGCCTGCAAACGGACTCACAGTGGTGCCCGATACGCACCAAACCCTTCGAGGGTCTTGTCCTTGGGCTTCGCGATCGGACCGATCTCCTTGGCGACCCAGTTGCGCAACGCATCGGCGATCTTCTTCGCTTCGTCTCCGGTGGGGCGCGCGCGCTTGAGGACGACGAAGGCGCAGATCGCCTCGCCGGTGGTGTCGTCGGGGCGTCCGACCACCGCGGCTTCGGCCACGAGATCGGTGCACGACACCAGCGCCGATTCGATCTCCATCGTGCCCATGCGGTGGCCCGAGACATTGAGCACATCGTCGATGCGGCCGGTGATTGTGAAATAGCCGGTCTTCGCATCGCGGATCGCGCCGTCTCCCGCGAGGTAGAAGCCCCTGAGTTCCGGCGGGTAGTAGCTCGCCTTGAAGCGTTCCGGGTCGCCCCAGATCGTGCGGATCATGCTCGGCCAGGGCTTCTTCACCACGAGGATGCCGCCCTGGCCGTTGGGCAGGTCGGCGCCGGTTTCGTCGACGATGGCCGCCGCGATGCCCGGGAAGGGCAGGGTGCAGGAGCCCGGCACCAGCGGCGTGGCGCCCGGCAGCGGCGTGATCATGTGGCCGCCGGTCTCCGTCTGCCAGAAAGTGTCGACGATCGGGCAGCGGCCGCCGCCGACATGCCGGTGGAACCACTCCCAGGCCGCCGGATTGATCGGTTCGCCCACCGAGCCCAGGATGCGCAGGCTCGACAGGTCGTAGCGCTTCGGGTGTACCGCCTGGTCCGCCTCGCCCGCCTTGATCAGCGAGCGGATGGCCGTGGGGGCGGTGTAGAACACCGTGACCGCGTGGTCCTGGATCATCTTCCAGAAGCGGCCCGCGTCGGGATAGGTGGGCACGCCCTCGAACACCACCTCGGTGGCGCCCAGCGCCAGCGGACCGTAGGCGATGTAGGTGTGGCCCGTGACCCAGCCGATGTCGGCGGTGCACCAGAACACGTCGCCGGGCTTCAGGTCGAAGGTCCACTTCGTCGTCAGCGCCGCATGCAGCAGGTAGCCGCCGCTTGAATGCTGCACGCCCTTGGGCTTGCCGGTCGAGCCCGACGTGTAGAGCACGAACAGCGGATGCTCGGCGCCCACCCATTCGGGCTCGCAGGTCTCGGCCTGGGTTTTCACTTCCTCGTGCAGCCAGCGGTCGCGCGACGGAACCCAGCCGACCGGCCCGCCGGTGCGGCGGTAGACGATGACGTTCTTCACGCACTCGCAGCCGCCCAGCGCGATGGCGTCGTCGACGATGGCCTTGAGCGGCAGGCGCTTGCCGCCACGCACCTGTTCGTCGGCGGTGACGACCATCACCGCGCCGGCATCCTGGATGCGGTCGCGCAGGCTCTGCGCGGAGAAGCCGCCGAACACCACCGAGTGCGTGGCGCCGATGCGTGCACAGGCCTGCATCGCGGCCACGCCCTCGATGCTCATCGACATGTAGATGACGACGCGGTCGCCCTTTTTCACGCCGCGCGCCTTCAGCGCATTGGCCATGCGGCAGGTGCGCGCGAGCAGCTCGCGGTAGCTCGCGCGTGTGACCTGCCCGTCGTCGGCTTCGAAGATGATTGCGGTCTTGTCGCCCAGGCCGCGCTCCACCTGGCGATCGAGGCAGTTGTAGGAGACGTTGAGCGTGCCATCCTCGAACCACTTGAAGAAGGGCGCCTGGCTCTCGTCGAGCCCCTTGGTGAACGGCGTCTTCCAGCTGAGGAACTCGCGCGCAAGGCGCGACCAGTAGCCGCCGGGGTCGGCCTCCGCCTCGGCGACCAGCTTGTCGTACGCGGCCATGCCGGACACGTGGGCGTCCTTCATGTCCGGGGCTGGAATCAGAGGGCTTGCTGCTTCGTTGCTGCTCACGATGGATCTCCTGATGGTTCGATGTCGGGGCGCCAAGGGGCCGGCCTGGCTTCACGGATGCGCATGGCTGTCCAGCCACGCTGCAATCGCTGCGGCGCTGCGGAAGTCGTCGCAGGCGCGCGCGGGAACGCCGGGATGGCGCTGGTTCCACATGCGCGCGAGCGCCTGGCCCGGCCCCACCTCGAGCACGCAGTGCACCTGCCGCGCCATGATGTTTTCCATGCATTCGTCCCAGCGCACCGTCTGGGCAATCTGGGCAGCCAATGCCACGCGGGCAGACCGTGCATCGTGGATGCGGTCCCCCGCATTGCTGAACAGCACGACGCGAGGCGCGCGAAACGGCACCTGCGCCAGCGCCAGTGAAAAGCTCTCTGCCGCTTCACGCATCCAGGACGTGTGGGATGCGACGCTGACCCGCAGGCGCGTGCACTGCGCACCGGCAGCCATGGCAACGCGCTCGGCATGGTTCAGCGCGGCGATCGGGCCGCCGAGGACCACGCTGGCAGCGCCGTTTCTGATCGCGAGTTCGAGCCCCGCATCGATGCGCAATTGCTCCAGCTTCTGCCGGGGCAGACCGCTCACGGCCAGCAGGCCGCCGGGCGCACGGGCGGCGCAGCGGTCCATGGCCTCGGCCCGCTGCGGCGCGAGTGCTGCGGCCGCGCCCGCATCGATCACGCCGGCCGCGCTGAAGGCCGCCAGTTCGCCGACGCTGTAGCCGGCGACCGCGGCGGGCGGCGGGAGCATGGGCGCGAGCTGTGCCCAGGCCGCCAGGGCAAGGCCCGTCAGCAGCGTCTGGGCGTTGTCGTTGCGTTCGGCCCAGTGCGGATCTGCGAGGGCGCGGCGCCAGTCGTCGACGCCGAGTTGCGCGCACATGCCGCGCACGATTTCGCTGTCCGCCAGCCAAGGCAGCATCGCGGGATGCTGGGTGCCCTGGCCGGAAAAAAGCAGTGCGAAGCTCATGAGCCTGGACACACGCGCTGGAGCCAGCAGGCGGCGGCCAGCGTGTCTGCCGCGCCGCCGGGCGACAGGCGCTGCCGCACGAAATCGTCTGCGATGGCTTGCGCCTCCTGGAGCCCTTCGGGCCGCGCGATGCCTCCCCGATCGATGAAGCCCTGCGCCGCCCGTTGGGCGCCGCGCAGGCCGGCGAGGCCGCCGCGGTGCGCGAGATTGCTGTCGTCCAGCACCGCAATGATGTGGAACAAGGTATCGAGCCGGGCCTGGCGGGGCGCGAGGCCTCGGGCCAATGCCTTCCTCAGCGCAGGAAGCGCCGTCTCGAACAGCACCGGAAACGCCAGCGCCGCCTCTTCGGATGCGCTGCGCAGGCCATGGCGCCGTGCAGCGATGCCGCCGGGCAGCACGGGTGGGCGCCGGCTGCGCCTGGCCAGTGCCTCGCCCCAGTGCCGGCGCAGCGCATCGCGCAGTGCTGCAGGGTGCAATGACCCGTCTTGCTCTCGCAGCGCGGCACCGGCGGCGGCGCACAACAGGCCGAGCATGAAGATCGCGCCGCGGTGCGTGTTGACGCCGCCGGTGGCGGCCAGCATGCGCGCCTCCGCCGCAATGCCGTGCCGCTCGAGCACCGCGAAATCCGCGCCCGCAGCGCCGGCCTCGGCGATCCGGACGAAGTAGCGGCGCAGCGAGAACAGGCTGCGCATGAAGGTGTGGGCGTCCATGTCGCCATGGCTGCCGCTGTCGATCAGCGTGACCAGGCCGGGCTTGGGCGACAGCGACAGTTCGTCGTAGAGCGAGAGCGTGGCCGCGCGTCCGATCGCCGCCGGGGCCAGGCGCGAATCCGGTGCCGGCCAGAGCGCGAAGTTCCTCATGCGGCGATCTCCATCGGCTCGGCATGACCGCACCATGCGGCATCGCGATGCAGGCACACGCCGTCGAGCCGCTTGACCATCACGGCCCGCGCGCGCCCGGCACGCCATTCGCTCCACTCGCGCCACGCCACCGCCGCGCCGTCGCCGAACAGGAGTTCACCGTCCAGCCGCAGCTGCGGCGTATCGAACGAGCCGAGCGCGCGCACCACGGCATCTGCGTGGACCGCTCCTTCGACCGCGACCGACAGGTCGAGATCGGAGCCCGCACGCACATGGTCGAGACCGCTGACCGCCTGCCAGCCGTAGCTTCCGAACACGCGTGCCGCCGCGCGGCATGGGCGGAGCCTGCCGAGCAATTCGCGCACGGCCTCCCGCGCCGGCGGCGGCAGCAGGTGCGGCACATCGGCAAGCCGCGGGAACTCGCCAAGTGCATGCACCCCGCCATGCGGCACCTGCAGCACAAGCCGTCGCCGGCCCCAGCGCCCAGGCGCCGGCAAGCCGAGCGCGATCCATCCATCGGCGCCGGCATCGGCCGGCTGGCGCGTCACGACCAGCGGCAGCTGATGTGTTGCCCAATGCACGAGGCAGTCGCGCGCCTGCCCATCCCACGGCCGGCCCAGCACGGCGGCCCACCCGCCCTGGGTGAGCCAAGCGAGTTGGTGGCGATGCAGCGAATCCACGGCGGTCATTCGAACCCGGCCTGCGTTCACGCCGCGTCCAGCACGCGCTGCACGACCGCGGCGGCGAGCCGGCGGCCGCCCCGTTCGGCGCCGTCGCGTGCGCGCCGGTCGTCGGTCGGCGTGGAGGCCAGCGCGTCGCGCAGGCAAGCCTGCAGGTCGCCGCGCCAGAGCGCACGCACGCCGCCCATCGCCACATAGTTCTGCACGCCCGGTGCGAACACCGGGTTGGACTGCGACAGCGCCGTGAGCTTGTCCTCCGGCAGCTTGGTCACGCGCGCCATCGCGGGGATGCGCATCACGCGGATCTCGGCGTCGGGCAGTGCATAGCAGGCGTCGGCGATCAACCCCGAGGTGATGAAGCCGCCGGACAGCGCCTGGTCGTACACCAGGCCGAGCACGCGGTGGCCGCGGCGCCGCGCCAGGTCGATGCTGGCGCCCAGGTGCGCCATCGCCCGGTTGATGCCGAGCAGTTCGTCGCGCCGGCGCAATTGCTGGCCCTGGGTATCGACCAGGAGCAGGATCGGCCGGCCTGGATGCCGTGCGATGGTGTCCAGCACGACGCGGGCCTGCGCCAGCGCAAGCCGGACCCCGATCGGCGCATGGTGGGTCGTGCCGATCACCGCAAGAGGCTCGCCGTCGAAGATGACTTCGCCCTGCAGAAAATCGCCGTCTTCGCGCATGCCGTGGTACGGGCCGAAGAGCTGGGTGACCAGAGAACTCCATTGCATGTGATGCTCCTCGTTCAGATGGTGCGCAGCGCGCGGACGGCCTCGACCGAAAGCTCCGGCACCTGCTGCGCATCGGCAATGCCGAGTGCGCTCCAGAGCAGTGCCGCTTCGTCCTGGCCGGCGGTGCCGGCATCGCTGGCGGGCAGGGCGTGCAGGCGTGCGGTGAGCAAGGCGTGCTCCTCTTCCAGCGCCGCCAGGGTCAACGGCCTCGATTGCCCGATCGCGGCGACGGCCGCCGCGCGAAACGCGGCAACGTCGTCTTCGACCAGCGCGTCGCAGTCGCCAATGAGCCAGCGGTGCTTGCCGCCGGTCGTGCGCCAGACCAGCGCGCGGTCGCGCGAGTCGAACTCATCGACGCCGTGAGACGCCTCGATCACTTCGGGGCCCGACATCGCCAGCCGGCCGACATCGCTCATCACGATGTAGTCGGCACAGCGCGCCACGATGCCCATGCCGCCGAAGCAGCCGTTGGCACCGCCGATCAGGACGAGCACCGGGATGCCGGCGGCGCGCACGTCGAGCAGGGCGCGCATCACTTCCGATACCGCGATCAACCCGGCATTGGCCTCGTGCAATCGCACGCCGCCCGATTCGGCCAGCAGCAGCACCGCCG
>Ga0307406_10001403_pt1 | contig 13384 bp, 8 predicted proteins | sample 322Cmetagenome_3_FD_203706 | JGI IMG/M metagenome (GOLD analysis project Ga0307406, IMG submission 203706) | Maize rhizosphere microbial communities from greenhouse at UC Davis, California, United States - 322HYB-C-2 | ecosystem: Host-associated > Plants > Roots > Rhizosphere > Soil | place... | reverse complement strand
AGGGCAAGGCGAAGCTGGATGTCTACCTCGCAGCCACGCGTTTCCTCGAGCGAATGGATTACACGGTCATCAGCAAGCCCGGTTGGCCGGACCTCGACAACGTGTCGGTGATGCTGGTGCCGGCGTCCGTGCTCGCGACCGATGCCTATGTCCGCGAGGTGAAGGAGTGGGTCGAAGGCGGTGGGCACCTCATCTGTTTGTTAGAGAACGCCGAGTCCTATCACGACGACTGGAGGAGAAGCGGACGCTTCAGTTTCTCCGACGACGAAGAAGTTCCGGAGTCCCTCGAAACGTGGCTGAAAGAGGTGGGTCTGACCTTCAGTTCGGAAGGCGGGAAGGTGGAGGCGAAGAAGCTGCAGGTGGATGAGGCGAGCTACGAGGTTTTCGCCGAATCCTCCATCGGCGTCCAGAAAGGCAATCGCGCCCGCCGTGCCATGGCGCAGGCGGATGTGGGGGAGGGTATCGTGACCGTGATGACGGATGCCCGGCCTTTCCGTAACCGGTACATCGGTGACAACGATCACGCGGAGTTGCTTTTGGCGCTGGTGGCCATTTCGCCCTATGAAGGAAGCGTGGCGATCATCCGCGATGGAGGGCTTTCGCTGTGGACCATGCTGTGGCAGCACGGGTGGCCGGCTTTGATCGGGCTGCTGGTGCTGACGGTGATCTGGCTGTGGAAGAACATGCCGCGCTTCGGTCCCATGCGCCGCGAGGATGAGCCAACCCACCAGCGCGACTACGATCATCACCTCGAGGCGCTCGGCGATTTCCAATGGCGGCTCGATAAAGGGCAGGCTCTGCTGCGACCGCTGCGAGACTCGGTGCTCGAGCGGGCGATGCGACTCGGTGGCCAGCACCATGGCGACGTTTTCGAATGGATGGCCCAGCGCGCCGGGATCACCCGTGAGCGCGCCGAGCGGGCGATGACCCACGAGCGTCCCGCCGATCCTACCTCATTCACCCGCGTGATCGCGGATCTCCAACAGCTCCACCTCTCACTCACATGACCGAAGAAGAAGCCGCCGTGATGTATGCCCCGCCCGCGTCGCCGCCATCGGCCGATGCCTCCGCCTTGGTCGCACGCCTGCGGGCCCAGCTGGAGCAGGCCGTGCTCGGCCAGCGCGAGGTGGTCAGCCAGGTGCTCGCCGGATTGCTGGCAGGTGGGCACGTCCTGTTAGAGGGTAAGCCGGGTCTCGGGAAAACGATGCTGGTGGTCGGGCTGGCGAGAGCCTTCGGTGGCAGCTTCGGCCGTATCCAGTTCACGCCGGACCTGATGCCGTCAGATGTGACCGGCTTCCGCCTCTTCGACATGAAGAGCCAGACCTTCCAGCTCCGCCAAGGACCGATCTTCTGCAACCTGCTCCTCGCTGACGAAATCAATCGCGCTCCGGCCAAGACCCAAGCGGCCCTGCTCGAAGTGATGCAAGAGCGGCAGGTGACCATCGATGGCGAGACGCTGAAGCTGTCGCCGCCGTTCATGACCCTGGCCACGCAGAACCCGGTGGAGCACGAGGGCACGTATCCGCTGCCGGAAGCACAGCTCGACCGCTTCCTGATGAAGATCCTGATCGACTACCCGGCGCGCGATGCCGAGTCGGAGATCGTCGCCCGCGCGGCGTCGGAGGCACCGGGGGACTCGTCCACGGCGGCCTTGCAGGTGGTGGCCACGCCGGAAGATGTCGTGCGTGCCCAAGCTGCGACCGCCGCGGTCCAAGTGGTGCGTGAGGTGGTGGATTACGCGGTGGCAATCGTTCAAGCAACGCGCGAGGCGAAGACCGTGTGGCTCGGTGCGGGTACCCGTGGCGCGATCGCGCTGGTGCGCATCGGCAAGGCGATTGCCGTGATGCACGGCCGTCACTTTGTGATCCCGGACGATATCAAGGCCGCCGCGCTGCCTGTGCTGCGTCACCGTGTTCAGCTCGCGCCGGAAGTCGCGATGGGCGGGCAGTCGATGGACGAGGTGCTGAAGACGATCGTCGATTCCGTGCCGGCTCCGCGGCAATGAAATGAGATTGCCGATGAACGGTTGATGGTTCCAATCCGCACATTCCAACACCCGCAATGGCACCTTCAGAAAAGGACTACTTTGAGGTAAGCAATGGGGATATTCAGATATCCATCCACAACGGAACATCGGTTCATTTGCGGTCTGTGACCAAGCATGGTGACCCTGTTGAGCTCAGCAGCGATGAAGCGCGAGATTTGGCTGAATTGCTGATGGAGCTTGCTGCGCGTGCAGATTGATTTTCACCACATGATTTTTATGAATGAACGAACCGCGGAGACGCAGAGTCCGCAGAGAAGAACGCGGAGATTCCGAGATGAGGAGTCCTTTGGTTTTTTCTTTGCGATCTCTCTGCGACCTCCGCGTCTTTGCGGTTCGTTCTTCTCTTTGAAATGAGTCCGACTGCCAGAGCGCTGGGAATCGTGGTGGCGTGGGCCCTCTTCGGGCTCGCGGCCTCGGTGTGGCGTGAACTGGTCACGCCATGGTGGATCGCCGGCGCGGTGCTTGCGGCTGCGGCGCTGCTCGACGGGATCGTGCTGCGAAGGCTGACGCGGGTTGAAGTCGCGCGGCGTTTGCCGGGTCGTTTTGCGGTCGGTGAGGCGTCGGATGTCCGGCTTGATATCCGCAATCCCGGGCGCTTCCCGGCAGTGGTGGATGTCTTCGATGGCATCCCGCCGGGCGGACAGGCGGAGCTGATGCCGTGGTCTGGCACCATTCCCGGCAGTGGCAAGGCGCGGATGACTCATCCGGTGCGCATCATCGAGCGCGGCATGGCGTCCTTTGGAAAAGTCCACGTGCGAAGGACATCGTTGGCGGGTCTCTGGCGCATGCGCCACACTGCGGGAGTCGCGGAGGAGGTGAAGGTCTATCCGGACTACGAGCCGGTGCTGAAGTTCGCGCTGCTGGCGATGCAGGCACGCCAGGAGCAGATGGGCATCGTGCGGAAATCCTTCGCTGGGAGCAGCCGCGATTTTCACCAGCTCCGCGAGTATCGCGAAGGCGATCCGATGTCGCAGATCGACTGGAAGGCGACCTCGCGGCGGGTGGCGCTGATCAGCCGCGAATTCCAAGAGCAGCGAAACCAGACGGTGATCTTCCTGACCGACACGGGCCGGCGGATGCGGGCGATGGATGGCGAGTTGCCGCAGTTCGACCACTGCCTGAACGCGATGTTACTGCTGTCCTACGTGGCGCTGCGGCAGGGTGACCAAGTCGGGGTGCAAGCATTCGGCGGGACCAATCGCTGGCTGCCGCCGGTGAAAGGCGCGCACTCGATGTCGGTCTTGCTCAATCACCTCTTCGACTACCAGACCACGCCGGAGCCGAGTGACTTCGCCGCGGCGGCGGAGAGCCTGCTGGCCCGGCAGAAGCGGAGGGCCCTGGTGGTGGTGATGACGAACCTGCGCGGTGAGGATTCGTCCGAGCTGATCCCGGCGCTGCGGTTACTGCGTTCGAAGCACCTCGTGATGCTCGCCAGCTTGCGCGAGCGCTCGGTGGAAGACGCGCGGACGAAGCCGATCGACGAGTTTTCCGATGCCCTGCGCTTTGCTGCGGCCGAGCGCTACGATGCCGAGCGCACCGAGGTGCTCGCGACGCTGCAAGGTTTCGGCATTCTCACGCTGGACGTGCCCGCGCAGCAGTTCCCGGTCGCGCTAGCAAACCGTTATCTTGATATCAAGGCGGCGGGGCGTTTGTGACGTGTCACTGGCTTTCGACTTCCGCGATGGCCCAGACGAAGGCACCTACCCAGCCGAGGAAGGTCCATCCGAGCAGGAAATTCAGGGCGAGAATCGCGCCCGAGCGACGGACGTGGTAGCTGCGAGCGACGACCGCGGGCAGGAAGTAGACGACCAGTGCGGCCACACCCACGATTGCCATGCCGAGCCACTGCAGCACCGTCGGGAGCGACCGGACGACAGCCTCTTCCCCGAAGTAGTAGTAGGTGACCGCGGAGGCGACCACGGCCAATGCGAGCCCGATCACCCACCAGCCCCAAGCCGGCAAGGCGTGCTCTTCCCGCAGGCTTCTCCGCCGCCGCGGGTGGCGCGGCTCGTAGGCCTCCTCCGGAATCGGGGCCGGCTTGGAGTCCATGAACTTCGCGCGCAGGGTTTCGAGATCTTCCATCCGGGGAAGTTATCCCCTCCATGGCATTTCGCAAGATCCGGTATCTTGCCGAGTGCTTTCCTTCCCGTTATCCCCTCGGGCGCACCCATGAAGCTCTCCCAGCTCGCGGCGATTCCAGCCGTCATTCTGCTCTGCCAATGCGGCACGCCGTCCGCACCGGAATGCCATGTGGTGCCACGCGCGTCCCGGGGCGCGCCAGCCGTTTTCATCGAGCAAGCCCGCCAAGGCTGGCGTGGGATGGCCACCGCCGACACCGCTGCGGAGCAGGATCAGGCCCGGCATTCCTACAATGACGCCGTCGCCAAGCTTTTCGACCAACTCCACTGCGGCGGCGGCACCATTCACGAGCAAGCGGCGAAGATGGGCACCACCATCGACGAGTCGCACACGCTCGGCGCGGGAATCCGGTTGCAGGACCTCGACGCCATTCTGCCGGCCTCGCGGGTCTCAACCAAGAACGTGGGGGATCGCCACACCGAGGATGGCATGGGGGTGCCGGTGGTCGGCTGGAAAAAGACGGCCGAGGAAGGGAACCCCCGCTGGGAATTCGAGCCGCCGACCGGCGTGCCGCTCAATCTCACGGCGGTGCTGCGTTTTCCTGACAACCAGGCACCGCAGTGGGCCTTCCGCTATCCCGGCAAGGCGAAGGAGGAGCCAGTCGGCAGCCATCCGATGAAGCTCGCGGCCGATTGGTCCGCGCCGTCGGCCTTCTACTGGCACATGAGCGATCTGGATGACTTCGACCTTGAGAAAGTTTTCCTGCCGAGCCGCTTCTCGGATGAGACGGCGCTCTATGTTTCCTCGCCGTATGACCCGAAGCGGATCCCGCTGATCATGGTTCATGGGTTGAATTCGAGTCCGGGTGCTTTCAAGAGGCTCTACAACGAACTGAATCGCGAGCCGTGGTTCCGCGAGAACTACCAGGTGTGGTTCTTCAGCTATCCCACCGGCAACAACTGGACCTACAACGCCGCGAAGTTCCGCTTCGCGATGAAGCAGGCCGACAAGTATGCCCGCCAGCACGGACCCACCGATCGTTGGGACAAGATGGTGGTCATCGGTCACTCGATGGGCGGCGTGATCACGCAGGCCTCGTTGAAGAAGCCCGGTGACCGGATTTACAAGGCCTTCGAGGACCGGCCATTGGAACAGCTCACCACGAATCGAAAGACGATTTCAGCGGTGAAGGCATTGGCGATGTACGAGCCGGTGGAGACACCGGACCGGGTGATCTTCATGGCGGCTCCGCATCGCGGATCACCGATGGCGGACCGCTTCTTTTCCAACTGGATGATGAAGCTGATCCGCTTGCCGAAGACGATGACCGTGGATCTGGTGGATTTCACGCTGAACGATTTCGCCAGCGTGATGACGAAGGGGAAGGCTTCGTCGAAAGGGTGGTTCACGAGCATCGGGTCGCTGTCGCCGTCCTATCCTCCCTATGAAGCGCTCCGTGGCGTGTCCTTCCGCAATGGCGTGAAAATTCACTCCGTGATCGGGGATCGCGGGAAAGGCGATACGCCTAACAGCTCCGATGGCATCGTGCCGTATTGGTCATCGCACCTCGACAAGGTGGAGAGCGAATTGATCGTGCCTTCCAATCACAGCGTCCAGAACTGCCCGGAAGCGGCGGTGGAGGCGAAGCGGATTTTAAAGAAGCACCTTGAGGGTCGGTGAGCGGAAGCGAAAGGTGCCGTCGCGTAGTGACGGAGGAATCCGGCCGACGGGTACCGATTTTGAACGGAGACCTGTCGGCAATAGTTCCTGTGTCGCTCTGCGATACGTTGCGGTGCTGGCTAGGTGCCGTGGACTGAAGTCCACGGCTACCGTCCGTGACCGCTACGCGGTCGGGTTTGGAGGAGCCTCGAAGTCCAGTAGGTCCAGTATCCTACCCTTTCTGGAATACTGGACCTCACCAGTCGGCAGGGGGCAGCCTGATCGTGCCCCGTGACCGCTGCGCGGCCGGCGAGCGTAGGGCGAGGTTGGGCATGTCGACGGAACGTCGACACCCCTTAATGGACCGCTGCGCGGTCGGCTTGATGGATGCCGCCGGTGTGACCGGAGGACCTCCGCCTTACACCACAGCCTCTTCCTGCTGCGGCGTCAGCTTCTGCTGCAGGGCGGCGAGGCGTTGATCCGCGGCGCGCAGGCTGTTGAGGATCTTCTTCTGCTTCTCGATCTGGGCCGGCTCAAGGGTGGAGGAAGCGGCGCGCTGGGCGACTTCGTTGACCACGGTGTGCAGGGCGCGGGCAGCGGTCGCTTGGAACATCGGGTCGGCAAAGGGAGCTCCGGGCGAAACCTCGGGGTCCATGGTTTCGATGAGGAACTCGCCGAAGAAATGCGGCTGGCACACGCGGTAGACATGCAGGCCAAGCGCGAACAATTCGCCAGCGAGCGGGCGAAGGCCGGTGAAGCCTTGCTGCTCCCAATGACGCATGACGGAAAGCGCTTCCTCCACGGTATCCGTGGTGTCGCCGATCCAGTCCTCGGCAAGGCCCGGGCCTTTCTTGGAAGAATCCAGCCAAGTGACGAGCGAGTGGGCGAGGAGATGGCGGCCTTGCAACGAAAGCTCGGCGGGTGCCGGGTGATCGCGCTCATGTGGCGAGGCGAGCTCCAGCACCTTGCGGGCATCGGCGGCGGCGGCTTCGGTATCGCCAGCCACGCCAAGCGAATGACGGCCGCGATTGAGCAGGGCATTGCAGAGGGTCAGGAGCTGGGCCGGGTTCTGAGGCTCGGGCAGCAGCTCGATGCACTTCTCGAAGCAGCGGCGGGCGTCGTCGTGATTTTCGCCGACCAGACCGCGATTGGCCCAGGCGAGAGCGAGACGCTGGAGCACGCCGGGATTGGACGCGTCCATCTCTTCAAGCAGGGCGATCGCTTCGTCGTAGGCGGCGCGTGCTTCTTCATTGCGCTCGCCGATGCGGTGCAGCACGTCGCCGCGGTTCATCAGGCTGGCGGCGAGGCCCCAGCGGACGGTTTCCTCGGCATCGGCGGGGATTTCCTTCCGCAGCTCGATGGCGCGGTCGAAGTCGGCGAGTGCGGCGGGAAGCTCTTCCTTTTCGCCGGCGGAAAGCGTGCAGATGCCGCGATTGGTGAAGGCATTGGCGAGCTCGTTCTTGCCGCGCGGCGTGCCGTCATCGAGGTCGCCGGGATTTTCGAGAGCCAGCTGATAGATCGGCATGGCGTGATCGAGCAGGCCGTGATCACGGTGAAGATTGCCGAGCACGATGAGGCCCATCGCACGGGTCGAGCGGGCAAGCGCCTCGGTGCTATTGTCCAGCGACTGGACGACGTTGCCGAGTTCCTGGATGGCTTGGTTGAACTCTTCCTCGGTGAGCGGGGTGGGGGTGTCGCGCCACTTGAGGACGGTGGCGAGCAATTCGGGGAGCCCGGGGGCTTGTGGCGCGGATGGGAAAACTTCAGCCATGGGATTGGTGGCGGGGAGGTTGGCGGAGGGAGCGGGAGACGCAAGACCGGAAGACGCAAGATACAAGACTGGACTGGAAGCCGGGAAGGTGGCTGTGCAAGGTCCAGCCGTGCGGCGCTTCTCGGGGATCGCGGAAATGAAGGAACTGGCCGGGCCGGTGCATCTCGCGCTGGGCGTGTTCGATGGCGTGCACCTCGGCCACCAGGCGGTGATCGGCCAAGCGCTCGCGGCTCGCGAGCGGGATGGTGGCACCTGTGGCGTGCTGACTTTCGACCCGTATCCGATCCGCGTGCTTTTCCCGGAAAAAGCACCGCGGCGGCTGCTGGCGTCGCTCGACCACAAGGCGGAGATCCTCGGGAGGATGGACGTCGATTTCCTGCTCGCCCTGCCCTTCGACCACCGGCGGGCGGGGGAGGAGGCGGAAGATTTCATCCGCGAGCTCGTGGCGGCTGGCGTCAAAACCATCGCGGTGGGGGATGACTGGCGCTTCGGGAAGGGCCGGAAGGGCGACGTGGCCTTGCTTTCCCGGCTCTCCAGCGAACTCGGTTTCGGGCTGGAAGCCTTGCCGCCGGTGATGATGGACGGCGACCGGATCAGCAGCACCCGCGTTCGGCAGGCCATCCAGGACGGGAATCTGGAGGCCGCCGCGCGCATGCTCGGCCGGCCCTACACCGTGGAGGGAAGAGTGGTGGAGGGCCGGAAATTGGGCCGCACCATCGGTTTTCCCACTGCCAATGTGGAGCGCGGCGAGGAGCAATTCCCGCCCGACGGGGTGTGGGCGGTGCGGGCCCGGGAAGGCGAGCAGCGCTTCGACGGCGTGGCAAATCTCGGACTGCGGCCGACCGTGGATGGGGAGCATCGCACCCTCGAGGTGCACCTCTTCGACCACGAGGGCGATCTCTACGGCCGGGTTCTGGAGGTGGAATTCGTAAAATGTCTGCGCGGCGAAAAGAAATTCGAGTCGCTGGAGGCGCTGAAAGAGCAAATCGGGCGCGATGCTGCGGAGGCAATGTATTTACTCCGTGGGTTAGACCACGAGGATCACTGAAATTTCCCGATTTTCCGCTTACGCTGCCGGAAGCGGCTCTCTATACAGCGCGGAAACCCCGATGCCGATCTCCGATCGTTTGACCACCACGCTCGCTTCTCGTGCGCGCCTCTTGGCGCTCGCACCGGCGACCTGTCTTCTTTTGGCGCAGCCAATTTTTGCCCAGTCGTCGTCCGCGATGGCCCAGGTGGAAGTGCAACGCCGTGCGAACAACGCAACTGAAGCGCAGGAGCTGCTTAAGAAGGGCGACGAATCCTACAAGGCGGGCAAATGGTCCGATGCCGTGGCTGCCTACACCGGCGCCCGCGAGCTTCTGCCCGATGCCCCTGCCACTGCGGAACTGCGGAAAGCTGCGACCGATCGTCTGGTCCAGTCCTCCGTGGAGCTTGCCCGTGAACAGCGCCGTCTCGGCGACGTCAGCGGCGCGAAGGCCACGGTGGATAAGGTGCTCGATCCCTCCGTGTCACCCGACAGCGGCTCGGCGCTGGAGATGCGCGATCAGCTGGATGATCCGATCCGCACCAATCCGGCGTCTACCAAGAAGGTCGGCCAGGATATCGAGGAAGTGCGTCTGGCGCTCTACAAGGCGGAAGGCTTCTACAATCTCGGCGACTACGACAAGGCGGCCCACGTTTACGAAGAGGTCTTGCGCGCCGATCCTTACAACAAGGCGGCTCGACGCGGCATGGAGCAGGTTGCCCAGAAGCGTTCGGATTATTCTCGCGCCGCTTACGACGAAGCCCGCGCGGACATTCTTTCCCAAGTCGATGAGGCGTGGCAACTGCGCGTAAGACCGGGGGAGGTGACTCCCGAGGATCTGGGCGTGGGTGGTGCTGCCCCGAATGCCCCTGTCTCGGTTTCCAACAAGATGGAGAGGATCATCCTCCCGGTCGTGGATTTTCAGGACGTGTCCATTCAGGAAGCCTTCGATTTCCTCCGCGCGCAGTCCATGGATCTCGACACCGTGGAGCCGGATCCGGCGAGACGCGGTATCAACTTCGTGCTCGAACTCGGCAGCGGCGACGCGGCGAACAAGGCCAAGTCCGCCAAGATCACCCTGCAGATGAAGGGTGTCCCGCTTGCGAATGTGGTGAAGCACGTCTGCGACATGACCCACACCGTTCCCGTGGCCCAGGACTGGGCGATTGCGATTCGTCCGGTGGGTGCGGACACCACTGAGATGGTGACCCGGAGCTTCCGGGTACAGCCGGATTTCCTGACCAGCGGCGCGGCCACGGTCGGGGAAGGCAATACGAAGGCGGACGATCCGTTTGCCGCGAACAATGCCGGCGAAGGCCTGCTGGCCCGCCGTCTGAGTGCCCAAGAGATTCTCAAGCAGCAGGGCGTGCCCTTCCCGGAAGGTGCCTCGGCCAGCTTCAACTCCGGCAATAGCACGCTGAGCGTGCGGAACACTCCCGCCAACCTTGAGCTGGTCCAGCAACTGGCCGACGCAATGGCCGGTGCCGAGCCTGCCATGGTGATCGTGGAGGTCCGCATGGTGAAGACTCAGGAACGCGTCCTCAAGGAACTCGGCTTCGACTGGCTGCTGGGCGAGTTTTCGCTCGGTGGCAGCGGCTTGGTTCCGGGCGTGGCTGCCGGTTGGCTGACCGGTGGTGCGAGCAATCCCGCCAATCTTTCGGACGTCGCCTTGCTGCCGGGCGAGATGAATCGCTATGGTCTCACCTCCGGAAACCGCAGTGGTGATGAAGCGGTGGGTGCCGACAGCATCGATTCCCTCATTCTCGAGCAACAGCAGGGCTTCGCCCGTGGCAAGTCCCGCGCGCCAGGCGTGCTGTGGGCCAATGGCACGATCAACCACACCAGCCTCACGATGCTGATGCGCGGGCTCGACCAGAAAAAGAATGTCGATCTGGTCGTCGCTCCATCCACCACTTCCCGGAGTGGCCAGCAGACGAAAGTCGAGGTCATCCGCGAATTCATCTACCCGACGGAATACGAGCCCCCGGAACTGCCGAATCAAATCGGTGGTGGAGGTTCCATCGACTTCGACACCGGTCTGATTACCGGTAGTCAATCGTCGTTCCCGGTAACGCCTGCGACTCCGACCAGCTTCGAGATGAGGCCGGTGGGCGTGGAGCTGGACGTGCTGCCAACGGTGAGCGAGGACCGGCACTACATCGACTTGGCGATCAAGCCGAGCGTCACCGATTTCGATGGCTTTGTGAACTACGGCAGCCCGATCACGTCTCCGGGCAGTGATTCTTTCGGCAACCCGACCAGCACGGTGGTGACTCCGAACGAGATCCTGATGCCGGTGTTTTCCGTGATGAAGAGCGAAACCAACCTCACGGTGGCCGATGGTGCCACCCTGGTGATTGGTGGCATGCTGCAGGAGAGCGTTCAGAAAGTGGAGGACAAGGTCCCCGTGCTCGGAGACATCCCGCTCGCGGGCCGGCTCTTCCGCAGCGAGGTCAGCGCTCCGGTGCGCACCGCCGTCGTCTTCTTCGTCACGGTCAAAGTGGTCGATGCTACCGGTCGCACCTTCAGCAGTCGTTGACGCCGGGCTCACCGCGTGGAGGATTTCCCTTCACTGAGATCTTTCACCCGAGATGCCTGACAACGACCCCGAGCCGGAAAACTATTCGATCGACGACATGATGGACCGCCTCCGCACGCGCGGCGGTGGCCCGCGTGACGGCGAGGCGAAGCTAGTGACGCGCGAGGACGGAACTCAGGCTTATAAGACGCGGAAGCGCAAGCGCCGCAGCGTCCAGCCGAAGAAGGAAAAGGAGAAGCGCGAGAGGCAGATGCGGGTGGTGCAGGTGGTGGGTGCCGTCGGCCTGGTTGCCGGTTTCGGTCTCACTCTGCTGGGCTCGTGGATTTATCTCAATACTCCCGGCTATCATCAGAAGGTCGTGGAGCGGGTCCAGCGATGGACCGGTGCGGAGCCGAAGCTGGCTCAGCTTCGGGTCTCGCCACTCAGCGTCGGGGCCTCGTCCTTCGAGCTCCATTGGCCGGAGACGTCTCTTTTGAAGAGCCTGACCGTTAATGGGCTGCGGGCTGACCTGCGACTGCCCAGCTTGGCCGCAGGCGTGTGGAAAGGGACCGAGATGGTTGGCGGACAAAGTGGTGTGCTGACGCTGCGTCAACCGGCGGTCAAGCCGCCGGCCTTTGCTACTCCCGGCGGCGATTGTCCGTTCCAGTTCCGCTATCGTAGCTCCCAGTTCAAGGTCGTGATGGGGGACGGAGAGAAACCCGCTGCGAACTTGAGTGGTGCCGAGGCCGTCTTGGATGTGCTCGATCACGCCGCCACTACTGCCAACCTGCGGTTCGAGGGCGGCACGCTCCACTCCGATATTTGGGGTGACTTCGCGCTGCAGTTCGCTTCTCTCCAGTTTGATCCGGCCGGCCTCAAGGTGGGGAACATCCGTTTCTCTCCGGGACTCAAATCCGAGGGCCGGGAGATCGAGATCCGCAATCCCGGCCAGACCGTCCTCGATCTCTACGGAGGCAAGTCCGACCTTTCCATTTACCTTCATCGCGTGCCGCTCGGTTCCCTGCTGGGCCCGAATTTCGGTAGCTGGATGATCTCCGATGTCGAGACGCCGGAGGGCGGGGAGAGTGGCGTCCTGTCCTACGAGGCAAATTCTCCATCGCCCATCTCGCTCCGCATTCCCTTCCGGGCGAGCCCGTCCGCTTACACCTACTGGAAGCAGCTTCCGATGTTCGCGGTCTTGGCGAAAGAGACGAACGAGAGCTGGTATCAGGCTCCGCACTTCGATCTTGAAGCCAGCGGCACACTGGTGCGCGCTGGCATCACCGGAGGTTTGGACAACTTGCACTTCGCCGCGCGCAACCGCCTGACGCTGCGAGGAAGGCTCGCCACGGATCCGCAGGGCACGCTCGACGGGTCCTTGGATGTCGGCCTGCCCGATGCTCTGGTCAACGAGGCCTCCGCGCAGATCCGCTCCGTATTCAAGCGTCGCGAAGGTGGCTTCTCGTGGGCCACCGTCCGTCTGTCCGGCACGGGTCGCCAACCTCAGGACGATCTTCAAAAGCAACTCGATGCCGCGGCGACGACTACCACGCCGGCTGCGGGCGGAAATCAGTCGCTGGAGGACGCGTTCCGGGAGTTGACCACGCCGGAACGCTGAACCTCACACGATTTCCGACGGATCAGAGTTCCTTGATCCGGATGTTGCGCCAGCGGACTTTGCAGGACTTGCCGGCGTGCACCTGCAGGGCGAAGAAGCCCTCGGGGGTGAACTCGGGGGCGTCGTCGGTGTAGTCGACACGCTCTTCGCCGTTCAGCCAGATCTGGAGGTGCTTGCCCTTGCAGACGATGCGGACTTCGTTCCAGTCGTCCCACTTGATGATCTTCTGACCCTGCTTGGTGAAGTCCTTGCGGGCTTCTTCCTGCTCCTTCACTTCCTTTTCGGAGAAGGTCTTCTTCTTGTCGTCGTTGCGGTAAGGGGCGAGCCAGGACCGGCGCGCTTCATCGTAAAGGCCGGCGGTCCAGGCGCGCTTCTTGTCGTTATCGTGCTCGCACTGGTAGCCGTAGACCCGGCCATCCTCACCGGGCTTTTGCAGGCCGCGAAACATCATGCCGGAGTTGCCGCTCAGGTCATCGAACTTCATGTCGAAGCGGAAATCGAAGTCCTTGTAGGTCTTCTCGGTGCGGAGGAAGGTGTTCGACTTCACGTTCTCGCCGAAGCCGACGATCTGGTTGTCCTCGATCTTGTATTCGCCGTTGCCATTGACCCGTTTCCAGCCGGTCAGGTCCTTGCCGTTGAAAAGGTCGGTGAAGCCGGGCTCGGCT
>Ga0307406_10001402_pt1 | contig 13393 bp, 11 predicted proteins | sample 322Cmetagenome_3_FD_203706 | JGI IMG/M metagenome (GOLD analysis project Ga0307406, IMG submission 203706) | Maize rhizosphere microbial communities from greenhouse at UC Davis, California, United States - 322HYB-C-2 | ecosystem: Host-associated > Plants > Roots > Rhizosphere > Soil | place... | reverse complement strand
CCCCTGGTTCCTGGCGCCCGGCTCGACCGGCCCGTTGGGTCGCGCTAGCCCGGGAGATGCGTTGGGTATCGAGACGGGTCATGCCGCTGCCCGGATCGAATCGCGGTACGCGGGCGAGCCCGGCGTCCACCACTACCCGCACACCGTTGATGGTCAGGCTCGTCTCGGCGATGTTGGTGGCCAGCACGACTTTACGTTGGCCGGGCGGCGCCGGATCGATGGCGGCGCGCTGGGCAGCGAGGTCCAGTTCGCCATGCAACGGGCACAGCAACACGTTGCCGCCGTCGCCGAGGGCATCGGCCAATTGTTGATGAACGCGACGGATTTCCGCTTGCCCAGGCAGGAACACCAGCACGCTGCCGGTTTCATCGTGCAGCGCCTCGAGCACGGTCTGCACCAGTCGCGGCTCGATAAATTCCCCAGGCTGGAATGGCCGGCCCCAGCGCACCGCCACCGGGAACATGCGCCCTTCGCTGCGCAGGATCGGCGCGTCGTCCAGCAGTCCGGCCAGACGCTCGCCTTCCAGGGTCGCGGACATCAACAGGATCTTCAGCGGCTGCTCTTCGCGAAACAGCTCCCGGCCATTGAGGCTCAGGGCCAGCGCCAGATCGGCGTCAAGGCTGCGCTCGTGAAATTCATCGAAAATCAGCAGCCCAACGCCTTCCAATGCCGGATCGTCCTGCAGGCGACGGGTGAGGATGCCTTCGGTGACCACTTCAATGCGCGTATGAGGCCCCACCTTGCTGTCGAGGCGAATCCGGTAGCCGACGGTTTCACCGACCTTTTCCCCGAGTTCGCTGGCCAGCCGCTCGGCCGCCGCCCGTGCCGCCAGGCGTCGGGGTTCGAGCATGAGGATGGTCTGCCCGGCCAGCCAGGACTCGTTCAACAGGGCCAAGGGAACACGGGTGGTTTTACCAGCGCCAGGGGGCGCTTCGAGCACCGCTTCGTGGCGCTTGGCCAGGGCTTGGCGCAGCGCGGGTAAAACTTCATCAATCGGCAAGGAAATCATGCTGGCTCCAAAACAGAGGGCCGAGTATAACGGCGAACTGTTTAGCGTGGTCTGGACTCCAACCAGCAACGCCCATACCTGCTCAGGAGATTGCTATGCGTATTCCCTTTCGCGTGATCGGCGGCGTCCTGGTCGCCACCCTGCTGACCCAGATCAGCGCGTGTGGCTCGATCTTCTACCCGGACCGTCGCGGCCAGATCGAAGGCAAGATCGACCCGGCCATCGCCGCCCTCGATGCCGTCGGCCTGCTGTTCTATATCATCCCCGGCCTGATCGCCTTCGCCGTTGACTTCGCCACTGGCGCGATCTATTTCGAACCGGGCCGCAGCGTCCAGATCGAGCCAGAGAAACTCAAGCCGGCCATCAACCCCGACGGCACGGTCAATAACCAAAAGCTGCAAGCGATCCTGGAAAGCGAGTTGGGCCGCAGCTTCCCGCTGGACGATCCTCGCCTTATCCAGCACAAGGGCAACGTCCAGCAATTGGCCGCGTTCGGTCTCATACCCGCCGCATAACGGGCGTAACCCAAGGAAGACCGCGCCATGACCACCAGCACCGAACACGCTCGCCTGTTGCGCCTCGCTACCCGGGCGTCGGTGGCCGTGGCACTTGTCTTGATCCTCGCCAAGGCGTTGGCCTGGTGGCTCAGCGGCTCGGTGAGCATGCTCGCCGGCCTGACCGACTCGGCGCTGGACGGCGTCACCTCGCTGCTCAATCTGCTGGCGGTGCATTACGCGCTGCGCCCTGCCGATGACGATCATCGCTACGGCCATGGCAAGGCCGAATCCCTGGCCGGCATGGCCCAGGCACTGTTTATCGGTGGCAGTGCGGTACTGATCGGGTTGCAGGCCTTCGAGCGCTTGAAGAACCCACTCCCCGTGGACGCGCCCTGGCTGAGCGTCGGCGTGATCGTGTTCTCCCTGGTCCTGACGCTGGCCCTGTTGGCGCTGCAGCATCGGGTCATCCGCGCCACCGGCTCCAACGCCGTGCGCGCCGATTCGCTGCATTACCGCTCGGATTTGTTGCTCAACGGCAGCATCCTGGTGGCGCTGGTCCTGGCTGGACTCGGCTGGTATCAATTCGACGCCTGGTTCGGCCTCGGCATCGCGGCGTATATCCTGTGGAGCGCCATCCAGATTGCCCGGGAAAGCTTCGCCGTGCTGATGGATGAAGAGCTGCCGCCCGACGTCAGCCGGCACATGCTGGAGCTGGCCTGTGCGGTGCCCGGCGTGCTCGGCGCCCATGACCTGCGCACGCGGATCTCCGGCAACCATTGGTTTGTGCAGTTGCACCTGGAATTACCCGGGGAGTTGACCCTGTCGGTAGCCCACGGCATCAGCGACCAGGCCGCCGATGCGATTCATCGCGCTTACCCGAAGACCGAGGTGCTGGTGCATGCCGATCCGTCGGAAGTGGTGAAGCGCGCCAGCGCTTGATGCCGACCACAGAACCCGCCACAGGGAACCGTTTTTTCCATTTCGAGTGATCAGTACGTCACCTGATACCCACGGCTACTCAAGCAATTGCCCTGCGCCTGGCGGTAGGTCTGTACCACTTCCGGCGCCGGCGGGTAGGTGTAGTTGCGCGGGTCGAACCCACTCTGCTGCACCGCCCAGCGATAGCAATCGTAGCCGTCCTGGTTGACCTGCTCCCGGGACTGGCCGTTCGCCGGATAAGCCACCACATCAAAACTGTTGCCCTGCGGTTGCGGCTGCGGGTTGGCGATCGGCGCATCGACCACAACGTAATCCCGGGTATTGGCTTCGTAGATGTAATAAGCGCCGGCGGCAAGGAAGAACAGGGAGCTGCCGATCCAGACCTCACGGGCGTAATCGGGCAGGTAGCGGGTACGAATGCCCCGTGGCGGCTGGACCACGACATAACGTGGCCCTTGGGGGCGATACCAGTAGCCACCGGAGTAGAAATAATCGTGGCCGCGATAGGGCACGCGATAATTGCGGTCAGGGAAACGGTCGATCACATACCCCGGGCGATATTGCGGTCCCGGCCCCCAGCCGTTGCCATGGCCGTCGGGCCGGCCAGGCCAATGCTGGTCGGGACGCCCCTCGTGGCCGGGACGTGGGCCTGCATTCGGGTAACCATCGTTGCGACGCGGGATGTCGCGATAGTAGCCCGGTTGTGGTTCACGGGTCTGGGTCACGCTGTCGGGCCGGCCCTGGATCGGCAGGTTATTGCCGGGTTGTTGTTGCGGCGGGCGATCGTAAGCATTGGGATCTTGTGGTGGGCGATCATACTGCTGCCCACCCGGATTTTGCGGCCTGACCTCGAACTGTCGGCTGTTGTCGCCCCGGATGATCTCGTTGCTTGGCTGCCGGGGCTGGCCTGGATACCCCTGGCCATTGCCACCCCGTCCGTTCTGCCCTGGGCCGCCTTCGGGGCCGCCACGGTTTTGCTGATCGTCGGCCATTCCCTGCGCACTGACACTTGCCCACAACAGACCAACACCTGCCAAACGCCAGATGCGCGACTTCATGAAATTCCTCACAACGGTTCGGGGCCTGAAAGTAAGACTGGGGAAAGCCCAGGCCGGTTCTGCGATAGGTTATCAGCCGTGGGCTTTATTTCGCAGGCATAAAAAAGGGAGGCCCGTCGGCCTCCCCTTGAGAACTTCGTCCGTGCGCGACGCTTTTGACGTCGGCTCACCTCACGCCGTCTTCTGGACAGTGTGCAGCTCGGGGGTCTGCCAGTACCGGTGGGTACTGCGACCGCAGCCGGCCGGATTGGGCGGGCTGCACTGGACTGTTTGTCCGAGCAGTGATCTTGGTGGTAAGCATAGGCCCGAGGCGTCGGCAGCCGATTGCGAATATTGCTGGATTAAACTCCACTTGCGCAATTTTTAGCCTTGGATGGATAATCTCACGCAATTAACCAGATAAAGGCCCGCTCGATGAGCAAACTCGACCGTTACGACCTGAGTATTCTGGCGGAATTGCAGCGCGACGCGCGTATCTCCAACCAGGAACTGGCCGAACGCATCGGCCTGTCGCCCTCGCCGTGTTCGCGGCGGGTCAAGCAGTTGGAAGACGACGGCTATATCACCCGTCAGGTTGCCCTGCTCGACCGCAAGATGCTCGGCCTGAGCCTGACGGCCTACGTGCTGATCGGCATGGACCGCCACACCCCCGATCGCTTCGAGACCTTCGAAGCCGCGATCCGCAACCTGCCGCAAGTGCAAGAGTGCAGCCTGGTCACCGGCATCGACGCGGACTACCAGCTCAAAGTGGTGGTGCCGGACATGGACCATTACCAGAAGCTGCTGTTGGGGCACCTGACGCGGATCGAAGGGGTCACCAGCGTGCGATCGAGTTTTGTGCTGAACCAGGTGCTCAACAGCACTGAATTACCGTTGACGCATCTGCGTAGCTGACCGCTTTTGTGGCGAGGGAGCTTGCTCCCGCTCGACTGCGCAGCAGTCGCAAACCGCTCCACTGGCAATCAGGAACCGGTCAGATTTTTTTGGGGTCGCTGTGCAACCCGGCGGGAGCAAGCGCCCTCGCCACAAGATCTCCAGCCCGCGATGAACAGCTGCGACACACCGCCGCAGCCCAATCCTGCACCCGGCCACCATGCCGTATACTCGCCCCGCCTTTTTACAACCGCGTCCACGCCGGAGTGCCCCGATGGATCCTGCTGTTTTCGAAGAGTGGATGATGACCGGCCTGGTCAGCATCCTGATCATTTTCATGGGCTTTATCGTCTGGGACCTGGCGAAGAAGTCCAAGGCCGGACGCTTTGGTTCGTTCATCCTGTTTTTCGTGCTGGGCCTAGGCGTGGCGGCGTTCATCATCAAGAGCGTGGTGATCGGCCTGATCGAGTCCGGCACGTTATAGACGCGCTGGCACTTCCTTCCACTGGCCTTGGTCGAGGCCTTCGATAGTCCAGTCGCCAATCCTGACCCGCACCAGGCGCAAGGTCGGCAACCCCACGGCGGCAGTCATGCGTCGCACCTGGCGGTTGCGCCCTTCGCGAATGACCAATTCCAGCCAAGACGTCGGTACGCTTTTACGAAAGCGCACCGGTGGATTGCGCGGCCACAATTGCGGTTCGTCCAGTTGGCGGGCCTCGGCCGGCAGCGTCATGCCATCGTTCAATTCCACACCGGCACGCAGGCGCTGCAACTGTTCGTCGCTCGGCTCCCCCTCGACTTGGACCCAGTACGTCTTGGCCAGTTTGTGCTTGGGGTCGGCGATGCGCGCCTGCAACTGTCCATCGTTGGTGAGCAACAACAGCCCTTCGCTGTCACGGTCCAGGCGACCGGCCGGGTAGATGCCGGGCACGTCGATAAAATCCTTGAGCGTGGCGCGCCCTTCACCGTCGCTGAATTGCGTCAGCACATCGAAGGGTTTGTTGAACAGGATCAGCTTCGGCTCGGCCGGAGGCGCCTTGGCCACGCGGCGCGGGGCGGAGGCTGGAGGCTTCGCGCCAGGGCGGCGGGAAACGGGACGGGGCGGACGGGGCATGGCAGCGACAACATCTAACGGTCTGGGCCGACCATGCTAGTGGCCCGACCGTTAAATGACCACTACCCGATCAGCGGAACGGCGGCTCGTCGAAGCTGCGCAGTTTGCGCGAATGCAACGAGTTGAGTTCGTTGCGCAACAGATCCAGCGCGGCGATCCCGATCTTCAGGTGCTGGTTGACCGCCCGCTCGTAGAACGCGTTGGCCGAGCCCGGCAGCTTGATCTCGCTGTGCAGTGGCTTGTCCGAAACGCAAAGCAACGTGCCGTAAGGCACCCGCAGGCGATACCCCTGGGCGGCGATGGTGCCGCTTTCCATATCCACCGCAACAGCGCGGGAGAGGTTGATCAACGGCCGTTCCTGGGCCCAGCGCAGTTCCCAGTTGCGATCGTCATAGGTCAGCACGGTGCCGGTGCGCAGGCGTTTTTTCAGCTCATCGCCTTTTTCGCCGGTGATGTTCGCCGCCGCCTGCTGGAGTGCCATTTGCACTTCGGCCAGGGCCGGGATCGGGATGTTCGGCGGCACCACCCGATCGAGAATGCCATCGCGGCGCATGTAGGCATGGGCCAGCACATAGTCGCCAATGGTCTGGGACTGCCGCAGCCCGCCACAGTGACCGATCATCAGCCAGCAATGCGGACGGAGCACGGCCAGGTGGTCGGTAATGTTCTTGGCGTTGGACGGGCCGACGCCGATGTTCACCAGGGTCACGCCATGGCCATCGCTGGCCTGCAAGTGATAGGCCGGCATCTGATAGCGATGCCAGACCACGCCCGCGGCGATGGCAGAGGCTTCGCCGTGATCCATGTTCTTGTCGATGATCACGTTACCCGGCAACACCATCCGCACGAAGCGCGGGTCACTGCGCAATTGCTCAAGGCCGTGGACAATGAACTGGTCGACATAACGGTGGTAGTTGGTGAGCAGGATCCACGGCTGCACATGGCGCCAGTCGCTGCCGGTGTAGTGCACCAGGCGACGCAGCGAGAAATCCACCCGTGCGGCGTCGAACAGCGCCAGGGGCAGCGGATCGGTGTTTTCCCAATCGTAGAGACCGTCGGCGATGCCATCGGTGGCAGCTGACAAATCGGTGCTGGGGAAGACTCGCGCCAGCACGGCGGCAGTCACACCGGAGCCGGCGAGTTCGTCGCCCTGCTCCACCACATACGGGTACGGAATGTTCTGCTCGCTGACACCCACCTCGACGGTGACGGTGAAGTCGTGCATCAACGGCACGAGCTGTTCCAGCAGGTATTTGCGAAACGCGGCCGGGTGGGTAACGGTGACGCTGTAAGTGCCCGGCAGCTGGACCTTGGCGTAGGCGCGAGTGGTTTGCGGGACTTCGCCGTGACAATGATAGGTCAAGCGCAGGGCCGGGTAGCGAAACAAGGCCCGTTGCTCGGCATCCGGCTCGACGCGGTCCTTGAGATAACGCTTGAGCGCCTGGTTCAACGCAGTGGTCGCACGCTCGTGCAGGGCCGCCAGCCGATCCACGGCTTGTTCGGCGGTTTGAACGACAATAAACGCTTCGGTCACGATCAGCTTCCTGTGTTCTGACTTGCAGGCCTTCATCTTGCCTGCATCGCCGCCGGACGGGAACAGTGGCGTATTGGACTCGATCGCTTCCACAATAAGTAGGGTTGTTTCAGAACCCCTGCGGGGTCGAGCGGGCGACGATCGCCTCGACATTCAAGCCCCGAGGCAGGGCGCCGTATACCCGACCAGTCGAGCCCAGGCGACTGGCGATAAAGGCATCGCTGACCTCGCCGTTTCCCGCCTCGAGCAACAGCTTGGCTTGCAGGCCCACGGCGATATCTTCGGTCAATTGCCGGGCGCGGTACTGGATGTCGCCGGTGTCCTTGAAGGCTGCGTGCAATTGGTGGATGTGCCCGGCCAGGCGCTTGTCGCCGTGGCCGTCGCCCAACTCACTGAACAAGACCTCCAGCACACCGGGCTCCTTGGACAAGGCGCGCAACACATCAAGGCATTGCACGTTGCCAGACCCTTCCCAAGTCGAGTTGACCGGCGCTTCACGGTACAGGCGCGGCAGGATGCTGTCTTCGACGTAGCCGACCCCGCCCATGCATTCCGCCGCTTCGTTGATCATCGCGGGGGCGCGCTTGCAGATCCAGTACTTGCCCACCGCCGTCACCAGCCGAGCGAACTTGGCTTCGTGTGCGTCGTCGAGATGATCCAGCGCCCGCCCCATGCGCAGGCTCAGGGCCAGCGCGGCTTCGCTTTCCAGAGCCAGGTCGGCGAGCACGTTTTGCATCAGCGGCTGTTCACTCAAAACCCTGCCGCCAACCAGGCGGTGCGCGCAGTGGTGGCTGGCCTGGGTCAAGGCCTGGCGCATCAGGGCGCTGGAGCCAACCATGCAATCGAAACGGGTCATGGCGACCATCTCGATGATCGTCGGCACGCCTCGGCCCTCTTCACCGACCATCCAGGCCAGTGCGCCACGGAACTCGACTTCGCTGGACGCGTTGGAGCAGTTGCCCAGCTTGTTTTTCAGCCGTTGGATATAAAACTGATTGCGTGTGTCATCCGGGCGATGACGCGGCAGCAGGAAACAGGTCAGGCCCTTGTCGGTCTGGGCCAGGGTGAGGAAGGCGTCACACATCGGTGCCGAGCAGAACCATTTATGCCCCACCAGTTCATAGGCCTGGCCCGGTCCGCTGGCGCCCACCGGATAGGCCTTGGTGGTGTTGGCGCGCACATCGGTGCCACCTTGTTTTTCAGTCATCGCCATGCCCAGGGTCACCCCGGCCTTGTGGGCGATGCCGACGTTGCGCGGGTCGTATTCGGTGGCGAGCACTTTCGGCACCCAATGCTCGGCCAGATCGGGTTGCAGGCGCAGCGCCGGCACGCTCGCGAAAGTCATGGTCAACGGGCAACCGGTTCCGGCTTCGGCCTGGCTGTGCAGGTAAGTCATCGACGCGCGGGCGACATGGGCGCCGGGTTGCGGATGGGCCCACGGCAGGCTGGGCAAGCCGTGCTCGACGGCGGTACGCATCAGTTGGTGATACGCAGGATGAAACTCCACCAGGTCGATACGGTGGCCGTAGCGATCGTGACTGGAAAATACCGGCTTGTTCTGGTTGGCCAGGAATCCCGCTTCCATCAACGGCCCGCCGGCCAGCGCACCGTAGGCATCGATCCGCGCCTGCGCCCAATCAGCACCGAAGCGCCGAGACCACTGTTGCAACGGCAGATCGATGCGGTACAGGTTGGCGCCGTCCAGGGACGGCGGCTGATTCGTGACGTCGTGGGTTTCGGCGAACTGATGCAGGTTCATGGCGGGGCTCCTCGGTCGGCCAGCAGGGATTCAGTTAAGCACCGCCCCCAGACCGATCAAAGTGGCATATCCGCCTAAATATCGGCGCTTTCACCCTGTTTGGGACAAAGCACGCGTCGCTGCAGAATCGCCTGGAGCACTTCGAATTTCACCGGTTTGCTCAAATAATCGACCAAGGCCCCGGAGGGGCAACGCTCCTGCTCGATGTTCGGGCTGACCACCAGCAGGGGCAAATCCTCGCAACCGGACAGCGCGCGGATCTGGCAGCAGAGTGAAACCCCGTCCGGCGGCGCCGACTGGCAATCGAGGAGCACCGCGTCAAAACTGTCGCCCTGTAGCAGGTCCAGGGCCGCTCGACCGTTGTCGGCGGTGCGCACCCGATAGCCCAGTTTCAGCAGCATGCCGCGCATGACCAACTGATCGACGGTGTTGTCGTCCGCCAGCAGCACCGTGCAATCCTGGGGCTGGCGCGGATCCCGGCGTCCGCTGAAGGAAAATGGCGTCGAGATGGCCATTGGCAACGCGATGTCGAATTCTACGTCGAGCTGGAAACGGCTGCCGCGCCCCGGCTCGGAAATATGGGTCAGGCGCCCGCCGAGCAGTTCGACCAACTGGCGACAGATCGCCAAGCCCACGCCAAGGCCGCCGTATTCGCGCGTCATCGAGCCATCGAGCTGGAAGAAGCGCTGGTACAACGTCGCCTCGCCCAGATCGGTGAAACCGATGCCGGTATCGATCACGGCGAATGACAGCACCAGGCGATCCAGCTCCGACGGCCGCCCGCTGACCCGCAGCGCAACGCCACCCGAGCGGGTGAACTTGATGGCGTTGTCCAATAGGCATTCCAGGCACTGGGCCAGTTTACCGCTATCACCGACCAATCGATCCGCCAGGCCGGGGCCAATGTCGACCTTGAAATCCAGGCCCTTGGCAACCGCGTTGGCACCGAACTGCACCTGCAAGGCGTCAATCACACCGCGCAGGCTGAACGGCGCCGGGTAGACCTTGAGCTTGCCGGCCTGCAACTCGGTGAGCGTGAGCATACCGTTGACCATGCGCATCATGTCCCGCGCCGAACCGGCCGCCGTCTGTTGATACTGGGTGAGTTCCGCGTCCATCTCGACGGTTTCCATCAACTCCAGAGAGCCAATCACACCGTTCATTGGCGTGCGCAACTCGTGGGTCAGGGTGGCGAGGAATTCATCCTTGAGTTTGTTGCCCTGGGCCAATTGCTGGTTGAGCACTTCGAGTTTCTGGCCGGCGTCGAACAGCGTCTGGGCTTGCTGCTCGCGCATCGCGTTGATGCGATCCGCCAGGGCGAGGGACAACAGCGCCACTTCAATGGCTGAGCCGATCTGGCTGGCGTACATGGTCAGGAAAATGTTCGGCAGGTAACCCAACACCATCATCGTGTTGACGATGCCTCCCAGCAGGAACGCCGACCAGGCAATGATGAAATAACGCGCGACCCGCAGGCCACGCCACCAGGCGAACAGCCCGGCGCCAAAGATCACCACGGTAAACACCAGGGCCAACGCTGTCGCCAGGCGTAGCGCCAGGGCATAGCTGGTCATCAGCGACAGCCCCACCACCACGGCGCTGTAGGCAATCAGCACAAGCAATACTCGATCGACCCAACGACTGTATTGCGCGGTTTGCAGGAAGCTGCGGGCGAACTGGCTGCCGAACAACCCCGCGCAGCCGATGAAGAATGGCGTCGCAGCGTTGGCCCACCAAGGATTGTCCGGCCAGAAATACTCCACCGCGGCGCCGTTGACCGACAACTGATACAGGCCGAACGAGGCGATATAAAAGATGTAATACAGGTAGCTGGTGTCGCGCACGCTCAAGTAAATGAACAGGTTGTAGACCAGCATCCCCAGCAACACGCCATAAATGGTTCCCAACACATACAGGCGCACCGGCTGCTGCTCCAGGTACGCGGTGCTCGACCACAGCGTCAACGGCGCCTGGATCGAGCCCTGGCTCTGCAGCCGCAAATACACGACCTGGCGTTGTCCCGGTTGGAAATCCAGGCTGAACAGGTAATTGTTCTGGCGAACCTCGCGGCTGGCAAACGGCAGTGCATCGCCCGTCTGGCGAACCAGGCGATACGCCCCGCTGCCGTCGGCCAAGTACAAGTCCAAGTGATCCAGCGGCGGATACGCCAGTTCCAGCAACCAGGTTCGCTGGGCGTCGGGATTGGCCGGACGATAATGCAAATCCACTTTCAACCAGAATGCCGACCGTGAGTAACCGGCATTGAGCGTGGCTTTGTCATGGGGTTTGAAACGACCGGCCGCGGCCTGGGCCAGGACTTCATCGATGGAGGCCGTGCCGCTGGCATCCTCAAAGACCTGCAATGCATGGCCCAAAGGCAGGTTTTGGGTAGAGTCATCAAATTCGAGCGCACTTGCCAAGGGGGACAAGCACAGCAGCAACATCAGCAAATAGCGCATTTAAGCCCCAGCGTGGCCTGTCCGGTTGAGTCAGGAAGCCCCCCATTCCCTGAGTAGACGTAAAACCGGCATTACCTGTTATTGGTTGGATCCATCCGTAGCATAGCCGTTGATGGCCAATTTACACCACGGAAATTTTTCCGACAAAAGGCTCTAGGACGGGCGTCTCAGCGCCAAGCATTGAGATAGAGCTGTTGCTTTGGTCAAGTTGCCAACCGGCGGACCACAAAAATAATCGCCAGCAAATCCCTCTGCGCCCGATCACCGATAAAAGAGGTTTGGTGATAAGCTCGCGCACCATGAATATCTACAGCTCTCGCCCCGTTGTCCTCTGTCTCTCCGGCCACGACCCAAGTGGTGGCGCCGGCTTGCAGGCAGATATCGAAGCCCTGCTCGCCCAGGGATGTCACGCCGCCCCGGCCGTTACCGCGCTAACCGTGCAAGACACGGTCAACGTCAGCGATTTCCGCGTGCTCGATCGCGAGTGGGTGCTGGCGCAAGCCAATGCCGTGCTCAACGATTCGCCCGTCGCGGCGGTCAAGCTGGGGATGCTCGGCTCGCTGGAAATGGTCGACACGGTGGTCGAGTTGCTCAAGGCACACCCACAGCTGCCGATGGTCTGCGACCCAGTGTTGCGTGCCGGCGGCGGCGGACGACTGGGCAAGGATGAAGTTGGCTACGCCATGCGCGAACGCCTGCTGCCCTTGGCTATCATCGCCACGCCTAACCTGCCCGAAGCGCGCATCCTCGCCGAGTTGCCCGAAGGCAGCGCCGATGAATGCGCAGAAAAATTGCTGCCCTTCGTCAAGCACCTGCTGATCACCGGCGGCCACGGCGACGAGCATGAAGTCCATAATCGCCTGTACAGCCGCGACGGACACCGCGAGACGTTCACCTGCCAGCGCTTGCCCGGCAGCTATCACGGCTCCGGCTGCACCCTCGCCAGCGCCATCGCCGGCCGGCTGGCCCAGGGCGAACAGCTCGCCAGCGCGGTCAAGACAGCGCTGGACTATACCTGGCGTACCCTGCGCGATGCCGAACAACTGGGCAAAGGCCAGTTCGTACCGCGTCGCCTGCCGCTGGATTTCTGCTCGTAGCACAGGAGCTGTGGAATGAAATTACGTGGCCTTTATGCCGTGACCGACAGCCAACTGCTGGCCGGCAAGTTCCTCGCGTATGTCGAAGCCGCACTGGAAGGTGGCGTGACCCTGCTGCAGTACCGCGATAAAAGCAGCGACGAGGCCCGGCGCCTGCGCGAAGCCGAAGCACTGCGCAACTTGTGCGAGCGCTACAAGACTCAGCTGATCATCAACGACGACGCCGAATTGGCCGCGCGCCTTGGCGTCGGTGTCCACCTCGGCCAGACCGATGGCCCGCTGGCGCCGGTGCGGGCGTTGCTGGGCCACAAGGCAATCGTCGGCTCCACTTGCCACGCCAGCCTGGAGCTGGCCGAACAGGCCGTCAACGAAGGCGCCAGCTACGTCGCGTTCGGGCGCTTTTTCAACTCCAGCACCAAGCCCGGGGCGCCCAGCGCAAACCTTGAACTGCTCGAACAGGCCCGCATCAAACTGCATGTACCGATTTGCGCCATCGGCGGCATCACCCTGGAAAATGCCGCCCCGCTGGTGGCCCACGGGGTCGACCTGCTTGCGGTGGTCCACGGCCTGTTCGGCGCCGACAGCACCGCTGACGTGACGCGCCGCGCCCGCGCCTTCAACGACCTGCTGCACATCAAATAGTCATTTTCCGTTTTCGAGAGCCCTGCCATGTCCCGTTCCGAAACCCTGTTTGCCAACGCCCAGAAACACATCCCCGGCGGCGTGAACTCGCCCGTTCGTGCGTTCAAGAGCGTCGGCGGCACCCCGTTGTTCTTCAAGCATGCCGAAGGCGCCTACGTCACCGACGAAGACGACAAGCGCTACGTTGACTACGTGGGCTCGTGGGGCCCGATGATCCTGGGCCACAGCCATCCGGACGTGCTGGATGCCGTGCGCAAGCAGTTGGAACACGGCCTGTCCTACGGCGCCCCGACCGCGATGGAAACCGAGATGGCGGACCTTGTCTGCTCCATCGTGCCGTCGATGGAAATGGTGCGCATGGTCAGCTCCGGCACCGAAGCGACCATGAGTGCGATCCGCCTGGCCCGCGGCT
>Ga0307406_10001401_pt1 | contig 13402 bp, 12 predicted proteins | sample 322Cmetagenome_3_FD_203706 | JGI IMG/M metagenome (GOLD analysis project Ga0307406, IMG submission 203706) | Maize rhizosphere microbial communities from greenhouse at UC Davis, California, United States - 322HYB-C-2 | ecosystem: Host-associated > Plants > Roots > Rhizosphere > Soil | place... | reverse complement strand
GAGAACACCTGCGTCTCCTACGGCGACAAGGTCATCGGCACCAACCACGTGCTGCCGACGCTCGGCGCTGCCCGGTACACCGGCGGCCTCTGGGTCGGCAAGTACCTGCGCACGGTCACGTACCAGGAGGTGCAGAACACGGAGTCGTCCGCCGAGCTCGGCGCCGTGTGCGGCCGCGCCGCCCGCGTGGAGCTCTTCGAGGGTCACGCCCGCTCGGGCGACGCCCGCGCCTGGCGCCATGCCGGCAGGGAGTTCGACTGGATCGAAGACAGCCACAAGGCCGTCGCGGCAGCGCGATGACCGACCTCACGGGGCGCACAGCCGTGGTGACCGGCGGCGGCAGCGGGCTCGGGGCGGCCATCGCCCGCCCGCTGCACGCCGCCGGCGCCGACGTCGTGCTCGTCGGCCGTGACGAGACGAAGCTCGCCGCCACGGCATCCGCTCTCGGTTCGCGGGCACGCGGGCTCGCGTGCGACGTGTCGGACGCGGCATCCGTCGAGGCTCTGCGTGAAGCGCTGGGCGACACCGAGGTGTCGATCCTCGTGAACAACGCCGGCATCCCCGGTCCGGTCGCGGCGCTCACCGACATCGGCGTCGACGACTGGGACGAGGTGTTCGCCGTGAACGTGCGCGGAACCTACCTGCTCTGCAAGGCGCTGCTGCCCGGCATGATCGCGCGCGGCGACGGCGATGTCATCAACATCGCGTCCGTGTCGGGCAAGCGCCCGCTCGCGCACCGCACCCCGTACTGCGCATCGAAGATGGCCGTGATCGGACTCACCTCGACCCTCGCGTTCGAGGTCGGCCCCGCCGGCGTGCGGGTGAACTCGCTCTCGCCCGGCCCGGTACAGGGGCCGCGAATGGAGCGGAACTTCCGCCTCGAGGCCGAACGATCCGGCACCACGGTCGACGACGCCGAGCAGGTGTTCGTCTCGCGCGCCGCGCTCGGACGCATGGTCACCGAAGAGGAGGTCGGCGCCGCGGTCCTCGCGATGCTGGCGATGCCGGGCATGTGCGGGGCCGACGTCGACCTGTCCGCGGGCATGGTCGCCTGATGGCCTCGTCATTGCGGGCGCGCGCACGAGCGGGCGAGAAGCTGCTCGGCGCTCTGCTGCGGATGCCGTCGGAGGAGCTCGTCGAGATGCTCGCGGTCGCGGAGTTCGACTTCGTGCTCATCGACTGCGAGCACGGCCCCGCCGACATCACGGCGCTGCGGAACCACATCGCCCTCGCGGCCGCGCACGGCGTGCCCGTGATCGTGCGGGTCGGCGAGAACGACCGCGGCCAGATCCTGCGTGTGCTCGACCAGGGCACCGAGGGCATCCTCGCGCCGCACCTCGACACCGCAGCCGATGCCGCCGCTCTCGTCGACGCCTCGCTGTATCCGCCGGTCGGTCACCGTGGCTTCGCGACCTACAGCCGTGCGGGTCGCTTCGGCGAGACGCCGCCCGCCGAGCACCTCGACTGGTGGCTCGAGAACACGCTGGTGCTCGGCATGATCGAGTCGCCGGGCGGCGTGCGGAACGTCGAGGGAATCGTCGCGACGCCGCGCCTCGACGGCATCCTGGTCGGCCCTGCCGACCTGGCCGCGAGTTCCGGCCCCGACGACCTGCCGCTGGCCGACGCCATCGCCGCGGTGCACGGCGCACTGGCTGCGGCGGGTTCGCTGCGCATGGACATCGTCGGCACTCGTGCCGCGGCCGAAGCATCCTACGCCGCCGGCGCCGACCTCGTCATCTACAACCTGGCCTCATCCCTCATGCAGCACCTACGCGACCTGGCCTCGCCGGCGCGCTGAGCCGTCGGCATCCGCTCACGCGCGATGAAGGAGATCTCCCGGAATGCAGGATGCTTTCGCGGCATCCGCCCTTCATCCCGCGAGATCTCCTTCATAACGCGCGGGCCCCGGCATCCGCCAGCTGACCCTGCCACGAACGCAGCAGCGCACCGAAGGCCTCCCCGCGCTCGAGCGGCAGCAGGTGCCCGGCGTCGAGGGTGACGAGTCGGGCGTCGGGCATCCGCGTCACGATCTCGGTGTGGAAGTGCGGCGGACAGATCGCGTCGTCGAGCCCCGACACCACCAGCGTCGGGACCCGCAGCGCAGGCAGCCGCGCGAGCAGATCGCCGCGGTCGAACTGCAGCTCCAATTGGGCGCGCAGCCGTACAGCGCCGGTCGCCGTGCCCATCGCGAGCGTCCGCTCGACCAGATCCGGTCGATCGCGCACCGCCGCAGCACCGAGCAGTGCCGGCAGGATACGGCGCTGCAGCTCCCGGGCATCCGTTCCAGCGTCGAGCGCGGCGAGCCATTCCCGCCAGCCGTCGCGCTGAGCATCCGTTGGCGCCTTCGCGTTGGTCGAGACCAGGCAAAGACCGGCCACCCGCCCGGGAGCCGCCAGCGCGAGCGACATCGCGACGATCGCCCCGAGCGAATGCCCGACGAGCACGAAGCGCTCCGGCAGCTCCGCCAGCAGCGCCTCGACCTGGTCGGGGATGGAGGGGCGATCCAGCGCCGGCTGGATCGCCCCGTCGAGTCCGGCATCCGCCCACAGATCGGCGGTGCAGTTCATGCCGGCGAGCAGGGCCAGCGACGACACGTCAGCCCTTGACGGCGCCGTCGCTGAGTCCCGCGACGAGATATTTCTGGGCGATGAACGCGATCACGAACACGGGGATCGTGAGCAGCATCGACGCGGCTCCCGCCTGTTGCAGCATCGGAAGGGTCTGCCCGAGCTGCGTGGCGATGAACACCGGCACCGTCTTCGACGAGGTGTCGGTGAGCACGAGGGCGGTGAGGTACTCCTGGAACGCGAACAGGAACACGAAGATGCCGGCGGTGAGGATGCCGGGGCCCATCAGCGGGATCATGACGCGGCGCAGCATCCCGATCCTCGTGCAGCCGTCGATCATGGCCGCCTCGTCGAGTTCCTTGGGGATCTCGGCGAAGAAGTTGCGCAGCAGCCAGATCGTGAACGGCTGGTTGATCGCGACCAGAGCGATCGCGAGCGCGAACGTGGTGTCGTAGATGCCCAGAGCGCGGCTGATGTCGTACATCGGCAGCACGACCGCGAACCGCGGCAGCGCACGGAAGATCAGCGCGAGCACCAGCAGGATGGCCGAGACGTAGCTCGGGAACCGCGACAGCGCATAGGCCGCCGGGATGCCGATGACCAGCGCGATCACGGTCGACACGATGGCGACGACCACGGTGTTCACGAGGTAGTCCGCGAAGTAGGTCGTCTGCCACAGGTCGACGAACGCCTGCAGCGTCGGCTGGTAGTCCCAGAGCACCGGCGGGTTGGAGAAGGCGACGTCGGTGGGCTTGGTCACCGACAGCGTCATCCAGATGAACGGGCTCAGCACGACCACGCAGAGGATGCCGAGCAGCAGACCGGTGATGTACGGCGGGCGGTTCTGACCGCGACGCTTGCGCTTCGGTGCGCCCTTCGTGACGATGGCCCTCGTCGAGAGCTCTGCGGAGGTGAGACTCATCGTTCGGCCTTCGCTTCCTTGAAGATGCCCCGGATGAACGGGATCAGCATGATGAGGATCAGGAGGATGGTGAGCACGTTGATCGCACTGCCGAGACCGAGGTTCTCGGCCCCGTCGGCGAACGCCACCGAGTAGACGTAGAGCATGATCGACTCGTTCCCGATGTTCTGCGCCTGCGGCGACAGCGGGATCAGGTTGTCGAACATGCGCAGCACGTCCATGATCGTGATCAGCGTCACGAAGCCGAGCACGCCCCGGATGGTCGGGATGATCACGTTGATGTGCGTCTGGAAGCCGTTGGCGCCGTCGATCTTCGCGGCTTCCTTCAGCTCGTTGGGCACGCCCTGGAGGCCCGCGAGGATGATGAGCATCGCGAACGGCAGCATGTGCCACACCGTGTTCGCGATGACGAGGATCGCATTCGGGACCTGGTCGGTGAACCAGAGCACCTGCGAGCCGCCGAAGAAGCCGATCAGCCGGTTCACGACCCCGCCGAAGTTGTCGTCGAAGAGCCACGAGAACGCGACGGCGCCGACGAGGTTCGGCAGCACGTACGAGACGAGCATGATGCCGAGGACCAGCGGGCGGGATGTGGTGATGCGGTTGATGCCGGTGGCGATGATGTACCCGAACACCAGCAGGATGGCGGTGGTGACGACCGTGACGGCCACCGTGAAGAGCACCGCCTTGTGGAACCGGGGATCGGTCAGAGCGTCGGTGAAGTTCTCCAACCCGACGAACGTGCCCGGTGTGCCGTAGCGGACCTGTTCGAAGCTCCACTGCACCGTGCGCACCAGGGGGAGCACGAGGAGTGCACCCATCACCAGCAGGCTCGGAGCGAAGAGCAGCCAGAATTCGCGTGCCTTCATGTGCGTCCTCCCTTGGACGGACTGTGGCCTGAACTCGCGCTCAGGCCACAGTCATGGACGTCGGTCCGTGGTCAGCCGGCGACCTTCTCGCCGGCGGCCTGCATCTGGGCGAGTCCGTCGTCGACGGACACCTGGCCGTTGAGGATCGAGACCAGGATCGGACGGATCTCGTTCGTGATGTCGGCGATGACCGGCGACACGATGGGCGGCATCGCACTCGCGATCGAGTCGTTGGCCGCAGCGCCGTAAGGAGAGTTCTTCTCCGTCACCATTCCCTCGCGGGCCGGGTAGGCCGCGGGGACGGATGCCTTGGAGGCGTCTTCGCTCACCGCGGACGCCATCATGTTGAACAGCATGTCATGGTCGAGCTTCGTGTTGAACGGGATGGACCAGCCGTCGATCGAGAGGCGGTTGTACGAGTACTGCGCGTCGTCGGTGACCTTCGGCGCACCCGCGAAACCGAACGAGTCGGACAGCTTGGAGTTGGCCGGAAGCGTCAGGTCGAACATGCGGCCGGAGAACATGATCGACATGGCCGCCGTCCCGTTGAACATCTGCTGCTGCACCTTGGGCTGGTCGAAGGTCGTCACCTGCGGGTCCATGTAGGGCTTCAGCGAGAGCATCGCCTCGACAGCCTGCTTGGCCTCGGGAGTGTCGAGCGTGACCTCGCCGTCCTTGCTGACGAAGTCGGCGCCGAGAGAGTTCATCGCGCCCTCGAAGCCGGTGGTGACGTCGGCGGTCGCGAGCCAGGGCAGCGCGATCGGGTAGTCCATGAGCCCGGCGCCCTTGATGGCCTCGGCGGCGTCGATCATCTCGTCGAAGGTGGTGGGGACCTCGAGGCCGAGGTCCTCGAAGACGTCGGTGCGGTACGCCATCACGAACATCTGGGCCTGCATCGGGATCGCGTAGATCTCGCCGTCGTACGACATGCCCTCGACCATCGACTTGCTGATCTCGTCGAGACCGTAGTCGCCGGCGTACTTGTCCCAGAGGTCGTTCAGCGGAACGAGCTTCTCCTCCTCGCCGAAGCCGGGGATGACGAAGCCGTACGTCTCGATGATGTCGTAGGTACCGGTGTCGCCCGCGAGGGTGGCCGTGGTCTTGGTGACCTGTCCGCCGAAGTCGATCGGGTCGTGCTTGAGCGTGACGTCCTTGGTCGTGCAGCTCGACACCATCGTGTCGGTGAAGGGGTCGATCGCCGAAGAATTGTAGGCGAGGACGTTGACCGTCGTCTTGCCTTCGGGTGCCTTGTAGTCACATGACACTGTCGTCGAGTTTTCGTTGTCGGTGCGGGAGCCCGCGCCGCAGCTGGTGAGGGCGACGATGCCCACGGCTGCGAGTGCGAGAACCGGCAATGCCCGATGCTTGTTGAGTCCCATATGGGTGATGGTATACGTATGCAGTCAACTTAGGGAAGCCTATTTTTTGGGAATGTATTCCCACTGAATACGTATACGTAACGATTCCCCGTCCGCCCTTGCGGAAGGTGGCGGCACGGCGGGCGGAGAAGGCCCGCCCGCGCTCAGTCGGAGCGTGGGCGCCGCTTCTCGAGCGCACCGCAGAGCAGGACGGCCACGAGCCCGGCCACGGGGGCGATGAGGAGCCCCGCGCGCAGGCTCTCGTTGTCGGCGATGAAGCCGACGAACGGCGGCGACAGCAGGAATCCGACGCGCAGGAGCCACGACAGCACGGTGAGCCCGACACCCTGTGGCAGCCCCGGCAGCTCGTCGGCGGCGTGCATGGCCGCGGGGATCAGCGTCGCGATCCCGAAGCCGAGGGCGGCGAATCCGAGGATCGTCCCCGGCACGCTGGGGAAGGCGAGCGCGAGCCCCATGCCCACCGCGGCAATCAGCCCACCGGCACCGGCGACGAGGCGCTGGCCGAACCGGTCGGTCAACCCGTCCCCGAGGATGCGGCCGATGAACTGGGCGAGCATGAGCGCGATGAAGCCGAGCGGAGCGATCGGGGCGGCCGCGTCGAGCGAGTCCGCGAGGTAAAGCGTCGCCCAGGAGTTGCCGGCATCCTCACCCACCGCCCCGGCCATCGCGATGAGGGTGAGGGCCGCGAGCACGAGGATGGTGCGCAGCCCCGGTCCGCGCCGCGCGGCCTGGCGGATCTCGGCGCCCTCCGCGACGGCATCCTCCTCGGCCTCGTCGTCGCGCCCCGGTAGGCAGAAGCGCAGCGCACCGATGGCGACGGCGGCGAACACCGTGGTGGAGATCGCGAGATGGATGCCGACGGGCAGCCCGGTCGCGATCGCGACCGCGGCCATCGCACCGCCGAGCACGGCGCCGATCGACCAGATCGCGTGGAAGGAGTTGATGATCGAGCGGCCGTATCGGCGCTGCACGCGCAGGCCGTGGGCGTTCTGCGCGACGTCGGTGATCGCATCGCAGGCGCCGGTCAGGAAGAGGGCTCCCGCGAACAGGAGGGCCGTCGGCGAGAGCCCGGCGAGCAGGTAGCCGACGCTCGTCAGCGCGGTGCCGAACACGGCGAGCCGCGCGGAGCCGAAGCGACGGATCAGCACGGCGGCGGCGAGGCCCGCGACGATCGCGCCGGCGGGGAGCGCAGCGATCGACAGTCCATAGGCGGTGTTGTCGAGTCCGAGCGCCGCCTTGATCTCGGGGTAGCGCGGGAGGATGTTGGCGAACAGCGCGCCGTTCGTCAGGAATAGGGCGGAGACGGCGATGCGCGCGCGGCGGGCCGCGGCATCCGGGCCGGGTCGCGCGGCCGTGACCGTCTCGTCGCTCGGGTCGTCCATCGCGCCCATCTTTCCATGACCGCCCCGCTCGCCCCGAGCTCGGAGACGTCGGCGGTCAGAGACCTTCGGCGATCTCCTTGATCGCGGCGAGGCGACGGTCCCACTCGCGCCCGATCGCGTCGAGCTTCGCCGCGGTGGCGGCGAGCTCGGTGCCGATCACGCGGTACCGCAGCTCGCGACCGACCGGTACAGGCTCGACCAGCCCGACCTCCTGGAGCACCGCGAGGTGCTTGGCGATGGCCTGACGGCTGACCGGCAGACGCCCGGCGAGAGCGGATGCCGAAGCGTCGCCCTCGCCGAGAGCCGTCAGGATGCTCCACCGCGTCTCGTCGGCGAGCGCCGAGAACATCGGGATCAGCGTTCCGGTGGTCATGCGTCGCTCTCGGCTGCTACGGATTCCACCAGCGCGACCATCTTGTCGAGCTCCAGGTCCCAGCCGGTGCGGTGGCTCTCGAGGTTCTCCAGAGGTGCGGAGGTGCGCTCGAAGCCGCTCTCGACCACGGTGAGCTGCGTGCCGCCGTCGATCTCGTCGAGCGTGAAGGTGAAGACGGTCGAGGTGCTCTCGTCGACCGCATCCGGGAGATCGCCGAGCGCGTCGTCGTTGTTCCAGCGGTAGCTGATGAGGTGCGGCTCGTCGCGAGCCTCGATCCGGAGGGGGATGACGTCGTAGTCGGGGAACGTCATCGTGCCGGTCGCTCCGACCCCCGTGCCGTCGAGCACGGTGCGCCCGAACCAGCGGGAGATGTGCTCCGGCTCGGCGACCGCGCGCCAGACCTTGTCGATGGATGCCGCGATGCGGATCGTGCGCCGGACCGAGAAGGTGTCCTCGTCGATCACGGAACCGGTGTTCTCCGTCATGTTCACCATGATGCGTCCTTTCTTCGCGGAGCGGCCGGATCGCCACTCACATGCAATTACAGAGTTGCACATCGTCTCCGATACTGCAACCCCTGAGTTGCATTAACTGCAGCTCCCATACATGCCCGCCCTCCCGTGCGCCACCCGCTTCACCGCGTCATCCCTCCGGCATACGCTCGACCCATGACCGAGCTCACCCAGCCCACCGGACGCGAAGAAGCGCTGCGCGCCGTCCCCCGCGAAGACGGCACGGCGCCCCGCGCCCTGGTGCTCGGGGCGACCGGCTACATCGGCGGCCGCCTCACCCCGCGCCTGCTCAACGCCGGCTACCGGGTGCGCGTCCTGGCTCGCGACGCCGTGCGCGCGGCATCCTTCCCCTGGGGTCCCGACTGCGAGATCGTCGAGGGATCGGCCGATGATGCGGATGCCGTGGCCGAGGCCATGACCGACGTCGACGTCGTCGACTACCTGATCCACTCGATGACCGCGGGCAAGGGCTTCGAGGAGAGCGACCATCGCGCCGCGACGACGGTGGCGGAGGCCGCGGCCTCTGCCGGCGTGCACCGACTCGTGTACCTCGGCGGTTTGCACCCCGACGACGTGAAGCTGTCGCCGCATCTGCGCTCGCGCGTGGAGGTCGGCGAGACGTTCCTGCACTCCGGGGTGCCGACTCTCGTCCTCCAGGCCGGCGTCGTGATCGGCTCGGGCTCGGCGTCGTTCGAGATGATCCGACACCTGACCGATGTGCTGCCCTACATGCCCGCACCGAGGTGGGTGCGCAACCGCATCCAGCCGATCGCCGTGCGCGATGTGCTGCACTATCTGCTCGGGGCGGCCCGGGTCGACGAGAGCGTGAACCGCGCGGTCGACATCGGCGGACCCGATGTGCTGCGGTACGGGCAGATGATGAACGGCTACGCGGTCGAGGCCGGTCTCCCGCAGCGGGCGATCGCCTCGCTGCCGGTGCTGACCCCCTGGCTCGCGTCGCACTGGGTGAACCTCGTGACGCCCGTGCCGCGTTCGATCGCGCGACCGCTCGTGGCCTCGCTGCAGAACGAGTGCGTCGTCAAGGATCGCACGGTCGACGACCTCATCCCGCCGCCCGCCGACGGGCTCACGCCGTACCGCCGGGCGGTCGCCCTCGCGCTCGGACGCCTCGGCTCCGACACGATCGAGACCAGCTGGCAGGATGCCGAGGTGTCGGGCGCTCCGAGCGATCCGCTGCCGAGCGACCCCGACTGGGCGGGACGGACGGTCTTCACCGATGCCCGATCGCTCGAGACGAAGGCATCCGTCGACGACCTGTGGCGCGTGATCATCGGGATCGGCGGAGAGAACGGCTGGTACTCGTCACCGTTCCTCTGGGCGGTGCGCGGCGTGATGGACCGCCTGGTCGGCGGCGTGGGTCTGCGCCGCGGTCGACGCAGCCGCACGGCGGCGCGCATCGGCGACGCGATCGACTTCTGGCGCGTCGAGGCGGTGTCGCAGCCGCATTCAGGGGAAGAGGATGCCGGACTGCTGCGCCTGCGCGCCGAGATGAAGGTACCGGGCGAAGCGTGGCTCGAGCTGCGGGCGATCGCTGACGGCGGGGGCGCCCGTTACGAGCAGCGCGCGGTGTTCTTCCCGCGCGGCCTGGGCGGACGGCTGTACTGGCTCGCCGTGCTGCCCTTCCACGGCTTCATCTTCGCGGGCATGGCGGCGCGCATCACGGCCGCGGCCGAGGGGCTCCCGCCCCAGACGTGATCGCTGCCTGCACGCGAGCCTCGAGTGCGGGAAAGGCCATGGTCACCGTGCGCCAGAGCAGATCCCTGTCGATGCGGTCGTAGTGATGGACGACGAAGTCGCGGTTGCGCGCTGCCTGACGCCAGACGGGGTGGCAGAAGCGCGCCTCATCGGCGTGCACGAGCCGCTTCGAGAGATCACCGATGCGATTCGAGAGCGCTTCGAACGCCAGCGGCAGCGCAGGGTCGACGTCGAAGGCCTCTCGACCGCGCTCAGCGAGGTTCGCCGCTCGAGCGAGGGTGTCTCGAAGGTCGCCGAGCCAACGATCCACACGATCGGCGGAATTCACAACCGAACGGCTTCACGCAGGATCGTCGCATCATGCTCGGGATTCAGCGCCGCCGCGCTCACGACGGACACCGGCACTCCGAGCAGAGCCTCCATGTCGATCTCGAACTGGGCGACATCGAAAAGTGTCGCGTCGGCATGCGGCGTGACCAGCAGATCCACGTCGCTGAGCTCGGTCTGGTCTCCGCGGGCGATGGATCCGTAGACCTGCACGTCACCCAGATGGGAGAGCGCGGCCAGGCGTTCGATGAGCGCACGCTGTGCGCGCAGCCGATCCAGACCGATCTTCGCCGGACTCGCCTCCGCCAACGCGAGAAAGCGCTCGTACGGGAGGAGCACTGCTTGCGGCCGACGGTGAGATCCGATGATCACCGGCTCATCGGATCCGTCCCGAAACGATCCGATGATGCGCGAGAGGCCCGCCCGTGCATCCGAGACCGAGGTCACCTGCATCACGCACTCCTTCACCTTCTGTACAGAAGATTGTACAGAAGGTGGACCCGCATGCGCGAGGATGTGGCGTTGCGACGGCAGAGGAGCGCGCGGAATCAGGCGGACGCGCGGAATCAGGCCGTTGCGACGAGAAACTGCCTGATTCCGCGTGATCGCCTGATGCGGCGCGGCGGGGCGCGGGCCGAACCTCAGTCGAGCGGAGGCTCACCCGACCGCGGACGCTCTCCCGGCGCCTCGCCCGCGGCACCCGCGGACTCCGCCGTCTCCTCGGCGAGCCCGTCGAGAGATGCCCCGGGGTCGGCATCCGCTGTCGGGATGATGTCGATCGCCTCGGTGGCAGCCTCGTAGACCTCGGCGAGGGTGTCGTCGACCGAGTCCTCGTCGATCCAGGCGAGGTCGTCCTCGGAGTGGTCGTACTCGACCGGCACGAGGGCGAAGTCGTCGCCGTACTCCTCGAGTCCGGCCATGACGCTATGGCGCACGGCCATCCGGGCGTAGCGGTCGCGGAGGATCAGCGGATCGCGCCGCAGATCCTTCATGAACGCGACCATCATGAACGCCATGATCACCGCGAAGGGCAGCGCGGCGATGATCGTCACGTTCTGCAGCGAGCGGAGTCCGCTCCCCTCTTCGCCCGAGATGAGCAGCACCGCGGCGATCACACCGACCAGCACGCCCCAGATGACCGTCACCCAGCGCGCGGGCTCAGGGCGGCCCTGCTGCGACAGCGTGCCCATCACCAGCGAGGCGGAATCCGCGCCGGTGATGAAGAAGATCGAGATCAGCAGGATGAGCAGGATGCTGGTGACCAGCGGGAACGGGAGATTCCCGAGCACACCGAAGAGCACCTCCTCCGGCGGGTCGGCGTTCAGTCCGGCACCGTCCATCTGCTGCTGGATGGCCGTCGTGCCGAAGATCGAGAACCACACCAGCGAGATGGCCGAGGGCACGACGATGACGACCGACACGAACTGGCGGAGGGAGCGTCCGCGCGAGATCTTCGCGATGAACATGCCGACGAACGGCGACCACGAGATCCACCACGCCCAGTAGAAGATCGTCCAGGTCGACAGGAACGCCTGTGCCTCGTCGCCCTGCGAGGCCGAGCGGGCGATCATCGTCGGCAGGTCGCCGAGGAACTGCACCGCGACCGACGGGATCACGTTGAGGATGAGCAGCGTCGGACCGACGAAGAACACGAAGAAAGCCAGGATGAGCGCGGCGACCGCATTGATGTTCGACAGCGCGCGGATGCCCTTGGAGACGCCCGAGACCGCCGACGCGATGAAGCAGGCGGTCAGCACGGCGATCGCCGCGATCAGGATGCCGTTGCCCAGCTCGCCGATCCCGGTGACGATCTCGACGCCGTGCCCGATCTGCAGGGCGCCGAGGCCGAGGGATGCCGCGGTGCCGAACAGTGTGACGATGATCGAGAAGACGTCGATCGTGCGGCCGAGAGGCCCGGTGGTGCGGTGCTCGCCGAGGAGCGGCGCGAAGATCGAGGAGATGAGCGGGGTGCGGCCGCGCCGGAAGGCGCCGTAGGCGATGGCCCCTCCGACGAGCGCGTAGAACGCCCAGGCCTGCGGACCCCAGTGGTAGAGCACCTGCGCCTGCGCGGTGTGCATCGCCTCGAGGGTGTTCGCCTCGACTGTTCCGGGCGGCGGGTTCTCGAAGAAGGTGAGGGGCTCGGCCGCGCCCCAGAACACGAGCCCGATGCCCATGCCGGCCGCGAACAGCATCGAGATCCAGGAGAACATCGAGAACTCGGGCTCTTCATCGTCGCGGCCGAGCGGGATGCGCCCGTAGCGGCTGAAGCCGATGAAGAGCATGAACACCAGGATGACCGTGGCGATGGTCGTGAAGAAGAAGCCGGTGTACTCGACGACCGCGTCGAGGACGGTCCGGGTGGTTCCGGCGAGGTTGTCGCCCGCGAACACACCCCAGGCGATGAAGGCGACGGTCAGAGCGACCGCGATGCCGAAGACGAGCGGATCGGTGCGGTATGAGCGGCCGGTCTCCTCGACCGAGACGCCGGGCACGAGCGCCGGATGCACGCTGCGCGGCGGAACCGCGGCGATGTCGCGGACGATCTTCTTCGCGGTCGGGACGATGCCCGTTCCCGGCGGTGGTCCTTCGGAGCGTGCGGCGCGCTTCTCGTCAGGGGTCTCCATGGAAGACGATTCTCCCATGCCCCTTCGACAGGCTCAGGGAACCAGCCTTGGATTCGGGAACCGCCCTGAGTGCGGGGCCAGCCATGAGTGCGGAACCCGGTCATGAGTGCGTGACCCAGTCCTGGGTTGCTGAGCTTGTCGAAGCACGTCAGCGCGGCATCCGCTGTACGCCTCGCGAGGAGAATCGCGCTTCCGAAGGCCCGAATCCCGGATTCCATCCTTCTGAAGCGCACATTCCCTTGTCGGATGCCCGAGTGCCGCGTACCCCGATACCGGATGCCGGATGCCGGATCTCGGATGCCGGACGTCGGAAGCGCGTCAGCGCGGTCCGCGCCGCCCGACCCCCGCGAAGACCGCGTGCAGCAGAGGCAGCGCCGAGACGCAGATCAGCGTGATGCCGAGCGGAGGCAGCGGCGTGACGAGCAGGGCTCCGCCCACGAGCATCGCGGCGAACAGCACTCCTGACGCGATGCGACGGGCGATGCCCTCGAGCCGGTCGAGGCGGCGTTCGAGGCGCGAGGTGTCGAACGACACGTTGCCGTCGTCGATGCGCGTGATGATGTTGTCGATGCGCTTCGGCAGGCGCATCGTGAGGGCCGCGGTCTCCATGGCCTGCTTCGCCACGTCCTGGATGAGGTTGCCCGACTCATCGCGCAGCAGCCGCGCGGCATAGGGCTCGGCGGCATCCCACACGTTGAAGGCGGGGTTGAGGCCGCTGCACATGCCCGACG
>Ga0307406_10001396_pt1 | contig 13424 bp, 8 predicted proteins | sample 322Cmetagenome_3_FD_203706 | JGI IMG/M metagenome (GOLD analysis project Ga0307406, IMG submission 203706) | Maize rhizosphere microbial communities from greenhouse at UC Davis, California, United States - 322HYB-C-2 | ecosystem: Host-associated > Plants > Roots > Rhizosphere > Soil | place... | reverse complement strand
GGCCGGCGCGTGCATCGCCGAGCGGCGGCCGATCCTGATCGAGGACGCGGCGGCCGACCCGCGCGTCGACGCGGAGACCCGCGCGCGGGTGGGCGGCGGCGCGCTCGCCTACGCGCCGCTGCTCTACGGCGAGAACGCGGTCGGCGCGATCGAGGCCCACGCCCCGAGCGCGGGCGCGCTCGGCGAGGAGGACGTCGAGGTCCTGCGGCTGCTCGCGCAGATCATCGCGATCGCGCTGCACCGCGCGTACACCTACCCGCGGCCGCGCCAGGACGTCCTGCACGACGCGCTGACGGGGCTCGGCAACCGGCGCGCGTACGACGAGCGGATCGAGGCGGAGCTGGCGCGCAACGAGCGCTACGGCCACTCGTTCAGCCTCGCGCGCCTCGAGCTCGATGGGCTCGAGGACGCCGGCGATCGGCTGGGCCAGGCGGCGGCCGACGAGGCGCTGCGCGTGCTGGCCGCGATCCTCAAGCGCGGCACGCGCGCGATCGACGCGTGCTTCCGCACCGCGGCCGACGCGTTCGCGATCGTGATGCCGGGGACGTCGCGCGAGGGCGCGCGGATCCTCGTCGAGCGCTGCCGCACGCACCTGGCCGAGGCGCGGCTGTGCGAGGGGCTCGTGCGCGCGAGCTTCGGCATCGTGGAGGCCGAGGACGAGACGCCCGACGCCCTGGCCGCGCGCGTGTCCTCGGCGATCGCCGAGGACAAGGCGCGCCGCTAACGCAGCTCGCAGCCGCGCCGCTCGCTTCGCTGTTGCTCCGCTAGGAGAAGGCGCGGCGCGGCCAAAAGCGTCCCGCGGCGTGACGAAAAGTGGCGCGCGCGCCGGGTGGGCGTGGCAGATTGCGCGCCATATGCGTTCGAGACATGCGTGGGTGATCGCAGGGATCGTGCTCGCGGCCGCGGCGAGCGCCGAGGCGCAGGCGCCGGCGCCGATGCGGCCGCCGGCGGCGACCGCCGCGCCGCAGGAGCTCCTGGACGAGGCGCGCGAGCTGCTCGTCGTCGGCGCGTGCGCCGACGGGACCTCCGCGAAGATCAAGCCCGAGATCTACGCCGCGCACTGCAAGACGGTGCGCGCGGCGCAGGACGACTACAAGAAGCAGTGGCTCGCGCCGGCCACCGAGTTCTTCAAGGCGAACGTGCCGGCGGGGCTGCCGAAGACGGTGGTGTACCCGTTCGCGGGCGGCGATCTGTCGACGGCGCTCGCGGTGTACCCGGACGCCGACGAGATCACGACGATCTCGCTCGAGCCGGCGGGCGATCCGCGCGCGCTCGGCCGGCTCTCGGAGAAGGAGCTCAAGGCGGCGCTGCCGACGGTGTCCACCGAGCTCTCCGCCCTCTACCGGCACAACTACTCCAAGACGATGGACATGATCTCGGCGATGACGGGCGCGCGGCTGCCGACGCAGCTGATCTTCGGCCTGTCGGCGCTGTGGATGCACGGCTACGAGCTCACCGGGATGCGGTACTTCACGCTGACGCCCGAGGGCGACGTGCGCTACCTGACGGCCGAGGACACGCGCCGGATCGACGCGATCGGCAACCTCGGCAAGCGCAACCGCGAGTACAGCAACGTCGAGCTGCGGTTCCGCCGGCCGGGCGGCCGCGAGCAGATCTACCGGCACCTGCTCGCGAACCTCGACGACGCGCACCTGAAGTCGGAGCCGGCGACGCTCGCGCACCTCGAGAAGAAGGGCCGGATCGCGGCGATGACGAAGGCCGCGAGCTACCTGCTCACGTTCGACAACTTCAAGACGATGCGGAAGCTCATCATCGATCATGTCGAGTGGATGGTGTCTGACTCGACGGGCCTGGCGCCCAAGTACGGCACGGCTGCGGGCTTCGAGTACGAGGTCTGGGGCGCGTACGACGTGTCGAACATGGACGAGGGCAAGTGGATCACGCCGCAGTGGGTGGCGCTCTACGCGGCGCAGCCGAAGCGGCCGCTCAAGTTCCGCTTCGGCTACCCGAGCGGCGGCCCGAAGTACACGCCGCACCTCATCATCATGCGCAAGGCCAAGACGCCGCCCGCGGCCGCGCCGGCGGCTGCCCCGGCGCCGTCGAAGCCCGCACCGTCGAAGCCCGCGAAGCCGTAGCGGCTGATCGCGGCCGCGCCGGTACCGGCGAAGGCCGAGCCGGCGAAGCCGGCGAAGCGGTGGCAGCCGAGCGGGTGAAGCCGGCGGCTGCGGCGCCCGCGAAGCCGTAGCGGCGCGACCGCGGCTCTCGTTCACGCCTCGTTCACGCCTCGTTGGCGCGCCAGATCGGGAACTCGGCGCCGAGCGCGGGCGCCGCGACGAGGCCGTTCTCGACGGCGCCGTCGTCGCTCTCGGGCTCGCACAGGTAGACGGCGATCGCGCCCAGCGGCTGATCCGTCCGCACGATATGTGCGCCGGGCCAAAGCTCGCGACGGCCGCGGCGCCACTCGACGCGGAGGTCGCCGACCTCGGACGCCTCGAGGATCTTGCGCCCGCCCTCGGTGTCGAAGCCGGCCACCGTGGCCACCTCGACCTCGCGCGCGCCAGCGGCCGGCTCGGTCGCGAGCCCGTGGCGCGCCAGGTGCTCCGCCACGCTGGCGGGGACGACGTACGCCGCCGGGCGATCGACCACCGTCGTGCCGACGAAGTTCGAGAAGTGGCGCACCATCACCGTCGAGGGCGCGCCGTCGGGCGTGCGCGGCGTGCGCGTGGGGATCTCGATCGGCGCGTCGAACGCGTCGAGCCGGTAGCGCACGGCGATCCGATCGCGCGGCGCGCGGCTCTGCGCCACCACCTGCATCACGTCGTCGGGGTGCGCGGCCACGTAGCGGAGCGTCTCGAGCACGGTCGCGTATGTGGTGCGGACGCGCTCGGCGAACTCGAGGTACGAGTAGCACTCGAGCAGCAGATCGAGCCGGCTCGTGAGGCCGCGGTAGTTGCCGCCGAACCGCGGGTGGTGCGGGTACGTCATCCAGCCCTCGCGGACGGGGGCGTGCGGATCGGCGTCGCGGCGCGCGTCGAGCGCGCGCTCGTCCTCGACGAAGTTGCCGTACCAGCCGGCGAGCAGCCCGTGCTCGCGCGCGAGCTGCGCGGTGACGTGCGGCATCACCCGCTCGCGCATGAACGCGATCGGCTCGGGGCGGCCGCTCTCGACGGTGTGCGGGACGTCGTACGTCATCGAGAAGCGGTGGACCGAGCCGTTGGTCGCGTGCGTGTCGATCGTCAGCTCGGGCTCCCACACCTGCAGGACCCCGGACTGCAGGAGCCGCATCTCCGGCGCGGCCTGGCGCAGGTAGTCGCGGTTCAGGTTGATGCCCGAGGCGTTGACGCGCGTGCCGACCTTGGCCGGGCCGATCTGCCCCTCGAGCCGCGGCAGGTTGAGCGCGCGGTTCTTCGGATCGATCGCGTCGTTGCCGTCGGGGTTGAACAGCGGCGCCGCGACGAGCGTGAAGCGCGAGACGAGCTCCTCGTGCGCGCCGTCGAGGATGTCGCGCAGGAGCATCAGGATCGACTCCTTGCCCTCGACCTCGCCGGCGTGGATCCCGCCGAGCACGAGCACGACGGGCAGGTTCTTCGCGCGCGACTCGGCCGGCGTGCGCACGCCGTGCGCCGAGACGACGGCGAGCGGCAGCTCGCGGCCCTGCGGGCTCTGGCCGAAGCTGCCGAGGTGGAGCCGCTTGTCGCCGCGCCCGCCGAGATCAGCGAGGAACTGCATCACGTCGGCGTGCAGCGACGTCTCCTGATACGAGGTGGCCTCGGCGCGCGTCTTCGGCATGCGCCAAGGTCTATCACGCGGCTCGATCCGGGAATCTCGTCGAGCACGGGGTGCACGGGGGCGCGCTCTCCGACGGAGCAACGCAGGGGCTCGCTCCGGCAGCGCGCGGGACGCGCTCACGAGCACGACGCCGCGACGGGGCGTGATCTGAGCGTGGCAATCATCACAGTGGGCGCTCCAGCCTCAGAACAACGCTTATGAAGCAAAGTCGGGCCATTGCGGATCACGAATGTGCCCTTGGGCACGTCTAGGGGTACGCCTCGGTCATCCCGATGGATGAACTCGGAGGTTGGCGTCATAAGAGGCCCAATGATGAAGATCCTCGTAGTGGACGGGCACACCGAGACGCGGCGCGCCATCGTCGAGGCGCTCTCCCAGATCGTGGGTCTGGTCGTGCAGTGTTCGATTCCAGATCGCGAGACCGCCGCGCGCGTCCTCGCTCACTACACACCCGATCTCCTCGTGGTCGGCACGCAGCTCGCCGATGGAGATGGGCTCGACCTCGTGGCGGACGTACGGCGGCCCGGGATGTCGATCGTGGTCGTGGGCCCCGCCGAGTCGCGAGACGTGTGGCTGCGCTACCTCGCGGCGGGCGCCGATCGATTCGTCGAGCCAGACGACAACCTCGCCGAGCTGCGCGACGTCGTCCGCGCGCTCGTGCGCCATCGGAGCGTGCCGGACGTGGACGCGGTGCCGGAGGCGCCCGCGCCGGTGGCCGCGGGCTCCGGCTCTATCCGGATCCCGACGCGCGCCGCGGGGTCGGGCATCATCCACGCGTTCAACAACCACATCCACTCGATCGAGCTGATCCTCGAGGTCCTCGAGCGCTCGCCGGGCGACAAGCACCTGTGGACCGAGGCGCGCATCGCGCTCGAGCGGGCGGTGTGCATGACGGCGCTGCTCCTGGGCCATGTCCACGGTCGCCACCGACGGACGGGGCCGGCGCGCGGCGTCCGCGGCGCGGAGGGCTGCGATCCGGCGACCGGCGGGGACTGACCCGCGGCGGGCGCTCGTCCGGCATCGACAGGCGCACGGCGCGCTCTGGCCCGGGGTTGATTCCGGCCATCCGGCCCGGGCTGTCGCTGCGCAGTGCGCTGCTGAGGTACGACTGGCTCGGCTGCACGCCCGATGATCTATCCTGATCCGAATCCTCTCGAATCGGCGCGCGGGTTGCAGCGGCTCCGCATCATGAGTACTCCACGTCCACAGCCCGACAAGTCCAGGGATCAGAAGCAACAACAGCAGCGCGTCGTCCGAAAACAAGCGAGCAGCGACGAGGCGCTGCGAGAGCAGACGAAGACCGAGACCGAACAGCGCCCGTACCTCGACACCGAGGGCGGCGAGTAACTCGTAGAGGTGCCGGTCGGCACGGTGCGCTCGGTCGTGTGGAGAGGCTGATCACCGCCGCGTGAGCTGCGTCAGGACTTGAGGCGCCAGCCGGTCTTGAAGATGTATGCGATCACGCCGCCGCAGAGGACGAGAAACCCGAAGGTCGCGGCCGCGCTGACGACGACGTCGACGTCCGAGGTGCCGTAGAACGCCCAGCGCATTCCGGAGATCAAGTACACGACGGGATTGAACAACGTCACGGTCTGCCAGAACGGCGGGAGCATGTGAATCGAGTAGAACGCGCCGCCGAGGAAGGTTAGCGGTGTGACGATCATCAGCGGGATGGTCTGCAGCTTCTGGAAGCTGTCGGCCCACAGTCCGATGATGAAGCCGAACATGCTGAACGTCGTCGAGGTGAGGACGAGGAACGTGACCATCCACACCGGGTGCTCGATCTCGTACGGCACGAACACGCGCGCGGTCGCGAGGATGAGCGTGCCGAGCATGATCGATTTGGTCGCGGCGGCACCGACGTAACCGATGATGACCTCGACCGGGCCGACCGGCGCCGACAGCAGCTCGTAGATCGTGCCGGACCACTTCGGAAGGTAGATCCCGAACGATGCGTTCGAGATGCTCTCGCTCAGCAGGGACAGCATCACGAGCCCCGGCACGATGAAGGCGCCGTACGAGACGCCATCCACCTGCCCCATCCGCGTACCGATCGCGGAGCCGAACACGACGAAGTACAGCGACGTCGACAGCACCGGTGACAGGATGCTCTGCGTGAGCGTCCGGAACGTGCGCGCCATCTCGAAGCGATAGATCGCGCGGATCGCGTGGCCGTTCATGCAGCCTCCCTCACGAGGTCGACGAAGATGTCCTCGAGCGAGGTCTCGCTGGTGTGAATGTCGGCGATCTCGATCCCGGCCTTGCCGAGCTCGGCCAGCAACGTGCCCATCGGCGCGCGCGCCTGCGCGTCGAAGGTCAGGGTGAGCGTGCGGCGGCCGGCGTCGACCTCGAGCGCGTAGGTCGCGAGCGCATCGGGGACGCGGTCGAGCGGCGCCGCCAGCTCGACGACGAGCTTGCGCTTGCCGAGCTTGCGCATGAGTGCTTCCTTGTCCTCGACGAGCAGCAGCTCGCCCTTGTTGATCACGCCGACCCGATCGGCCATCGCCTGTGCCTCCTCGATGTAGTGCGTGGTCAAGATGATCGTCACGCCGCTCTCGCGCAGCCGGCGCACCATGCTCCACATCTCGTGGCGCAACTCGACATCGACGCCGGCAGTTGGCTCATCGAGGAACAGGATCGATGGCTCGTGCGACAGCGCCTTCGCGATCAGGACGCGTCGCTTCATGCCACCCGACAACGTCATGATCTTCGAATCGCGCTTGTCCCATAGCGACAACGCGCGCAGCGTCTTTTCGAGGTGTGCTGGATTGGAGGGTTTACCGAAGAGCCCCCGGCTGAACCGGACGGTCGCCCATACCGTCTCGAACGCATCCGTCGAGAGCTCCTGCGGTACGAGCCCGATCGAAGCGCGTGCGCGCCGGTAGTCGCGAACGATGTCGTGGCCGTCGGCGACCACGCGCCCGCTCGTCTGCGTGACGATGCCGCAGATGATGTTGATCAACGTCGTCTTGCCGGCGCCGTTCGGTCCGAGCAGCGCGAGGATCTCCCCGCGTCGGATCTCGAGATCGATATTCTTCAGCGCGACGAAACCGCTCGCATAGGTCTTGTTGAGAGCTGAAATGGTGACGATAGACACGAGGCTTCTTAGCGACAAACGCTGCGCTGCCCCAGTCGCGAAGCCACATTGTTGCGAGCGCCTCGCTCGCACTCCGCAGCCGCCGTTCCAGGCGCAGGCACCTGCGATGACCGCGGCCGAGCGGCGCGACACGTCCCGCGTCGCGGCGGCGACCGATCCAGCGATCAAGCCGCCGAGCACGCCACCTTCGAGCTTCGCCCCGCGCGAGCCATCGCCGTCGCCGTCACTGCTGGCGCTGCGTGTAGCCATGGGGGCTGACCGGGCCGGAGCGCCGCCGCGCTGTATATAAGGAGAGACGCGGCGCGTTATAAGAGGTTTCCGCTACTTAGCGGAATCGGTTCGCTCACGGGCCGTGGCTAGCCGGCCGGCGTCCGGAGTGCCGTGCCGGGCGCCCAGCAGGCGTGGGTCCCCGCGCAGATCCGCTCCGGGAGCGCGATCCGTGCGATCGGTCCGTCGTCGATCCGCGCGGCGTCGAAGACGTGGCACTCGGAGCGGTCGCGCACCGTGTCGCTCACGAACGTCACGACCCAGCCGTCGTCCTCGGCGGTCGCGCCGGGGCGCGGCGCCATCGGCGCCTCGCTCGCGAACACGCCGTCGGGGTATCGCCAGCGCTGCTCGGTGCCGGTCTCGAGGTCCATCCGCACGAGGCCGTCGAAGAGGAACCAGCCGGGCGCGCCGGACGCCGACCAGACGTAGCGGTGGCGGCGCCCGGTGAGCCCGTGATTGACCGCGGGGAACTCGCTGATCGCGTCGAACAGCCGCTCCTCGGTGCACCGGCCGGTCTCGAGATCGAGCCGCCAGCGGTGCGGCCGCGTCTGGAACGCGTGCATGTCGACCATCCGCTTGACCGCGGCGTACGGCCCGCCCGCCGGATCGGGGCGCGGCAGCGGCTCGGACTGGAAGTAGCCGTCGAGCACGATCGTGTGGCCGTCCTCGTAGGCGTTGATCCAGTGCAGCACGTACGTCGGCGCGGCCTCGAACCAGCGCGGCGCGCCGCCGCGGCGCGGGATCACGGCGAACCGCGACGGCAGATCGGGCCGCCAGCGCGGCCGGTAGACGCCCTGCGCGAGCAGATCCGGATCCCAGAACAGCGGGAAGTCGTTCAGCACCACGAAGTGCTCGGTGATCGCGAGGTCGTGCGGCAGCCGCGGGCCGGGCAGCTCGACCTCGGCGTGGTGCACATGCTCGCCGCGCGCGTCGCGCACGCCCCACCACAGGTACGGCGCGCGCGCGGCGTAGCCGAAGTAGATCAGCTCGCCGGTCACCGGATCGACCTTGGCGTGGGCCGAGACGCCGCCGGGCGGCGACCACGGCGCGGGGCCGCGCTGCTCGAGCGACACCGGATCCATCCGGTACGGCTCGCCGCACTGGTAGAAGGTCGCGAGCGCCTCGCCGGCGTGGACGATCACGTCGGTCGACGCGGCGTCCTTCATCCGCGTGCGCGCGCCCCAGCCGTCGCGCAGCGACCTGGCGGGCGGCTCCATGATGCCGGCCCAGAGCGGCGCCCCGGCCTCGAGCTCGGCGGCGAGGCCGGCGGTTCGCACGAAGCGGTTCCGGTACGAGGCCGCGCCGCGGGCGAACCGGATCGCGTGGATCATGCCGTCGCCGTCGAACGGGTGGTAGCGGCCGAGCGACGGTAGCACCGGGTTCTCGGTGTTGCGGAGGTAGACGCCGTCGAGATCTGGCGGGAGCGCGCCCTCGACGACGTCCAGCTCGTCCGCGTCGTACTCGACGAAGTTCGGGCGCCACGCGCCGGTGCGGTACGGGTGATCGTCGTCGGGCGGCAGCCGGTCCGGCAACCGGCTGATCTCGCGGGTGCGCATCCGCGCAGCGTACCGCGCGCGCGGGAGCGGCGGGCGTCGCGTCAGGCGGCGCCGACGACGAAGCTCACGACGGTGGCGGCGCTGCCGCCGAGGTTCAGCGTCCCGAACGTGCGCGCGCCCTCGATCTGGTAGTCGCCGGCGCGGCCGGTCACCTGGAGCGCCGCGTCGAGCACCATGCGGATCCCGGTGGCGCCGACGGGGTGGCCGCCGCCGATGAGTCCGCCGCTCGGGTTCATCGGCAGCGCGCCGCCGCGCTCGGTCATGCCTTCCTCGATCGCGCGCCACGACTGCCCGGGCGGGGTGAGCCCGACGTGGTCGATCGCCATGTATTCGGTGGTCGTGAAGCAGTCGTGGACCTCGAGGCCGTTGATCGTGATGCTTGCTGCGCTCGCGGTGCCGGGGGCGGTTGCGGCGGTTGCGGCCGCTGCGCTCGCGGTGCCGGCGGCGGTTGCGGAGGTTGCGGCCGCTGCGCCCGCGGCACCGGCGGCGGTCCGCGGTCCGACCGGCAGCGCGGCGCCGGCCCGGCGGCAGGCGTCGGCGAACGCCGCCGCGACGTGCGGGAACAGGAGGCCGCCGGGCGCGGCGCGCTCGAGCTTGGCCGCGAGCCCGAGGCCCGCCGTGCGGTGGCCCCAGCCGAGCAGCCGCGCGGTCCGCGCGAGCGAGCGGTCCCGCGCGCGCGCCCAGCCCGCGGCGTAGCGCTCGGAGGCGAGCACGATCGCCGCGCCGCCGTCGGTGACCTGCGCGCAATCGGCGCGGCGGAGCCGGCCCTCGATCACCGGGTTCTGCGCGTCGTCCTCGGCGAACGTGGCGTCGCCGATCGTCCAGTTGCGGGTCTGCGCCCGCGGATTTTGACGCGCGTTGCCGAGGTTCTTGCGCGCGATCGCGGCGAGGTGGCGCCGGTCGAGCCCCCAGCGCTCGTCGTACGCGTCGCCGATCCGCGAGAACATGTGCGGCCAGAGGTAGCGCGCGCCCTCGCCCTCGTGGCCGACCCACGCCGCGGCCCCGAGGAAGCGCGCGGCCTGATCCCCGGGCACGTTGCGCTCCTGCTCGAGGCCGAGCACGAGCGCGACGTCATAGCGGCCGGCCTCGAGCTCGGCCATCGCCGCGAGCACCGCGATCGATCCCGACGCGCACGCCGCCTCGTGACGCGCCGCGGGGACGCCCCACAGCGCGGGCCGCGCCGTCGCCGGCAGCGCGCCCAGGTGGGCCTGGCCAGCGAACAGCTCGCCGAACGCGTTGCCGACGTGGATGACGCCGACGTCGGCCGGCTCGATCGCGGCGTCGGCCAGCGCGCCATCGATCAGCTCGGCGGCCAGATCGCCGAGCTCGCGACCCTCCCGTCCGAGGTGCCTGGCGAAGTCGCTCTGCGTGCCGCCCAGGATGAACGTGACCATGCATCAGATCTACGCGTGCTCGGTGCGGGAGTCGAACAACGAGTTCCTGCGCGAGAGCGTTGCCACGAGGGCGGCGAGCGGCTAGTGACTGAAGGGCCGCGCATGGGGAGCGAGGATCAGCTTCGAATCCAGAACGCCGAGCTCGCGGCCCGTGAGGAACGCCACCGCGCCGAGCTCCAGCGCCAGCTCGCGCTGTCCAAGCGCCTGCGCGAGTACGCGACCCACATGCGCGCGATGCTCCGCGAGCGGACGCTGGGCGGCACCGGCGATGTGTTCGCCGAGGTCACCGGCGTGTCCGCGGAGGCGCTCGGCGTCGAGCGCGTGAGCCTGTGGCTGTTCGATCTCCCGCGCGGCGTCCTGGTGTGCAAGCACCTGTGCGTGGGCGGCGTCGGCGAGCGCGGCGACACGGAGCTGCCGCTCGCCGAGCTGACCTGCTACCTGCGCGCGCTGCGTAAAGATCTCATTGCGTCCGACGATCTGGCCACCGATCCTCGGATGATCGAGCTGCGGGAGTACGCCGCCGAGCGCGGGATCGGCGCGCTGCTCGACGTGCCGATCATCGTGGACGGCGAGGTGCTCGGCGTGATCTGCCACGAGCACGTCGGCGGCCCGCGGGCGTGGCGCGACGCCGAGATCGACTTCGCCGCGAACCTCGGCAGCCTGGTCGCGCTCGCGATGGAGGTCGAGCGCCGGCACGAGGCGCAGGACCGCGCGCACGAGGCGGTGGCGCGCTACCGCCACCTGGTCGAGACGCTGCCGGTCGTGATCTACGCGATCGACGCCCCGACCGGGCGGCTCGCGTACGTGAGCCCCACGATCGAGGCGCTGGTCGGCCACACCGCCGAGGACTGGGTCGCCGGCGGCATGGAGGGCTGGATCGCCGCGATCGCCGACGAGGACCGGCCGGCGCTGGCGATGCGGCTGGGGATCGGCCCGGGCGGGACCGCCGAGCCGGAGCTGATCTACCGGATGCGGCGCGGCGACGGCGGCGTGATCTGGCTGCGCGATCTGCGCATCGTGGTGCGGGGCCCGACGGGCGAGCCGCTCGCGCTGCAGGGCGTGCTCGAGGACATCACCGCCGAGCGCTCGGCCGATCGGCGCCGGCGCGAGGCCGAGCGGCGCTACCGCGAGCTGCTCGATCAGCTGGACCTGATCGGCGTGGTGCTCGACGCGCGCGGCGCGGTCATCGCGGTCAACGCGGCGTTCGCGCACACCGCGGGCGTCTCGCCCGAGGCGGTGGTCGGCGCGGACTTCGTCGAGCGGTTCGTGCCCGAGGCCGAGCGCGCGCGCGTGCGGCAGCTGGTCGGCGACGGGATCCGCCGGCGCTCGCTGCCGGTGCGGTTCGAGTGCTCGCTCGTGGTGGCCGCCAGCGCGCCGCGCAGCGTGTGGTGGACGGCGACGCTGCAGCTCGACGAGGACGGCGCGATCTCCGGCGTGACGGGCATCGGCATCGATCTGACCGAGCGGCTCGCCGCCGAGGCCGAGCTCGCGCAGCAGCGCAAGTTCGAGAGCCTCGGCCGGATGGCGGCCGGCGTGGCGCACGACTTCAACAACGTGCTCACCGTGATCTCGCTGGCGCTCGCGCACGGCGCCAAGGAGGGCGAGATCCAGTCCGCGATGGCGTACGCGCGCGAGCTGGTGGCGTCGCTCCTGGCGTACGCGCGGCGCGAGCCGGTCGAGGTGCAGGACATCGACGTCGACGCCGCGATCGGCGAGGTGGCGCCGGTGCTCGCGGCGGCGATCGGCAAGGACCTGCGCTTCGAGCTGAACCTCGGGTGCGACGGTCAGCGCGTGCGGATCGCGCCGACCGAGCTGCGCCAGCTGGTCGTCAACATGGTGACGAACGCCGGCGAGGCCACGCGCGGCCACGGCCAGCTCGTGCGCGTGACGTCGGCGGCGTTCGCCGACGAGGCGGCCGGCGCGGGCGTCGAGCTGCGGGTGATCGACGACGGCCGCGGGATGGACGAGGCGACGCGGGCGCGCGTGTTCGATCCGTTCTTCACGACGAAGCGGCCGGGCGAGGGCACCGGGATCGGGCTGGCGACGTGCCAGTCGATCGTGACGCGCGCGGGCGGGACGGTGGCGGTCGAGAGCAAGCCCGGCGTGGGCACCGTGTTCCGGATCGTGCTGCCGGCGGCGCCCGGCCAGGCGGACGCTGCGGTGAACGGGACCGGCGTCGCCGCGGCGTCGGCAGCGACGACGGTGAGCGTACCGGCGGCGATGGCAGGCGTAGCAGCGGCGGTGGCAGGCGTACCGGCGGCGGCTGCGGGTGTACCGGCGGTGGTGGCAGGCGTACCGGCGGTGGTGGCAGGCGCACCGGCAGTGGCGGCAGGCGTACCGGCGGGGGCGGCAGGCGTACCGGCGGGGGCGGCAGGCGTACCGGCGGTGGAGGCGGCTGAAGCGGCGCACTCGGCCGCGCGGTTCAACGAGAAGCGGGTGCTCCTCGTCGAGGACTCGCAGGCGATCGGCGATCTCATGATGCACGTGCTGCGCATCGCGGGCTACGACGTCCTCCACGTCACTCGCGTGGCGAAGGCGCTGGCGGCGATCGAGGCGGAGCGCTTCGGCGTGGTGATCGCAGATCTGCAGCTGCCGGACGGGCGCGGCGAGGAGATCGTCGAGGCGGCGCGGGCGCGCAGCCAGCGGACGGCGATCATCATCGCGTCCGGCGAGGTGACCGTCATCAATGGGGTCGACGGCGTGCTGCTCAAGCCGTTCTCGAACGACGATCTGCGGACCGGAGTCCGCCGCGCGCTCGAGCACCGGCGCGAAGTGCAGTGATACAACCCACCGCGATGGTGTGGATCAAGGTCCCGGAAGAGCATCACGCGTTGTTCATGGCTGCGCTGCCGAAGGATCCGCGGGTCACGACGGTGCGGATGTTCGGCGGCATCGCCGCCATGGCGAACGGCAACATGTTCAGCGGGCTGTTCGCCCGGTCGGCGCTGGTGAAGCTGAGCGAGGCGGATCAGCAGGAGGCGATGGCGCTCGATGGCTCGGCGCCGTTCGATCCGATAGGCAACGGCCGGGTCATGAGAAACACGGTCCTCCTGGCCGAAGAGGTGATGGACGATCCCCAGGCGTTGCGCGACTGGCTCCAGCGCGCGCTCGCGTTCGCGCTGACGCTGCCCAAGAAGGCCGCAAAGGCGAAGCCCGCTGCGAAGGCGAAGCCCGCTGCGAAGGCGGAGCCCGCCGCGAAGGCGGAGCCCGCCGCGAAGGCGAAGCCCGCTGCGAAGGCGAAGCCCGCTGCGAAGCCGACGCCGTCCGCGAACGCGCAGCCCGCAGCCGCGAAAGCCAAGCCGGCTGCGAAAGCCAAGCCGGCTGCGAAAGCCAAGCCGGCTGCGAAGGCCAAGCCGGCTG
>Ga0307406_10001393_pt1 | contig 13437 bp, 12 predicted proteins | sample 322Cmetagenome_3_FD_203706 | JGI IMG/M metagenome (GOLD analysis project Ga0307406, IMG submission 203706) | Maize rhizosphere microbial communities from greenhouse at UC Davis, California, United States - 322HYB-C-2 | ecosystem: Host-associated > Plants > Roots > Rhizosphere > Soil | place... | reverse complement strand
GCATTCGGCCGCAGGCTGTGAAGAAACCGATACGGCCCTGCCGGCGCATCCGCAATAGCCACCGCACTCCGCGCCCCACCATACCCGCCGCCCTTCGGCTCGAGGTGAAACCACATCACGAACTTCCCCGTCCGCGGATTATAGATCACCTTCGGCCGCTCCAGGATGCAGCCCGTCGGGATCTCGCTGCCCGGCGAATCGTCGACCGCAAGCGCGATCCCTTCATCCCGCCAATCCGTTAGATTCTCCGAGGCATAAACATGAACGCCCACATGCGCGCGGTTGCCCTCCTCGCCTGCTATCTTGTGCTCGCCGAACCACCAGTAGGTCCCTTCATGAAACAGCACGCCGCCGCCGTGGGCATTGATCGGCACGCCATTCGTATCATTCCAGAGTTCGCCGGGTCGGAGCATCGTTCGTGAGAGGCTTGCATCTTCCCCGACTGATGAGGCGATGGCAAAGCCGCTTTCCATGGAGAGCAAGCGAGCTAGCAACCTCAAGAGCCGCCGCCACCGGAATTGTTCGACGCCGCACGCCGCCACAGCAGCGCCGTCAGCCAGAACGCAAACGCGACCAACCGGAAATCCGCCGCTTCTCCCGCAATCACGGCTCGCCGGGTGAACGCATGCACTGGACTGATCGTCACGTTCGCATGGTCTCCTTCCAATCGCATGGTGCGTTTGAAGGCCGAGTCAGCGCTCAAGACCGCCCCACCCTCACGCCCGGAGATTTCAAAAGTCCTCATGAAGGCCGAAGCTTTCTGCGCCGTGAACAACGTGCCGGAATCCGACTCCAATCGCCAGCGCCCGCTCCAGACGCCCTCCTTCGTCACGGCGAATGATTCACCATCCACCCGCAAGCCGCCCTGCTCGCCCAGCACCCGCAGGATCGTCTCCGCCCGATGGCTATCGCCACTGAGGTCATAGTTCCAAGAGCAGATCCCACACGGAAGGCACTCGATCATGGCCGGAGGATGAGGCGTATCCGGCCCGGTCCGCCATGGTGATCTGAGCCGGATTTTCTACACCGGCCCGCCGAATATTCCGTAGGCGCCTCACTCTCCACTCTCACTCACCCGCAGCCGCATGAACCGCTTCACCCGGCCCACCGCCTCGGACAAATCCTGAACCACTACCGGACCGGCAACATTCGCCGCGCCGGTACTCGTCCAAATCGAAACCATCTCCCCAATCGAATCACCCGCTTCCACCGAGTAGGTCAGCGATGGATCGGCGATGCGCTGGAAGCTCAAACCCAACCGTCCCCCGGAATGCTGCACCTGAGGAAGCAGCCCCAACCCAAACGGCTGCTCTGGAGCCCCACCCAGCGCATACTCGATGAGATTCACCACGCCATTGCCATCGGGATCCGCCAAGGGCGCAGTGAGCGCAGGCGGGGCACTCGCGCCGAAGCGCTGCGTCGTCCAAAGTTCGAACGGCGACTGTGGATCTGTTAGAACAAGATCGATGCGCCCGGCCTGCACTGTAAAGCTGCCGGTCAACGTCGATCCCACCGGCGGTGACCACGTGAGCTGCGGCGTCCCAGACAGGGTGCCGGAGTATTGCAGCAAGGGATAGCTCCCCGCAACCAAGGTGCCGCCCACCTCCACAGCGACGACATCGATCGATCCCGACAAGGTCACATTCCCCGCCACCGTCAGCCCGCGGGCCAGCGAGGGCGTCACCGCGATCCCGAGCTTGGCATTCGCCGCAAGCGTCAACGTGCCACCGAGGGTGCCTGTGCCGGCAAGCGTCGCACCGGAGGAAACCGCCACCGCGCTATTGCCCAACGAGCCATTCACGACCACCGCGCCCGACTGCACCTGCGTTGCACCGGTGTAGGTGTTCGCGCCATTCAGCACGAGCCGGCCATTGCCGGTCTTGGTGATGGCGGTGGTGCTGTTGCCATTGAGGATCGCGCCATCGAAAACCGAGTCGTGATGATTGCCACCGATCGTGTAGGTGACCGCGACATTGTTGCCGCTGCCCGATGCACCGGAGAGGGACGAGCCCGTTTGACCGGCAAGCGAGCCGAGCGAGAACGCGGATCCGGACCGGGCATTCAAGTTGCGCGTCCCGAGATCGAAGTCCGCGGTGGCGGAGCCACCGGCACCGAAGAAGCGGAACGATCCGCTGCCACCAAAAGCAAACTTCCCGGAGAACCCGGTGAGCGAGCCTTCCAGGTCGAAGACATTCGTCGCGGTCAAGGTGAGCGTGCCGCTGCCGGAGATCGCCTTCACACCATGACTCCCGCCCGAGTGACCGCCGGAAATGGCGGCGTCGCTTTCCACCACGATGCTATTCGGCACGGCAAGCACTCCCGTCGCGAGCGTGCCACCACGCAGCGTGACCGTTCCGGTGCCGAGCGCGTTGGCATTGCCGAGCGAAAGCGTGCCAGCGTTGAGAAGCGTGCCGCCGGAGTAGCTATTGGCGGACGAAAGCGTGAGCGTTCCCGTGCCACGCTTCTCGACCGTGGCAGTTCCCGCGAGCGAACCAGCTCCTGTTAGAGCGAGTGGATTGACGTGATCCGCCACGACCGATGCCGGGCTAAGCGCCGAGGCCAGCGTGATGGTGCCAAGCGCCGAGGTATCATCGAAGCGCACCGCATCGCCGGCGATGAACGGCACAGTCGATGAGTCGGACACGAGCCGGAAATTCCCTGCGCTCGTATCCCATGTCTGCGATGCCGATCCGGTCCACACCAGTTCCCCGGGCAAGCGCGGCAGCGCGATGGACTCCGTGGTGATATTCGGCATCGGCGGCGTGGCCATGCCCTGACCGACGAAGTAGCCCGGGTGCGGAGGCTGATTGTAGCCAACGTTTTGCCAAGCGAGTGCGACGCGATACTGCGGATCGTGAAGAAAGGTCCGCAGCCGCCGGCTCGAAAGACTGGTCGGCGTAAAGAGCAGCAGCGCGGTGCTATCGCCCTTCCGGCAGATCAGCTCCTCCCGCCAATCGCCGATGAAGTCACCGGACAGGCAGGGATTCGCCTTGGTGCTGTTATTGTCCGTGGCGCCGTATTCCCAGGCCTGCAGGATGTTAGAGCGCCCGTAACCCGTCGGGTTGATCTCGGAGATGACGGTGCCGTCGAGCGTCTCGCGCAGCACGTCCGCATCCCACCAGATACCAAAGTTCTGGTGCATGTTCCCCGGCTTCGCACCGAGGATGGCACCGGTCGCGGAGTAGATGTTGCCATCGCTGCTGTTCCACGATTCGGCACCGGATGAATTCGGGTCGATGTCCATGATCACGCCGCGTCCGGTGTCACCGGTGGCAGGCGTGGAGTAAATAATCGCACCGGTAGCCGCGTCGCGGAAGGTCGAGCCGCGGTTGCCGCTGCTGCCCATGTCCTCGTGAACCGCGAAGACTTCGAGTCCCAGACGCGTGGGATCGAAGTCGGAAACATGCAGCGTGTCGCCGTGCCCCAGTCCGGTCGAGTAGAGGCCGGTGCCATTGTCATCCACGGCCATCGAGCCATAGATGATCTCCTGTTTCCCATCGGCATCCACGTCGGCGATTGAAAGCTGGTGATTTCCCTGGCCCGCGTACGCAGTGCCGTTGGCAGCGTCGAATTGCCAGCGCTTCGTGAGCTGGCGATCCCGCCAATCCCACGCCGCGACGTGCGTCTGCGTGTAGTAGCCGCGGCACATCAGCAGCGTGGGCCGCGAGCCGTCGAGGTAGGCGACCCCGGCGAGGAAGCGGTCGACGCGATTGCCATAGCTATCGCCCCAATCCGACACTGTGCCACGTCCCGGCGTGTAGGTCGTGGTGGCCAGCGCCGCACCTGTTAGACCGTCGAAAACCGTCAGATACTCCGGACCGCTGAGCACATAGCCACTGGCATTCCGGTAATCCGCCGTAGCGCTGTCACCGGGCAGCAGGATGTTATTGCCAAGCCCGTCGATGCTTCCCGGAGCAGTCTTCATCGCCACCTCGGCACAGCCGTCGCTATCGAGATCGTAGGCGATGAACTGCGTGTAGTGCGCACCGGCGCGGATGTTCTTACCCAGATTGATGCGCCACAGCCGCGTGCCATCGATGCGGAGCCCGTCGAGGTAGACCTCACCGGTATAGCCGCCGATGGAGTTGTCCTTCGAATTCGAAGGATCCCACTTGAGGACGATATCGAGGTCGCCGTCGCCATCGAGATCGGCGGGTGCGGCGTCGTTCGCGGAGTAGGTGTAGGCCTCACCCGTCGGCGTGATCCCGCCCGGCGGTGGATCGAGCGGAATGCTAAGGAAAGGCTGCGTCGCCACTCCGGCCGGCAGGACGAAAGACTCGGACGGAGCGCCCAGCACGCCATCCACCACCGGCCGGACGTAGTAGGAGATCGTGCTATTGAAGGCGCTGCTCCCCGGTGTGTCGCGATAGTCGGAGGTATTGCTGATCGGCGTGGTCGTCAGCTGAACCGCGGCCGCACCACCGATCGAGCGAAAGACGTGAAAAGCCGTCGTGTCCGGATCCAGGCCGAGAAAGCGCCAGCCCACGTAGGCCTGGGTCGAGCTCGTACGAATCGCCACCACCCCGCGATTGAGGTTTTCCATGTGGGCCTGCGCGTGCAGCGATGGAATGGACGCAGCCAGGCAGCCACAGCCGACAAGCAGAGGCAGCCAGCGACTCGCCGCGCTCCGGGGCGCGCGGGAGGATTGGGTTTCGGCGGGCATTCGACGGGGGATCATCGCCCGGAAATGGCCGGCGCGCCATTACCCGAATGGAGGTGACGGCATTGCCTTTGGTAGCGGAACGACTTCGTCGTTCCGGTTGGGAACGGGGCGCACCGGCAAATCGATCTCTCCCCACACGTTCGATCCGCCCCCCGCCGGGAGGACGCAGTCCTTCCGGAACAAAGCCACCGCACTCACTCCTGCCCCGATGCCTCTACTTGCCGGGCCTCAATCACCGTCGCCGGAGTCGCCCCCGCCCGCTTCAACAACGCCCCCACCACACAGAACGTCCCGCCCACGAACAAGAACGCCATGCGCCCACCAAGTGAATTCGGAATCGCCATGAGCACGACGATGAACACCCCATAGGCGAGGCACATCGTCCCCAGGAGCCGATACACCGACGTCTGCACACCCGCCACGCCGTGCTTGTCCACCGGCGTCTCGAGTTTCTGGAAAAACTCTTCGATCCGCTCCCGCTCTTCCTCCGGTGCCTGCTTGTAAAAGAGGCTCGTGAAAAAGAACCACGCCGATCCCACCACGACCGTGCCGCCGATGGTGGTGATGCCCAGCTTCAGGTAAGTCTTTTCATCCGCATTCAGCGGCTTCTCCCAACCGGTCACCTGCTGGAACCACTCCGGCGTGCAGATCACTCCAATTGCCCACGTCGCGGCACCTGCCACCAGAGCCGTGCTCCACGCCGACCACCCGGGCGTGCGCCGGTAGAACAGCCCATAGATCAGCGGCAAGGCGAGCGGCATCAGGAGGTAGGCCGCGAGCTGGTTCACGAAGTCGAACAGGTTCGTGTCGCGGATCTTGTTGATGTAGAGCGCGAACAAAATGATCACCGCACCGAAGACGAGCGTGCAGATCTTCCCCGCCACCAGCAGGTGCTTCTCGGAGGCATTCGGCCGCAGCACCGGCTTGTAAAAGCTGCGGATCGCGATGCCGACGTTCTTGTTCAGGCCTGCATCCATGCTGGTGACCGTGGCACCCAGCATCGCCGACAGGAGCAACCCGAGCAGCCCCTGCGGCATCACGTCCATCGCCACCGACACGAAGGCCGCCTCATGCGGCTGCTTGAGATTCGGAAACTCGGCCGCGAGGTTCGGATGCAGGATCGTCGCCGCCATCGATGGAATGAACCAAATCAGCGGGCCCACCAGCATGCCGATCAAGGGAATCAGCACCATCTTCCGCGCATCCGCGTCGCTCCGCGTCATCAGGTACATCGTCGAGCGCTCCATGTTGTTCTCGTCGGAAAGCTTCAGCCACAGAGTCCCGAGGCACCACAGCACGATCAATTGCGGTCGCGCCAGTTCCCCCCAATGGAAATGCGCGCTCGGCACTTTCTCGATCAAACCACCCAGCCCGCCGATCTCCGGCCGCGCCAGCACCATGATCGCCGTGCAGATCGTGATCGTCATGATCAGGAACGCCTGCACGAAGTCGCTCGCCAGCACCGCCCACGAGCCCCCGGCGAAGGCCACCAGCGTGACCACCACGCCCAGCACCACCAGCATCAGGTTCATGTCCATCGCGAAGACCGATGACATGAAGACCCCGATCGCATTGAGCCCGAGCCCGGAGAAGAACAGCAGCAAGGGCAGCTTGATCCACGTGTAGAACTGCTCGTTGAAGGGGCCGAAGCGAATCCGCACCGCTTCCATCCACGTGATCACCCGCATCCGGCGGAAGCGGACGCAGGTCCACCTCATCGCGAAGATCAGCGCCACGATCGTCGCGTAGAAGACCAGCAGCACCAGCGTCCCGGTCTCATACACCTTCCCTGCCGCACCGGTGAAGGTCCACGCGCTGAAGCTGAAGATCCACGCCGATGCCCCCGTCAACCACCACGGCATCGCTCCGCCCGCCCGGAAATAGTCGGACGTGTTCTTGCTCATCTTCCGGAACGACAGCCCGATCACGAGCATGAAGACGAGGTACACCCCGATGATGATGTAATCGAAGGTCGTAATCATGGTTGCGGGGTCATGGGTCGGGAGTGGTTCGGGCTCTTGGAGAGCGGGCATCAAAACGCGAACCTGCACCGGAACCCGCACCAGACCTTGGTTTCCATGGTTAACACACCTGCTCCCGGACGTCACGAAGGCGTTGCTTGGTGGAGAAGGAAAGGACGAATCACCAATCATCAATCCTCCAATCACCAATCAGACTACCTGAAGACTCAGGACCGCTGACGCCCGGTGCGGAACTTTCCGGTAAGGCTGGCCTGATCTCAATGCGCGCCGATGGAGACCAGAGCCATTTTCATTCTTCCAGGCACTTCGATTGGTGATTGGAGGATTGGTGATGGGTGATTTCTTTTCTCCCCCCAAACTCCTCCTTACCCCATCTTCGCACGGAAAACAAAGACCCCATGGGATATTCAGCATCTTGGATCGCAACCCGTGGAATCCCCACTGAGGACCTTCAGCGGCTGCTCGGAATCCGCGCTCTTGCCAAGGGCGAGCCGCTCCCGGCCACTTCCTGCACGGCTGCCCAACTCGATAACGGCTGGCATGTGGTGTTTTTCTCCGATGGCTGCGACACCGTCGATCGCTGCGCCAAGGAACTGATCGCCCGGGCGCCCGAAGCAATCACCTGCTTCGTGGAGGAACACGTCATGGCAAGTGGCGCGGCCGCGTGGAAGAACGGCGGCAAGGTTTGGTCGGTGGATCACGAGGCCGAGAAAGGCATCTTCCATCTCGATGTCCAAGGCACGCCACCGGAAGGGCTCGCAGGGATCATCAGCGCATCAAAGGCGGAGCAGGAGGCCGAAGGAGGCGAGTCTGCCGACGTGGATCTCACCTTCGACGTACCGGTGGCCTTGGCGGAAGCACTGGTCGGCTTCCGGCATGACGGCGACGCTGCCTACGGCGACAAAGATCCTTGGTTCGTCTGCGAGACGTCCCCTCGCTCGGTGCGAAATGCGATCAAGAAATCCGGATGCCTGCCATTCGTTCTCCTCGGTGGAATGGCGCTTGCCGGGATCATCTCAAAGGCCACGGCCTGACAAAAACCTGTGATGCCCACGATAGCCGTCCAGATCGCCCGGCTCACCGATGCCGCCCAACCCGGCTGGGTCGAGTGCGTCCTCCGCGACGCCTCGAACCGGGAATGGCGGTTCATCGACAAGGTGCCGGTTTTCACCACGGCGAGCCTGGATGCGAGCAGCAGCTACCCGCAGCCCGGAGTGATCGCGTGCGAGATCCTTCGCGAGTGGACCGGCGAAGACGGCCGCAGGCGTTGCCTCATCGATACCTCGCGTCCATGGGGTGTTTCCGCCGTGGACGGAGAGACCCGCTTTGAAGTAGTCAGCGACGAGGTGAAGCCCCACTCCGCCTGACGATTCACCTCCCCATCCACCCGCCATCCACCACGAGGATCTCGCCGTTCACGTAATCCGATGCAGCGCTGGCGAGAAAGATCGCAGGGCCTTTGAAGTCGTCAGGCTCACCCCAGCGCCCGGCAGGGATGCGCGATAGGATGGCTTGCTGGCGGGCGGGATCGTTGCGCAGCGCTTCCGTGTTGTCGGTGGCGATGTAGCCAGGTGCGATGGCATTCACCCGCACCCCTTTCGATGCCCACTCATTGGCCAGCGCCTTCGTGAGCTGGCCGATGCCGCCCTTCGACGCCGCGTAGCCGGGGACATTGATGCCGCCTTGGAAGGTCAGTAGCGAAGCCGTGAAAATGATCTTCCCCGAGCCACGCTCGATCATCCTCGCGCCGATCTCGCGGCTGAGCAGGAACGGGGCATTGAGATTCACGTCGATGACCTCGAACCACATCTCGTCCGGATGCTCTGCGGCCGGGGAGCGCTTGATGGTGCCGGCGTTGTTCACGAGGATGTCCGGTGTTCCTTTCTCAGCGAGCACCTGCGTCGCGAAAGCTTTCACCGCAGAGCGATCCGCGAAGTCGCATTGATAAGCCGTGAACTTTCGGCCAAGAGCGGTAACCGCCTTTTCAATGTCGCTGCCGCTTTCCTCCAATGAAGCGCTAACGCCAATGATATCCGCCCCCGCCTCGGCAAGCCCCTCAGCGATAGCGAAACCGATGCCGCGCTTGCAACCGGTGACGAGCGCCGTCTTCCCGGCGAGGGAGAATTTCGAGAGCGCGTTCATCGCAAATCGGAAATCGCGATCTTGTCCATGTCGGTGAAGGCCTGGTTCTCACCGCCCATCGCCCAGACGAAACGATACGCCGCTGTGCCGCAGCCGCAATGGATCGACCAAGCGGGCGAAAGCACCGCCTGCTTGTCATGAATCCACAGCGGGCGGGTCTCATCCGGTTCGCCCATCATGTGCAGCACGGCGTGGCCGGCCGGCACGTCGAAGTAGCAATACACCTCGCTGCGGCGCAAGTGGGTGTGAGCCGGCATTGTGTTCCAGATGCTGCCGGGCTTGAACTCCGTGTAGCCCAGCACCAGTTGGCAGCTCTTGATGCCGTTCTCGTGGATGTATTGGCAGATGGTGCGCTCGTTGCATTCTTCCTTGGTGCCGAGCTCCACGCGATTGGCATCGGCCGGCGTCGCCTTGGTCGTTGGGTAGGCGGCGTGGGCCGGATAGCTGATGAGATAGAACTCCGCCGGTGCCGCCGCATCGTCGCTGGCGAACGAAATCTTCTGACTTCCGCGGCCGATGTAGAGGCAGTCGCACTTCTCCAGTTCATAAACGGTGCCATCCACCGTGACAGTGCCCTTGCCCGCGAAGTTCATCACGCCGATCTCGCGGCGTTCGCAGAAGTACTGCGCGCGTAGTTCTTCGCCGGCATCCAGCTCCAGCGGCGCGGCCTCCGGCACCGCCGACCCCACGATCGCGCGGTCGAGATCCGTATAAACCAGCGTCAACTCACCGGGCCGGAACAATTCCTCGATCAGGAAAGCCTCGCGCAGCGAAGCGGTGTCGAGGGCAGCGGTTTCGTTCGGAGACGGGGCGTGGATGACTCGCATGGAATGAAGAAAGAATAGAACCGCCAAGACACCAGGGACGCCAAGCGCGGAAGACGGGCCATTGAACGAATATCTGCCCTTGGGGAAATGCCCACCTTGCTAACCATGGAAACCCCCGTCTACCGCTTGCACCTCCGGAGCCATCCCGCGCCGCCGCCGGTAAGCGACCGCCGCGGCAAACGCCGTCGCCAATGCGATCAACTGGTAGCCGGACAGCCCGCCAAAGGGCTTCGGCGTCGCCCGCAGGAATTCATGGCCGAAGCGGAAGAGCCCGTATGCCATCAGGTAGAGGTGGAAGTGCTGCCCGGCCTGCCAATGCCTCGCCTTCATCACCAGCAGACCGACCAACGCCGCGACCTGAAACCCGATCTCCACTTCCACTGAGGGCCATTTCCCGAAGGAGCACTCGATCCCCGTGCAACAGCCCGCGTGCAGGCAACCGATCCGCCCGAGGATCAGCGGCACCGGAAGCAACAGCGCAAAGCGATCGCCGGTCACCGCCCGATACTCCATCGAGCGCTTCACGATCTCCACGCCCGCCCAGCCACCGGGAAGAGCGCCGATGATCGATTTCCCCGAAAGCCACAGCTGCCAGCGCAGCGGATCATTCACGTGCAGCCAGCCTTCCGAAAGCAGATACGCGAGCTTCGCCCCGGCGAAGGCACCGACCAAGCCACCGAAGTAGATCAAGGGCAGCCGCCCATCCGTCTTCGAAACCCGAAACCAATAGACCGCACCGATGACAATGCCGAGCAGCAGCATCAGCGCGTAAACGGGAGAGCCGGATGGAGAAGGCATCGAATCAAAGGGCTCCTGCCACGCAGGCAGCAAAGGGCAGGACAATCGACAACAACGGAATGATCAGGAGCTGCAGCAGGAAGAAACGGACCACTCCCGCATCGGTTTTGAGCGATACCGGATGATCGGGTCGATTCCTCAGCTTGGCGTCGAAAACCGCGAGGCCAACGATCGCAACCGTGTTGATCACGAACCATCCGAGCACCAGAAGATCGCCATTCCACCTCAGCTTCGAGCTCAGCCAGATGAATCCGGGCGCGGTGGTGAGTGCCACGCACGTCGGCATCACCCAAACGATGAAGCGATACCAGCCGATGGCGCGATTGGGAGGTGGCGGTAGCAGGTCCTGATTCATCGCCGCAGATGAGGAGGCTATCGAATTCTTAACCCTGAAATCGCGCAGAAGGCAGTGCTGACGCTAAACCAAATGATCGGGACGATCACAACCTGCAGCACCACATACCTCGTCACACCCCTCCTGACCTCCTCTCCCGATTCTTCCAAGGGGATCTTCCGCTGCTGGCACCGCAACGTCGCATCGAGGTTGGCCAGATAGATGAAACCCAGAATAGCAGGGATCAACACCAGCGCCCCCAGAAGGGGCAAGATCACGACGACCATGAGGAAGAGCGGTAGAATCAACGAAGGTGCCATCCAGGCGAGAAACCTCAATGAGCCGATGCTGCTGCTTGATCGAATCGGAGATGGTTTCATCGCGCGTCAGGAAATCCCGAATAGTAGCGGCAGAACGAATCCAGCTTCCCGTCCGGCCGGATGACATGCGTGCAGCAGCGATCAATGCGATCCTGATCCCACGTCCACGCATCCATGAAGGGCTTGATGAAAAGCCGGAAGGCATCCCGCTCCTTCATCTCGAAGCGGTGCAGGATCTCTCCCAGCTCCGTACTCTCACAGCCACACTGGATCAGATCGGAAAGCTCGTAGCGCACCTTGTCCCGCAGGAAACCCTGCATGCTGGCAAAGTCGATGAACTCCGAGATGCTTCTCACCCCGATCGGCGTGCGCAGCAGATAGCCGATGGTGGCGCAATTCGGATCACCGCACGGCAGCGGCGTGAAGTCCTCATACTTCAGCCTCCCTCCCGATTGATCCACCGAGCCGAGAATGATGTCTGCGGTATTGAGCCGCTCGCCATTGCCACCCGGTCGTCGACCGGCGCGGAACATCGGCTGGAAGGAAACGCCACGGCAGCAGGAGTAGCGCAGCCCCTCCCCAATCGTGTCCCACAGGTACGGCAAATTCTCCGGTGTCATCGTCATCGCCAGCGTGAAAGGAATGCCTTCCCGCTCGCAGCGATCCATCACGGCGCGCTTCATCTCGCGAAAGTCACCACCACGGAGCTCACGCTGACCCGATTCCTGCGGACCGTCGTACTGCAGGTAGAGCTGGAAGTGCCCGCGCCGTGCCCGCGTGCCGAGCTCCGCGAGAAAGTCGTCCTCCTTCGCGATCCGCACGCCATTGGTATTCACCAGGCAGTAGTCGATACCTGGCTCGCCATGGATCCAATCGAGCAGCTCGAAGAACTGCGGATGAAGCGTCGGCTCGCCGCCGGAGAGCTGGAGGATCTCCATCTTCCCCTTCCGCCCGATCACCCCGCGGATCCGCTCTTGCAGCGACTCCAGCGAGTGAGCCTTCAGCCGGTCCCCGGCCGCACCCACCGGCGAATCCGCGAAACAGGTCGGACACGCGAGATTGCAGGAATCGACGATCTCGATCAGTGCGAGGCAGGTCGAAAGCACCTCCACCGCGGGATCCGTGGCCGCGGCGTTTCGTCCGAGCGTGCCATCGCGCCCCGCCGGATCCGCGGAGCACGCACAGCCGGGCCCGCAGGCATTCGCCGGATCGCCCTTCGCCAGCCAGTAGAAGCGGGCATCACTGGAGATGCACGCGGTGTGCTCACCGTGCTCGGGGCAGTTCCGCGTGAGATAGACCATCGCGGGGGTTCCCGCGGTTTTCCACACCTCCGCCGGTGCAGGGAGCTGGCACTCCGGACAACGCGAGGTCGTCCGTTTGAGGATTTCTTTGAAGGAACGGAGGCGCATCAGGAATCAGATCAATCAGGGAAGATAGACGCAGCAGCCGAACCACAGCGCGAGACAAAGGATGACCTGACCGAGAAGAAACCCGAATCCGGTGAGCACCAGGGATGTCCCGCGATACCGAACCCGCCATGCGCTGATGAACACCGCGAGGCAGACCAGGATCGCCACCAGGCCGACCGGCAGCACCACCAGGAACTCGGCCCGGCCATAGGTGCTCGGCTCGGCCACCATCGCCGCAATGACGCTACCGATGAAGATGATCCCCAACGGCAACAGCAGCGACGTCCACAATTTTCCTCGCGGAATTTCCGGTGGCGGGCTGGGGACTTCCGGTGCTTCTTCCATCGTCCCCGGATTCTCCGGATTCGACACCAAGCCGTCCAGCCTCGTCACACCGTTCTTTCAACCGTCCTTTCCGCGAAAATCGTTGGAAAAAGCGTGCGTCCTGCATCGCTCTCGGCTCGTCTCCCGAAAGGTCACCCGTCCCACTATACCGATGAAAACCAAACACATCCTCGCGGCTGCCTGCGCCGCCCTTGCCAGCTTTTCCCCTGCCTTTGCCGGCGGCGAGGGTTGGAGCCACGATTTCGCCGCCGCCAAAAAGCAGGCCACCGACGAAAAGAAGGACCTGCTCATGGACTTCACCGGTTCCGACTGGTGCAGCTGGTGCATCAAGCTCAATGACGAGGTCTTCAAGCACGACGAATTCAAGACCGGCGTGAAGGACAAGTTCGTCCTCGTCGAACTCGACTACCCGCAGGACAAGTCGAAGCTCTCCGAAGAGACCCAGAAGCAAAACGAGGAACTCCAGGGCAAATACGCGATCCAAGGTTTCCCGACGATCCTGCTCTGCGATGCCTCGGGCAAGCCCTTCGCCAAGACCGGCTACCAACCCGGCGGCGCCGATAAATACGTCGCCCATCTCGACGAGCTGCGCGCCAAGAAGGACGTCCGCGACAAGG
>Ga0307406_10001392_pt1 | contig 13450 bp, 1 predicted proteins | sample 322Cmetagenome_3_FD_203706 | JGI IMG/M metagenome (GOLD analysis project Ga0307406, IMG submission 203706) | Maize rhizosphere microbial communities from greenhouse at UC Davis, California, United States - 322HYB-C-2 | ecosystem: Host-associated > Plants > Roots > Rhizosphere > Soil | place... | reverse complement strand
GCGGCCGCGCGCGCGATGGCCCGCGCGGGCTGCGGCACCGTCGCGACGTCCTCGGCGGGATCGATCATGACGGCCGGATCGTTGCCGCGGAGGACGAGCTTCCCGATGTGCTTGGCCTGCGCCATCGTGTGGAACGCGTCGGCGAGCTTGGACATCGGGAAGGCGGTGGTCGGCAGCGGCACGAGCGCGCCGTCCTCGACGAGATCCATCACGTCCTGGAGGAGCGTCCCGAACAGATCCGGCCGCTCGGTCGACATGCCGGCGAGGTCGACCGCGAAGTACGACAGGCTCTTGCGGAAGGGCGCGAGGCTCAGCGCGGCGCCCTGCTGGTAGATGTCGCGCTTGCCGATCTCGACGAACCGGCCGTACGAGCCGAGCGTGGCCAGGCTCTTCAGCATCGCCTCGCCGGCGAGCGAGTTGATCACGACGTCGACGCCCTCGCCGCCGGTGCGCTCCATGATCTCGTCGGCGAACGCGAGCGTCCGCGAGTCCATCACGTGCTCGATGCCGAGCTCTTGCAGGTACGCGCGCTTCTCCGGGCTGCCCGCGGTGGCGAAGATCTCGGCGCCCGCGCGGCGCGCGAGCTGGATCGCGGCGAGCCCGGTGCCGCCGGCGGCCGAGTGGATCAGCACGCGCTCGCCCGCGCCCAGGCGCGCCAGGCGATCGATCGCGTGGAGCGCGGTCATGAAGACGATCGGGATGCCGGCCGCCTCCTCGTCGCCGAGCGCGGCGGGCCGCCGCGCGACGAACGCCGCGGGCGCCACGACGTGCGAGCCGATCGCGCCGGCGACGGCGGCGACCACCGGATCGCCGACGGCGAGATCGTCGACGCCCTCGCCCATGGCCGTGATCACGCCCGCGCACTCGAACCCGAACACCGGCTGCTCGCCCTCCTGGCCGGGGTAGAGGCCCATCGCCTTCAGCACGTCGATGAAGTTGACGCCCGAGGCGGCGATCTTGATCTCCACCTCGCCGGGGCCGGGCCTCGTGAGCCGCAGCGGCCGGAACGTGAGGTTGCCGAGGACGCCGGGCGTGGTGATCCGGAGGCGGTACGGCCGATCGCCGGCGGGGAGCGGCGGCGTCGCGACCAGGCGGGTCAGCGAGCGGCCCGCCCCGGCCACCGGGATCGGGGACCGCCCGTCGCGCGAGCGATTGCCGTGCAGCTCCGGCGAGGCCGCCGCGGCGGCCGCGAACCACGCCGCGGCCGTGTCCGCGGTCTGGCCCGCGGAGGTGTCCGCGATCGTCTCGGCGGTGGTGTCGACGGCGGACGACATCTCCTCGAGCACCTGCGTCGCGAGCTCGACGATCGTGATGCCGCGGAGCAGGGCCAGCATCTGGACCCGCACGCCGAGCTCGAGCTGGATCCGGTTGCGCACCTCGGCGGTGAGGATCGAGTCGAGGCCGACCGTGTTGAGCGCGCGGTTGATATCGAGCTTCTCGACCGGGCAGCGCAGCACGGCCGCGATCATCGTCTGGAGGTGAGCCGCGAGCCGCTCGGCGCGATCGACCTTGGGCGTGCGCGCGAGCTGGCCGACGAAGCTCTCGGGCGCCGCCTCGGCCGCCGCCGGCTTGCGCGTCGCCACCGCGATGCTCTGCATGTAGAGCGCGCGCGACGGCGTGGACACGAACGCGGCGCGGAACACCTGCCAGTCGATCGCCGCCACGATCCGCTCCGGCACGCCAGACTCGATCAGCGCGCCGAGGTGGACCAGCGCCTGCTCGGGCGCCATCTCGAGGAGGCCGTGCGTGAGCAGGAACTGCCGCTCGCGGCCCGACGCGGCGAGCCCGACCCTGCCCCACATGCCCCAGTGGATCGAGATGCCCGGCAGCCCCGCGAGCCGGCGCGCGTGCGCGTACAGGTCGAGGAACGCGCTCGCCGCGGCGTACGCCGCCTGGCCGCGCATGCCGACCACCGACTCGATCGACGAGAACAGGACGAAGAAGTCGAGGTCGACGCCGCGGAGGAGCTCGTCGAGGACGAGCGTGCCCGCCACCTTCGCGCGCAGGCCGGTGGCGACCGCCTCGGCCGACAGCTCGCCGATCAGCCGCGGCGCGATCGCGCCGGCGGCGTGCATGACGCCGCGGATCGGCGGGCCGCCCGCGCGGAGCAGCTCGAACGCCGCGCGCATCTGCACGGGATCGCCGACGTCGGCGTGGATGATCGTCACGGCGGCGCCCGCGCGCTCGAGCGAGCGCACCGCGGCGATCCGATCGCGCACCGGCTTGGGGTGGATGTCGTCCCACCGCGCGCGGTCGGGGAACGCCGTGCGCCCGAGCAGGACCAGCCGGCGCGCGCCGTGCTCGACGAGCCAGCGCGCGACCTCGAGCCCCACGCCGCCGAGCCCGCCGGTGATGAGGTACGTGCCGTCGGGGCGGCAGGCGAACGAGCGCGCGGCGGGCACCTCGGCGCGGACGAACCGGAGGACGAAGCGCTTGCCCGAGCGGAACGCGACCTGCATCTCGTCGCCCGGCCCGGCCAGCTCGCGGCACAGCTCGCGGATGTCGGCGATGTCGGCCCCGATGTCGACGAGGGCGCCGAGCGCGCCCGGGTGCTCCGAGTCGATCACGCGGCCCAGGCCCCACAGCGCGGCCTGCCCCGGCGTGACCTTCTTGCCCGTCGGCGACACCCGCTGCGCGTTGCGCGTGACCACCCACAGCCGCGGGCGGCGCGAGCGCCGCGCGGTGATCTCCTGGACCACGCGCACGAGGTCGGCGCAGGTCCGCTCGATCTCGGTGGCCGCGGCGACGCCCTGCTCCGATAGATCGAGGCCCCAGAGGTGGACCACGCCGCGGACCGGCGTGGCGCTCCGGCTGATCGCCTCGTCGAGCTGGCGCGGCCAGGTGTCCGGATCGCCCGCCTCGATGCAGACGCACGTGCCGCCGCCGGCCTCGATCGCGCCCACCAGCTTGCGGCCGAGCCCGCCGCGATCGATGAGGACGATCCACATGCCCGAGGTCGGCGCGGGCGCGCTCGGCGCGCGGGGCGGCAGCGGCTCGCCCGGCTGCCACGCCAGGTCGTACTGCCACTGCGCCGGGTCGCGCTCGTCGCTCGGCCCCAGGTTCGCGCCGAGCCGCTGGAACCTGAGCCCTTCGACCTCGGCCAGCGCCTCGCCGGCCTCGTCGAACAGGCGGACGTCGACCTCGAACACATCGCCCAGGCCCTCGGTGATGGGGCGGAGCCGCGCGTGACACCACGCCTGCTCCGGGAGCGCCGCGTGGAGCCGCAGCCGCCCGACGCCGACCGGGACGAACGTCTCGCCCGACGCCACCGCCAGCTGCGCCGGGGGGACCACCGCGTAGCTCGCCTGGAGGAGGGCCGCGTCGAGCCACGCCGGGTGGAACGGGGTCGTCAGGGACGCCTGAACGGCGCCGGCGAGCACCGCCGGCCGGCGCACGTGCGCGAGCGCCTCGCCGTCGGCGCGCCACAGCTCCTCGATCCCGCGGAACGCCGGTCCGTACTGGAGCCCGAGCTGCTCGAGCGTCCCGTAGTGGCTCGTCGCCGACAGCGGCGCGAGGCGGGACCGGATCGCCGCCAGCTCGGCGAGCGGCAGCCGCGTCCGGCTCTCCGCCGGCGCGGCCAGGATCCGCCCCGTCGCGTGCCGGATCCACGCCGGGCGGGCCGTGTCGCCCGTCGGCCGGCTCGCCAGCTGGAAGACGTGGTCGCCGCCGGCCGACGGCGCGATCGCCGCCTGGAGCGTCCGCGGCGCGCCCGCGGCCACGAACAGCGCCTTCTCGAACGCGACCTCGGTCAGGATCGGGGTGGCCCCCTCGCCGAGCAGCCGGCGCGCCGCGCCCAGCGCCAGCCCGAGCTGCGCCGCGCCCGGCACCGTGATCTGGCCCTGCACGACGTGCTCGGTGAGGTAGGGGTGCGTCTCGACGCCGAGCTCGAGCTCCGACAGGTCCCAGAGCTCCGGCTGCACCGCCTCGGCGCGGCCCGGCGGCGAGGGCGCCAGGGCGATCCGGCGCGGCGCGGCCGGCGCGGTGGCGCCCGCGACCGGCGCCGTTGCCTCCGCGGTCGTTGTCGTCGCCCCCGCGGCCGGCTGGATTCGCGGCCCAAGCGCCGCGGGCTCGGGCCAGAAGCGCTCCTCCTGCCACGGGTACGTCGGCAGCGCCGCGAGCTGCCCGCCCTGCGGGTGGAGCGCGTGCCACGCGGGCGAGAGCCGCCGCTCGTAGAGCGCGCCGAGCGACGCCAGCATGGTCCCGCGCTCCTCGGTCTCGCGCTTGAGCGAGGGCAGGGTGACGAGCTCCTTGCCCACGACCTGCTGGACCTCGCCGATCGCGCCGCTCAGGATCGGGTGCGGGCCGATCTCGACGAACACCGTGTAGCCGCTCTCGGCCATGCGGGCGATCGCGTCGTCGAACAGGAACGGATCGCGGAGGTTTTTGCCCCAGTACGCGGCGTCGAGCGCCTCGCCCGCGCACGGCTGCGCGGTCACGCTCGAGAAGAGCGGGATCGCGCTCGCGCGGGGCGCGAGCCCGGCGAGCAGGCCCAGGAGCTCGTCGCGGAGCGGCGCCATCTGCGGGCTGTGCGAGGCCACGTCGACCCGCAACAGGCGGTGGAACACGCCGCGCCGGTCGAGGCCCTCGAGCACGCCCGCCAGCGCGGCCGGATCGCCCGAGATCACGCACGCCTTGGGGCTGTTGCTGCCCGCCACCGACAGCCGCGCGTGCTCGGCGCCGATCGCGCGCTGCGCCTCGTCGCGCGACAGCTCGACGACCGCCATCGCGCCCTTGCCGCTGACCCGCCGCATCAGGTGGCTGCGGTGGCGGATGACGCGCACCGCGTCCTCGAGCGAGAGCGCGCCGGCCACGTGCGCCGCCGCCACCTCGCCCATGCTGTGGCCCACGACCGCGTCGGGCGTGACGCCCCACGATCGCCACAGCGCGGCGAGCGCGATCTGGATCGCGAACGTCGCCGGCTGCGCGACGTCGATCTCCTGGATCCGCGACGCCGCCTCGTCGCGCTCGAGCTCCTCGTGCAGGGACCAGCCCGTCAAGGGCCGCAGCGCCTCGTCGCACGCGTCGATCGCGCCGCGGAACACCGGCTCGCTCTGCAGGAGCTCGCGACCCATGCCCCACCACTGGCCGCCCTGGCCCTGGAACACGAACGCCACCTTGGGCCTGCGCCGCGGGGTGGTGGGCCGTGGCTCGCCGGCGGAGCGGAGGAACGTGCGCAGTCGCGCGCGGATGTCGTCGACGGTCCGGCAGCGCACCGCCAGGCGCGCGTCGAGGTGGCTGCGCCGGACGCTGCTCGTGTAGCAGAGGTCGGCGACGGAGTCCGCGGTGTGCTCGAGGCGCGCGAGCGTGGCCTCGGCGAGCGCCCGCAGCGCGGCGTCGTCGCGCGCCGACAGCGTGAACAGGTGAGTCCGCTCGCGCGCGGCCGTCGCGGCCGCCGCGCCCGTCGCGGCCGTCATTGCGCGCGGGGCCGCCGGTGGCTCCTCGATCACGAGGTGGCAGTTGGTGCCGCCGAAGCCGAACGAGCTCACGCCGGCCACGCGCGGCTCGCCGCCCGGCAGCGCCGGCCACGGGGTCCGCTCGCTGTTGACCGCGAGCCGCAGCTCGGCGAACGAGATATGCGGGTTCGGTGACTTGTAATGGAGGCTCGCCGGGAGCTCGCCGTGCTTCATCGCGAGCACGACCTTGATCAGCCCCGCGACGCCCGCGGCCGCCTCGGTGTGGCCGATGTTGGTCTTGACCGAGCCGATCCGGCACGGCTGATCGGGCGCGCGGCCGGCGCCGAGCACCGCGCCGATCGCCTTGGCCTCTATCGGATCGCCCAGCGGCGTGCCGGTGCCGTGCGTCTCGATATACGAGACCCGGCTCGGGGCGACGCGCGCGTTGCGGTACGCGTCGCGGAGCATCTGGGCCTGCGCCTCCGGGTTGGGCGCGGTGAGGCCGTTGCTGTAGCCGTCGTTGTTGACGGCGCTGCCGCGGATCACGCCGTAGATCCGATCGCCGGCGGCGAGCGCGACCGAGAGGCGCTTCAGCACCACGACGCCGGCGCCCTCGCCGCGGACGTAGCCGTTCGCGGCGGCGTCGAACGCCTTCGAGCGACCGTCGGGCGCCATCGCGCCCAGCTTGGACATCGCGATCGTGCTCTCCGGCGCGGCGATCAGCGTGACGCCGCCCGCGAGCGCCAGCGTGGACTCGCCGACGCGCAGGCTCTGGCAGGCGAGGTGGATCGCGACGAGCGAGGAGGAGCACGCGGTGTCGACCGCCATGCTCGGGCCCTCGAGGCCGAGCGCGTACGACAGCCGATTGGCGATGATGCTGAAGTGCGCGCCGGTGGCGGTGTGCGGCGTGATGTACCGGGCGTCGCCGCGCTGGCGCAGCGTGGCGTAGTCGTTCCAGGCCGCGCCGAAGAACACGCCGGTCCGGCTCCCCTTGAGCTCGAGCGCCGGGTGCCCCGCGTCCTCGAGCGCCTCCCACGCCACCTGGAGCATGAGCCGCTGCTGCGGATCCATCTCGAGCGCCTCGCGCGGCGAGATGCCGAAGAACGCGGCGTCGAAGCGATCGATATGCTCGAGGAAGCCGCCCCACCGCGTGCTCATCTTGCCGGGCGCCTGCAGGTCGGCGTCGAAGTACGTGGCCGCGTCCCACCGCTCGGCGGGGACCTCGGTGATCGCGTCCACGCCGTCGCGGAGCAGCCGCCAGAACGCCTCGGGATCGCGCGCGCCGGGGTACCGGCAGCCGAGCCCGACGATCGCGATCGGCTCGTCGGCCAGCGCCAGCTCGCGGCCCGGCTGCAGGCGCGGCGCGGCGGCGCCGCCGTCGCTGGCTGTGACCGCGGTCGCGGGTGGAGTTGCCGCTGCGGGGGACGCGCCGCCGGCGACCGCGGGCGGCGCCGCGTCGGTCGCGTCCGTTGCGTCGGCCGCGGTGTCGCGCACGGCATCGCGATCGCGCGCGGCATCGCCGGAGGTCGGACCGGAGGCGCGCGCGCTGGCGGACACCAGCGCGACGACGTCGACCCCGGCGGTGTCGAGCTCGGCGGCCAGGTGCGTGGCGACGCTCGCGATCGTCGGCCGCTCCCACAACAGCGTCGCTGGGAGCGATCGTCCGATGAGCCGACCAAGATCGGCGATGAGCCTTAATGCACCCGAGGACTCGAGCCCATAGCTCTTGAAGCGTTCGCGCGGATCGATCAACTGCGGATCGATTTCGAGCAGCGACGCGAGCGCGTCCACAAGCCACTTCTCGATGGCTTCGAAGCTCGAGGCCCTGGCCTCGAGAGAGCTGGAACGGCTCACCATGAGCTAAACATTCTCTCTAAAAACGCTATGAGAGAACACCATTAATGGCAGCGAAGTCGGTTGTCGCATCATATCTGGAAGGTGTGTGCTTTCTTGTCACGCTGACTGATTCTCTCACGCTCGACATCGTACATGCGGGCACTTGACACACCTACAACATGCAGCGTCGAGGGTCGACAACCAGGGTCAGGGGGAGCTAACTTAGGAGTTACCGTTGTTGGTAAACAAACAATGGTGACTCAGGCGCCGCGCGACCATGCAGCGGCGTGGGGCGGCAAGGGGTAATTCAGCGTCCTTGTTGTCCATGCCTGCGTGGCGCCCAATCAGGAGACTAGAAATGAAAGTTTTCGACGCCGATACCCATGTCCTCGAGCCCATGGGCATGTGGCAGGAGTACGTCGAGCCCAAGTTCCGGGACGCAGCTCCCCGGCTTGTTTACGACGAGAAGAATATCGAGCGGATGGTGATCGGCGACAAGGTGATGAACCCCGGGCCATTTTCGCTCGGCGGGATCGGTATTCCAGGCGGGATGGCCGACCCGGTCATTTCGACCTCGACTCCCTACGAGAAAGCCTACCCGGGTGGCTGGGACGTCACCCGCCGCCTCCAGGACATGGATGCGGAGGGTGTCTATCGACAGGTCATGTACACATCGGTCGGGCTGTTCTTCGGCGGGAATGAAGAGCCGAAGCTGATGGGGGCGCTGTGTCGCGCGTACAATACGTGGGTCGCCGATTTCTGCAAACAGGCTCCGGATCGGTTGTTCGCGCTGGCGATCGTGCCGCTGATGGATATCGAGGCCTCGCTCGTCGAGGTCCGGCGCGCCGTCGAGAAGCTCGGACTCAAGGGCGTCATGCTCCGGCCCAATCCGTACAACGGGAGAATGCTGCACGATCCCGCTTACAATCCATTCTGGAGAGAGCTGGAAGGACTCGGAGTCCCGGTCGCGTTTCACGAGGGTGCGACAGGCAATGTCCCCTTCGCCGGCGCCGATCGATGCAAGACCAACCCGGGTGTCGAGAAGCCTGACCACCTCGCGTACGTGTTTTCGCACATCATCTGTCACCCGCACGAGCAGGAGATCGCCGCGATGCAGATGATATGCGGCGGTGTGCTCGACCGGTTCCCGAAGCTCAAGGTCGGCTTCATGGAATCCGGGAGCGGATGGATCCAGTACTGGCTCCATCGGCTCGACGAACATCACGAGATGCTTCCCCATTTCATGCCCGAGTTGAAGATGGCGCCCTCCGACTACTTCAAGCGGCAGTGCTGGATCGCGACCGAGGGCGAGGAGGCGGACTTCGATAGCGTGCTGCGTTACGTGGGGGATGATCGTGTCGTGTGGACGTCTGATTATCCTCACTTCGACTGCAAGCTACCGGGAATGCTGGAGTGGCGTAAAAAAACCGATCTCTCCGAAGCAGTCTTAGAGAAGCTTCTCTGGAAGAATGCTTCCGCGCTTTACGGCATCTAGTGTGATCCCCGTGTCGGGATCTGCGCCGGCGGCGGTCCCGGGAGCTGGGGGAGATCGACCAGCACGAATGTGATGTCGTCCTCCTGCACGGACGCGCCCTTCATCTGATCGATCGACTGGACCAGGTGGGCGCGCGCTTCCTCGATCGGCTGCCCGCGGGTCGCCTCCAGCATCTTGAGCAGCCCGCGCATGCCGAGGGCGCGCTTGGACGGCGTCTGCAGCTCGATGACGCCGTCCGTCACCATGAGCAGGCGCTCACCTCCCTGGATCGCGCCGATCTTCTGGCCGAACGAGGGGCTCCCGCGGCCGAGCGGCATCCCGGCGCCCCGGAACACCTCGACCGAGCCGTCCGTGCGCATGCACATCATCGGCGGGCCGGCGGCGTTCCACCACGACAGCGCGCCCGTCCGCGGCTCGAAGTGGAGCGCGCCCATCGTCATCCAGTACTGCTCGGCGCATAGCTTGGTCAGCATCGCGTCGATCGCCGTGAGCCGGAACGGCACGTCCTGATCGCCCGCGTACAGGCGGACCGCCTCGTAGCAGCCCGCGACGATCGCGGTGACCATGGCCGAGCCCGCGCCGTGCCCGGTCACGTCGCCGACCATGACGATCACGCCCCCGTCCTCCTGCGCCTCGTACCACCACCAGTCGCCGCCGCTGATCGTCGCCGGCCGGTGGAAGCTCGAGAGCTTCCAGTGCTCGGTGGAGAGCGCGCTCGCCTTGGGCAGGATCAGCGCCTGGACGGCCGCGGTCACCGCGAGGTCCTTCTCGAGCGCCGCCCGCTCGATCTCGATCCGCGCGGCGCGGCTCGACTCGAGCGCGATCGCGATGTGCTGGCCGATGCCGTCGAGGATCTCGAGATCCTCCTTGGAGAAGATGCCCTTGGCGACGCGGCTGTCGAGGTAGGTCACCCCGACGAGCCGCTCCTGGAAGACGATCGGCGCCGCGATGATGCTGAGGAGCTTGTTGGCGACCACGCTGCGCGAGCCGAGGATCTCGCCCTCGGCGGTGCCGCTCACGATCACCGGCCGCCGCTGGTTCTTCACGTTCTGGATGACCGTGGTGCTGTAGCCCCGGAGCTCGGCGAGATCCTGGCCGTTGGCGTCGCGGCCCGCGGCCAGGACCAGCTCGTCGGTCCCGGCGCCGTCTTGCACCAGGAACAGGAACGCGCGCTCGGCCACCAGGAGGTGCGCGAGCCGATCCATGCAGGTGCGCGCCAGCTGGTGGGCGTCGAAGATCTTGGCGCTCGCGTGCGCGAGCTCGCTCAGCACGTTGATGTAGCGGGCGTGGAGCTTGGCGCGCGCGTCGGGCGCGCCGGCCTGGGGCGGCGGCGACGAGGATCGCGTGCTGTCCGGGCCGAGCGCCTCGAAGTCGAACTCCGAGCGCAGCGCGCGCGCGCGGGTCACCCAGCCCTGCTCGGCGGCGATCGCGTGGGCGATGTGCGCCTCGCGGAGGCTCGCGCGCCGGTTGCCGCGGTCGCGCTCGATGCGGGCGCGGAAGCGGTGGCTCTCGAACAGCGCCCACGGGTGATCGACCTCGCGCGCCAGCGTCTCCGCGCGGCCCAGCCGCTCGAGCGCGTCGGCGTAGCGCTCGCTCTGCCAGGCGAACGCGCCCTCGATCACGTGCAGGTGGCACTGCAGCACGGGGACGTGCGCGGCGCGGCGCAGCTCGTCGATCGCCTCGAGCAGGCGCGGCGGCGCCGGGCCGCGGCCGCTCGACCGCGAGCTCTGGGCGAGCCGGGCGTAGGCCTGGAACACGTAGAAGAAGCGGAGGTAGTGGAACGTCTTGTCCGGCGGCGGCAGCGCCAGCTCGCGACGCTTGCGGATCGCCTCCTCGAGCGGCGCGCCCAGCTCGCCGTTCTCGAGGTGGAGCACCACCTCGCAGCTGAGGATGTTGGCGAGCGTGTAGATGTCGTCGGGGTCGACCGCGCCGCGGCTGCGCTCGAGCCACTCGACGCCCTCGCGGTGCCGGCCGAGCATGCCGAGCGCGGCGGCGCCGTACGCGATCAGGTAGTGGTCGCCCGTGCTGGTGCGATCGGACTGCTTGAGGCGGGCGAGCAGCCGCTCGATCCACTCGATGGTCTCGCGCGCGTAGCCGCGGACCATGAAGCCCGAGCTGAGGACGCCGCAGGTCAGGTTGAAGCCGTCGGCCTCGAGCCACCGCGCGTACTGCTCGTAGCAGCCCACGAGCTGCTGCTCGCACTCGCGCTCGGCGCCCGCGAACATCTCGCCGAAGCCGTAGTACAGCTTGCTCTTGGCGATCAGCGCCGGATCGCCCAGCTCCTCGGCCAGCTGGATCGCCTTCTTGCCGAACTCCTCGACGAGCTGCCGCTTCTGCGAGAGCCCGCTCGCGAACGCGTAGTTCATGCACGCGCGCGCGAGCTGCGGCGACTTGCCGAGCTGCTGCGCGACCGCGAGCGCCTGCTCGGCGGACTCGCGCGCCAGCTCGGCGTTGGCGGCCATCACCTCCATGATCGTCACGCAGTCATACGCGTCGACGATCGTCTGCAGCCGCTCCAGCTCCTCGCCCACCGGGCGGCCGGCGGCGGTGCGCACCGGCGGGCGCGGGCCGTCGAGGCTCGGGTAGGACCAGCCCAGGCCCGAGAACGCGGCCTCGAGCTCGGACCGGGCCTTGGCGGCGCCGTACTTGCTGACGAACACGCGCGCGAGGCGCTCGTGCAGCTGCGAGCGCCGCACCCGCGACGGCGCCGCCGCGATCGCCTGGCGGAAGTAGCGGACGGCCTCGTCGATCTCGTTGCGGCGGAGGCAGATCTCGCCGAGCGCCTCGGAGAGCGTCTCGGCGAGATCCACGGGGACGGCCAGCCCGGTCGCGTCGGCGATCTGCTCGGCCTGCTTGAGGAAGTCGAACGCCTCGGGGGCGAAGTCGGCGAGGGCGCGGCGGCCGGCGGCGAGGCTCACCTCGAACACGCGGCGCGGGTTCTTGGCGCGGTCGCCCTGGCCGTAGTGGCGGGCGAGCACGTAGACGCCGCGGCCCTCGAGGGCGCCGGGGCGGTCGAGGCTCTCGGCGACCGCCTGGTGGAGCTCGGTCAGCTCGTCCGGCGAGACCCCGGCGAGCATCGCGGTGACGATCCCGCCGTGGACGAACGCGAGCTCGGTGCCGGACCGGCGCGCGACGATCTGCGCCTGGGCCGCGGCGGCGAGCGCCGAGAGCACGGCCTCGAGCGGCTCGCCGCGGGCGCGCGCGACCTCGGCCGCGTCGAACCGGAGCCCGATCACGGCGGCGACCCGCAGCATCTCGCGGGTCGCCGGGGACAGCTTGGCCACGCGCTGGAGCGCGAGCTCGGAGACGTCGGTCGGCAGCTGGACCACGTCGAGATCGCCCTCGTCCGCCGTCCACCGCCCCCACTCGGGGAGCAGGAGCCCGGCGTCGAACGCCGCGTTGATGTACTCCGCGATCACGAGCGGGTTGCCGCCGGTGCGGGTGGTGACGTGCCGCGCGAACGGCCGATCGACCGGCGCGCCGCCGAGCATCGACGCCGCGAGCTGGCCCGTCGCCTCTTCGCTGAGGCCGACGAGCGCGAGCTCGAAGGCCAGGGCGCCCGCGAGATCCTGCTTGATCAGCTGGAGCCGCGCGTCGTGGCGCCCGGCGGCGATGACCAGGCACCGCGCCTCGGGCAGGCCCAGCGCGAGCCGCCGCAGGACGTCCTGGCTGGCCTCGTCCATCAGGTGGATGTCGTCGAAGCAGAGCAGCACCGGCGCGAGCCCGCCGCACAGCTCGAGGAGGAAGTCGGCGACCGCGGTGCGGAGCTGGTCCTGGTCCTGCGCCGCGAACACCGCGACGTGGGGGTAGAGCGCGCGGATGCGCTCGGAGATCGGCGCGAGGAACGGCGCGTATCGCTGGCAGGTCCCGAGGACGAACGTCCGCAGCGTGTCGGCGGGGGGCGCCTCGAGGACCTGCGCGATGCAGAGATCGATGGCGGCGCGGAACGGCGCGTACGGCGTGTCGCCCTTGGCGCAGTCGCCGCGCAGGACCAGCGTCCCCAGCGCGCACACCTCGAGCGCCGCCTCGAGGAGCCGGGTCTTGCCCATCCCCGCGTCGCCCGAGATGAGCAGCACGGCGCCGTTCCCGCGCACCGCCTGCTTCCACTGCTCGGTGATCCGCGCCAGCTCGTCGGCGCGCCCGACCAGCGGCGGCGGGGGCGGCGGGGCGGCGGGGCGGCGGCTGTCCTCATCGAGCACGACCGGCGCGCCGGCGCGCAGGCGCTGGTCGATGGCGTCGAGCCGGGCGAGGTCGGCGGCGAGGCCGGCGGCGCTCTGGTAGCGGGCGGCCGGGTCCTTCTCGAGGAGCTTGGCGAGGACGGCCTCGAGCGCGGGCGAGAGCGCGGAGTTCAGGGTGCGGGCGGGGGGCGCCGGCTGGGCCGCGTGCTGGTGGATCAGCTCGGCGGCGTCCGTCGCCTCGAACGGCACCGCCCCGGTCGCGGCCTCGAACAGGACGACCCCGAGCGCGTAGAGATCGCTGCGGGCGTCGACCGCGTGCTGCGTGCCGCCCGACTGCTCGGGCGCCGAGTAGCGCAGCGTGCCGACGAACCCGCTGTCGGCGCGGGCCTCGGCCTCGCCGGCCTTCACCACGAAGCCGAAATCGATCAGCTTGGCCCGGTCGTCGGCCTCGAGGACGATGTTGGCCGGCTTGATGTCGCGGTGGATGAGGCCGCGGCCGTGCACGGCGGCCAGCGCCGCGGCGAGGCCCCGGCCGATCGCGCGGACGA